>ERZ773021.8-NODE-8-length-331750-cov-18.6167_pt1 | contig 331750 bp, 334 predicted proteins | sample MGYA00511668_ERZ773021 | MGnify/ENA primary metagenome ERZ773021 (study PRJEB29015, sample SAMEA2737961) | human oral metagenome | biome: human oral; feature: human-associated habitat; material: dental | place: China | collected 2032 ...
GGCGGAAAATCTCGTTTAGAGCTCGCTTCGCTCGCAAATAAGGAAAATTAAAATTGAAATTTGCAGGGCTTAAAAATTTTTTACGTTGAAAAATAGATTTGTCTTCAGTCTGAAATAGTTTGTTTTATCTTATCTGTCTGCTTTATACTCAATAAAAATCAACAGGCTAGGCAGACAGCTAATGAATAGAGCGATTTTACCTTTTCTTCGTCACAGCCCCAACTACAAACAAGCTTAAAGGGTCTCACAGACCCTTTTAAGGTAGAATAAAGGCCAGCAAAGCTAAGGAACATTAGTAGCAAACTTTTGATTTTTTAGGGTATTAATTGAGCTAGAAAGCAAAAAAGACTTGAACTCATCATTCTCAAATTTTTGAGAACGAAAGAGCTCAGTCTTTTTATTTGCTTTCAAATCCTTGCCTAACAGCTTCAGGGAAATGATTTTCTACAATAGCTGCACAATGATTACAAATTGTAACATGATAAGGACGTTCTTTGACAGTTTCATCAATGCGACGACAACGGTCACAAACATGCCCCCGAGCATGTTCCACACTAAAGGCTACATCTTCAAAGACAAGTGCATTTTTCGGTGCTTGTTCTTGAGTCACTGTCAATTGTGACACAATAAGCAGTTGGGCAATGTTGCTATCAAGAGCAGTCAGAAGCGTTTTAACTTCTTCACTAGCATAGACAGTCAAATGAGCTTCTAATGATTTACCAATAATTTTAGCATTACGAGCTTCTTCAAGTGCTTTTTGTGCTTGATCACGCAGAGACATAAAAGCACTCCATGTATCCAAAATTTCGTCTTGGTTGGCAAATTCTTGCGCTTCAGGCATTTCTGCTAACTGTACAAATGCTTCTTCTTCATGCTCTAAATAAGACCAAATTTCTTCACTCGTATGCGGTAAAATCGGCGTCAATAGCTTAGTAATATTTACCAAGATTTCGTAAAAGACCGTTTGCATTTGACGACGAGCTAAATCGTCTGCTGCTTCAATATAAACAACATCTTTAGCAAAATCGAGGTAAAATGCTGATAAATCAACAGTCACAAAATTAACAACAGCCTTATAGATAGTCATGAAATCATAATGGCTGTAAGCCCGATTAATTACTGCAACTAACTGATTAAATTTGATTAACATATATTTATCAACAGAACGAAGATCCTCAAAGGCAATCTTATTAATATAAGGATTAAAATCAGTGGTATTAGCAATCAAAAAGCGAAGGGTATTACGGATTTTACGATAAGTTTCCGAAACCTGACCTAAAATTTCCATAGATACACGAACATCACTATCGGTGTCGACAGAAGCTACCCAAAGGCGAAGAATTTCAGCACCATATTGTTTGGCAACATCATTTGGCGAAATAATGTTTCCTTTTGATTTAGACATCTTCTCACCCTTGCCATCCAGAACAAAACCTTGAGACAAGACGGATTTATAAGGCGCATGGCCGTTAACAGCTACAGAAGTGATCAGTGATGAATTGAACCAACCACGATATTGATCAGAGCCTTCAAGATAGAGGTCTGCAGGATAGCCTAAGTCTTCACGTGTATTTAGAACACCATTCCAAGATGATCCCGAATCAAACCAAACATCCATAATGTCATTTTCTTTAGTAAATTCACCATTTGGAGAGCCTGGATGAGTAAAACCTTCAGGGAGAAGATCTTTGGCCTCACGTTGCCACCAAATGACTGAGCCATGTTCTTCAAACAAATTGGCAACATGGTCTGTCACTTCTTTAGTCATAATGGCAGTGCCATCTTCTGCGTAGAAAATTGGAAGCGGAACACCCCAAGCACGTTGGCGTGAAATAACCCAATCGCCACGATCACGAATCATATTATAAAGTCTCGTTTTACCCCAAGCAGGATAAAAATGAACCTTATCAATTTCATCAAGAATATCTTGACGGAATTTTGAAACAGAGGCAAACCATTGTGGGACTGCACGCCAAATAATTGGTTTTTTTGTTCGCCAGTCAAAAGGATAAGAATGCGTGATAACTTCTGATGCTAAAAGCAAATCACCCAACTTTTCTTTCACTGTTGGCAAAACTTTGTCATAGAATTGTCCTTCAAAATCAGGACCGGCATTTTCCATCATGATACCACGTTCGTTGACAGTAACAACAACATCTAAACCATATTTGACTCCCACATTATAGTCATCCTCACCAAATCCCGGTGCTGTATGAACAATCCCCGTACCAGAATCAAGGGTAACATGATCCCCATTCATGACTAATTCTTCTACATTATCATCCCATGGATGAATTGTCACAATGCGGTCAAGCTCAATACCTTTATGAGTTGCTAATACCTGAGGATTGTCCCAAGCAAAACGTTCTGCTAATTCTGGAAGAAGAGCTTGTGCTACGAGAAATTTACGTTCGTCATTAGCTGGTTTAACAACTACATAATCTATATCCGGACCGACCGTCAAACCACGAGAAGCTGTAATGGTAAATGGTGTTGTTGTCCAGACAACAATATAAGTATCTGTATCTAGAATATCTTTACCATCTTTAACACGATTAGCATAGTAAAGAGAAGTTGAATCAATATCATGATACTCAATCTCTGCTTCTGCAAGAGCTGATTCAGAAGACCAAGACCAATAAACCGGTTTAGCTCCATGATAAATATAGCCTTTGTCAGCCATAGCACCAAAGACACGAATTTGAGCAGCTTCATACTTAGGAATAAGTGTGATATAAGGATTCTCCCAATCTCCTGAAACACCTAAGCGTTTAAAGTCCTGACGCTGCTTATCAACTTGACTCAAAGCATACTGACGACACATGTCTAAATAGTCTGCTAAGTCAATTTCTTTACGTTTAACACCCTTTTTAGCAAGGACTTGTTCAATAGGTAAACCGTGTGTATCCCAACCCGGAATATAAGGTGCTCGAAAACCAGACATTGATTTGGAACGAATAATAATATCCTTTGAAATTTTATTAAGAGCATGTCCTACATGGATATTTCCATTGGCATAGGGTGGCCCATCATGCAGGAAAAAAGCTGGTTTATTTGCATTTAATTCTTGACGTTTAGCATAAATATTAGCTTCATCCCACTGTTTTTGCCATTGTGGTTCTTTATTAGGAAGGCCTGCACGCATTGGGAATGCTGTTTTTCCGAGATTAAGCGTTTCTTTTAATTTCATGACAACTCCTTATAATATAATTACGTTTTGCTTTGGAATTAGGAATGAGGAGGTCTCATTCACTATACTTACGGATATTTGTTAAATAACAGAAAATCATTAGACTAACTGCTAACTTATTACATTTCCTTAAGATAAAAGGAAAGGCAATAAGTATATTTCTCTCCAAAAAATTACCATAGACTTAAATCAATAAAAAAGAACTTTCATCAAAGGACGAAAGCTCGTGGTACCACCTTAATTCAGAAAGTTCTAAAAAATTTTTCTTAGCCCAAGCAGTGACTCAAGATGGCAAACCTACCAAGAGTAACTAACGCAGGATAAGGAAAACTTATTGGAATTTCCCTCTTTAGATTCGTAAGGTGAATCTAGCCACCTTCTATCCTAGAAAATCAGATAGAAACAAACAAAATGATAAGCTTCAATTAAGGGAGCATAGGTCTTACACCATCACCTATTCGCTAAATCTATTAATTAAGCTTGTGTTTTTGTTATTCGTTAATATTTAATTTAAAAGTCTGTGTTTCATTCAAATTTGGTTGCTCATCCGCTGACTCATTTACTTTTGTTTCATCAGCTGCCTCGATAATAAGAGGCTGTTGATCATCAACTGTAGACTGACCAGCTTTTGTCTCTTCCAGTTCTTTATTACTTTCAGAAACACGACGATGCAATTCTTCCATTTCCTCTGGAGTAAATTGACGTGTCACCTCAATAGGTTCAGTATCAGCAGCATCTGGAACATGTTCACCTAAAACTTGCTCTACGACTTCTTTGAAAGCAGCATCTGAATTCTGTAAATAAACAGCAGTTGGTTGAAGTAACTCTGTCCATTCAGGAGAATTTGCAAGTGTTAACTGACCTTCTACTACAGATAAAAGGTGTTGATGGAAGACACGACTTTGACGCTTTAATTCTTCTGTTTCAACTGCAATACGTTTAGCTTCATCTGTTGCATCGCGAAGAATCTGATTAGCTTTTGATTTAGCTGCATCAACTAATTGTTGCGACTCATAAGTGGCTTTGTTAAGAATGTTAGTTGATTCAGTATTGGCTGATAATTTCACTTTTTCAGCTGTTTCTTGAGCCAAAATAACCGATTGACTAAGAGATTCTTTCATTTCATCAAAATAGCCTAATTTATCTTCCAACTCTTTGATACGATTATCTTTCTCACGATTAGTACGTACCAACTCTTCATAGTCATCAACTACAATATCCAAGAATTCTTCCACTTCCTGAGTATTGTAACCAAACATTTTTGTCCCAAATGTTTTATCTTTAATTTCAAGTGCTGTAATTGCCATTCTATTCTCCTTATTTATGTGTAATTCGATCAATTATTAATTTATGCTTTCCGCCTTTTGAAAGGCCGTTGTCTCTACTGATAGTAAATCTGCCATAACCTCTAACACTAATTAAATCACCAATGTCAATCAAGTGAGAGACTTTTGGTTGAACTAAGTAATTTAATTTGACTTTTTCGCTTTCAATTAATTGATTTGCTTGTCTTCTTGATAATTTTAAAACGGCTGCAATAATTTTATCCAGACGCATACTTGATACCAAGACATTCATTTCTCTAATATGAGATTGGCTTGTTATTTGTCTTTCAAAAGGGATTTCTTCAAAAACAACTGCGGCTTTTCCTATTTTAGTAACCTGTGCGTTAAGGTAGGAGACCATTGTTTTTTCGATAAAAACCTGAGCACGATTTTCTTGAACAATAATATCACCTAAAAGATAACGTTCAATACCCAATCTATTAATCAGGGTTCCCAAAATCTGAGAATGTGTTAGCTGATTAAACTTACTATTATAGTTAATCTCTAACAAACTAATATGAAAGTCTGCTATATTTAACTCATAATAAGCTGGTGCTATTAACAAACGAGCATTTTCAGAAGAGATAAAATCAGAACTCTGATAAACCTGTAGTTTTGTTTGACCTAAGATACTTTTCATCACTGTAATCTGTCTAGGATTTAAGAATTCTGTGACACAAAAGCTATAAGTATCCTCTACCTGTTTGATCAGATCATACGTTTTTTCAATTACTTCCTGCTCTTCTGCTCTAAAATGTTGGTAAATATCTTGCTTTGTCATCATTTTTTAAATAAGCAAAAGAAATAAGAATCGTTTTAATAACTGCAAAAGCAAAAGAATAACAATAATCTTAAAATCTAATCCAGCAAATTGAAAATCAAAACGTCTAAAAGGCTTTATAATTGGCTCCACAATATCAACCAAAAGTTTTCCAAGCCAAGTATCATAAGCATTAGGAAACCAAGACAAGAGAGCATAAATTACTAGCAAAAAGGAATAAATATCAACTACTCTTGCTAGAATAAGCACAACATATGCCATAACCATTAACGTCTCTTCATATCATAGTTAAAACTAACATCTTGTCCATTTGCAGCAAGAGTCATTTCCTCAGCATCAACAATAACATTAATTGGCGTTAAAAGATACATTGAAGCCCCAACCTTTTGCAAGTTTCCTGCTAAGACTTTACTCGCACCATCAATAAAATCTAAGCAACGACGTGCTTGTGCTTCCAACATATATTGGAAATCAATCAAAACACATTCATTTCTAATCAGCAAATCAACAATCTCTTCAGCATCTTCATATTTACGAGGAAGCTTAAGAGCGATTGTTGTCTTTTCTTGGGCAGGCTGTTGATTATGAGATTGGCGACGTGTTGGAAGTGAATGAATATTTTCCTCTCCAGAACGACGATTCTGTCCAGACTGTACTTGCTGCTGACTTGGTCTGGAGGCTGATTGGTGGTATTGGTGACTTTGAGCTTTTTGCTGCTGACTAGCAGGTTGAGCTGCATCTTGCTGCCGTTTAACAGACGCAACAGCAGGCTCTTCTACTTCACTGACCTCATCAGTATCGAAGTAGGAAATAATTTTGTTAAAGCTGTCTCTAAGTGCCATATATATCTCCATTTCATTTAAAGAATGCACTGCCAATTCTGACAAAGGTTGAGCCATTTCGAATAGCAATCGGAAAATCGCCACTCATCCCCATACTCAAATCATCGAAAGGCATATTCTTCAGTTTTCTTTCTTTTAAGTTCTTTCTCAACGCATTTGCTTTTTGAAAAATATCAGTTAACTCTTGTTCGGAAGCATCTATTGGAGCCATCGTCATTAAACCGATAACTTTAATCTTATCAAAATGCTGAATTTCTTCAAGCGCCTTGTCAACTTCTGATAGTCTGAATCCATGTTTGCTTGCTTCTTCAGATATATTGACTTGTAAAAAACACTTTATTTGATGGTCTGCACGCTTTTGAATTTCAGCAGCTAATTTTACAGAATCAAGAGCATGGAAGTAGTCAACAAAATTAATCACATCCTTAACCTTACGACGCTGCAAACTTCCAATCAGATGCCAAGTTAAATCGTAAGATTTTAAAGCACGATATTTATCTAGGAACTTATCAACACGATTTTCAGCAATGTGCTTAACCCCAGCTTCAACAAGTTTTTCAGCTGTATCACTGTCTACATATTTTGTAACTGCAATAACAGTAACATCGTCCTTACTGCGCCCTGACTTTTGAGCATAGGCTGCAACTTCTTGAAAAACGTGTTCTTTATTTGCTTGTAAATCCATTATTAACGATTCTTAAAGAAAGGAGGTGTTTCCAACTCATCGTCATCATCAGAGTCAGCGGAAAAACTACTCATTTTTAGTTGACTATCAATTTCACCTTCGGTTGGACGAGCAATATTTTCACGACGAAGATTCCAATCGCCAAAAGCTGATTGCTGTGGCTCAGATGATGATTGAGTTTGCTGCGGTTCAGCAGCAGGCATCTCAGGTGATTCATTTAAATCAAAATCAAAATTTTGACGGCGTTCAAAATTTGGCTGCGCAGAATTTGAAGACGGAGCTTGCTGTTGTGCTCTTGGTTGTGTATAAGATGAAGCTTGACGGCGAATACCAGAGACTTGGTCAGCTTTGTCTGGCCGAACACCAGTGGCAACTACAGTCACACGAATTTCATCTTTCATACTGTCATCAATTGATGTTCCCAACCAAATGTTAACGCCATGACCTGCAGCTTGATTAACAATTTCAGAAGCCTCTTCAGCTTCTGTCAGCGTCATATCAAGGCCGCCGGTAACATTGACAATCACATCTTCTGCACCATCAATTGTCGTCTCAAGAAGTGGTGAATAGATCGCCTTGCGAGCAGCCTCAACAACACGTTCTTCACCAGTACCGATACCGATTCCCATCAGAGCATTTCCTTTACTTGCCATAACTGTTTTAACATCAGCAAAGTCAAGATTAATAAGTCCTGGACTTGTAATCAGGTCGGTAATCCCCTGAACACCTTGGCGAAGAACATTATCAGCTTCACTGAGTGCTTCAAGAAGCGGTGTTTTCTTGTCAACAATTTCAAGTAGATTATTATTTGAAATAATAAGGAGCGTATCAACTTCATCTCTAAGTTCATTGATACCTTCAATTGCATAATTGCCACGTTTACTGCCTTCAAAACCAAATGGTCGAGTGACGACAGCAACTGTCAATGAACCTAAACCCTTAGCAATTCGAGCAATAACTGGAGCGGCTCCCGTACCAGAACCACCACCCATACCAGCAGTAATAAAAACCATATCAGCTCCAGTAAGTGCTTCTGTCAAAGCTTCTTCGCTTTCTTCAGCAGCTTTACGTCCAATTTCAGGTTGGCCTCCTGCACCAAGACCACGGGTTAATTTAGGTCCAAGTTGAATAACTGTTTCAGCTTTAGAACTACTCAAAGCTTGAATATCAGTGTTAGCAGCAATGAATTCAACACCTGCAACACCTTCATCAATCATACGGTTAATAGCGTTACCGCCGCCACCACCGACTCCAATAACTTTAATTACTGCACCTTGTACAGATGCTGCATCAAATGAAAATGCCATTTTAATTTTTCCTCACTTTAATTTTAGTCGAACATGCTACCAAAGATACCACGTAAACGATCACCCACTTTTTGTTTTGGCTCATTTGCTTCCTTCTGTTGAGGCGGCAATTGTTCCAATTGTGATTCAAGAGTAGTCGACTCTTGCGGTTGAGCAAAACTTCTAGTTTTGGGTGCAACACCTGATGGCTTAATATCAATTGGTTTTCTTCTTAATTTTTCATCACCAGAAACCGCACCTTGCGCTAAAATATCAACTTCAGTAAGTGTTCCTACGTATTCAACAATGCTAATAATATTAGCAAACATAGGATTTCTGATGCCGACTTGGTTTGGAACATGAAGTTTAACATTGGAACCAAAAATTTCTTGAGCGATTTCTACAACCCCAGGCATGATAGCAGCTCCACCCACAATAACAATTCCACCAGGCAGATCTAATAATCTACCGCGTTCTAAGTCTTGTTTAATACGGTCTAGCAAGTGACGAACACGCGCTGATATAATTTCGGAAAGGTAGCGTTCAGTAATTTCAACCGGATTACGTTCACCCACCACTTCCACCTGAACAGTTTCAGTTGAACTCGCTTCAGCTACATTAGCTTCACCAAAGTTAAACTTAAGTGCCTCAGCCACTTGGTGGGATGTTTTAAGGACTTTAGAAATATCCTTAGTAACATAATCACCACCTTCGGCATAGGTATTGGTGAATTGCAATTCTTGTGCTCGCATTGAAGCTACTGTGGTTTGACCGCCTCCCATGTCAATGACGGTGGCTCCAAACTCACGTTCTCCTTCATTCAAAACTGACTTGGTAAGAGCCAGTGGAGAAATAATAATATTTTCAACTTCAATACCTGCACGTTCTACTGTTTTACGAAGATTATGCAAAATAGTACTTGGTCCAGTATAAATTAGACCGCGCATTTCTAAACGAATTCCCATCATTCCGCGAGGATCGCGAATACCTTGGAAACCATCCACAATGAATTCTTCAGGAATAAGTGAAATCACTTCACGTTCTGGTGTGATGCTCTTTGTTAAAGCTGAACGAACAACACTATCAACATCTTCATCTTTGATTTCCTTAGATTCACTAGGAACAGGAATCATTCCCTGTGTTGGCTCAATTTGCAACAGATTTGCCGGTAGACCAACATTAACCTTGCTGATTGACATCCCTGCTTTTTCTTCTGCTTCTTTAATTGCTGATTTAATGGCTTCTGCCGCAGTATCTATATCAATAATGATCCCGTCTTTTACACCCGAACTTTTGACATTGCTAACACCAATAACATTCATACTGCCATTGATAAATTCAGCAACTAAAACTTTAATCGAGCTTGTTCCTATATCCAATCCTGTAAAAAAGCCATCTCTAGCCATTTACTCGACCTCTCTATCTTTCCAATCTATTACTATTAAAAACTGTCAAAAACAGAATTATTCAGAAAATATTATACCATAAAAAAACGTAAAATGTTAAGCTTTTTACGTTTTTTGTTATAGAAACTTAATTTCCTATCTCTCATTGTTATTATTGAGATACGGTTGCCTGCGTTACTGATTGTGAACCCTCTTCTGAATTTGCTTCTGAAGATTGTGTTGAATCAGTATTTTCAGCATTAGAGGAGTTCTCAGAAGATTCTGTTGTAGCTGTTGTCTTATGTTCTGCAATCGAAGCTTCTATATCTGCAGTTGTACTATAAATCCCCACCTCCATATCAACAATACTGCCGTCTGTAAGATTCTTTTTAATTTTAGAATAATAAGGTAATTTTGTATCAATTTCTGATAAAGGAACACGAACACTGTTGTTATCTTTCATTTCCAATAAAAGCAGATCCTTAGTAGAACTGGAATTAACAGAAGAAATGACTTTAATACTACCAACTAAGGATTTATCAAGTTTTGCCAATTTTTGAACCAGTTTTCGAACCTCTTTTTCCTGATCTAAATTAATAGTCACAAATGAACCAGGTAATTCTGAAGCGTTAACGGTATCAACACGGGTACCATTTTCTAAAATTGGGACATAGCCTTTATCCGTTTGTCTATAAGCAATAATACGATATTCTTTTACTCTTAAAGTAAAATGATTGGGAAAATGATAAACTAATTTTGCCTCCTTTACCCATTTATCTTTAGACTTAAGATTTCTTTCAAAACGATTGGCCTGAAAAAGTAAGGTCGTTAGATAATCTGATTTCTTAATCCCTAATTCTTCAATTAACTGAGATTCAATGGCATTTTTATTACCCGAAACAGTTATCTCCTTTTGACGACTCAAAGGACTAATCATAAATAAGGAGGCAATTAAAACAATGCTTGAAATGATAATAACCATAGCAGCCTGCCAGTAGTCCTTTCGAGGAAGTTTTGGCACTTTCTTTTCTTTTTTTATCTTTTTAGGTGTAGCTGGCTTTTTTTTAGGCTCTTCTTGTTTTTTATCATCAAATAAACTTGAAGGTTGCTTATCACTTTCCTTACTGTCTGCTTCTTTATCAGTTTGAAACTGAGCCTTTTTTTCAGCCATTTTCTTTTCATTTAGTTTTTCTTTTTCGCGTTTTTCTTCTTGTTTTTTCTTAAGAAATTCCAAATTGCGCTGCTGCCATTCTGTCAAAGGAATTTCTTGCTTTTCTGTATCTTTATCTTTCGCCATTATTTTCCTTTACTCTTAGATGTTATATCTGTTAACAAAAGATTGTAAAAATCATTTGGAGTCTTTATCTCACTTGATGAAGTCATTTTATCTTGATAAACGGTTTGATTTTCTAATAAATCTTTGATCACTTTATCAAGTTCTGCAAAGTTTAGATTTTCTTCAGATAATTGTTGGGCATAACCTTTTTCCTCAAAATAAGCAGCATTTTCAAGCTGATCACCACGACTAGCTTCTTTTCCTAACGGCACAATGATATGAAGTTTTGCCATAGCAAGCAGCTCAAAGATGGTGTTGGAACCACCGCGTGTAATAACAACATCTGCTAAATCCATCAAGGGCTGATACATTTCCGTCACGTAATCTACACGATAAAGATTTTGGCTTAAATTATTTAATGTTTTATCGCCAGAAATATTGATAACATTATAATGCTTAGTGAGTTCTGGTGTATCAGAAATAAATTGATTGAAAACTTTGGCTCCAGCTGAACCTCCAATAAACAGCAAAGTTTTTAAACGAGGATCAAAATATTCTTTAATCGTTTTAATTTCTGTATTATCATCACTGCTAGAAATAGTTTGATTAACTTTAGTAATAGCTCCAACGTGTTTTGTTTTAGTCAAATTATCAGATTGTTCAAACGTTGTGTACATGGTAGTGGCAAATTTATAAGCAATTCGGTTAGCCAGTCCCATTGATAAATCAGATTCATGAACAAAAACAGGGATTCTCAAAAGATTAGCGGCTACAACAGGAGGAACTGAAACAAACCCACCTTTAGAAAATAGTACTTGTGGACGAACCTTCACCATAATCGCAAGAGACTGCAGAACACCCCAACCAACCTTGAAAACATCTAGTACATTTTTCAAAGAAAAGTAACGGCGCAGTTTACCTGTTGCAATTGAATGAAAGATGACATCAAAATCTGACTGCTCAATTTGTTCATGCTCAATACCATGTTTATCACCAATATAGTGCACTTCCCAGCCATCTTTTAAAAAGCGGGGAATAAGGAGTAAATTAAGAGTAACATGACCGACTGTCCCACCACCTGTAAAGATAATTTTCTTTTTTGCCATGCCTATTCTCCTTTAAGGGACTTAAAAGTTGTGATAAATTCATCTCCACGAACTTCAAAATTTTTATACATGTCCCAGCTAGCATTGGCAGGACTAAGAAGGACAACATCTTCAGGACTAGCTTCCTGAAAAGCAATTCGAGTTGCTTGGGCAACATCTTTGGCATTGAGATAGGTGACACCAGCTTGTACTGCAGCATGTTTAAGGCGGGGAGCAGATTCGCCTAAAATAATCATTTTCTTGAGTCCCTTAATATCTGGAACTAATTCGTCAAATTCATTGCCGCGATCGAGACCACCAGCAATTAATATAACCTTGCTATTATCAAATCCTGACAAAGCTTTTTGAGTGGCTAAAATATTGGTTGACTTACTATCATTATAAAATTTAACACCAGCAATGTTCCCCAGAGACTGCAAGCGATGCTTGACACCACCGAAGTGGATAAGTGTTTCTCTGATGGCTTCATTAGAAACACCTGATAACTTAGCCACAGCAATTGTTGCTAAAGCATTTTCAACATTATGGCTTCCTGGTACACCAAGCTCAGAAGCTGACATAATGGCTTGTCCCTTGAAGCAGAGCATTTGGCCATCAAGATAAGCACCATCTACTTTCTCCTTAGTTGAGAAAGGAATAATCTTTGCCTGCGTTTGATTAGCTAAGTCCTTGGCCAAATCCTGATTAAAGTTAAGAACAAGAAAATCTTTTTCTGTCATATTTTTTTGAATATTCCATTTAGCTTCAATGTAATTTTCAAATGAACCATGATAGTCAATATGAGTTGGCATCAAATTGGTAATCACTGCCATATGCGGATGAAAACTTTCCGTTCCCATCAATTGAAAAGAAGACAATTCCATAACCAAAATATCTTTCTCTGTTACTGGCTGAGCCACTTCACTAGCCGGAAATCCAATATTTCCTGAAAGTCGTGCTGACTGTCCTGCATGATTAAGAACATCGGCAATCATAGTTGTGGTCGTTGTTTTACCATTAGATCCTGTAATACCGATAATCGGAGCTTCAGAAATCAAATAAGCCAACTCAACTTCTGTTATAACTGGGATATTTTTTTCAAGCGCGCGAACCACCATCGGATTTGTATAAGGAATCCCCGGATTTTTAACCATATAAGCAAATGCTTCATCCAAAAGTTCCAAAGGATGACTGCCGCAAATCACTTTTATGCCTTCCTCTAAAAGTGCCTGCGCTGATGGATTTTCATCAAAAGGCTTACCATCATTGACAGTTACAATAGCTCCTAATTTCGCCAAGAGACGTGCCGCAGCTTCACCTGATCGTGCTAAGCCAAGAACCAAAACCTTTTTATTTTCAAAATTTTTGACGTGTTTCATTGTTACTTTCTTTACCTTCTCATTAACTAGATACTTTAATATTTTACCTTTAATAGGAGAGTTTTTCAAGATTTTACAATAGATTAAATCATACCTTACTCCTACAAAATTAAAACATACTTTCTTCTTTTAAGTTATTAGTATTATAAATAAAATGACACTGGATTTAAATGATCCAGCGCCGTTTCTTATCTTTTATTTTTAGGTCTCGTTCGTAAATGCAAAACATCTTTCAAAGCATAATAACCAACAATAATCATACCGATTCCAATAAAAATCTCAGGTGGTGACTGTATGATCCGAATAAAAGTCATGCCTGCTAAGACCATCAGGAAAGCGATAATTCCCACCACGGAAATCATGTTCATGGTATTTTTAATTGTCTTAGGAGCAATAAAAATGTAATACATTAAAAGCAAAATAGCGATGATAGCATAAAACATTTTTTCTCCTTTTCATTACTAAGCCTTCTCAATCTTCAGCTGATTTTTTCTTCTTAGCCGCTTTAGCACGCGCATTCTTATCAAGAATTTGTTTACGTAAACGAATGGACTCAGGTGTTACTTCCATGTATTCATCATCATTCAGAAACTCAAGTGATTCTTCAAGTGTTAAAATACGCGGCGTCTTAATAACTGCTGTCTGATCCTTAGTTGCAGAGCGCACATTAGTCATTTGCTTAGCCTTTGTAATGTTGACTGTCAAATCATTCTCGCGTGCATTTTCTCCAATAATCATTCCTTCATACACTTCTGTACCTGGGTTAACGAAGATTGTTCCACGTTCTTCAATAGACATAATAGAATAAGTCGTTGCCTTACCTGTATCAATTGAAACGAGAGCACCACGATGACGACCACCGATTTCAGCATTGATAACTGGCATATATTTGTCAAAAGTGTGGTTCATGATACCATAACCTCGTGTCATGGATAAGAATTCTGTTGGGTAGCCGATAAGTCCTCGAGCTGGTGCTAAAAATATAAGGCGCGTTTGACCATTACCAGTTGCTTGCATATCAAGCATTTCACCTTTACGTTCTGAAAGGGACTGGATAACAGCACCTTGGTATTCTTCCGGTGTGTCAATTTGCACACGTTCAAATGGCTCACATTTGATGCCATCAATTTCTTTGATAATAACTTCTGGACGCGATACTTGCAGCTCATATCCTTCACGGCGCATGGTTTCAATAAGGATTGACAGATGTAACTCCCCACGGCCTGAAACCGTCCATTTATCTGGTGAGTCAGTGGCTTCTACACGAAGGGAAACATCTGTTTGCAATTCTGCCAACAAACGCTCTTCTACCTTACGCGAGGTTACAAATTTACCTTCACGGCCTGCAAAAGGGGAATTGTTAGCTAAAAAGGTCATTTGCAGAGTTGGCTCATCAATGTGAAGAATAGGAAGTGGTTCTACAGCATCAGTTGGTGTAATCGTTTCACCAACAAAGATATCTTCCATACCTGAAACAGCAATCAAATCGCCAGCCTTAGCTTCCTTAATCTCACGACGTTCCAAACCGAAGAAACCGAAAAGTTTTGTAACACGAAAATTCTTTGTTGTACCATCAAGTTTAGAAAGTGTCACTTGATCCCCGACTTTAACAGAACCACGGAAGACTCGCCCAATACCGATACGTCCAACAAAGTCGTTATAATCAAGGAGAGACACTTGAAATTGAAGTGGCTGATCTGAATTATCGATCGGTGCTGGAATATGCTCAATAATAGTATCAAAAACGGGTGCCATTGTATGTTCTTGATCCGCTGGTTCATCTGATAATGAAGAAGTTCCATTAATCGCCGAAGCGTAAACGACTGGAAACTCTAACTGGTCATCATCTGCTCCAAGTTCAATGAAAAGTTCAAGAACTTCATCAACAACTTCTGCCGGACGAGCTGATGGCTTGTCAATCTTATTCACCACCACGATTGGAACCAAGTTTTGTTCCAAAGCTTTTTTCAAAACAAAACGTGTTTGCGGCATGGTACCTTCATAAGCATCAACAACAAGAACAACCCCGTCAACCATTTTCATGATACGCTCTACTTCTCCACCAAAATCCGCATGTCCTGGTGTGTCCATAATGTTAATACGTACACCATTGTAGGCAACAGCAGTATTTTTTGCAAGAATAGTAATCCCACGCTCTTTTTCAAGATCATTAGAGTCCATCGCACGTTCTTCTAATTTTTTATGCTCATCAAGTGTATGCGATTGTTTTAAGAGCTCATCAACAAGGGTTGTTTTCCCATGGTCAACGTGGGCAATGATAGCAACATTTCTAATATCTTCTCTAAAATTTGTCATAATTCCTCTTACATTTTACATTAATTTATTTCAACTTATCTATTATACCATAAAAATTAGGGAAAAACTCAGGAGAGATATGTAAATGTTTTAAAATATAAAAGAAAAACCAAGATAGCAAAGTCGCAGTCTTGGTATCTCCAAATTTATAAAATAAGTCCTTAATCAACAAGTATTGCAAAAACAAAAGACAACAGCTCATGCTAATCCCTGTCATTATCTCAAAAAAGAACTAATTCTTCTCTTTTACTTTTCCATTCCAATTATCTAAACCATTTTTAAGGACATAAAGATCTTTATAACCTGCCTTTTTCAAAGTTAAAACAGCGCGAGCAACCAGCTGTCCACGAGTATTATCATACAATAAAACCGGTTTATCTTTGCGAAGAGCTGAAACAGATGCTTTGAATTGTTCAGAGGGAAGATTACGAGCCCCTAAGATATGCTTACGACGAAACTCATTGGGAGAACGCAAATCAACAATTTGTGCGCCTCTCATCATGCTTTCAAATTCAGCATTTGAGATATACTGGGCAGCACGGCGAACACGAAAATAATTCCAAACAAACCAAGCCACAAAGGCAAAGATAATAATCCATGAAATGATAGAGATAATTGACATAATTTTCCTTTAACTTTCTAAAAACTGATGTGCAAGACTGGCTGCCCCAATAATACCAGCGTCATTTCCTAATTCCGCAATTTTAATTTTTGTAGATTGCTTCACTTGTGGAAAAGCATACAATTTAAAATAACTTTCAATATGTGAGCGCAAGAATTCTCCAGCAGCTGATACTCCACCTCCAACGACAACTGTGTTTGGATTAAGGATATTGCTGATATTGGCGGTTGCAAGGCCTAGATAGAAAGTAACTTTCTCAACAACTGAGTTTGCAAATTTATCACCTGCCTGTGCAGCAACAAAAATATCCTTACTGCTCACATCATCACCATTATCAATGCCCGCTTTAATACTGGAAATTCCTTCATATTCTTCTGCTAAATGACGTGCAACACGGACGACACCTGTTGCTGAAGCCACTGTTTCAAGACAGCCTTTATTGCCACAGGTACACTCAAAACCAGTATCCGGCTCAACAATAATATGTCCAATTTCACCACCTGCACCAGCAACTCCATGAATAAGATTGCCATCAGCAATAATACCGCCGCCAACACCTGTACCAAGTGTTACAAAGACAACATCAGGATTATTATTACCCGCACCAACCCAGCGTTCTCCAAGTGCTGCAACATTAGCATCATTATCAATAGCAAATGGTATCCCCAATTCTGCTTCAATTATTGTTCCTACCTCTTGGGTAGCAGCCCAATTAAGATTAAAAGCACCTGTAACAGTCTTTAGATTACGATCCACAGCTCCAGGAGATCCCATTCCAATACCAACAAAATCCTCCTTAGTTAAATTATAGAGTCCCAAACGATGCTTGATAGAGGACACAATATCTGGAACAATATGTTTCCCATCTTCCAAAATATTGGTTTCAATAGCCCATTTCTCCTGAACTTGTCCATCTAAAGTTAAAATCCCAAATTTAATACTTGTTCCACCAAGATCAATCCCTAAAAGTTTCTTAGCCATTTTCTCTTTCCTTTTCTATTCTGTGCTCCCTGCGTAAAATCAATTCAGCATGTAGATAATCACTCTTTGAAATCAAACCATTATCATAGAGTCTTTCTAACTCAATTTTCATCATTTCAATATCATAAAGACGTTTACCTAAATAAACATAGATGCCAAATTGTTTTAACAGCCGCTGCACATCATATAATGTTTTCATCTCTCAAATTCTACCAAAAAAACAGAAAGTTTTCAAGATTTTTTGCAAGCGCTTGCCTCTTTCTTAATAAAAAAAGCCTGACTTCAACAAATGACATATCTCAATTACTGGACAACTAATCCAACGTCTGGGATATATCAAAAGTGTCAGACTTTCACCTAACATAGAAAATCTTTCTAAATAAATGACTTCCTATCTTCACATACTTATAAACCGGGAGCTTGCCCAAGCTCTGCCTGCAACATCCAGATTGTCTTTTGGGCTTCCGTTTGAGCTGCTGTAAAGATATCATTAGAAACAGCATCATCTTCCTCATCTGTCACATCAAGACCTACTTGATAAAGACTTGAAAGGTAATCATAAACTTGAACAAGGCGTTTAAGATGATCAGTTATTGATTTATCCCATGTACCAACTGTTTCTTCAAGTCTGGAATTCTCATCAAATTCTTTCAAGGTTGAAAACGGAGCGCCACCGATAGTAATCAAGCGTTCACTAATCTCATCAAGATGACCATTCAAGGCATCCATCAATTCATCCATTTTAGGATGCAGATAAAGGAAGCCTGAACCACGCATATACCAATGGACTTGGTGAACAATGGAAGCTGCTTTTGATAAATCCGCTACAGCCTGATTAAGTACAGCCTTGGTTTTTTCATTTCCTGAATTTTCTTTTTTCTCCACTTGATGAATAATAGAAGCGTAGATATTTTCAGTAATTGTATTCGTCATAATAATTCCTCCTTAAAAAATATTCTTTTTATAATCTATATTTTAGAACGATTCTAAATAAAAAGCAATTATTTTGTTTTCTTTTAACGAATAAATAGGTATGAAACTTATTTTATTTTTTATGTTAGGAGCTTCTCTTGGCTCTTTCTTTGGCTTAGTTGTTGATCGTTACCCTCAGAAATCTATTATATTTCCTAGAAGCCATTGCAATAAGTGTTATAACTGCTTAACCATGAGGGATCTTATCCCAATATTTTCACGAATCATCAACAAAAATTCTTGTCGCTTTTGCGGTTACCCTATTCCATTGCGTTATTCCTTGGTAGAATTACTCTGCGGACTGATTAGCACAGGTTTTGCTCTTGATTTATTAACCACTTCACAAGTATGTTTGCTCTTCATGGGAGTTCTTTTATCTCTTTATGATTTACAAGATCAGTCTTATCCTTTGACACTGTGGATAGGCTTTACTTTTCTCTTAATGTTTATCTATCCTCTTAACCTAATTAGCTTAATTCTTTTTCTATTTGGTATTTTTGCTGCCCTCAAAAATATTAATATCGGAAGCGGTGATTTCTTCTATCTGGCTACTTTGGCACTTTCTCTTAATCTTCAGCAAATTATTTGGATTATTCAGATTGCCAGTTTATTAGGAATTCTTTACAGCCTGCTTTTTCAAAAGCACAAAGAACCTTTTGCTTTTGTTCCTTTCTTATTCTTGGGTCACCTCATTATCATTTTCTCTCACTTGATTTAAGGATTGTAAGGACACAACTCTAAAGACTTTAAACAAAATATCAAAAAGGAGGCAATCAAATCAAACGTTTATTACATTGGCAATGAGATTACACTCAATAAAAATCAAAAAAGACATACAATAAATTACAGACAACATGGCAAGGCGAAATCACCAACATTCCATTTTGATTTTTGAAAAGGATTAAAAAATCAGCCCATCAGAGAAACAACATTCCCGACTGGCTGATTGAATAATTATTTTTGATAATGGCTTCCTGCATAAATGAAATCTTTTATTTCTTCTTGCATTCCTTCATGTAATCCCTTGACAATTTTTGAACCAACAATGACACCATCTGATACTTGGTTAAAGCGCTTAATATCTGCTAAAGTTGATACACCAAATCCAGTTAAAACAGGGATTTGAGCAATTTCTGTCAAATGTTTTAAATGTTTATCCAAATCATCACGATAATTCCCTGTTTTTCCGGTAACACCATTAATAGCAACAGCGTAGACAAATCCTTGAGCATCTTCAATGAGTTCCTTTTGACGTTCTAGACCTGTTGTCAAGCTGACTAAAGGAACTAAAGCTAAATCTAAATTTTCCAGATAAGGTTTGATAAAACTTTCTTGTTCATGAGGTAAATCGGGAATAATCAATCCTTTGACAGATGTATTTTGCAAATCTGCAACAAATGTTTCAACACCATACTGAAAAACAGGATTAAAATAAGTCATGATAACAAGTGGCACTTGCGTTTTCTTTTCCTGTAACCTAGCAATAATGCTTGCCAGCGATGTCCCCTTTACCAAACTACGTTGGCCAGCCAATTCAATAACAGGACCATCTGCCACAGGATCCGACCATGGAATGCCAATTTCAATGGCTGATACACCTTGAGCTTCCAAAAAAGAAATGGTATCAAAGAGACCGTCTAAACCTTTATCATGATCCCCAGCCATAATATAAGGAATAAAAAGACCTTTGCCTTCTGCCTTGATAGCTTGTAAATGCTTTGTCAGTGTTTTTGTCATAATCTACTTCCCTTCTTTTGCTTCCTGCTTAAGACGTTCTTTAACCTGAGCCACATCCTTATCACCACGTCCTGAGAGGCAAACAATAATGGACTTATCCGCTCCTAGTTCCTTCGCAACTTTTTGTGTCAGAGCAATCGCATGACTAGATTCTAATGCAGGAATAATGCCTTCCAGACGAGATAGCAATTTGAAAGATTCCAGAGCTTCTTCATCCGTAATAGAATCGTAAGTTGCACGTCCAATTTCATTGAAATAGCAGTGTTCAGGACCAACACCTGGATAGTCAAGGCCCGCGGAAATCGAGAAAGCTTCCATAATCTGTCCATGCTCATCCTGCAGCACATCCATAAGAGCACCATGTAAAACACCTGGTCGTCCTTTGGCAAAGGTTGCCGCATGCTTATCGGTATCAAGCCCTAAACCTGACGCTTCCGCACCATACATGGCAACTGATTCATCGTTGACAAAAGGATAAAAGAGTCCGATTGCATTGGAGCCGCCACCGATACAAGCTAAGACTGCATCTGGCAGCTGTCCATTTGAAACTGTCGCAAATTGACGTTTAGCTTCTCTGCCAATAACCGATTGGAAATCACGAACAATTTCTGGGAAAGGAGCTGGTCCAAGAGCAGATCCCATAACATAATGGGTATCCTCAATATTGGTTACCCATGCTCGCAAAGCTGCATTGACTGCATCTTTAAGCACACGCGATCCATCCGTAACAGAATGCACTTTAGCACCTAATAGCTCCATCCGAAAGACATTAAGAGCTTGACGTTTCACATCTTCTTCCCCCATATAAATGGTACATTCCATATCAAAGAGAGCCGCTGCTGTTGCTGTTGCAACACCATGCTGTCCTGCACCTGTTTCAGCAATAATCTTATTTTTCCCCATACGCTTAGCTAAAAGAACTTGCCCCAGTGCATTATTGATTTTGTGAGCACCTGTATGATTAAGATCTTCACGTTTTAGATAAATTTTGGCACCACCAATATAATCCGTCAAACGTTTAGCAAAGTACAAGGGAGTTTCACGACCAACATAATCTTTTAAGAGAGCATCTAATTCTTCATGAAAACTAGGATCAGCTTTGGCTTCACGATAAGCCTCATCCAATTCAATAACAGCTGTCATCAGCGTTTCAGGAATGAATTGTCCTCCAAAATTACCATAAAAACCGTTGTTATTGGGTTGATTATATGTCATTTTTTCACACTTTCTATAAATCGTTTAATTTTCTCTATATCTTTCCGTCCATTTGTTTCAACACCAGATGACACATCAACAGCATAAGGAGCAAAATGTTCAATACATTCTTTGACATTACCACTTGTTAGTCCACCTGCAATAAAGAAAGGCTTTTGTAACTGCTCTGTCTCCAACTGTTGCCAATCAAAAGTTTCACCACTGCCAGCTATGGGAGCATCAAAGAGCAGATAATCTGCTTTACTTGTCAAATTTTCTTTACCTTTTTTAATTTGAACAGCTCGGATAAGCGGAACTGAAAAGTCAGTTTGCAAGTCTTCATCATAGTCACCATGAACCTGTACTAAATCAAGAGGAACTGTCTTTATAGCAATTTTTAATTCCTCCAAAGTCGGACTGACAAAAACACCAACCTTTTTAACTTTTTCTGGAATCATTTTAGCTAATTTTTGAGCCTGTTCTAGACTGACTTGGCGTTTACTTTTGGCAAAAACAAAACCGATATAGTCTGCACCACTACTAACAGCTGCTGTAACCGCTTCTTGTGTTGATAGACCGCAAATTTTAACCTTTGTCAATAGCCAACTCCTTTACTTTATCAGCGACATTATCTGCCTGCATGAGAGCCGTTCCTACAAGAATAGCATTAAAGTAAGGAGCGACGAGTTTACTGTCCTGTCCCGTAAAAATACCTGATTCGGAAATATAAACCTTATCATCTCGGAAATGGGTAGATAACTCCAAGCTGGTATTGATATCTACTTCAAAAGTAACAAGATTACGATTATTGACACCGATAATCTGTGCTCCAATACGATGAGCTATTTCCAATTCAGACAAATTATGGGTCTCCACTAAAACTTCTAGTCCTAAACCTGAAGCAAAGTCATACAATTCCTTCAGTCTCTTCTCTGGTAAAGCGGCCACAATGAGCAAAATAACTGTCGCACCAGCATTACGGCTACGAACAATCTGCTTCTCATCAATAATAAAATCTTTAGCCAAGGTCGGAATACTGACACTTCCAGATATCTCAGCCAAAAAATCAATATTTCCCTTGAAAAAAACCTGATCTGTCAAAACAGAAATCATAGCAGCTCCAGCGGCTTCATACATTTGGGCTTGTTTGACAATGTCAACATCTAAGTTGATGTCTCCCATACTGGGACTAGCTTTTTTAACTTCAGCAACAATCTGCAACTGGTCTTGATGCTCTTTTAAAAAATCAAAGAGACGATAGGTTAAGCGAAGCGGTTTGACTTCTTCCATAATTAGACTAGCTAGCTCTTCTTGTTTTTGCTTTAAAATAGTAGGTAAAAACTCTTTAGTCAACTTGCGCCTCCTGTAATGCCTTTAATTTAGCATAAGCCTTGCCTGATGCAATGACTTCACGTGCTAGGTCAATGCCTTCTTTAATCGAATCCACCTTACCATTAGCATAAAAACCAAGACCAGCATTTAAAAGCGTTGTCTCTAAATAAGGACTAGGTTCATTTTTGAGAACACTAACAAGGATTTGAGCATTTTCTTTAGCATCACCACCCTTGATATCCTCAAGCGTAACTTTTGGCATGTCAAAATCTTCAAAAGTGAAACTACCTTGTGAAATCTGACCATTATCCAACAGAGTATAATGATTTTTACCATAAAGTGCTGCTTCATCCATATTATCTGGTCCAGTGATAATAACTGCACGTTTGCGACCAAGAAGTTTAAGAACTTGAGCTAAATCATCTTGTAAGTCCGCCTGATAAAGGCCTAACAGCTGCGTTTCCAAATCCATGGGGTGTGTCAGTGGCCCAATAAGATTCATGACCGTTGGAATACCTAAGGCCTGTCTAGCCGGTGAAATATAACGCATGGCTGGATGCATCTTTTGAGCAAAGAGAAAGACAATACCTGTCTCATCTAGAACTTGGGCCAATTTTTCAGGAGCTAGGACAACATTGATTCCCAATTCTTCAAGGACATCGGCTGAACCTGATTTTGAAGAAATAGAACGATTACCATGCTTAGCAACATGGATGCCACCAGCAGCGAGGACAAAGCTACAAGTCGTTGAAATATTGAAAGAAAAGGACTTATCACCACCTGTACCACAATTATCCATAGCATCGCTTGTTTGGCTAGGAATAACAGCCGCATTTTTTTTAATCGTTTTAACGAGACCTAAAATTTCTTCCGGTGTTTCCCCCTTGATTTTCAAAGCCATCAAGAAGGCTGCTATTTGTGCTTCTGACAATTCTCCTTTAAAAATTTTTTCAGCAACTGCTGTTATTTCAGCTTCTGTTAAATTTTCTTGAGCAGCTAATTTTTCAAAAATGTCTTTCATTTATTTGTCCTCTCTGCATTCTAACCGACTAATCTTACAAAATTCTCAATCATTTTTAATCCTTCAGGTGTGCCAATGGATTCTGGATGATATTGTAAACCATAGATTGGAAGCGTCTTATGCTGAATAGCCATAATCTCGCCATCATCTACTGTTCTAGCCGTTACTTCAAAATTTTCTGGTAGCTTATCGACTACTATAGAATGATAGCGCATGATTTCGAGTTTTTCTGCTAATTCTTTAAAAATTGGCGACGATTTTGTGATTGCCATCTGACTTTGCTTGCCGTGCATGACTTGATGAGCTAATCCCAATTTCCCTCCAAAACTTTCAGCAATGGCTTGGTGTCCTAAGCAGACTCCCAAAATAGGTTTTTCCCCTGTAAAGTCTTTAATCAAGGCTTCCATCCTTCCAGCATCAGCTGGCCAACCGGGGCCCGGTGAAAAGACAAGGCCATCTGCTTCTTGAGCTGCTTCATAAAGATCAGCATCATCATTTCTCAATACCTTGACTTCAGTAAAATGACCAATGAATTGTGCCAAATTATAAGTGAAAGAATCATAATTATCAATTAATAAAATCACTGTATCTCTCCTATTCTAGTCATTGCTTTGGCCTTATTAATGGTTTCGTAGTATTCATTTTCAGGAACGCTATCATAGACAATCCCCGCACCTGCTTGAACATAAGCCTTTTGATTTTTGATAATCATGGTACGAATGGCAATGGCAAAGTCCATATCTCCGCTTGCTGACAGATAACCAATTGCTCCTGCATAGATACCGCGCTTTTCTTTTTCCAACTCATAAATGCGCTTCATAGCACGAATTTTCGGTGCTCCTGATACCGTACCCGCTGGCAATGTTGACTTAAGAGCATCCATACCAGTCAAACCTGACAGGAGTTTACCTTTGACAACACTAGTTAAATGCATAACATAGCGAAAAAATTCGACTTCCATGTATTTAGACACTTGAACACTTCCTACCTCAGCAATTTTCCCAATATCGTTGCGGCCCAAATCTACCAACATACGGTGCTCTGCTACTTCCTTGACATCTGATAAGAGCTCTTCAGATAAGTCTTTGTCTTTCTGATCGTTGGCACCACGAGGACGTGTTCCTGCAATAGGATTTGTAGTAACCACACCATTTTTAAGAGAAACGAGACTTTCTGGACTGGCTCCAATAATCTGATAATCACCAAAATCATAAAAGTAAAGATAATTGGAAGGGTTGGTAATACGTAAATTACGATAAAAATCTAGCGGCTTGCCACTAATATCTGCTGAGAAACGCTGGCTGAGCACGCATTGAAACATATCTCCCTGACGAATAAATTTTTTTGCTTTGGTAACCATGTCTTTAAAAGTAGCTTCTTCCAAATGGTTCCTAAAAGTCAAAGTGTGTAAATCGCGTTCCGAAAATTCATCAACCGCCTGTTTTTTAAGATCTGCTAAGACTTCCTGCAAGGCAGCCTTTTGTTCCTCTTCTTCTCTGCCGCTGTAAATATTATCTTCAACAATGACAATTTTTTCTTTCTTATGATCAAAAATAAGATAAGATTCATAAACAAAAAAGTGCATATCCGGTGTTCCAATCGTATCTTGAGGAATCTTGCCAATATTTTCATAAAGACCAACCATGTCATAGCCCACAAAACCAATAGCGCCACCATTAAAAGGTAAATCTTGAGACAGTTGTGATTTGACAGTGATTTGACTGAGATAATCTAAGGGATCACTTTCAATAACTTTGCCATTCTCTGTCAATTGCCCATTTTCAAATTTGATTTCAAAAACAGGATTGTAAGCAACAATTGAAAAACGCGCATTTTCCTTTTCACGAGGGATAGACTCCAAAATCACCTTATGGTCGCCCTGTACACGCATGTAAGCAAGGATTGGGGTCAAAATATCAGCACTCAATATCTTCTTTTTCATATTCAGTCTCACTTTCTATTTAGGTCATGATTACTATTAATCTTTAGCTCTAAAGCTGTGAAAGCCTCAATCATCGTTTGCCAAATAGCCAGAGCAACATCTGGTGATAGACCGAGCTTTTCTGCCTCTTGCTGTCTATTTAAAAGGACTTGTTTCACTCGATCAGGAGCAGTGACAGCTGCTTGACTGTTGATAGGTTTTAGCTGACCAATCTTTTCAACAATTTGCTGACGTTGCGCTAATAGAACTAATAATTGATGATCTAACTGATCAATTTGATTTCTCAGATTCTGGATACTTGTCATAATTATCACCTGCATTAAAATTGAATGAAGATAACAAAAAACCTCACACAGAAAATCTGTGTGAGGGCGTTAAATCTAGCTAACACGGTGCCACCTCAATTAACGGGAACCAATAGTCTTTCCCCGTCATCTTAATCTCCTCTAACAAGGAGTTGCACGATAAGGTGTGCTCACCGGAAGAATATTGTTTATCTTCGCTTTCTAAAAATCAGCCCACTTCCCAAAATTCTGCTGCCTGTTCACAATACCCACAGACTCCCTGAAAACAAAAGGTTTGGTACTTTTCTGATTTATTTCTTACGATTATACACTTTCTAAAAAAGAATTGCAAGCATATTTGCGTATTTTATCATTGGTTTGTGTCAAGTTTCCCTCGAAAAATTTTCTAAAGTCCTAAATCATTGTTTGAGTTGCCCTTGTTACACTGTTTAAAGCTATTTGACTTAGAATCTGAAAACATTTAAGATGCAAAATAAATAAGCCAATCGATAACTTCTAAGACCTTATAACAACAACTTCTAATCTGAGAGATAAATAACCTTTTTTATAATATTGAAAAGTGATAATTTTTAGGATCTATAAAACACATTGTTATAAAAAACAATTCTTTAATAGATTAAATTGTTCTTAACTTCAAATTATGCTATAGTTATAGTTGCTATCATTATTTATTAAGGAGATTTTTCATGTCAAAAACAAGAGCTGAGCTAAAAGCAGAAGCTAAAGCACATCTGCAAGAAAACTGGGGTTACGCCATTGGCTTATATATTTTGCCGGTTTTAGCTGTTATGGGTATCTACTTGGCTTGCATCCTCGTATATGCTACTCTGACTGCCCCTCTTGTCCTATCTATAGGGGAAACTGCTTTTCTTGCAACATTACCACTTCTCATTATTCTGTGGTTACTAGTTTTGGTAGTTTCATCCACGGTGACAATCGGAGTTAATTTAGGATTTCTGAACTTCTTTAGAGGAGGACGTCCAACTTATACTGAAGCGAGTACCTATCTTTTAAAAGAAAACCGCTTTTGGAAGTTCCTCTGGACCAATGTGCTTATGGTCATTTTGCTTTACCTATGGTCATTGCTCTTTCTTATCCCTGGAATCATTAAAACTTACAGTTACTCCATGACCAACTATATTCTTAAAGACAAATTGGAAAAAGGCGAATCAGTAACTGTCACTCAGGCTATTACTGAAAGCCGTCAATTAATGAACGGTCATAAATGGGAATACTTTGTCCTTCAGTTAAGCTTTATTGGCTGGGCCATTTTAGCCAATCTTACCTTTGGTATTGGCTATCTTTGGCTCGCCCCTTACATTGAAACAACCAATGCTGCCTTTTATCAAAATTTGATTGACAGTCAAATAGCAAATCATTCTATTGCATCTCTATCTCAAGAAATTGAAACAGGAACTGTCTAATTCTTAAAATCAATTCTAATACCAAAAGCTAGATAAACATCTGGCTTTTTTACTTGCTCATATAAAAAAACGAGCTTGTTTTCAATCTGAAAATTTAATCCCCTTTCAATTATAAAATTTACCTTAAAATGCTATAATAAAAGAAATGTAAATGTCTTAGGTTATCATCAGAAAGGAGACTAACCAATGAAAATAATTAATGCAAGCTTTTTTATTAAGGCAGACAAAAGAGAAGAGTTTTTAGCCGACACCTTGCCCTTAATTCGTTCATCAAGAGCAGAATCCGGCAACATCAGCTATCAACTCTATGAAGCAATTGATACTCCTAATCAATTTGTGATGGTTGAAGAATGGCAAGATCAAACTGCCATCGATCAGCATAATAGTAACCCTTTATTGATTCAATTGCTGGAGAACTTAAAAATGTACAGCTCAGCCGAACCCATTATCAAAGTGGCAGAAGGCTAGGTTAAGCAGAAAAGGAGTAGAACCAAATCATGATTTCCTAAAAATCGACCTTATCGTCCCACTCCCTTTCTCATACCATTTATCTCATCATTTCAAGCGAGAAACCTGCTACTCCTTTAGTATATAACCTTTTTAGATTTATTTTTCAACATAGGTATGAAGAGGATAGCTCGGATAGGTTATCAAGCGAGCCTTTTCTGATGTGATATAACCAGCTGGAGCATCAAGAACAGTTGGAATGCGATTGACAATTGTACCACATGTGAGTGCTACCGTATCAGGTTTGTTAACTGAGAAGATGAGATCTGGCTCTCCTGTAATTTCCCAGTCACACATATCGCCATCATCTTGTCGATAAACTTTACCAATACATTCCACCTCTAAGTCAATGCCTTGATGCGTTTGAACCTTAGTGACTGCCGACATTCCTGTCACTTGACCAGCTGGAATAATGCGTCCCAAGGTTTCAGAATAGACATCTTCATCTAAAGTATAAGGAACGCTTTTTTGATTAATAGATTGGATGGTCCAATTCATTTTCGAGCAGATGGCTTCCGCAGCATTCCACATATAAGATGGTAAACTTTCCGCAGAAGCAATGTCACGTTCAAAACGTTCTAAATCATAACCAGCGCCGTGTGCCTCAGCTAGTGCCAATCCATAATCTTCAACATTATAGCTGACCACACCTCTCACTTTTTTAATCTTATTCATTCCTGCCATTGCTAAACAAGGCATGTTAATCCAGTAAATGTCCTGCATGCCCGACCCCATAATAGTGACATGATTCTCTTTAGCCAACTTATCCAAACGATTGGTCTCAGAAGGGGATGTTGTCCAAGGATAAATGGCTTCTTCACAGGTTGAAATGACATTAACACCATGTTTGATAGCCATTTCATAAAATTCATACATTTCTGGCATATAAGAAAAAATGGTAACAATAGCGATATCGGCATCACAGTTATCAAACACTTGGTCAGCCTTATCAGAAATAATAATACCAGTCTTATGACCAAAGCCAGCAAAATCACCAATATCCTGTCCTACTACTGCTGGATTTTTATCAATAGCACCGACAATTTCAACACCATGATCTACAAGATAATTAAGAATGACCTTTGACATTTTACCACAGCCATATTGGACAGCACGAATTTTTGTATTTCTCATGAGAGGTTCCTCCTTTTATTGCTATAGTCTTTTAGTACTAGGCAGATGCAAATTTAATGGCAAATAAATTCTTTCATCAAACAAGAAGAGATCTATAGAATTTTCTCTAATAGCTGCATTAATTAATATCTTTGAAAATTAAAATTCCCAAAATACCATTATCGGCAATGAACTGCAGAATAACTTGAGTTAAACAAGGAGATTAACAACACTATAAAAGATAAACTAAACAGCCATATTTATGTCACAAATATATTATAATATCTATAGTAACTATAGAGTCAAGGAGAAATGTTATGGAGTTTATTTTAAAAATTGGAGATTTTTCCTACATTAATAACATCCCTATTCAAACTCTGCGTTATTATGATAAAATTGGTCTTTTAAAACCCTATCGCATTGATCAAAAGACGAACTATCGTTATTATCATATCAATCAATCTCAGATAGTAGACGAAATCCAATATTTAAGACAGCTTGACTTTTCTCTGGAGGAAATTAAAGGAATACTTTCTAAACATGAAAATTTGACTGAACTCAACCATTACATTAATGAACGACGCCAGTGTCTTTTATTTGAAAAGCAACGTTTGGAAGAGCGCTTAGCAGAAATTAATACCTATCAAGCAGGTGCCTTTATGTATGATTATAAAAAGCATAACCAAGGTTTGGAAATTTTGACTTTACCAGCTAGACGAATGATTATTTATGAAACTAAAGAAAATATTTATCAAATGACTGATGAAGCTTATGAATTTAATCTAAGAAAATTTAAACAAGCTTTGAGAAAAAATAATCTCTCTTATTCAACCTTTTCTCGTGTTGGTTCTATTATTGAGAAAGAAGATTTCAAAAATAAAAATTGGTTATCTCATCAAATGTTTATGTTCTTTAATGATATTGTGGAAAAGTTTAAAATAAAGACCTACCCTTCTGCCCTTTATGCTTCAATTTATTGTTCCTCTTTTCAAGAGGAGATTGAAAAATTAGACGATTTCTACCAAATGATTGTTGATAAGGGGTATCAAATTAAGGGAGATTACATTTGCGAGGTCATTTATGAACATCCTAATTTAAATCACAACAAAAGAGAAATATTTATTAGAATGCAGGTCGCTGTTAATAAAGGCTAAGAATTTACAAAAAAGTTGGATAAGTGTACGTATATTATCCAACTTTTTTTATTAGTTAAAACTTATTCAATCCATCATACCTGCTTGGAGTTGATACATTTTGTGATAGGTTCCTTTTTTCGCTAGAAGTTCCTCATGAGTTCCCGACTCAATAATTTTACCCTTATCAAGAACATAAATACAGTTGGCATCTTGAATGGTTGATAAACGATGGGCAATCGCAATGGTTGTCCGTCCTCTACGCATTTTAGCCAAAGAATTTTGAACCAATTGTTCTGTTTCTGAGTCAATATTAGCTGTCGCTTCATCAAGAATTAAAATTTTAGGCGAACTTGCTACCGTTCTGGCAAAAGCCAATAGCTGACGCTGACCAGTTGAAAAACTTGAACCACCTTCACTAACAGGTTCCTCATATTTATGAGCCAATTTTTGAATAAATTGATCAGCATCCACAAATTTTGCCGCAGCTTCAATATCCGCATCTGTCAAATCCTGATACATTTTTATATTAGACTTGATTGTCCCATGATAAAGGAAGGGCTCTTGCAAAACCAGACCAACATTTTTGCGTAATTCTTCTTGGCTATAGTTACGGATATCATGTCCATCAATGGTAACTTGACCTTTTTGAAATTCATAAAAGCGCATGAAAACATTAATAATAGAAGACTTGCCTGACCCTGTTGGACCAACAAAAGCAATCGTTTGACCCTGATTGACTTTAAAAGAAATATGATCTAAAATTTGATGCTGACCATCATATGAGAAAGAAACATCCTTAAATTCAATATTACCAGCTGAAATGCTAATGTCACTATCATCTTGATGTGGTTCATAATCCCTTTCATCTATCAGATCAAAAACACGTCCTGCTGATACCATTGAAGTCTGCAAGGTCGAGAAATTCTGAGTCACTTCAATTAAAGGGTCAAAGAGGCGATTAACATATTGAATAAAGGCATACATCATCCCAGCTGAAATACCAATAGTCTGCCAATTAAATCCAAAATAAGCCATCAAAAGAGCATAAGCCAAAAGCTTCAAAAGCGACATAGCTGGACGTAGGAAAAGACTGTCCAAGGCCATAGAACGATTGGCATAATGAAAATGTTCTTCATTGATTGCCTCAAATTCTGCTTTTAAACGCTCTTCTTGTCCAAAAGCTTGAATAATATTGATACCTCCAATACTTTCAGATAAATTGGTATTGATATCACTCAATAAACTCCTCGTTTTAGCAATAACCTTAACAGACTTTTTACGATAGAGATTGACCAAAATAAAAATAAAAGGCAAAAAAAGCATGACCAGAAAGGTTAAATGATAATTCAGCATTAACATGGTATAAAGGGTGACACTAAAAATAAAAATAGCTGAAATAAAACTAGATAAGATGCCTGAAAACATGTCACTAATACTTTCTGTATCATTGGTTAAGCGCGATACAATCGGACCTGCTGGCGTTTTATCGAAATAGGCCATTCCCAATCTTTCCATATTGGCAAAGGCATCCCTACGAATGTCGCGAACAACACTAAAAGAAACACGCGCAAAAAGAAGATTGCCAAAATATTGTAAAATCGTCTGCAAAACATAGAGCAAGTAGTAGCCCAGCAAAAGTGAAGTTGCTGTCTGATTGAAATGAGTCAAAAAATGATCAATAAAATAAGAGGCCACTAAGGGGACGAAACTTTTAATCACTGTTGTTGACAAAAGGAAAAGCAAGGCGAAGAAAGTCAACCATTTATAGGGCTTAAGATAAGACATCAGACGCCAAAAAACATGGCCTTGGTGTTCATTATTCTTCATCTATTTCTCCTTTCATTTCTAATTGTTGAGATTCATAAGTTTTAGCATACCAGCCGCCTGCCTGAATGAGCTCATCATGACAACCGCGTTCTTGAATGTGTCCATCTTGCATCACTAAAATCAGGTCAGCATGCACAACAGCACTTAAGCGATGAGCAGTAATCAAGGTTGTCTTGTCCTGTCGTGTTTTTTTTAGATTTTCAATGATAGCATGCTCGGTTTTAGCATCAACTGCCGACAGAGAATCATCTAATATAAGGATATCAGGATTTAGAATCATGGCACGGCTCATGGCAATTCTCTGTTTTTGACCACCAGACAAAGAGACGCCTTTTTCACCAATAATCGTGTCAAAACCCTGCGGCATAGCTACAATATCATCGTAAACTTGAGATAACTTAGTGGCACCTTCAACTGCTGTAAAAGTTAAATTAGGATCGCCAAAGCGAATATTATCCAAAACAGACATGGCAAAAAGAACCTGATCCTGCGGAACATAACCAATTAAACTGCGCAAATCAGCCAAACGATACTGACGAATATCATGTCCATTTAACTTGATTGTACCTTGATTGACATCGTATTCTCGCAAAAGAAGTTTGAGAAGACTGGTTTTTCCTGAACCCGTCTGACCAACAATGCCTAGTGTCTGACCTTTTTTCAAGGCAAAATGAACATCTTTAAGTGTTGCTTCCTTTTCATAAGCAAAGCGGTCAATATCATATTCTAAAGAACCATTTTCAATCTTTGTTAAGGGATGCTTAGGATCTGTAATATCTGATTTTTGAGACAATAAATCCATAATGCGTTCATAAGAAACCGCACCACGCTGAACAATATTAAACAAAAAACCAATCGCCATTAAAGGCCAAACCAGCATATCCAAGTAAGTCACAAAAGTAACCAAACTTCCGACAGTTACTTGACCATTTTTAACAAAAAAAGCACCAACGAGCAGCGTCAAAGCATAGGAAGCTCCCACAAACAAAAGAACCAGAGGATCAAACATACTATCGTACTTCATAGTTATCATATTTTTAGCAAAAGTCATGTCATTTGTTTCCTGAAAAGAAGCTAATTCATTGGTTTGATAACCAAATGATTTTGTCACCTTGATACCTGAAACACTTTCTTGAACCTTATTATTAAGTTCTGAAAAGGCAGCTTGTGATCGTTTAAAACTTTCATGTGTTTTACGTCCTAAACGACTGGTTGCTAAAGCCATTAAAGGCAGAGGAATGATAGCCACCAAGGTCATCTGCCAAGAAATGCTGAAAAACATGGTCATTAAGGTCACCAAAGCAGTAATGGAAGCATCAACTGCTGACATGACACCGCCACCTGCTAATCTGGTCAAGGAATTAATATCATTGGTGGCATGCGCCATCAAATCTCCTGTGCGGTACTTCTGATAAAAAGAAGGCGACATTTTAGTAAAATGCTCAAAAAGACGAGAGCGCATAATTTGCCCCAAACGATAAGATGTTCCTAAAATATAAATCCGCCAAACATAACGTAAGCTGTACATGGCAAAAGCGGATAAAAGCAAGTAAAACAAATCCCATAGAAGCATCTCTTTGTTTAAGTTCTTATTGGTGATATGATCAATAACATGTCCCATCACTTTGGGTGGAATCAGATTGAGCACACTGACCAAACTCAGTGCCAATATTCCAATTAAATAGCGGCGCTTTTCAAGCCTGAAAAACCACCATAAATTCTTTATAACAGACATTATTGTCCTTTCTTTCATTTTGACAAGAAAAACTCCCTCTCATCTGAGGGAAACCTTCTTTTACATTTCTTTTATTATATACCTTGAAGCCAACTCTAAGTCAAGTAAAATGAACTTTCTGAACCGACAAAAAATTACATACAAAAAGCGGAAAGGTCAAGCCTTACCACTTTGAGATTTCTGTTGATAATATGCTCTTATTTTCTTTTGAATAAAAAGGTGACAATAAAAGGCTAATAAACCACCTAAACTATTGGTCCATAAATCATCAATTTCAAAAACACGATTAACATCGAAAAAGAAATCAAGAAGCAGTTGTGTGCATTCAATACTTAGACTTAGGCAAAAACTAAATAACAAGATTTTTTTCTTATTTCTCAAGTTTGGAAAGAGTAACAGAACTTGCAAAACCAAGGGAAAAAGCAAAAAGATATTAACAACATTTTGACCAAACACCCAGATAAGTTTCAAAAGATTGGACAAGTGCCCTAAACTAAATAGTGAATTGAAAGGCACAGGCAGTATAACAAGCCGACCAAAATGCTGAATGTTCGGGGTTTGAACACCCCTTATTGTATGCTGAGGACAAAAACACATATAGCAAATAGCGATAAAATATAAAACCAGCAAAAGCCAAGATAACTTGCGACCGATTGGTTTTAACTCAGCTGTTTCATCAAAAAAAGCAGTCATTACTGAGCTGTTCCAGCAGTCGCTTTCTCACGATCGCGTTTCATAGTATTAGAACGCAGCTGTCCACAGGCTGCATCAATATCAGTTCCATGTTCCTGACGCACCACACAGTTAACACCATTTTTCTTAAGAACATCGTAAAAAGCATCTACACGCTCTTTGGGGCTACGACTGTACTGGTCGTGTTCCGTGACAGGATTGTACGGAATTAAATTAACATAGGAAAGTTTGCGGATTTTCTTAGTCAAATCTGCCAATTCCTGAGCATTTTCAGGGTTATCATTAACACCATTGAGCATAATATACTCAAAAGTCACACGACGGTTGGTCGTTTCAATATAATATTCAATGGCTGCAAATAGTTTTTCCAAAGGAAAAGAACGATTGATGCGCATAATGCTAGATCGCAATTCATTGTTAGGTGCGTGAAGTGAGACAGCCAAATTGACTTGAACCCTTTCGTTGGCAAAATCACGAATTTTATGGGCTAAGCCTGAAGTTGACACTGTAATATGACGAGCACCAATTGCCAGCCCATTATCATCATTTATTGTACGCAGGAATTTGAGCACATTGTCATAATTATCAAAAGGTTCACCAATTCCCATCACCACAACATGACTGATACGTTCACCCTGACCGCGTTCATCAAAATATTTTTGCACCAACATAATCTGCGCTGTAATTTCGCCATTATTAAGGTCACGTTGCTTTTTGATCAAGCCACTGGCACAAAAAGTACAACCAATGTTACAGCCTACCTGTGTCGTCACACAAACAGAAAGACCATAATGCTGACGCATTAACACCGTCTCAATTAACATGCCATCTGGCAACTCGAATAAATACTTGACTGTCCCATCTGCTGACTCTTGAACGATACGCTGTTTGAGCGGATTGACAAGGAAATTTTCATTTAAAAGGGCGATAAAATCTTTTGAAAGATTAGTCATTTCCTCAAAAGACTGAACACGTTTACGGTAAAGCCAATCCCAAATCTGTGTGGCTCGGAACTTTTTTTCACCGTGTTCAATCGTCCAAGCAATTAAATCATTACGGGTTAAGCTATAAATAGATGGTTTCATTTAACTTCCTTTTTCCTTATCACAAAATTATTCTTAGCATCCTGAATCTCTCGCATAGCCTGACGCTCTTTTATCTTTTCACGACGAAGCTTCTCTTGAAGATTCATTTTAGCATTATTTTTATTAAAACGTTTTTTCCTGCGATTATCGCGCCGTTTACGTCTTTGAGAGTTATCTTCTTCACTTTTGATTTCTTTAGGATTAGGATTTTCCAAAACAAAATAGGCACAGCCAAAATTGCAATATTCTTTTAGATAATCATCCAAATAACCAATGTAAGGAGTTTTAGTTTTCCCTTGCATTTCCTCCTTATAGAAGCCCTTCAAACGCAGTTGTTCATTGCCCCAATCACCAACAATATAATCATATTTGAGCAAGATGTCTGAAAAGCGTTGGGTAAAAACAGTCACATCAAAAGCATTTTTGACATTTTCCAAAAGAAGCAAATCAATATCATCACTCTTAACATGATTATCAAAAGTTACAAATTGAGGACCGGGAAACTTATTGTAATTATACATTTCAGGAGTAATGTCTTTTCTCATAGATCTCCTCTCAGGTATTTTTCTACTGTCTGTCTCAGTAAATCAGGAAACAGCAATTGTCCTTTTCTTGATGTTAGGCTATTAAAATAAGGAGCAAAATAATATTGATCCACTAAAACAAGGCTCATTTTATCTTTTCTGCCAATAGCCTTATTATTATACACTATTTTTCCATTTTTGTAAGTAAAACCACTCGTTACTACTTTGCCGAACTGTTTACCGCGAAAGCCCATACCACGAATCTGCTGACTAGCTAATAAATCTGCTTGCGAAAAGATATCGTGACAGATTTCTAAGAGTTCAGTTTGTGTCACTTGAAATTTGACCAGACGCATTTGATGGGGTAAGGATTTGTGGAGGTCTGCCTTAGTAAGATTTTGCGAAAAAGGCTCAACAACCAATCCTGTGTTTATAATAGCTAAATCTGCAACAGCTGACTTCTTCATTGCCTCCATCACTAAATCTGCACACTCTTTCAAACTTGGTTGGCGAGATAATTTGCAGATCAAATTCTCTGCCAGCAACTTTTCGCCTTCTTCAAAAAGATGGGCAACAAAAGCCGCATCTTCTTTTTCCGAATCAAGATCACTGGTTGGCACAGCTTCAATAGCGATATCCGTCAAGCTATGATCTTCAAAATCCAAATCAATTTGTCCCACATGATCTCCGTAACGCCCTGCCGCTGCTAGATAAGTGCCATTGACAACCTCACCTTCTTCAAAGACATGGTGCGTATGGGCGCCAATAATCAAATCAATTTCAGGAACTTGACGCGCTATTTTTTCATCTAAACGAATGCCTAAATGGCTAAGTAAAATACGAAAATCTGCTGCCGCTACCTCTGGATTTTCCAAATCTTTTTTAAGACTGGAAATCGCATCAAGAACTTGCCAACCATTAGGCACATAAGTCCAATAGTAAGGAAAAGTGTAAGCCAAAAGTGCCAGTTTTGTCCCAGCTTTAGTTTCATAAATGACATAAGGCTGAGCCCAAGTAGGACGTCCCTTTTTGTCTCGCAAATTTCCTAAGATGACTTGGAAGTCAGCTTTATGATAAAGCTGATTGATTTCAGCCTTTGCTAGACCAATGCCTTCATTATTGCCAATCGTCGCAAAATCAATTCCTAGATCGTTCATCAAATCAACATTTACCCTACCAGCGCTCACATCGGTCAAAGGATGGCTTTTATCTACATTATCACCAATATCAAATCTTAACACTTCCCTCTGTGTTTTTGAATGTTCAGCAAAAAAACGCTTAATCTTTGGATAAGCTTCAAAGTGAGAATGTAAATCATTGATATGCAAAATACGCAGACTTTCTTTCATTCTTTTATTTTAACATTTTCAGCTCTGATATTAAAAGAGAAAATAAAAGTCCTAGAAATTCTAGAACCTTTATTAGTGTTTTCTTAGGTAATCAATAGCCTCCTGCACATTTTTAACAGGGACAATCTTCATCTTAGTGCCTAATTTTTTTGCAGCCTGCTTAGCTTCTTGATAATTAGTGAGAGCTTTGGGATTTTTTTTCAAAATTGCCTTACTTACAGGATTATTGGGAACAAAAAAGATATCTGCATTAATCCTATCTGCTGCTGCCACTTTCATATCAGCACCGCCAATATCCCCAACAGACCCGTCTTCTCCAATAGTACCAGTACCTGCAATAATACGACCCTTACGTAAGTCCTCTTTCACTAGTTGATCGTAAATATCAAGGGTAAACATGAGACCGGCACTTGGCCCTCCAATACCATTTGTGCTAAATTCGATTTTATCATCAGAAGTGACCTTGGTATGATCAACCAAGCCAATGCCAATACCATTTTTGCCATTTGACAATTTAATAACTTTGCCCTTGGCTGTTTTCTTCTTATTTTCAGAAGTATATTGAACACTGACCTTGCTGCCTAATTTCAGTCCAGACACATATTTAATCAATTCTTTTGAACTATGAAAGGTCTTGTCATTAACGCCTGTTACAGTATCAGCAATATTTAAAACACCCTTGAATGTTGAATTCTTACTAACCTGCAAAACATAAACACCCATATAATTAAAGCTTGCCTTTTTATGAGCTAAAGAAAGAGCTTTATAGATAGCTCCATTTTGTGAGGTTTCCATATAAAACTGATTAATCCTCATATAATCCGCATCACTAACACCACCAGTTGTTTCCTTGGCACTGGTAATTTCTGTAAAAGGGGTCAGCCAAGCATAGAGGACTTGTATGGGGGTTGCCTTACTAAGAGAGACAGCTACAAAATTATAAGATCCCTTCTCTTTATCTTCTTTATGATTAACCGTCACAACAGAACGAATATCATAGGCTCCGCCGGGCATTTCTAAATAGTAAGGAAGAGGAAAAAAGAATACCATTAAAAGCAAAATAAGACTGATACCGCTGATTAGCCACCATTTAAATTTTTTGTTTGTTTTCACATTTTTTCTCCACTTCTTTTACAACTCCCTGCGGAACATAAGGACTGATGTCTGCCCCAAAATGAATAAGCTCGCGTATCCGACTAGAACTGAAATAACGATAGTCTAAAGCTGTTAATAAAAACACAGTTTCAATTTCTTTAGCTAATTGACTATTGAAAAAGGCGAGATTAGCTTCATACTCCAAATCTTGCGCATTTCTTAGCCCTCGAACTAAATGTGTAACCTGATGCTGTCTGGCAATATCAACTGCTAAACTATCTCGAGCTGCAACGACTTCAACATTTTTTAAATCACCCAATGCTTCTTTTAGCATAATTTGCCGCCTAGCAGGTTCAAACAAGCCAGTCTTATCTTTATTGTAAAAAAGCCCAACATAAAGTTTATCAAAAAGTCCGCTAGCACGACGAATAATATCCACATGTCCATTTGTCACAGGATCAAAAGATCCTGCAAAGAGTCCAATTCTATCTGACATAAACCGTTACCTTAGAAATCCCATAAATTTTTTGTTTCCAAATGCCTAATTCTGCAACTTCTTCTGGCAGCTCAACCGCTTTATCCGTTTCACAGACAACCATAACTTCCTCAGACAAAAGCTTTCGCTGACAGAGTTCCTCAATGGTTTTCATAATTTCTTCTTTTGCGTATGGTGGATCTAAAAAAATCAAGTCAAACTGTTCATTTAAATTTGTCAGAGCACGCGCTGCATCCATTTTTAACAGTTGGAATTTATTTCCTTCTTTAGTCATCCTGATATTAGCTTCAATAACAGCTTGAGCTCTGCGATTCTTCTCCACCAAGACTGCCCCAGTCATTCCTCTTGAAATCGCTTCAATAGAAAGACCCCCACTGCCTGCAAAAAGATCCAAGACACGACCACCATCAAAATAAGGACCAATCATATTAAAAATGGCACCTCTAACCTTGTCTGATGTCGGACGAGTTGTCTTACCTTCCAAGGTTTTTAAAGGACGGCCGCCATAATTACCGGAAATAATTCTCATGTCTTCCATTATATCAAAAAGTATAACAATTTCGTACTGGCAAATAATTAAGTAACTACTAAAATAAAAAAGCTAAAGAGTTTGCCACCAGATTGAAAGCAGCTTATAACAAGGACTTTCATAACATTCAGCATGTTTATAGTCCTGTCATTATTTCTTTTACCATTCTAAGTAACAGTATTAAGAGTCTATCAGTATCAGCCAACCACTTTCGATCCATCGAATTAATTGTTCAATTCGATTTAGTTTAAGACTCAACAACATTTAAAATGCAATCTTTTGTAAAATACTCCCTTTACTAACTAAATACGTTGTACCGTGATCAAAACTTATATAGGCTGGAGACATTGAAATCAGCAAACTCAATATCCAATTGTGAAATTTCCTAGGAGTTCGCTGATGTCTATCATCACTTGAGCAAAGTATAAGGAAAGGCAAACTAGATTGTACTTGATTGTACTTTGATTTTAAATCAGTATAAATTATTATAACTAAACTTTTATGATAACAAAAGAGATTAGAATACAATAATCCTAATCTCCATTGAGCATAAAATGTTTTTGTACTAAACATAAGTCCAACTTAAACAAGATGATAATCTTTCAGTAATTTTTCAAGATCTGTCCCCTTAGTTTTTTTCAATAATTCTTTTAGTGCAATCTTTTCAGATAAATTTAATTTCATATCTGTAATCTTTTTGCCATCACGAAGGGCAACTGCTGCATGCAACAGATCACGGATATCATAAGTGCTTCCCCAAACTTCTGGAACACCGCGATCCACATTCAACAAAGTATAAACAGCTTCCATCCCTGTCCGAATAGAATATTCCGTCGTAAAGATTGTATCTCTTTTTGTTTGTGCAAATTGTCCTAAAAAGGCAAAATTAACAGCACCTTGTGGAACTACATCTGGACGATCTCCCTCTTCTCTTGGCATAAAGAAAGCTGTAATATAGGGCATCATACAAGGAACAGTCTTGGCACTTTTTTTAGCCATTTCATCAATTTCTGATAGAGGAACACCTAAATGATAGAGCCATTCTGCGCATATTTCTTTTCCCGTACAATCCCTCATTGGTTTTTTAATATAATCTCCTTCTTTATCAGAAAAGAGCGCATAAACCCAAACAACCAGCTGATCTTTAGGTTGGTTATGGAATTGCGGCTGACGATTGATGGTCCAGCTCATTAACCAATTAGAATCACGAACAGTAACAATACCACCTGTCACGATCTTTCCTGAGAATGGATCCCGTTTACAAATTTCTTGAATGTATGGCGGAATCTTATCATCCAAAGTTGTCACAGTTGCGCTCATCCAATTTGTCTGCTCAGGATCATAGCAGAATTTATCAGGATGCCCAAAAGAGGGATCTTGCTTAGCAATTTGACGCCACATATCCCAACCACCGCCTTCACGAATCTCACAATTAAAGACTGCCGCTTTATCCTGACTGCCATAGCTTGAATTTTCTACACAGCCGCCATTTGTAATAAAAACTAGATCATTTTCTGTCAAGTCAATTTTTTCGCCTTGGCCATCACGAATCACTGCGATACTTTTAGCTGCTTTTTTATCTTTTTGAATATCAAATGTAATATTAACCACCTTAGTATTGTAATGAAACACAACCCCAAATGACTCAAGATATTTGATCATTGGCAAAATCATCGATTCGTATTGATTGTACTTTGTGAAGCGCAAAGCCGTAAAGTCAGGCAAGCCACTAATATGATGAATGAAGCGCTTCAGATAAAGTTTCATTTCTAAGGCAGAATGCCAATTTTCAAAAGCAAACATTGTCCGCCAATAAAGCCAGAAATTAGAATCAAAGACTTCACCATCAAAAACTTCGTTAATACGTTTATTATATAAATCTTCGTCTGGTGTGAAGAATAAATGCATAATCTCTTTGGCCCCTTTATCGGACAAGGTAAATTTTTTATCAGTATGGGCATCTTGTCCTTGCTTTTTCGTTGCACGGCAAAGCGAATAGTTGGGGTCTGCTTTATTGAGCCAGTAATATTCATCAAGAACACTTATGCCTTCCGTTTCAATAGACGGAATTGAACGAAATAAGTCCCACATACATTCAAAATGATTGTCCATCTCACGACCGCCACGCATCACATAACCAATATCACTGTATTGATAACCATCACAAGCACCACCAGGAATGGGATCTTTTTCCAAAATATGCACTTGTTTACCGGGCATTTGTCCATCGCGAACTAGAAAACAGGCAGCAGACAGAGCGGCCAAACCAGAACCAATAATATAAGCCGATTTGTGTTCAACACCTGCAGGTTTTCTAGGGCGAGCAAAAGCTTCATAATTTCCACTTGAATAATACATTCTGATACCTCCATAAAACTTACCTTTATTGTAGAAAACCTTCATCTCAAAAACAATAAACAAAAAAAGCAAGTTGATTAAAAATTTATCAAAACTAGCTTTTTGTTCAATTATTTTTCATTATTGATCATTAGTCTTATCATAGTGATGAAGAGCTGTCACAATATTGCCATGCACTAAAGAATCCAAGTGTTTCACGATGATACGAGGATCTTCTTTCATATCCTTTCTAATCCAATCCAACATCAAACCGACAAGAGCAAATTTATAAAAGTCCGCAATAAAACCCTTTTCTTCATCATTGACTTTCAGTCCCTTAGCTTTTTCATTAACAACATTAATCATTAAATCATAGGTTAAAGTATAAAGATAAGTTTCAATCTGCTCCCTGCTAACTGAATGATAGACATTCATGATAAAGGGTTTATTGGCTATCACGGCATTAAAAATTCGCAATAAGCCTTCCTCCCATGTCTCATAATCTTTATTTTCTCCTAAAGCTTGGCTAGCATTCTCAATACAAACCCATTCAATCAAGTCATAAATATCCTTAAAGTGATAATAAAAAGTCATGCGGCTAATGCCGCAATCATCTGTTATGTCCCGAATTGTAATCTTAGGCAAGGGCTTTTGTAACAACAAATGTTTGAGAGAGTCCTCTAAAGCTTTTTTAGTTGTTTGTGACATGAACTAACTAACCTCAATTCAATACATTATTTTTAACCCGTGGTGCTAGTTTATTTAGTTTATTTTTTAGTTCACAAAAAAGTCCATTGGACTATGCTGTTAGTGATCAAACGAACAGGAGACATCCAAATGAACGACTTAAATGATACCGCTAAAAGTCATCATTTGCAATAAATTAAAAACGATTTCCCTTTACTATTTTTGGTCTCCGAAGACATCATTATTATTATAGCAATATCCTGCCGCAAGCCCCACATTGATAGCAATAACTCCTATTGCTAAGGCAGCTGCTGCTCCCCAAGTAAAGGCTTTATCAAGTTCTTCAACAGTCCCACCCCAGAGGGCCGAACCTAAACCTTCTCCTTCGATAGTAGCAAGATATTCATTGTTAGCAATTTCAAAATTGTCAAATACCATTGAATCTAATGTTAGTGTATTCATTATAAATCCTTTTAATTGTACTATTTAAGCCCTATTAAAATTATTTTTTTGTGAATAAGTATTGTAGCATTATACGAGCATCTTTACCATACCTTAACAACATATACAAGGTGAAAACTAGCCCAATAAGGGAAATAAAAATTTTTACCTTCTCATTTGTTATTGTTTTGCGTAGAAAAAATATAATAACTATAGTACTCGCATACAAACCACACATCATGATAGCATTATTGGGATTTTTCATAATAACTCCTTTAAATCAATCTGTATATCATTGCGTATCATAGCCATTGAATCTAAAGTTAACGTGTTCATAAGGTTCTCCTTCTTTTAAAATTATGCGGTTATTATAACGCTTAAAATTTGCTTATGCAAGGAGATTTGAAATATTTAATGTGAATAGTAACCTTTTGAAAAAAAATCCAAAATTTCTGATAATTATTATCTTTTTCTTCACCTTCTCTTCACTATCCAATCATGCTATAATGATTTCCATGACGAAGAAAAATCTGCTTAAGGGAGAGCGCATTGACCAGCTCTTTTCTACCGATGTTAAAATTATCCAAAATAAGGAAGTTTTCAGCTACTCTGCCGATAGTGTCTTACTGTCGCGTTTCCCCAAGTTTCCATCTAAAGAACTGATTGTTGATCTCTGCAGCGGCAACGGCACAGTCGGCCTCTTTGCCTCCACTCAGACTAAAGATAATATCCTAGAAATTGAACTCCAAGAACGGCTGGCTAATATGGGCATGGGCCAGCGTTCCATTGAACTCAATGGGCTAGCTGAGCAGGTGAAGGCGAGTGAAACCTCTAAGAAAAATGCCAGCCAGCACTATCTCCTAGTCCGATAAACAGACTGCTTTTAAGATCGTTATAGACTTGTTCTTTAATGGTAAATAGAATTTTCGGGATATTTACAATATCTTTACATTTATGTTATAATAATGACATCTATTTTTAGGAGGTTCTAGTCGGAACATGAAAAAGAACAAATTAATATTGCTAATTATTGCAGTTATTGTAACTCTAGGCTGCCAGCATTCGCCATCATCTCATTCTGATAATCATCTTTTCAATCTCACAATAACTTCTGCAGCAACTACAGATACTAACAAAGCGGAAAAAGCTGTTAAGAACTTAGAAGATCACCAGACTAGACAAAATTTAACAAAGGCTCAGCAAAAAGTTGATACGGTATCAGATGCAAATAAAAAAGAAAAACTTCAGCATCGGGTTAATTTAGTTAAGCAAGCGATTACGATTAAAGAAGCACAAACAGCTGTTAAGTATTTAGAAGATCATCAATCCAGAGATAATATAGCAGATGCTAAAAATAAAACTGACCTCGTTACAGATGAAGGAACTAAAGCGAATTTAATCAATAGAATTAATCTTGTCGAAAATGCTATTGCTGCCAAAGAAGCGCCAACGACTGAAAGTGCAGCACCTTCTCAAGAAGATCGGACTGTTTATGTTACCGGCGGCGGAAAATCACATGTTTATTGGTATAGCACAGAGAGTATGCCTTGGAATACCAATAGGAATAACATTGTTGAAATGAAAGAATCTGAGGCTATAGCCGCAGGAAAACGACATTCTCTAACAGAACCTTAAATAGAAACAATAGAATTGGAAATGTTAAATGATACTATAACTGCCCCCTTTTGTATGTAATCAAAGGGGGGCATGTTTATTATTCATTGGCTAAGCTAACCAGCTCATCAATCAATGGTCTGTAATCGACTTTGGCAAAATCGGTGACATCAATCTCATACAATTTTCCCAAGGAAAAGTCATTGTACTGACGATCTTTGATAATCTCTTCAAATGCTTTTTTGGTAATAAGATCATCTGCCAAGTGACGATTGGAAAGTGTATCACCATGATGAAAATGAGTCATAATAAAGCTCAAATGTCTGTCATCGGCTAAGTCACGCGCTATGCGCCTTTGCCACAGAACGTCAAAATCGGCAGCCAAACGGATAGTGATAACGGAATAACCATGTTTTTGTGATAATTCTTTTAATTGCTTTCTTTGCTTAAATGAAAAGGGGTATTCTGTCACAACAAATTGTTTGCCAACAGCCATATAAATATTTAAGGCTTCATAATAATATTTCCAAACTTGTTTTTCTAAGATGCTCTTTTCTTGTAAATTATCAAAACCGATATTTTCCGCCAAATCTTGTTTAAATTCATCTGGAGACACTGTGTAGATTTGAGGGAGAGCCTTACGTATCAAATGCACCAGATAGCTTTTTCCAGTTGCTGGAGGACCGGCTAATAAAATAAGGTACTTATTCATAATCCTATCCTACATTACTTGACCCTTGCAAATTCATAAATAAACCAATTTTATGTTTGACAATTTCCTTAACCTTTTGATTGGCTGGAATAACATTGTAGCGCAGTGATTTATTAACTGCAGTTTTTCCAAAAGAATCTTTAGCTTCTTGTGTCCAATTAACCAGCAACTCTGTACCAACGTTAAATTTACGAATACCATTATTAATTAATTCAGGATAGTCTGCTTCTTTTACCCCTGTACCGCCATGGACAACTAGGGGAACAGTTACAGTTTGATGAATTTCTTTTAATAAAGGAATTTTAACATCTGTTTTAGACTTGAATTGACCATGATTTGTCCCAATAGCTACCGCTAAAGCATCAACATTAGTCTCTTGGACAAAAGTAAGGGCATCTTCTGATCGTGTATAAATTTTATCATCTTCTGAAACTGAAATGCCTTCTTCTGTACCGCCAATCGTTCCAAGTTCTCCTTCAACAGTCACCCCTCTGGTATGAGCATAATCAACAACTAATTTTGTTTTTAAAATATTTTCTTTAAAGGACAAATTAGAACCATCAAACATGATACTAGAATAACCAGCAGCTATCGCATCCTTAATAGCATCTAAATCTCTAGCATGATCCAAATGCAGTGCTACATCAACCATATTTTGATTAGCTAATTCTTTCACAACTGCTACTATAACAGAATAGCCAATATATTTAGCAGTGTCTACACTGGTTTGAATAATAATCGGTGCTCCCATTTCTTTTGCCCCTCGAATCATATCTGGTAACATCTCCAGATTATGCATGTTGAAAGCACCAATGGCCATGTTTAATTTTTCTGCCTTATCCGTAAGTTCTCTCAAAGTAGTATACATTATTATTTATCCTCCTTCATCTATTATTTGGAAAGTGTTAATTTTTTAGCGATATTTCGCATTTCATCCATCTTTGCCATGTAATAGTCAATCGCATCGTTATCTTTATTGCGTGCTGCTTCTGCACGTTTGGCATTATATAAACTCATTAATTTTTTATAACCTGCTCCCATAGACAACTTTTTGTCTAAACTCATTTCTAAGTTTGTAATAGCAGTATCAACTTCATTAAGTTCTGCATACCATAAACCCATTTGTTCGTAAGATTTTGCTAAATCTTCATCTGATTTCTCACTATCATTATTGACAAGAGCTTTTCCATCTGCAATCTTTTTTAAAAGTTCAGCCTTTGCTTCTTCAGATAAGGTGATTTCTTCGACAGTTTCGACTGACTTTCTATTTTTATCATCTTTTTTCTTAAAAAAACCAAACACACTATTATCTCCTTAATTATTAAATACCTACTGCTTTAAATATCGGACTAAGCAGCCAAGCATAGAGTAAAGCCACAACTACTGTATCAACATCAGTTGCAGTTGCATTAACAAAACCTAATTGATTAAAGGCGGTTACCAATAAGGCTGGAAGCAGTGTGATAAAGAAGCCGTGAGCAATACCACCAATAATGGCACCTCGCCTTCCTCCAACAGCATTCCCAAAAATACCAGCAGTTCCTCCGGCAAAGAAATTGGTTAACATACCTGGTAAAATCATAGCCAAACCAAACATTGGTAACAAGAGCATCGCAACAATAGTACCAATAGTTGTCGTAATAAAGCCAAGGATAACAGCATTAGGAGAATAAGGGAAAAACACTGGACAATCTAGAGCTGGCACTGCATCTGGAACAATCTTCATTGCAATACCACGGAAGGCTGGTACAATTTCAGCCAAAAGCAAACGAACACCAGCTAGCAAGATATAAACACCCACTACAAATTGAATGGCTTGCATGAAAGCGTACATAATATAATTTTGTGTCCCTGTATCAACTGCTTTAGATCCTGCAAAAACGGCTGTAAGGATAAATAAAGGTACCATGACAACCATTACAGACAAATAAGTATCTTGAAGGAAATCAAATGCTTTAGGAAGTTCAATATCTTCAATGGATTTTTTCTTATCTCCTTTTTCTCCAAAAAGTTTAGCAATACCAGCTTCAAACAAATAACCAATGGTACAAAAATGTCCTAAAGCAATATCATTTGAACCCGTTACTTTTCGAATAATAGGCTGCGCAATTGCTGGCATGGCAATGGCAAAAGCACCACCGACAATACCGCCAATAAGAATTAAGAAAATCCCACGTAAACCTGCAAAGTAGCCAAAGACAGTTGTCATTGTTGCCATCCAAAGTATAGCCTGTCCTGTCAAAAAAATATATTTCCACTTGGTAAGTCTTGCAAAGATGATATTAAATACAAAAATGGCTAAGAAAGTTAAGGCAATATCACTCCCCAATCCCAAATCATTCATGGCCTGACCATTGATAGCTTCAATAGAAGGAACAATACCTTGGGTATGAAAACCAATTTTAAATATTTTTCCAAAATAGGTTAAACTTGTGACGATAACACTCGAACCTGCACTTAAAACTTGGAATCCTAGTAAGGTCTTAAGCGTTCCTGAAATAACTTGGCCAGTTGATTTCTTTTGCAAAATCAATCCCAACATAGCAATCAAAGCAATAGTAATAGCTGCCTGAGTCAGGATGTTATTAATCATAAAATTGATAACACTCATTATTTTATCCTCCTTTAGATAAGGTTTCTATCCTGTAAAACGGGAATCAGTTTTTCTTCAATTTCTTGACTGGAAACAATATTTTGTAAATAAATAATAGCGGTTTGTGATGTGTCAATATCAAAATTCGCAAATTGTTTTTGAAAATTTTGTGCTGTAATAATAACCTCTGGTTGTACCGATGCGGCTGTAGAAATATCTACATGATCCAATTTTGCATTAATATGATACTTGGCCAAGACGTCTTCAGCAGCCATTTGCGCAGCAAAGCTACTACCTAATCCTGCACCACAAACGAATAAAATATATAATGTCTTTCCCATTATGAATCCTCCTTTGAATGGAATAAAATAGTTTTAACTGATTGGACATCTTTAGCAGTGCATAGTTGTTCAATCTTATCGTTCGCTCGAATAAGATTAACTAAACTTTTCATAATATTAAGATGTGAAAAAGAATCAACTGCTGTTAAGCAAAATATGACTTGAACTTGCTCATTTTCTTCTTCTCCAAATTGAACAGGCTTTTCAAAAATAGCTAGACTCAATCCTAACTGATTAGCACCATCCTCAGGTCTAGCATGGGCTAAAGCTAAGTGAGGGCCAATAATAATATAAGGACCATATTGCTCAACGCTTTTAATCATTGCCTCACTATAATGCTTGGTCACAATGCCATCCTCATAGAGAGGAGCCGCAACAAATTTAATAGCATCGCGCCAAGTGTATTCTTTATCCGTAATTAATATGTGTTCATCACTTAAAATATCTTGAATCATTGGCTGAATCTCCCTTTTATTAATGGTTAAATAATTCTTTAAAAAAATCTCCTCTACAGCACCATACAATTTTTTATCAACTTTACCATCAATCTCTTCCATTAAATTGAGAATATCTAAAAACACTTTTGTGTAATCCTCATGTTGCTGCGTAACTCTTCTTGCTTTATGGTTAAGATGTAAAAAATGACCAATGCGTAATTTGGTATCCTCTTGGATAATAGAATCCAGAATCAATACCGGCTTGCCTTTATAATCGATATCAACTGTCGAAAAGACCAAGTCAACATCTAATTTATCAATAATATCTATTTCTCGAGAATTTAAAATTGCAAACACTTCAATATTAAAGAATTCTTTCAAATTCTCCGCTAACAGTTTTCCAGTAGCTGTTCCATGATTACAAACAACAACAGCGCGATACCAATATTTATTTTCCTGATTAATTTCACTTAGAGTTGTTGAAAAATAAATTGTCAAAAATGCGATTTCATCATCAATAATTTTCCTCTTTAATAATTTTTCTAAATGGAAGGAAAACTTAGCAACGGCTTGATAGATACTGCCATAGCTTTGTTTTATTCTTTCTGTTAAAGGATTGGTTAGCTGAATATTATTTTTGACTCTGGCGACCATACTGACCATATGCTGATATAAACCTTGTTGTAAGATATTATCTTTCATATTAAAAGGTATCTCTGTTTCTTGTTCAACAAAATCAATCAGTTGAATAGTTAAAATTTGCAATTGAACCCAATTAATAGGACTATCATCATTCTTTGTATTGAATGATTGCAAAATAGCATGGATGTATTGGCATTCCACTATTGAAGGCTCTATTGTAAACATTTGACAAATTGCCTTCAAATAGCCCTCAATAGACTTAGAATAATGGAACTCTTCTTTAGGCAATTCTTCTTCTTGCAGTCTACTTTTTTGTTTAACTCTCAAGAGCCAAACACAGGTCAATAAAATAAAATGTGTCCTGTGAATATCATCAGTTATGGAAAAGATAGTTTGATCAAAAATCTTATTTACCTTTCCAATCATGTCAGCGGAAATATAATGATTAATGATACGATTTTTACGGAAATTAAAATTTATGCCCATCTTACTGATTTCGGGACTGAGCAGGCTATAGAGCATGATACGAATGGAAATTTCACTTCCTTCTAGGATCAAACCTTTTTTGGGATGACTGACAATATCAATATGGTAAAAAGATAAGCGCTGTCTAATTTGTCTCATATCTTCATCCATCGTAGATTTTGAAACCTTATAAAACTTTTCTTTTTGATATAAGAAAATCTTCTGTTTACCTAAGGCAGCATCAAGTATTAAGTCTAAAATACGCTCCTCTCTTTCAAGATAATCTGACTTATCCTCGCTTGATAGCTCACTTTTTAGTTTTCTTCCTTCTTCATCAGTTAAGGTTAGGAAGAAGCCTTGTGAACGAATACTTTGGATAATTGGTAAGTGAATTGATGTTAAAAAATCATTGATGGTTAAAATATCATTTCTTATAGTTCTAGAACTTACATTAAATTCTTTTTGTAAGCTATCTGTTTGAACAGGTAAAGTTGACACTAAAATGCGATTTAAAATACTGACAGAACGTTCTTTCATCAATTTCTTACTCCTTTCTTACTTATTAGTATAAGATGAATGATAAGTAAATGGTAGTAGATATTTTTGCCACTTTTAATGGCAAAAAAGTAAGCTACTTTCATCTTTTGATAACTAAAAAAGCCCTTATAGAACCAGATTTCGATTATTTCATCTTGAAATTCGATTCTTATTAGGCTTTTTTACAAACTTTTCTTGACTTGATTAATGAGTTCTTTAGTCATGCGACGTGGACCGCGAATATTGGTAACACCATATTTTTTGAGACACTCGATGGGAAAATTGCCGTCATCATATTTTTTCAACAATTCTAGTCTCATCTTTTTTTATCTGAATGCCATCCTTCTATACCTGCTTCTACTACCCGACAAGCATAGCGCAAGGCACGCGTTGGTGCCGTAATGTAAATAAAAAGATAATCACCTGCTTTAATACTGGCCTTTTGAGGCCATTCAACTATTTGGTAGCTTGCAAATTCGGCATCAATGTCATAATATTTAAGATTAGCTGGAATAATCCAGTAATCAGGCCCATCAGGATTCCCTAGGGCCTTTCCGGCAGTCAAAGCTCTGCTATTGTCCACCAAAGAAAAAAGAAAATTATCAGAAACCTGCTCATCTAAAACAAGAGAAATCCAAGATTTCTTGTTCATATGATAAGAAGGATAAATACCAGAAATAGTAAGTAAACGAGACATATCAGCAGGATTGATCTTAAGATTGATGATTTCTACCTGCTGATCCAATTCTTCTTTCTCCCACTCTTCCTTTCCTAAGTCTAACTTACCACGCGCAATAGCCATAATCAGTGCATACCATTTGTGATTATCCGGATGACGATAGGAAGAAAAAGCTGGATACTTGGCAAAAGGATGGTCACAAGCATCACCATATTTCTTTGCAATATATTGGGCCAAACGGTTGGTTTGATTTTTAATAAAAGGCAGAGCTTCAAAACAAGCATCTGCAATTCGACTTAAAATTTCTGTATAAGCTTGTCGAACCTGACCAACAAAAGTTCCTACCTGTCTTTCGACACGCAGTGCAAGATAATCATCATCTGTATCCCTATCCAGTACTCGACCTGACACCTGTCCAGACTCAGAAATCTTAACTTGAGCTTCAAAATCACCTGCCATAAAAATTTCTTTATAGAGATAGTCCTGCCCTATTTTAACAAAACCAAAGGCAGATAAGGTCTCAAAACGAACGCGTTTTTTCTTAAAAAAGTCAGATTCAAAAGACATGGCAATTCCTTTCTTATAGCCCCTATTATAACAAAAAATCAAGCAGCAAAAACCACTTGATCTCTGTTTTAAATTAAAACATAATCTTCAATCACCTTGGAAACACCGTTGTCATTGTTCGATACCGTTTCAATATCTGCTTCATTCTTAACAGCCTGCGGTGCATTGGCCATAGCCACCCCCAAACCTGCTAGTTTAAGCATGGGAATGTCATTGTAATTATCCCCGATAGCCATCGTTTGGGATAGGGAAATATCATAATATTTTGCAATTTCAAGTAAGGCATTTTCCTTTGATACGGACTGGGAAGTGACTTCTAAATAATTGTCTTTCGAAAGGTAAAAAGAAGCATCTTCAAAATTCACTCGTTTAAGGTAAGTAAAGAATTCTTGAATAGCCTGTGCATTGGCAATTAAGAGAAGTTTGTGAATAGGAATAGCGTCATCTGTAAGCAGGGTATCAAAATTCCTAATATCAGGACTCTCTTTGGTAATATCAGCCTCAATCTGTACCCATTGATCTATCTCTTCAACAATCCAGTCACCGCCAGAATAAAAATTAATAGAAATATGCGGAAACTGCTTCTTGATTAAAGCCACTATTTTTTTAACATCAGCTTTACTGAGACCGTGTTCAATTAAGGTTTGATAATGTTCTTTATTTCCCTCAACAATCAGAGCCCCATTGTAACAAGCAATGGGATTGGCTCCTAAGTTAAGCTCTTGTGCAATAGGAAACATTCCATGGGGCGATCTAGCCGAGGCTAAAACGAATGGAATAGATTCTTTTTTTAACTCAGTAATCGTATCACGCAAATGGGCGTCTACCTGATGGTTATTATCTAAAATCGTACCATCAATGTCACTTAAAATCAGTTTAATTGTCTTTGCCATAACAAACCCCTTTAAAAAATAATTTCGACCTTATCAGATAAATTTGCCCGTATCTTTTTACTCGGTTTTTTGTCCGTAATAAAGTAATCAAAGTCATTGATAGATGCCAAAACGTAATTGGAGTGCTTAGCAAACTTATCCGCTTCTGCTAGCAGCACTTTAACTTTGGCATTCTTTAATACTAGCTTCTTTAAATACGTATCAGCCTCATCTTCAAAAGAAACTTGCCCCCCTTTAAGACCGGCAGCACCAATAATAGCCACATCAAAATGAATATCTTTCAACAATTCCGCTTCATTTAAAGCATAATAGAAACGATTTTTACGATGAAACTGACCGCCTAGCAAATGAAAGTCAACGGTTTCATGCTGAGCCAAGACCAAAGCATTATCCAAAGAATGTGAATAAACCGTAATGTCCCTATCAATAAGCTGAGCCAGCTTGAGAACAGATGTCGAAACATCAAAAAAATATAACTGACCTTCAACAATCAATTGGTAAGCCTTCTGAGCAATCTCATTTTTCTCTTTCATCAAATTATTAAGACGCTCTTCAAAAGAAAGAATCGTTTGCGATTTCTGCAAAGGTAAAATACCCCCATGTGTCCGCAAAACCTGCTTTCTCTCCGTCAAAAGAGCAAAATCACGACGAATCGTATCGCGCGAAACAGCTAACAGATCAATAGCCTCTTTCGAAGATAGTTGTCCTTGCCTATCAAGCAATTCTAAAATTTTTTGCAATCTTTGTTCTTGATACATAACTTTCCTCTTTTCATAAATTAATAATAACATGATTTTTAAGTAATCGCAAGTATTCTTAAGTATTTGTATGTAAAAACACTTAAGAATACTTGCAAAACCTTATATTTCTATACCTTTTATAAACCCTATAATCAAAAATTTCCTTAACAAATAGAACTGCCAAGTTATTTCTTTGCTTAATATACTAAAAAAGCCAACGTTCAGATGTTGGTTTTTTGATTTAGATAACATTAGCAAAAGAGGAATAATTGCTTATGAATTTGATGACTTATGATTACTCCTACAAGTTTTACACCACGATTGATTTCTAATATTACCTTCTCCCATATTTCTATACCCAAAATCACTTAATGGCTTTTCTTCCTTACAGTGAGGGCAAGGTCGAGTCGGTTCACTTCCATTGTAATCAGTAGCATTAATTATTACGTTTGTCATTAGTTTCTCTCCTTACATTATATTCTAAATTCTTACCAATGAAATGATCAAAATTTTAACCTACTATCAAAAGATATCAATTAGTTTATTCAAGATAATCATTTAAATAATCCGATTCAATCATTTTATAATTAAAAACTTTACCAATGTATTTCATGGCTTCCATTAAATGCGATTTATCACTATCCCAACCTTTACCATCTGTAATGTAAATGAACTCATGATTGGTTCTACTGAATCTATCATGTAAATCTTTAAATTCGGTTGCTGAAGCCTTGGATTTAGAGCCACTAGAATTGAAATTATTTACCTCAAATAAATATAATTTCTTCCTTACAGGATTAAATAATGACCCGTCAAAACGACGATTTTCAAAACTTTTATCCAAATCAATTCCATACCAATTTTTGATACTGCTACGGGTTGACTGCCCATGAGCTAACCAGGCCTTTTCTTTAGCAATCTTTTTTAAAGCCGTTTCCAAATAGAGTTCCCCCATATCTCCACTTCTATTTTTTCGACCATTAGAGTCCATACCAGCCTCCACTCCAACAGCATAATCATGAACTGACTTTCTTAATCCAATTTTGAAAACCCAATCTAAACCACTGTCATGAATGAATTGAAGATAGAGATCTAGTTTACTCAAATCAATATCTTTAAAATTTAAGGTATAAACACCTGAGACATCTTGAACTTTTAAAATTCTATTTCGAATCGGTTTTTCAAATTTACTATCCCTAATCCCTAAAAGTTTAGGGACTAACAATAATAAGTTGGGGCGTTTTTTAAAAAAATTGTCAATCTCTTGATCTGATTTTCCAATTAAATAATCCAAAGTATACAAATCTGGCTCATCATAGTTTGAAATATTAGCTTTAACATTATCAAAATCAAACCAGTAAGAAGCAAGAAAACTCAATGATGAACGCGTCTCCATGAAAAACTCTAATTTTGCCTCTGAGGATAAATTAAGGTAATCAAAAACACTATATTTCAAGTTGTCATCAACAGTATTGACCATCTACTCTCTCCAATCTTGTACGTGCAATTCTTAAATATTCTCGTTCTGAATCAATGCCGATAAATCGTCTACCAAGCTTTTTAGCCACCACTCCAGTTGTACCACTCCCGACAAAAGGATCTAATATATAATCTCCTTTCTTAGTGCTGGCCAAGATGATTCGTTCTAATAAATATTCTGGCTTTTGAGTTGGGTGTTTCCCAGCCCATTTTTCGGACTTTTTAGTTAGACTTCCCGTCCAGACATCCTTCATCTGTTTACCATCATTGATTTTTTTCATCAAATCATAATTATAATAATGTTTTGATTTTTTATCATTTTTACGTGCCCACAGAATAGTTTCTGTTGAATGTGTGAAATAACGACAAGATAGATTTGGTACTGGATTAGTTTTCTGCCAGGTAATATTATTTAAAATTTTAAATCCTTCTTGTTCCAAAGCCATACCAACAGAATAAATATTATGCAAACTTCCTGATATCCAGATAGTTCCATTTGACTTCAAAACCTTTTTAGCTAGTCTTATCCAACGACGATTAAATTCATGTTTTTCCTCAAGAGAAGCAGCTTTGTCCCAATCACCTTTATCAACTGAAACCACTTGACCACCCGAATTAGAAAAACCTCCATTACTAAGAAAATATGGCGGATCTGCAAATATCATATCTATACTTTCAGATTTCATCTTTTCTAAAAATTGAAATGTATCAGCATGAACTAAAATAGTTTTATTTTTGTAATAGTATGGCTTTGTCATAAAAATACCCCCATACTTATATTCGTTATTCATCATAATTAGTTACTATAATTTCTTTGATTTTTTTTCGACTTTCTGTTTTTGCGCCATTTGTTCTTACTGCATCTACAAAATGAATATTATAATCTTGATACAAATCAAGTGCTAAGGGACTAGACGAATTTGAAAGCATCACATAAATACCTTTTCTATTCAGCTGTTCAAATACATTTCTTAATCTTAGTTGTTCTTCATAAGTAAAACCTTCATGTGTATAAGATGTAAACGAACTTGTTTCATTTAACGGAATATAGGGAGGATCAAAATAAACAAAGTCCCCTTTTTTAGCATTAGAAACCGCTTCTTCAAAATTAGTATTCAATATCTGAATATCATTTTCATTTAAATAGTCACTTATTTGATAGATTAATTCACGATCAATAATTTTAGGATTCTTATATTTCCCATAAGGAACATTAAATTGATTTTTTGAATTAACACGATATAAACCATTAAAGTCAACTCGAAGCATATACATCAAGCGAGCAGCCCTTTCTACATCAGACATTCTTGTAATCGTTTCATTACGGTCTGCAGCTCTAACTTTTAAATAATATTCCTTACTATTTTTTTCTTTATGCTCTGTTAACAGATCAATCAATGCAGTAGGATTATTTTTAATTTGTCTATAGGTATTCATCAACTCTTCATTAAAATCATTAATAACAGCTTTTTCTGGAACCAAATCAAAGAATAGAGCTCCACCACCAATAAAAGGTTCGAAATAGCAATTATACTTCTCTGGCATATAACTGCGTAAGATTGGAAGTAATTGCCTTTTTCCTCCAGTCCATTTAGTAAAAGGTTGCAAAGTAGTATTTGCTAATTTTATCTGTTCTGACATTCTATTTCCTTTATAATAAATTCTGTGACTATTATATCATATTACATTTTTTAGATTTACTGTAATTACTATTGATTTTATAAATTTCAATGCATCTCTCTCAATACTACTAACTTTTTTTGTTAATTCAAATATCATGGTATAGAATCATTCATTTTAGGGAACAAAACATTACCTTTATGTTACATAATCATTTCATTTTATCTTGACAATACGTAATATTCGTAATATTATTGTTACAGAAAAAGAAAAGGAGACTTCTATTACTATGACACCTAAAAAAATCAAAATAGCTCTAACAGCTCTTATCTCTTTGATGCTCGCCTTATTTTTATTCTTGTTTAATCACCATTCAGTAAGAGAAAACAGTCAGCAAGAAAAGTTAAAGATAAGTAAAGCAAGTTCTAAAAAATCACAAACAAGCACTTCTTCTGTTATGACAAGTAGTCGAAAAGCTACTGAACAAACAAGCCAAGCACAGACTCAAAGTCAATCACAAGCAGAACAAAGTAACCCTAATGTGATCCTCCCCATTCCGCAAGAATTAGTCGGCACCTACAAAGGTTCGAGTCCACAAGCATCTGAAATAACTTTTACCATTTCTTCAAATGGTCAATTGCGTGCTCAAGCTAATTTTGATCCTGCTTCTGATATAAATGACGTTACCGCCACTGTTAGTGGTGTTAGAAAAGTCGGGGCAGATACCTATATTTGGGAGTTTGTCTCTGGTAGTTCAGCTGCTCTTTTACCGGGTGTTACAGGTATAGGAGGGCTTGGAAAGATGCAGCCTGGTTTCATCCTAAAAGGGGGGCAATTAACACCTATCATGTTTACAGGTTCTGTAGATGGTGAAATTGATTATTCACATCCCAATCCCTATCCAGTATCATTAAACAAGCAGTAAAGGAAAAAATAACAATTTACTGGTAAGAGAAAAATAAAATACTTTAATGGATTCATTGAAAAATCCATTAAAGTATTTTTTAGTCAACTGTATTTTTTGTACTAAGAACACTTGATTTACCATTGTCAGAAGTTATGCGATAGTCTTCATAAGAGTTATAGGAATAACTATCACTACTATTTTTCTTATTGTCACCAACATATTCAACAAGTGCAGACCAAGAGAGTTTTTGAGTAATGCTTCCTGAAGATTTGTGCTCAGAACTATAAGAATAATAGAAATCATAAACAACTGTAAATTCGACAGCATAAGTTGTCGGACTTGTCTGTGTTACCTTAGTAACATCTACATCACTAAAGTTAATTGAATCCGCACTGCGATTTTTAGCATTGGTCGTATTAGTATCTATAGTATTTTTTACATCTAAATAGAAATTGTTATGATTACCGCTCGTAAAAATGTCATCTAAATCATCAGGTGTTGTATGAGAAGAAGCATAGGAATCCAATTTGTAATAGGCTTGTGTAATCAATGAATCTGCGGTATCACGGTCAAGAACTCCCTTAGCATCCAAACTAATGGTATCCCCATCATAAACGTCTTCTATCGATTGTACCTCAGATTTTAATGTTGCTTTGCCAGAAAATGATTTTTGAACGTAAATTTTTGAGGTATCTGTAACAGCAAGCTTAGTCACATTATATTTGCCATCTTTTAACGTTCCAATTTTGCGACTGCCTACATATAAATCGCCGTCTGTTAGATTACTATTTACTTTGAAACTAAGATATTTAACATTTAAGTTAATCGTTGAATGGTTGGTAAGCTTTTCTTCTGATGAAACTTCAACCTTTTGTCCAGATATATTTCCTTTAGCAACAAAGTTATAGGTTCCAGGATATAAGCGAGATATTGTTTGACTAAAAGAATCACTGTCCGCTTTTGTGACCCTTTTATCATTAATAAATAATTCAAGTCCCTTTGTATTAATTGAAATTTTTGCTGAGGCTGGTTTGATAGCTACACGCCAATCAGGGAAAATGAGAAACTTATTGCCTACTTTTTTCATCTGACTAGCATCAGAGGTAAGCTTATCCATTGTGACTGTTCTGGTTTCTTTAGAATTTCTATAGGTTAATTCCGATTTTTTGATTGGCTTTTCCGTATCGCTCCACACTTCAAATTCTAAAGCTTTATCAAAATTACTATTAGCAACTTTCAAATATCTCTGTGCAACTGCTTCACGAGAAAAATACTGATTTCCATAAATATAACCGACAACAAGTGCTAACAAGCAAACCAGACCAAGTGTGATTAGGATTTTTTTACCTTTTGTGAAAGGTGCTTTAGCTAAATTTGATGTTTTACTAACTGACTCTTTTTCAACCAATTGACTTATTTTAGCTAAATCAAAATCTTGATTTCTACCACTTATAAATTCTTCAGGGGTTGGCTGACGTCCAATAGTTTTTTCAAAAGCTTCTACCCATAATTGCTTAGGTGATTTATCCACTTCAGTAGAAACTGGCTTATCTGTAGATTTTGTCTCCTCTTTTGAAGACTCATTATCTGGCTTTACTGCTGTAATAGAATTACCTAAAATTGCTTGCTTAATATCTGAAGATGTTTCTTGCAAATCATCTGCTTTATCAACTCCTGCAATTTTTTTAATTTCTTTTAAATCAAAGAAACCCTTCTTTCCTTCAAGAAATTCTTGCGGAGTTGGTTTGCGTCCAATAACTTTTTCAAATAATTCTGTCCATTTTTCTTTACTTGCCATAATTTCATCCTAATCAGTTCTAAAATAATTTTGCTAGAGAGTCTTTGAGGCTATCTAATCCATGTAAAAGATTTGATAGCAGCGATTTATCCATAAAGAAAATAATTAAGATAAAAACAAGAAATGATATCAACGTAACATAGAAATTATTTAAAGTTCCAATAGAAACCTTGATATTTTTTAAGAAAGCTACCAATAAAACAGCTAAACTAATAATACTTAAAATCGTTAAATAAACACATACTGTTTGAATAGAATGAATGGCTGGAACTTCTTTGATTAAACGAGAAACAGAAGACAAACCTTCAGAAGGACTAGAAGCAACTGTTTCAAATGAAGATGCAATTTGATAGGCATATTTACTTGAAACCACTAATTTATCTGATGTGAAAAAACTGACAACTAAAATTAGAAAATTAACGACTGCTAACAATGGTGTATAAGCAACATATTTTCCTAACAATTCCGTCACATTCTCTTGAGATTTTGAAGTAAATTTGTTAATGAATGCTGGCAAAACAGCCAAAATGGCATAAGCAAGGAAAATAATGAGAGTCACAACAATGACTTTACTAAAACCAAAATTGGTACGAATGGCATCTTCAATCATAGAAAAAGTCTCTGGTTCTTTGAGCTTTAGACTCTCACCACTGACTGTCATATTAATAATAGAAGTAAAGATTCTATTGATATAATTGACCAGACCAGCTGCTAAAAGAACAGCAGCAAGAAAGAGTGTGATTAAACCATAAATAAATTGACTATTTGAAGACTCGGCAACAGGATGCTTCAAACCTTCTAAAAACCAACTTAAATAATTTTTCCCCTTTTCTTTTAACTGTTCTACCTGCTGCTTAGAGTTAGCAATGTTATTTGAATGAGCAAGGGGCATTTGTTCTTTAGGATAAGCAATCGGATCAGCCCCAATTGATGAAGCTTCTTTTTCTTCTACAACTTCAGCAACCGTGTCGTTACTACTGCTTTCTTCAAAAGCAACGTCTGTAGTAGCGTCATCTTGAAATTCTCCTATGGCTAAAGCCTCTGCAATCTCTTTAGCAGACGGCTCACGACCATTAATGGCTTCAAAATAATCCAACCAATCCTCTTTATTCATTTCAATCTCCTTCTCTGAATATTAAAAATATTACAAAATAATTATAGCATGGGAAACTTACTCTGACAAGGCTATAAAAAAAGCCAACCCACTTAATGAATTGACTTATTAGTATTAATTCTATTATTTTGCTTCAATAAGACCCAAATTACCATCTTCACGACGATAGAGAACATTTGTTGTATTATCATTAGCATCTGTGTAGATGAAGAAATCGTGACCTAAGAGATCCATTTGTAAACGAGCCTCTTCGATATCCATAGGTTTTAAAGTGATGTTTTTGGTTCTGACAACCTTTATAGCTGGAGCCTCTTCCATCTCTTCTGCTTCAAATTCAGCTGTAAAGACATGTGCCGCTGGTTTCTTTTCACGATGCTTCTTAGCAATTTTAGTTTTATTTTTACGAATCTGACGTTCAATCTTATCAACAACTAAATCAATAGAACCATACATATCTTGTGAAACATCCTCTGCACGAAGAGTAACGGGAGCAAGAGGAATAGTGACTTCAACTTTAGCTGTTTTCTCACGATATACTTTCAGATTGATACGTGCATCCAACTCTTGTTCAGCATTGAAATACTTTTCAATCTTCTTGAGTTTAGACTCAACATAGTTACGGATTGCATCTGTTACCTCGATGTTTTCACCACGAATACTATATTTAATCATAAGTTACCTCTTTTCTCGCGCTTAAGCGCTTTCTTCATTATTATTATATCGCTTTCATGAAAATTTGCAAGTTTTTTATTACCTTGCTAAAGAAAAGGATTTTATTGTTTTCACACCATTTTCACGCAATAATTGACTGGCCAATTGAATTGTCATACCCGTTGTATAGATATCATCAACTAGCATCACTTTATCAGGTAATTCTTTATGTTTCCTTAAATAAAAGTTTTGTTGAGTCTTTAGGCGTTCTTGACGTGTTTTACTTGATTGTTTTACACTACCATCTTCTTTGCCTAATAAATCATGATAAGACAATTTTGCCTCATCTAAAAAAGCTTGCACTTGATTAAAACCACGATTCTCTAAACTTGAAGAGCTGAGTGGAATGGGAACCAAAGTATAATTAGTATACTCTCTTAAGGCTTCTTTAATAGGCTTTATAAAGACCTTTCTTAAAAGATAATCCCCTTGAAATTTGTAAGCACTGAAATAATCTTTCATAGCTTGATTGTAACAAAAGAGAGCCTTGTGATGAACCTCCTTTTTGAGATTTTGCCATTTGTGGCAATCTTGACAGATATCTCCTTCTCCCTCCTTATAACAATTTAGGCAATGTTTTTCAGATATGAATTGAAATTTCGCAAAGCAAGGTGGGCAAACAAAATCTCTTGAAGTTTTCAAGAAGAAAATAGAATAGAAATAATATTTACTCTCAAAAGGCAAGTGACAAATGAGACAGTTCATGCAAAACCTCCTTTTTTGTTCATAGTCTTGATTTCCATAATGGCCTTTTTCATGGCTCTGTTCATTCCATTATGAAAGAAAAGTAATTTTCCATCTGGTCTATCGGCAGAGCGTCCCACACGACCAGCAATCTGTACCAGAGAACTTTTGGTGAACAGATAATGGTTGCTCATCATGACAAAAACATCTACACAAGGAAAAGTGACTCCCCTCTCTAAAATCGTTGTTGAAACCAAAATTTGTGTGTTTCCTTTTCTAAAATTTTCGACTTTTTCTAAACGATCTGTTGTCAAGCTGGAAACAAAATCAATTTTCTCATTTGGAAGATAGGTTTGCAGTGATTTAGCAAAGGTTAAACCATCTTCAATATTCGGAAAAAAGATCAAAAGAGGGAATTGAGTCTGCCTTTGAATTCTTATCTGCTGTAAAAAAGAGCGCGGTAATTTACCTCTTTGTAATCTTTCAAGAGATAAATTCAACCAAATTGGCTTGGGAACAACTAAGGGATTGGCATGAAATCGTCTGGCTAAATGCAGTTTTTTTAGCTTCCCTTGCTTAACCTGTTTGTCTAATTGGTCAGTCGAAGTTGCAGTCAAAAATACTTTGACACCATCTGATTTCAGACAATGATCTACAGCATAATAGAGCATCTTATTGTCAACAAAAGGAAAGGCATCTACTTCATCAATAATTAACAAATCAAAAGCTCGGTAAAATTTCAAAAGTTGATGCGTGGTTGCAATCACTAATGGACTGCGTTCATAAGCTTCTGACTCTCCATACAAAAGACTGATAGGACAAGAAAAGTCACGACTTAAACGTTTATACAGTTCTATGCAGACATCAATGCGAGGACTAGCAAGTGCAACCGCACCCCCTTGATTGAGAATGCTGGCCAGAGTTTCATAAATCATCTCCGTTTTGCCTGCACCTGTTACAGCATGAATAAGCATATTTTCCTTATGGCAAACACTCTTTTTTAAACCACGGGAAACTTCCTGCTGAAAAGGGGTTAATTGCCCTTGCCACCTTAAGACCTGACCCTTTGGAAAAGGCTTTTGCTCAAAATAATAAAGACTGTCCCTGTTAGTAAGACGTCCAAAGACAAGACAAGCTCGACAGTAGATAGATCCATCCGGCAAAGCATTACCAAGATTGTTCTGACTGCCGCAACGATTGCAGATAAAGTAATGCGGTTTTTTTATCATAGCTGGCAAGATTTTAGCTTGCTTTTTCAAATCACTGTTCATTTGATTCTCGGTCAAGAGGCGGCCATAATAATTCTCTAAATTCTCCATCACCTTTCTTATTCGTAAACAAATAAGAAGAATTGACTTGCAGCTTTTCAAAAAAATGTGTACACTTTTCCTATGAACTATCGAACAATCGCCAAAAACGGCAGCACTGAAGAAACTATTAAAAAATCACGATTTATTTGTCAGGCAAAAAGAATCACTAATGAAGCAGAAGGACGTGATTTTATTACTCAAATCAAAAAAGAGCATTACAAGGCACGACATTCATGCTCAGCTATGATTATTGGCGAAAACAGCGATATCAAACGATCCAGTGACGATGGTGAGCCCAGTGGAACTGCAGGCATCCCTATGTTAAGTGTCCTCGAAAAAAAGCAATTGACAAACCTTGTCCTTGTTGTAACACGTTATTTTGGTGGCATCAAGTTAGGAACAGGCGGACTGATCCGAGCTTATTCGGGTGGAGCTGCTAATACGCTCAAAGCTTTAGGAATCGTTGAAGTCAAAAAGCAGACAGGTTTGCGGTTGGAATTAACCTATCCACAATATCAGACCTTTGCTAATTTCTTGAAGGAACATCAACTGCAAGAATATGATACCGATTTTTCAGTGACTGTTAACACTACTATTTATGTGGATAAGAAAGATATTGAGTTCACCCTTGACCAACTTACTGAGTTTTATCAAGGAAAACTTAAAAGCCATGTTGCTGGTAATCAAATTATTGAAGTTCCCGTGATATGATTTCCTTATCACGGTGATAAATAATTTATATTTTACAAAGCTTATTTTTCAGCCTATACTGGAAACATATTAAATTTGTGAGGTATTATCATGGCAAAAATTTATAACAACATTACTGAATTAATTGGCAATACACCTATTGTAAAACTCAACAATGTTGTTCCTGAAGATGCAGCTGATGTTTATGTTAAACTTGAAGCTTTCAATCCTGGTTCTTCCGTTAAAGATCGGATTGCTTTAAGCATGATTGAAGATGCTGAAAAACGTGGTCTCATCAAACCTGGAGATACCATTGTCGAACCGACAAGTGGTAATACAGGTATTGGACTTTCATGGGTCGGCGCTGCCAAAGGTTACAATGTCATTATTACAATGCCTGAAACAATGAGCGTTGAACGCCGCAAAATTATACAAGCTTACGGTGCCAAACTCGTATTGACACCAGGAAGTGCTGGTACTAAGGGTGCCATTGACAAAGCTCACGAGATTGCCAAAGAAGTTGGTGGTTGGGTGCCTCTGCAATTTGACAATCCAGCTAATCCAAAAATTCACGAATTGACAACAGGTCCTGAGATTCTGGAAGCATTTGGTTCACATGGACTTGATGCTGTCGTTGCTGGTATTGGTACTGGTGGTACGATTACTGGGATTTCACGTGCCCTTAAAAAAGACAATCCTGACATTAAAATCTATGGATTGGAAGCTGATGAATCTGCTGTTTTGTCAGGTGACAAACCGGGGCCCCATAAAATCCAAGGTATCTCAACAGGCTTTATCCCAGCTGCATTAGATACTCATTCTTATGATGAAGTTATCCGTGTTAAATCTGATGATGCTTTGACTACTGGTCGCTACTTCGGCGGTAAGGAAGGATTCCTACTTGGCATCTCCGCTTCTGCTGCTGTCTGGGCCGCACTTGAAGTCGCTAAAAAACTCGGTAAGGGTAAAAAAGTCTTGGCTATTGCACCTGATAATGGTGAGCGTTATCTTTCAACCGCACTTTATGAATTTAACTAAGAAACCTGTAACATTTATGTCATGCTGACCTTCAAAGTTGCACAGAAAGAAAAAAACAAAAGAGTATCATTTATATAACTCCCTTTACTGTAAACAGCGAAGAACAAAACTTCGTTAAAACACAAGAAAGGGAGCTTTCTTATACCCAAAAACGCGAAATTAGTCTACCTCAAACGTTTTCCAACACAAAAAATAATCTGATTCCTCTTGCATTTAGGAATCAGATTATTCTCTCAAGCTTTTATTATATCACTGTCTGCTTGTCAGAAAGTTATTTCATTTAATCTTTTCTTTTTCGTCTTCAGTGCCATTAATTGGTAAATATTTCGTTTATTATTTTAATGATCTAGTGTACTGATCTACTGCTAAGAGTGCATTGGCAACATCACCTGCCTTAATTTCAAATGGCATTTGATGAATCGTTTCGCCTTCAATTGTAGCTTGTTGGCCAATCTTTAGAAGTTCAGAATAGTCAGCATCTCCCAAGTGCATTTCTTCTAAAGTCGTTGGCATGCCAATTGCTCTATAAAAATGAATATACTTATCAATTTCTTCTTTTGGACGATTTTCAAGAAAGAGTTGCGTTAAGGTTCCATAAGTAACTTTTTGACCATGTGTCAGATGATGAATATCTCCCGTTAAGGCTGTAAAACCGTTATGAATAGCGTGAGCTGCGGCCAAACCTGCACTTTCAAACCCTAAACCACTTAATAAGGTATTAGCCTCTATAACATTTTCAAGTGCTCTTGTCACTACTTTTGCTTCACAAGCTGCCAGCGCTTGTAGACCATCTGCAAATAAAGTACGCTCACAGGCTTGGGCAATAGCAAGGCTAGCTAAAGTTTGCCCTGCACCAGTCATTGTTTGCCCATTTTTTTGAAGCACAGCTCTTGCTTCTACCCAAGTAGCAAGTCCATCTGCAATTCCCGAAGCCAGTAGAATAACTGGAGATTTACTGATGACTTCAGTATCTACTAAAACAAGATCTGGATTTTTGGAATAGAAAATGTATTTTTCAAAAGCACCTTGGTCAGTATAAATGACGGACAAGGCTGATGTTGGAGCATCTGTCGAGGCAACTGTAGGAGCAATAATAACAGGTATCTCTAATAAATCAGCAATGGCTTTAGCACTGTCAATCGTCTTTCCCCCACCAAGACCAATAATTAAATCATTTCCCTTTTCTTTAGCTATAGCAACAACGCGATCAATTTCGTTTATTGAAGCTTCACCATTAAAGGCTATACGATCTACTATCAATCCTTCTTGGTTAAGATAAGTTTCGAAACGTTTACCAACAATATCATAAACGACATTGTCTGTTAAAAGGATAGGATGAGAACCCAAATTAATAATAGCTTTTGCATTTTCAAATAAAGCTTTTTCACCCTGAATATAACGTGATGGGCTGGCAAAAATTTTCATCATGAAACCTCCTTCTAAAGTAAAGTCCTTTTATTTTTTAAATATAAGGACGTCCTTGTGTGCTTTCCCAATCTGCTGCAAAATCATCAACAGCTTTTTGAATGGATGGATTGGCAAAACCAGCAGCAAAAATATCTGCACCAGCAGTAACGGCTTTAGCACCCGCTGCTAAAGCCTTGGCAACCTGAGTAACATTTTTAAAGCTTGCTGCCAAGATTTTTGCAGAAGCTTGTTGACACTCAATAGCCTGAGCAAGTTGACCAATCACCTCAATTGGGTCTATATTAAGATTTTCCATACGATTATAGTAAGGGGCAAGATAGTCTGCGCCAGCTTCAATGGCTAAAAGGCCTTGAAAAACTGTATAAATAGCCGTAGCAGTGATTTGAAATCCTTCTTCTTTTAGTTGCTTCATCGCTGTTAAGCCAGTTGGAGAGACAGGCACTTTAACATAGAGATTGCCGCCAAGTTCATCTTGAAGTTTGTGGGCATCTTTAATAATCCCTTCCACATCTGCCGCAACCACTTGTGCATGAATACTTGGTTCTTCACCAATAATGGCACGAACCCTTTTCACTTGCTCAAAAAAATCAATTTTTCCTTCTTTTTTAGCAATTGATGGGTTGGAAGTTACCCCAGCTAATGGTAGGATTGCTGCCCATTTTTCAATGTCTGCTAAGTTGAGTGTATCAAGCATAAATTCCATTTTCTTTTCCTCTTTTTCTCAAAGTGCATGTTCTGTACGAGCGATAATATCGTCTTGAGTTGCTTTAGAAAGAACATTGAAGAAGGCTGAGTAGCCCGCAACCCGTACGATCAAATCGCGATGTTTCTCAGGGTGCTTTTGAGCATCAATCAAAGTTTCACGAGAGACAACATTGTATTGAATATGATAGCCATGTAAACGATTAAAGAAAGCTCGAAGAAGTGCAATGAGTTTTTGCTTATCTTCTTCTTTTGATAAGGTTTGTGGATTTACTTTTTGATTGAGAAGGACACCTCCAACAATTTCAGCGGTTGGTAATTTAGATACTGATTTGAGTACCGAAGTTGGACCGTTTTTATCCATATTATGAGATGGTGAACAGCCTTCTGCAAGCGGTGCCCCTGCATGACGGCCATCCGGAGTTGCTAGTGTTCCACGTCCTTGACCAACATTAGCTGAAATGGATGATGTTCCTGAATAACGAATACCACCGATTGGGCCTCGACCATAGCGTGTATTTGGATATTTAGCGATTTCATCAACATAAACATCGTAACAATCACATACCAATTGATCAGCATAATCATTGTCATTGCCGTACTTAGGAGCGTCATTAATCAGCATTTGACGAATTTCTCCGCCATGTTCACCAGCATAATCCGATTGCAAAGCTTCCCAAAGTTCAGCTGTTGTTAAGCGTTTTTCTTCAAAAACTAATTTTTTGACAGCTGCAAGAGAATCTGAAAGGTTAGCAATCCCAACTTGAAGTCCAGAAATATAGTCGTAAACGGCACCACCTTCTTTTAAATGTTTGCCACGACCAATACAATCATCTGTCAAGGCAGAACAAAGAATATCTGGAACTTCCCGTTCCAAACTGAGGTCAATAGCGTTTTCGACAATAACACTCATACGCGTCAAATAGCGAATCGTCTTATCCCATGCAGACTTAAGATCTTCGTAAGATGTCATATCGACAAAATGCCCAAATTCAGGCGCAAAGCGTTTGCCAGAAGCTGGATCAATACCATTGTTCATGGTAATAAGCAATATTTTAGGAAAATTCATATAACTCATACCCGTACAACGATAGCCCCATTTGCCAGGAACAGCCGTTTCAACGCAGCCGATTGCTGAGTAATCGTAAGCGTCTTCTTCTGCCACACCCTTAGCGATGAATGATGGAATAATAATTTCATCATTGTTAAAGGCCGGCATCCCAAAACCAAGTTTCATGACCTCAATCGCCTCATTCATAAAATCAGGGTTGAGACCAGCATGATAACGAACCGTCAAATTTGGCTGTGGTAAATGTGTCTGCGCAACAGATTTCAAAACAAGGAAAGATAAAGGATTAACTGCATCCTTCTTAGCGCGCGTCTGACCTCCAACAGTGACATTTTGATAAAGCGGTGAGCCAGCAGATGAAAAAGTATGTGCTTGACTGCGAACCTTGTTGATGGTAAGTGTCTTAATCCATAAATTGGTCAAACGTTCAACAATGGAGTCTTCCGTTTCACGACCTGCTTCTAAATCTGCTTTAACATAAGGATACATGTATTGATCGAAACGCCCGTAAGAAAGGGAATGACCGTTTGATTCAATTTGCAAAATACATTGGATGAACCAAACCGATTGCACAGCTTCTGCAAAGGTGCGTGCTGGATAATAAGGCACCCGTTCACAAATGGCTGCAATCTCCAGTAATTCTCTTCGGCGCTTAGCCGCTGCAGTTTCTGCCATCTCTTTAGCTAAAGTTACAAAACGTTGGGCATAAGTTTTGACTGCGTCAATTGTCACTAAAATAGAATCATAAAAATGATATTTATCGATACTAGCTGGGTCTGTTAAGTCAAGATCGGCCTTAGCTTCACGTGTCCGTTCTTCAAAACCGACAAGTCCCAATTCCAGCAACTTTTGATAATTGACTGCTAAATGAGCATCACCAGAATTCATCTTGCCTTCCATACCAAAGAAGCCTGTTTCCATATAGACCTGTACTTCATCTGGGAGCATCGCACCTGCACGAGCACGCAAGTTATTATTTTCCCAAAAAGGGGCAATGTCACGAATCTGCTTTTTGGTTTCTTCTGTGATATAGAAAACGTCACCGTCACGCTTTTCAAAGAGGTCCAATTCATTCAAAACAAATTCGAGTGTATATTCCGGAAAGATTGGAGCATCTTTATCACTAGAAGCTTGATTTCCAACAATCATCGTCTCATCATCAATATAGAGCGACATTTTTTCTAAAATGTTTTTAAGCATGTAAGCCCTCTTAAGGACATTTGGTTTTTCTTGATGTTCTTTATAGGCTTCTGTAGCAAGTATGGCACGTTCGGCATCAATATAAGGCTTTTTATCAAGTACCTTATCACGATAACTGTACATGCGTTCCGTCAAATAACCAAAGTGTTTTTGAGAATTCTTTTGAACATCATTTGTGTACTTTTGAGTTAAAAGCGGAATTACCATTCTCCTTCTCCTTCTCCTTTTTATGTTCGTAATATATTAAATTTCTTTCGAAACTATAATAACACCAATTTTAATAAAATGCAACCATTTTTCATAAAAGACAGTCTGTATTTAAAGAAAAAGACCAGTTTTTACAAATGAAAATACTGATCCAATTTTACCTTTTATTAAGAATTTACAGTCAATATCATAAAGGCATGTCTCCTTACGAATAACTGTTTTTTCTTGTTATTCACAACCGTCTCATATCATGCTTTTTAATTGACCAATTTTAGATTAATATGATTAGCTATTAAATGCTCACGTCTTGCTTCTGAAATGGCAGAATCTGTTATGACTTGCGAAACTTGACTCAAAGTAAATTGATTGACCAAACTACGCTTAGCAAATTTACTTGAATCTGTTAAGACAACCAATTCATCAGCAGATTCAGCCATATATTGAACAACTTCACATCGCATCATGTCTTTTCCCATAAACCCTAACTCATCGTCAAAGCCATCCGTTCCTACAAACAACTTTTCAACATGAAACAGCTTAAGCATTTCTTTTAGCAAGGGGCCAACAGTTACTTCAGAATTAGGTTGATAATTACCACCAAGTAAAATCACTTGACAAGAATCATACTTTCGAATGTAAGTTGCAATAAAACAAGAATTGGTAATAATTTTGACATTGCGTCTACTTTGACAAATAGCTTCCGCTAACAAAGCACAGGTTGAACCTGATTCAATCATAATGGTTTCATTGTCACGTACCAATTCAACTGCCTTTGCAGCAATACGCTTTTTGATATTATAGTTGTAAGAAAGCCTGACATTTAAGTCATCACCACTATTTAATACTGCATAACCGTGCTCACGATGCAGCAATCCTTTGCTTTCCAATTTATCTAAATCTTTACGAATAGTTACTTTCGATACGCCTAATTTTTCAGATAAGGTATTAACATCTATTTTTTTCTCCTGAGAAACTAAGTTAATAATCTCATCTAAACGTTTCATAATAATCACCTCTAGATTTATTTTACCAAATAGAATATAAAAAATAAAGCCAACAGCATTACGTTCGTAATTGATTTTGTTTCGTTTTTCTGATAAACTGATTATAAGTTGAAAAAAAGAAAGGCAAAAATATGACTAGCGAAAAAGGAATTATCTTTAATATCCAGCATTTTTCCATCCATGATGGCCCTGGTATTCGCACAACTGTGTTTTTAAAGGGTTGTCCCTTACGCTGTCCTTGGTGCTCTAATCCTGAATCTCAAAAATATAAACCCGAACAAATGCTGGATGCCGAAACAAAATTACCAATGATTATAGGGGAAGAAAAAACAGTGGAGGACATCATATCAGAAGTTAAAAAGGATATTGATTTCTATGAGGAATCCGGAGGTGGTCTCACGCTGTCTGGTGGTGAAATTTTTGCCCAATTTGAATTTGCCAAGGCCATTCTTAAATGTGCCAAAGAAGAAGGACTCCATACAGCCATTGAAACAACAGCTTTTGCCGAGCATGAAAAATTTACCGATTTGATTCAATATGTTGATTTTATTTATACTGATTTGAAACATTACAATACTATTCGACATCGCAAAGTAACTGGTGTCAATAATAATTTTATCATCCAAAACATTCATTATGCCTTTACGCACAAAAAAACGATCGTTTTGAGAATTCCTGTCATTCCTGATTTTAATAATTCCTTAGATGATGCTGAACACTTTGCAAAACTTTTTAATGATATTCAAGTAGATAAAGTCCAACTGCTTCCTTTTCATCAATTTGGAGAAAATAAGTACAAATTCCTCAATCGGAAATATGAAATGTCCGGCTACACAGCTCTTCATCCGGAAGACCTTTATGATTACCAATCTGTTTTTCTAGAACATGGCATTGACTGTTATTTTTAAAAATATAAAATAAAAAACTGCATCTTTAAGTTTTGGATTTTTCTGTCCAACTTAAAGATGCAGTTTTTTAACGAACACTTAATCCTTAGCTTGATTATCACTCTCATCTTGATCCTTTTTCAAATAATCAAGATTTTCTTCAACCCAGATTGGTAAATGTTCTTCTAAAGGTTTAAAACCAATATTTAAACGATTATTAGAAAAACGATGGCGATGTTGGTAATGATGTTTTTCTTCTTCCAAAGTTCGCAAAGAAAGACTGGCTTTTTGACTATATTCATCATAATCAACGACTTGAACAAGAACTTCTTGACCAACCGATAATGTCTGATAAATATTATCAATATAACCCGTTTTGATTTCTGAGATATGGATGAGACCAATTGAGCCATTTTCTAATTGGACAAAGGCACCGTAAGGCTTAATTCCTGTGATTTTTCCTTTTAGCTTATCCCCTATTTTCATCATCAATCACCTCGATGCTCTCAATCACAATGTCATCTATAGGTTTATCAGCAACTCCTGTATCAACATTAGCAATATTATCAAGAGCTTCATAAGAAGCTTGATCAACTAGTTGACCAAAAACGCTATGACGGCGGTCAAGATGCGGTGTTCCTCCATTTTCGGCATAGGCTGCTGCAATTTCCTTAGGCCAACCGCCACGTTCTAATTCTTTAGCGCTATATGGAAGATTCTGATTTTGAACAATGAAAAATTGACTCCCATTGGTATTTGGACCTGCATTGGCCATAGAAAGAGCGCCTCGAAGATTGTAAAGTTCCTCTGAAAATTCATCTTCAAAACACTCACCATAGATGGATTCGCCACCCATACCAGTACCAGTTGGATCGCCACCTTGAATCATGAAGTCTTTAATAACGCGGTGGAAAATCACACCATCATAGTAGCCATCCTTAGCTAAAGCAACAAAATTGGCTACTGTTTTTGGGGCCTGTTTAGGGAATAATTTCACCTTTAAATCGCCATAATTCGTTTTGATAAGAGCCATAGGGGCATCATCATTAGTCACATCTAATTGTGGAAATTGTAATTCTTTTTCTACCAAACCTAATTCCTCCAAGGCATACAAAATGCCATCTTCTTCTACATTTTTTGTAATAAAATCAGCTTTCTCTTTTAAATCACCATGACCATTGCCCATGGCAACTTTGAGACCAACATAATCAAATATTTCCATATCATTTGGTCCATCACCAAAGAAAAGAATATTTTCTGGTTTTAAATGGACTTTTTTTAGAACATGAGCAAGTCCTGACGCTTTGGAAATACCATTTTTAATAACATCTGAAGAATTTTCATGCCAACGTACCAAACGGACATCTTCTTTCAATTCATCTGAAAGTTGTAAGCTGTCACCCACATCCTCAAAGGTCCACATATGATAAACCTCATGATTTTTATAAAAATCGGGTTCAACAGGACAAAAACCATAAACAGGGACTAGAGCCTTATCAACCAACTCTGTTCGTTTTGAAACAACAGCTTTGTCTTTACCAGCAAAACCATACTCAATACCAATTTCTTGGCACCAAACAACATATTTTTCAATAATATCTTTAGGAATTGGATCATTAGATAATTCTTCACCTTTATGATTAATCACATAGGAACCATTAATGGTGACAAAAAAATCTGGATTTAATTGACGAATTTCTGGAACAACACCGTAAGGTGCCCTCCCTGAAGCAATACCAGTTAAAATATCCTTTTCTTGTAAGCTTTCAAAGACCTTTTTGATTGAATCAGGCATATAACCCGTATCTTTGATGCGTAAGGTATCATCAATATCAAAAAAGACGGCTTTTATTTTTTTGGCTTTGTTTTTTATTCTAAGATCCATTGTTCTCCTTTTTTGAATAACCCATTTTATTATAACACAGAGTCTAATTTTCGTCCTGTGGCACTAAATGATGCTGAAAAGCATAGACAACGGCTTGGGTCCGATCATCAACTTGTAATTTCGATAAGATATTAGAAACATGTGTTTTGACAGTCTTCAAAGAAATGAAAAGCTCATCAGCAATCGTTTGGTTATCATAACCCTTAGCAAGTAAAGCCAAAATGTCTCGTTCACGCGCTGTTAAATCTTCATGCAAATCAGGATTATTATGATGATCCTTGATTTTCTTATCAACTTCTGTTTCAATCGCTAAATCTCCCTTAGCTACTTTTTGAATGGCATTCAAAATTTCAGCTGCGCTGGAAGTTTTCAACATATAACCTTTAGCACCTGCTTCAATGACAGGATAAATTTTTTCGTTATCTAAATAACTGGTTAAAACTAGAATTTTGGCTTCTTTCCAATCTTTTAGAAGTTCAAGAGTGGCTTCTACACCATCCATTTCTGGCATAACCAAGTCCATGACAACAACGTCTGGTTTTAATTTTAAAGCCAAGTCAATACCTTGACGGCCATTGCTAGCCTCACCGATAACTTCTACATTATCTTGTAAATTAAGAAAACTTTTCAAACCCAATCGAACCATTTCATGATCATCAACCAGTATAACTTTTGTTTTACTCATCAGCATCTCCTTTCATTATTGGTACATGGATATCCATAACAACCCCCTTATTTTCAGCACTTAAAAACTTTACTGTCCCAGCTAAATCATTAACGCGATCTTCGATGTTTTTCAAGCCGTAACTCAAATCTCGAACGACATCCATATCAAAACCAATACCATCATCAATCATCTTCAGCTGAACTTTTGAAGAAGTTTGATACAAATAAACTTCTAGACGACTAGCCTTGGCATGTTTAAGAGTATTGCTGATAAATTCTTGAGCAATTCGGAAAAAATTGCTTTCAATCGTTTTAGGAAGTTCCCCAATATCTTCCTTATAAACAACCTCAATATTACTCTTATCAGTTAATTCTCTAAGAATCATAGCAAGTCCTTCTGAAAGTGTCTTTCCTTCTAATTCTGTAGGACGCAAATGCAGTAAAAGGACTCGCAAGTCATTCTGAGCATTGTTGAGCATATCTTCAATAGCTAATAATTGTGTCTGCAGTTGTTTTTTTTCCAATTGATCAAGATTATGAGAAACACCTGACAAAATCATAGAAGAGGCAAACAGTTCTTGACTCACTGTGTCATGTAAATCTCGAGCAATGCGTTTTCTCTCCTTTTTGACAATTTCCTGACTGTTGGCAATATAGGTATTTTCCGTCTTTTGCAAATTATTAGTTAACTGCTGCATTTTACGAGAAAGGCGATTAACGTTTTTCCCTAATTCGGTATCATCTTCCTGTGTGATGGCCTGATTAAGCAGAATGCGTTTTAAATTTTGGTTGAGGTGGCGTTTGCTATTATCATCTAAAATCATCCATACCAACAGTAAAAGAAAAGTCAAGGAAATAAAGGCAGCAAGAAGCGATAAAATAAATTGCTCAAGAACAAGCCAATCAGCTAACAAACTTTTCAAATCAAGATTAAGACTGTTAATAATGACAAAAACAATAGAAATGATGGTAACTGCCGCGTATAAAAAAATCATTAAGATCGTCTTTTTTTTCATATACGTTCTACCTCCACCAAGCCCGCAATGACATTGATGATAATTTTTACAGATTTGGTTCTTCCATCTATATGATCAGACAGTCTAATTTCCTCATTGCGCAAATCATATTCTGGTGCATCAAAAAAGCGAACATAGCCATAGATGCTGCTAACATCCAAACTAACTGAGACATCAACAGGAACTAAAATCTTGGTAGGTCCGTAAACTTTACGAATCATGACCACATTATTTTGTTCACTTACAATGACCTGACTGAGATTAATCACATCACTTCCGCTGAGACGAATAACATTGATATCATCAAAAGAATAGGTATCTGTTTCCACATGTTCATCATTACCAATCCACTGATGTGGTTTTTTAGTCACATCTAAACCTTCTTCTTGCAAGGTTAATAAAGCGTAGCGATTCTTCTTTTTGACTTGAGCAAAATGATTAATCATAACATAAAGGATTCCAACAAGTACCGCAGCAATTGTATAAGGATTGAGCATAAAAATAAGAAAAAGTAAAAGTAAACTAGCTGTCAATAAAAAGTCATTTCGACTGCCTAAACGATAAAATCTCAAGGCTAAAAGAGTAATAACCACAATCAAGATAAAACTTGAGAGATTACTCGCCAGAATAGTCATAAAAGCTAAAGCAATTAAGATGGTTTCAACAACCAAAAAAAATTGAAATTTTCGCATAAGGCTTCCTTCAGTTCTACAATTATTAGTCATTGTATCAAAATTTAGGATAAATTTCACCTCTTGATCTAGACCAGATAACACTAAAGATAAAGAGAATTTTTCAAATATCAAAGACGCCATAGCTTAGTTATCATACATCAATCTTATACAGTCTTAATCCTAGACGGATACAAGTTTGATAACAAAAAAGTTATCTCTTCAAACAAGGAGGCTGAGGCAAGAACCTTAATCTTATAAATATAATAACTACAACATATGAGTATACCTGCATTAAATGATAACATTATTATCAACAGATCATAAACATAACTTGAATTGACATGATGACCTAATAACATCATATAATTAACCGCCTATATCATTCAATAGTTCGAGCCATGATATATAAAAACAAGGATTGAGAAGATTCTTCTCAGTCCTTGTTTTACCTATTTCTTTATTTAATGTGAAGTTGTCGTCGCACTTGAACTAGAGTCTGTCGAGGCTTCGCTTGATGTTGTTCCTTCACTGTTCGAAGATTCAGACGACGACGAACCAGAATGAGAGCCACCTGATGTTGAAACATACAAGATAATATCATCATTAGATGACAGACTGACAGTATTACCATAATAAGGACTTTGACCGACAACGAGTGACGAAGATGATGGTGATGAAATTTCTGATGAGTAATCGCTGGCATCATAAGCTTTTATACGGCTTGAAGAAATCCCCATAGCTGTTAAAGTACTGACAGCCTCTTCATAAGTAGAATTTTTAAGATTTGGCATAGTGACTTTGACAACCTTGAGAGTTATTTTTTTATCACTGCTAGGATGATAGGTCTTTCCGGGTTTTGGTGATTGACCGATAACAGTTCCACCACTGTAGTCATCAGATGAAACTTCCTTAAGAACAATACTGTCCCTAGAAACACCATAATTATTAGTCAGATTATCAATAGCATCCTTGTAATCTTGACCGGTATAGTCCTCCATCTTAAATCCCTTAGCACTAGCTACAAAAATATCAACACTAGAACCTTCACGTTTTTTACTGCCTGCACTTGGATTAGTTCTTACGACCTTTCCAGCACCAACGTTATCATCCTCAATTTTTTGAACGTCACCCACCTTAAGACCCGATTTTCTAATAATCATCTTGGCCGTTGATAATTTATCTCCTGAAACGTCAGGAACTGAAACAGTACTCGGTTTTGTCAGAACCAGGTAGGTCAAAACAGCAATACCAATGGCAACTAATATAAAGAAGATTTTAAAGAAACGAGCTAAAAAATGTCTTTTTTTCTTAGGCTTAGGTTGTGGTTTGGTTTTAGGCTTAGATTTATGATCTACTTTATCCTGATTGGAAGTTTTGTTTTTTAAGGACTGAGCAGCTAAAGAGTTTGCTGCTGCCTGTTCCAGTTTTGGTAGTGGTTTTGTATCTGAAGCATCACTGAAAACAAGCTTTCTTTCACGGCTGCGATTCGGCTGCAGAGACGTTCTTAAATCCTGCAACATCTCCTGCGTTGAATGATAGCGGTCCGTTAATCGTTTAGCTGTTGCTTTAATAACAACATTTTCAAGAGCTTGAGGGACATTTTTATTCTCAGCAATAATAGATGGTAAAGGCTTTTGAAAATGCTGCAAAGCAATTGTAACAGCACTATCGCCATCATAGGGAATATGCCCCGTCAGCATTTCAAAAAGCATAATTCCCATTGCATAGATATCACTTTGAACAGTAGCCTTAGAACCACGCGCCTGTTCAGGAGATAAGTAATGTACTGAACCCAGCATTGAATTGGTTTGGGTCAAACTCGTTTCAGCAAAAGCCACAGCAATACCAAAGTCTGTTACTTTAGCCGTTCCATCTTTGGTCAGTAAAACATTTTGAGGTTTTAAATCCCGATGAATAATGCCCTTTTGGTGGGCAAGAGTCATAGCAGAAAGAACCTCTTTCATGATTCTAATGACTTCAGCATTTGATAAAGGAGCGTGATCTTGAATGTATTTCTTCAAGTCGGCGCCATCAACATATTCCATTGCAAGGAATTGCTGACCGTCTTCTTCTCCAATGTCACGAATGGCTACAATATTAGGATGATTAAGTTCTGCCATGGCACGTGCTTCCCGCTGAAAACGTGTCACAGCAACCTGATCTGTCTGATAATTCGTACGTAGAACCTTAATGGCCACTTCCTCATTATCTAAAATCAAATCATTAGCTAAATAAACATCCGCCATCCCACCTCGTCCGATAGACTGGAGAATCCGATAACGACCAGCAAATAATTTGCCAATCTGAATCATTGATCTCCCTCACTTTCGGCGTGAATTAAGGCTACAGTGATATTGTCAAGCCCACCTGCATCATTAGCTAATTGAATCAAATGCTTGGCTTTTTCATCTAAGTCCTTTGTTTCATCAGTTAGAACAGCAACAATAGCTTCATTCGAAATCATATTCGTCAAACCATCACTATTAACTAAAAGATAATCATTTGCTCCTAAGGTTTGAATGCCAAGATCTGGTTCAACTGGACTAGCTTGTCCAATAGATTGTGTGATAATATTTTTTTGAGGGTGGCTAGCAGCCTCTTCTTCTGTTATTTGGCCAGCCTTAACTAATTCATTGACTAGAGAGTGATCACTAGTCAATTGCGTATAAACCCCATCGTGAATTAAACTAATTCGTGAATCACCAATATGAGCAAAAAGAACATTATTTTCAATGATAACTAAGGCTTCAATAGTTGTCCCCATACCTTGAAAATCATCTGTTTGACCCAATTCATAAATCCGACGATTAACTTTTTCGATATTATTAACCAGCCAATCACGAATTTGTCCTAAGTCCGTTAAGTCTGTATTAATCCATTCGCGCCCCAAATCAGTAACGGTCATCTCACTGGCTATATTTCCAGCACGATGACCGCCCATGCCATCTGCCAATACAATCAGTGTATGCCCCGCACGATTATCAAATTTATTGATAAAATCTTGATTATTAGAACGCTTCTGTCCAATATCTGTAAAAAGGGAAATTTTCATATGCTCGTTGTCTGACAAGGTCAGCCTCCTCCTAAATCTTACGAAATACGCTTAACTTGGCTGATAAAAAAACCGTCTGTTAGATATTGTTCAGGTGTAATAAGAAGACAACCATCAACGACAATATCTTTCTTTTTATGATTTAATTTTACCTGTTCAAAATTTGGATGCTGTTCCAAAAATTGTTTAAGTACCATCTGATTCTCTTCAGCAAAAATAGTACATGTGCTGTATGTTATTATACCACCTTTTTTTATAGTTTGGCAAACACTATCTAAAATCTCTAACTGAATTTTTTGTAAGCTGGTAAAATCCTTACTATCCTTATTATACTTAATATCTGGTTTACGCCTAATCAAGCCAATTCCTGAACAAGGAGCATCAACTAAAATTTTATCAAATGTATCCTTAGCAAAGTATTTATGGACTTTTCTAGCATCTAATTTTTGCGGCTTTATATAATTGGCGGCTTTTAGACGGTCTGCATTATCTTTGATTAATTTTAGTTTATGATCATACAAGTCAAGTGCTATAATCTGGCCTGTCGTCAAATAAGAAGCTATATGGACAGCTTTTCCTCCGGGGGCACTGCAAGCATCTAGAACAGTCTCATTTCCTTTAATAGCTAAAGTGGGCGCTACTAACTGACTACTCTCATCTTGAATGGTGATCTTTCCCTGTTTAAATAAATCACTATCAAAAAACTGACCTGATGCTTTGACCAGACCACAAGGTGATAAAACCGATTTTTTGGCTCCTGTTGCTTTTGCTATCACTTCTATTTGATCAGGATTAACCACACGAATACTAGCCTTACTTCGAACTAAAAGACTTTTCAAAATGCTGATTGCCCTATCTTCACCGAATTGGCTAATCATTTTTTTAACTAGCCAAACTGGTACAGAATAGGTGATGGAATAACGTTTATTTTTTCGTTTAATGACAGTTATGTCAGGTCTTTTTTGGCGTAAAAACTGCCTTAACACAGCATTGACTAACTTTTCAGCACCTCTATTTCTGCTTTTTGCCAGATCAACAGCTTCATTAACAATAGCATGCTGAGGAATTTTATCTAAATAAAGAATTTGATAAAGGCTAAGCATTAGTAAATAATAGATCCAAGTTTCTAATTTATTGCGATCTTCAATATAATGAGCAATATACCATTCCAAGGTAATCTTGCGAGTCAAGGTCCCATAAACGAGCTCAGTCAGTAAGGATCTATCAGCCTGAGAAAGTTTGTGCTTGCTTAAATAGTGCCTTAAAGCGATATTGCTATAGGCAGTCTTATCAAAAATTTCAGTTAAGACAAAAAGGGCACCACTACGTGCAGTTGGTTGCTTATTTCCCAAAATAATCACCCACTTTAAGTTTTTGACCTAGGCCGTTTAAAAAGTCAGTGATAGACATTTTAGGTTTTCCAGCAGGCTGAACCAATTTTAATGATAAAGCATCTTGGTTTGCAGCTACAATCAAAGCTTTCTTCGTTTTTTCAATGATTTCTCCCGGATTTCCAGCCCCATTAACGACTTCAACAGCATAAATTTTAAAACGTTTACCATCAAGCAGAGTGTGAGCAACTGGCCAAGGATTCATACCACGGACTTGATTGAAAATATCTCGGGCAGATTTGCTCCAATCAATTTTTTCTTCTTGAGAACTGATATTAGGAGAAAAAGTTGCTTGACTATCATCCTGAGCCTGTGGCTCAATTTTACCAGACAGATAGCCTGGAAGAGTCTGCAAAAGTAAGTCACGCCCAATGATAGCTAACTTTTCAAACATCGTACCAACATCATCTGCATCCGTAATTGGTGTTGAAGCCTTTGCAATCATATCCCCAGCGTCCATCTCTTTGACCATTTCCATGATGGTTACGCCAGCTTTCTTATCTCCATTGATAATAGCATAATGAATAGGTGCCCCACCGCGATATTTAGGAAGCAAGGATGCGTGAACGTTGACAGCAAAATCAACAGAATTAATCAATATCATTGGTAAAAATTGACCAAAGGCAGCTGTCACAATACCATCAGCACCCAAATTCATTAATTCTACCATTTCCGATGAACCTGATAACTTCTCAGGCTGATAAACCTTTAAACCATGTTCTAAAGCAAGTTGTTTAACAGGTGTCATCTTAATTTCTTTTTTACGACCAACAGCACGATCTGGCTGTGTAACAACTGCTAAGACATGATAATGACTGTCCTCTAGTAAACCTTTGAGAACAGTTGCTGAAAAATCAGGTGTCCCCATAAAAATTAATTTTGTCATTTGTAACCTCATTAGTGTGTCACCAATCTACCATAAGCACTTGGCAAGTTTAAAGTGTTTTACATAAAACTTTGTGGCTCATGATCAATAATCAAACGTAACTTTTTATTTTCTTTAGCTTGAGTTAAATCTAAAATATGATTTAAAACAATCTCCAACTGGTCTTCAAAACGATACTTAATGATAATTTGATAATGATAAAGATTATGCGTCCTAGCGACAGGTTTGGGTGTTGGACCCAATATTTTAATCTTATCTGTCAGTCCTTCCTTGATCAACGTCACTATCTCATAAGATTTTTTGATAACCTCTTGCTCATCTTTATGTGATAGAGTTAAGCCAACTGTGAAATAGTAGGGTGGGTAGGAAAGTGCCTTACGAATTCTCATTTCGTAGCGATAAAAAGCTTCATAGTCCTGTTCCCTTGCCAACTGAATAGCATAATGATTAGGATTATAGGTTTGAATCAAAACCTCACCCGGTTTATTTGCACGGCCTGCGCGTCCTGCCACCTGTGTTAAAAGTTGAAAAGTACGCTCACTTGAGCGAAAATCCGGCAAATTAAGTGAAGTATCTGCATTTAATACACCAACCAAAGTAACATTAGGAAAATCAAGTCCTTTGGCAATCATTTGCGTTCCTAAAAGAATATCAGCTTCATGACGACCAAATTTCGTCAGAATCTTCTCATGCGCTCCCTTTCTTTTGGTTGTATCAACATCCATCCGTAAAATGCGTGCTTCTGGCAAAACTTGTTTTAATTCATCATAAGCTTTTTGCGTTCCCGTTCCATAATAACGAATTTGCCGACTTTGACAATTAGGACAGTTGTAAGGAATTCCTTTTAAAAAGCCACAATAGTGACAATTCATTGTTTTGGTATCCATGTGTAAAGTTAAGGAGATATCACAATTAGGACAGTTATCAACATAACCGCAGTCACGGCACATAATAAAACTAGAATACCCGCGACGATTAAGCATAAGAACGACCTGTTCCTTTTTTATTAGACGATCTTTAATTTTATCTAGCAGAACAGGTGTTAAATTACTCACTTTTTGCTGACCGATATAATCACGAAAATCTACAATTTTTACCTTGGGAATGTGTGCTTGAGGATTGGCCCTTTGACTTAGCTGCAGGAAGTTATAAACACCACGGCTGGCTCGCGCTCGGCTCTCAATAGATGGCGTCGCACTGCCTAAGACTAAAACTGCCTGATGATATTGGGCACGCAATAGTGCCACCTCCCGCGCATGATAGCGTGGACTAGACTCTTGTTTATAAGTTGCCTCGTGCTCTTCATCAATAATGATAGCACCAATATTTTTTAAAGGAGAGAAAATAGCTGAGCGCGCTCCAACAACAACTTTAGCTTGATTGGATTTCATTTTACGCCACTCATCGAATTTTTCACCATCAGACAAGCCCGAATGCATGATAGCAACTTGACTGCCAAAGCGAGAAATAAAGCGACTAGTCATCTGAGGTGTTAACGAAATCTCAGGAACTAGAACAATGGCTGTTTTACCTAATTTCAAAGTCTGATCAATAACATGGAGATAAACCTCTGTTTTTCCGCTTCCTGTAATTCCTTCAAGCAGATAAGGCTTATTAGAAGAACCAATAGCAGCTGTTATTTGCTCTACTGCTGTTTGCTGTTCTGGGTTTAAATCAAGAAAATCAGATTGAATAATATTTTCAAAATAGCTTTGGGTACGATTCACTTCTACTTGTGAAATATTGAGAACAGCTTCTTTTATAAAATAATGAACAACCTCTCTTGAAAAAAGCCGATACAGATCCGAAAGAGGACCGGACTGCGGATGATTAGCAAGATAATCTTTCAGTTCTTGCCGCTTTTTAGCTCGCTTATTGATAAGAAGATGAGATAACTTTTCAAGATTAACATCATAACATTTTTGCGTTTTAATTGTCTTTCTATCCTTGGCTAAATATTCTATATCAATTTTACCAGCCTGTATCAAGCTTAAACTTTTAGTCTGTATTTCTTGATTCAGTTGCGAAAAATTTATCTGTTTTTTACCAGCAAAAATTAAGGCCTTTTCTTCCTGAGATAGCCCTTTTTTAGGTTTCAGCAAACGATCATAATTAGAATTTAAGAGATTTGGAATCATTGATTTCAAAATAGAAATCTTATAAGAAAAAACCGTTTTACGCATTTGATCTGCTAATTCCAACTGCTCCTGATTAAGCACCGGTTCCACATCTAAAACGTCAATAATTGTTTTTAAATGCTGAGCTGATCCACTATCTACACTTACTACAAACCCTTGTAATAATCGATTTCCTTTACCAAAAGGAACATGAACACGTGAACCTGCTGTAATCACTGATAATAATGCCTCTGGAATTTTATAAGAAAAGGGCTTATCTGTTTGCATTAAGGGCACATCTACAATGACCTTTGCAATTTTTGTCATAGCTTACCTCAATATGAAAAAATCTAAGATTGATGCCAACCTTAGATTTTCTCACCTTCTTCTTCCTTCTCTTTTGCAATTTGTTCTTTAATTTTGCGTTCTTCCTCTTCTTTCGCAATACGTTCAGCTTCAGCTCTAGCTCTCACAGCTGCACGTTTAGCTTCTGGATCAGGGTGAATAACGACATTACCTGCTTCAATCTCTTCAAGTGCTTGAAGAGTTGGCTTAACTGATGTGAAGGCTTGAGTTGGGGTTGCTCCAGATTCAAGTTCATGTGCACGTTTAGCTTGTAAAATAACCAGCGAATATTTTGATGGTACCTTATCCAACAAGGTATCAATTGATGGTTTTAACATCATAAAAGTTTTATCTCTTTTCTAATTTATCTAAGGGGTAAAGGCAATTCTTCATTAATCATTTTATGATAACGGCCAATAACACGTTCAACACGGAAATGCTCCGTCTCAATAATATGCTTGACTCGTTCTGCTGCCAGTTTTACTTCATCATTGACAACAGCGTAGTCATACTCGCGCATTAGGGCAATTTCTTCTTTAGCACGTTCAATGCGTTGAGCAATTACTTCCTGACTGTCTGTTCCACGTCCAACTAATCGATCCTTTAATTCTGCTAAATCCGGTGGCGTTAAGAAAATAAAAACACCGTCTGGAACCTTTTGTTTAACTTGAAGAGCGCCTTGTACCTCGATTTCAAGAAAGACATCAATTCCTTTATCTAATGTTTCATTTACATACGTTAAAGGTGTGCCATAATAATTACCAACATACTCAGCATACTCTAACATTTGGCCTTGTTTAATGAGTTCTTCAAACTCCTCACGTGTCCGAAAGAAGTAATCAACACCATCAATTTCACCCAACCTTTGCGGACGCGTTGTCATGGAAACAGAATATTCAAATTGATGGTCAGGTGTTGAAAAAATTTCCTGCCTAACCGTTCCCTTACCAACACCAGAAGGTCCTGAAAAAACGATTAATAAACCACGTTCAGACATTTCTTGCTCCTTAAAGTTTCTGTTTCTAGTTTAACAAAAAGCCAAGGGATTATCAAGAAATTTTTCCTAACTTTATCTCTTTCTTCCAATAGTTAATGACGGATACTCCTCACTAAATAAGACTGCCTTATTAGCCATTACAAAGTGTTCCGTTACGACTGCATAGTCAGCTTAAGTGCCCATACCGTACAAAGCCTGTTTATAGCTTTTTTAAGTTTTGGAGCGAACAAAAGTATGCCTAAATTCCTTGATACAATCCGATTAAAATACAGCACCACACACTTCCTAATTTTGATCTTATCGTCTCACTTTTTGCAAAGTTAATTGGGTATTGACACAAACTTTCCTTCATGGAATTAGACAGGGATTTCCGACCAACCGCTGTGTTAAACGGAAACCACTGCACAATAAAAGGGCGGAACATTTTGTTCCTACCCCTGCTTTTCTCATTTAGCATAATCAATCGCACGAAGTTCACGAATGACTGTAACTTTAATATTACCTGGATAATCCAAATTGTTTTCAATTTTTTCACGAACCTTGTGAGCTAAAATGGTGACATCATCATCAGAAAGTTTTTCTGGTTGAACCATAATGCGTATTTCACGGCCTGCTTGCAAGGCATAGCTATTTTGAACACCATCAAAGCTTGTTGCTATTTCTTCCAAATCACGCAGACGTTTGATGTAATTTTCCATAGACTCATTGCGAGCACCCGGACGAGCTGAACTGAGCGCATCAGCAGCAGCAACTAAAACAGCAATGACCGATTGAGCTTCCACATCACCATGGTGACTAGCAATAGTGTTAATCACAACAGGATTTTCCTTGTATTTACGAGCAAATTCTGTTCCAATCTCAACATGACTGCCTTCAACCTCACGGTCGATAGCTTTTCCAATATCGTGTAGAAAACCGGCACGGCGAGCTAAATCAACATTTTCACCTAACTCACTGGCCAAAAGTCCAGCTAATTTACCAACTTCAACAGAATGACGAAGAACATTTTGTCCATAAGACGTTCTAAATTGCAAACGTCCCATCAGTTTAATCAAATCAGGGTGAAGATTGGGAGCACCAATTTCAAAGGCGGCAGCTTCACCATATTCACGAATCCGATTGTCCATTTCCAGACGATTCTTCTCAACTAATTCTTCAATTCGAGCAGGATGAATACGGCCATCTTGGATAAGCGCTTCTAAAGTCATACGAGCAATTTCTCGACGAATAGGATCAAAGCCTGATAAAACAACCACCTCTGGTGTGTCGTCAATAATAATATCAATACCTGTCAAGCTCTCAAGCGTTCGAATATTACGACCTTCGCGGCCGATAATACGACCTTTCATGCTATCATCAGGGAGATGAACTGTCGTAATGGTCTGTTCAGCTACATAATCTCCTGCTAGACGTTGCATAGCTTGAGCTAACAAATCTTTAGCCGTTTTATCCGTTCTATCTTTGATTTCACGCTCTGCTTCTTTAATACGATTCGCAATATCATGTGCTAAATTTTTCTCTGTTTCCGAAAGAATAATACCGCGTGCTTGTTCTTGACTTAAGGACGCTATTTTCTCAAGTTCCTCAGCCTTTTTAACTTCTAATTGTTTAACTTGTAGTTCACGCTCATCAATATGCCTAGATTTATCGGATAGACTTTGCTCTTTACTATCAAGCAATTGTTCTTTGCTGCTTAGATTTTCATCTTTACGATCAAGAGATGCTGCACGCTCTGTCAAACGCGCATCCATTTGTTTGAGCTCTTGTCTTTCAGACTTAAATTCTTTTTCAATCTCTTCACGATATTTTCTAGCCTCTTCTTTTGCTTCTATAAGCAGTTCCTTTTTATAGGCCTTACTTTCACGTTCTGCCGTTTTTTTGATATGCTCAGCATCCATTTCAGCTTTACTGCGAGCATTGACAGCATCTTGTTCTGCATTTAAAAGAGTCAGTTCTGCGGTTTCTTTAGCTTTCTTTAAACGAGCCGAAATAACTGCATAACCAATAACCAAACCAATGAGGGAGAAAACAAGAGTTAAAAGAATATTTAACATGCTTTTACCTCAAAATATTATTGGATTTCGATTAGAAAATCCAAATTATAGTTTATCATAAAATGCCATTTTCTACAATCTAAAATTATCAGCAACATTTTCTAAATTATGATATGATTATCATAAAACTAAAAGGAGTTTACTATGACAAAAGAAGTTACTGTTGAAAGCTTTGAACTTGACCACACTGCTGTAAAAGCCCCTTATGTCCGTCTTATTTCAGAAGAGTTTGGACCTAAAGGCGATCTTATTACCAATTTTGATATTCGCTTAGTACAGCCTAATGAAGACTCTATTCCGACTGCAGGCCTTCATACTATTGAACATTTACTGGCTAAGCTGATTCGTCAGCGTATTGACGGGATGATTGACTGTTCCCCTTTTGGCTGTCGTACTGGTTTTCATCTCATCATGTGGGGTAAGCATACAACAACCCAAATAGCCACAGTCATCAAAGCAAGTTTAGAAGAAATTGCTAATACAATCTCATGGAAAGATGTCCCTGGAACAACTATTGAGTCCTGTGGGAATTACAAAGATCATAGCCTTTTTTCAGCTAAAGAATGGGCAAAGCTGATTTTAAAACAAGGCATTTCAGATGATCCTTTTGAGCGTCATCTAGTGTAAAATAAAAATAGGATGGATACCCTAACTGCTACTGAGTAGTCAAGGGATATTCATCCTATTTAATATTTGGTCTTAAAATATGAAAAGATAACAATGTTTGTCTTTCTTAAGCAAATAATCCAAAGTATCTCTCTAACACTTTTAAACATCTCATTCTTTTTTAATAATCTAATTTATCCGAATGACCGGCGGCATTTCCCACAAAATAACCTGTTTTACAATTAATTGAGAAAAGGTAAGTCCCATCTGGCTTAAACATATTGTAATAACCATTACCATTGATAATATTAACTTTCTCAAGAATATAGTCATTACCTGTAATATAACCACGTTGTTGTGAAATAGCTACTATTTTTTCTAAAATACCTGCATTAAAGGCCCAAGCTGAATTGTTACTATCAGCAATCTTAGATTGGTCATAAGGAACTCGACTACGATCACGTTGCAGCTTAGAAACATCATAGTTGGAAATACCATAACCAGAAGCACCTGCATTTGATGTCCCATTATTTGGAGCAGCAGGTGTACTTGGTGATGTGCTACCAGATGTATTATTAGATCCAGATGAGCCATTAGCTGGTATATTGGAGTCAGCAGCTGGAGCTTGAGCATTTTGATTACTGCCTTCAGTATTTGATGATGTACCGCTGTTAGCATTTGATGAAGCAGCTGAGCTTCCTGATTTCTTATTATTAGCTTCTAATTGTTTGCGTCCATCAGCAATGACAGATTTCAAAAGGGCATCTAATGTAGCATTTCCTGTATTTAAGCTCTTTTCTGAAATATCATCAAAATTAGCATTATCTTTAACAGCAGCTGCTTTTTTATCACCATTAAGAATGGCAGTTGTTTTAAATTTCCCATTTACAGCATTAATCGCTGAAATTTGACGCTTCAAGCTTTCATACTTCTTTTTAGCCTCGTCATAATATTTGCTGTCCTTAAGTTTTTTCAAATGTTTTTCTAATTTAGGCAAGTTAGCAAATTGATTGTTTTTTAACTTTGTTCTCTTTGCATCCGCAAAGAAAGCCGTATAAGACTTTTCAAACCTTTTAGAAGCTGCTGTAAAATCTGTTGATTTCTTTGTTGACGTTGATTTTGTTGTTCTCTTAGTTTTTGCTGTGTGATGGCTCAATTGATAAACACTGTATGTAGCACCAGCAGCCAATAAAAGTAAAACAATAAATGATGCCATGATTACTTTTTTACGCTTATAAAAAGGCGGTTTTGTTTCATCATCTTCATCAAAATCTTCAGAATTCCCAACATCATCCTTATCCAAATCAGAAGTTGGAGCAGTCAAAAAACTAGACTTCTCCTCAGTATCTAATTTGGCAGTCTCTTGCGTATCTGACAAAGGAACATCATCAAATTCGTCTTTCTTCCAGATCTCCTGATTCGGATTGATAGCTGGTGCCACAATGGTATCTTCTAGGCTCTGCTCTTTAGCAGTGTCAGCAGAAATCGCTGATTCAGAAGGTATTTCTTCTTCTGGCTCCTCAATGGGATCAATTAAACCTGTGTCAACTAATTCCTGACGCTGTTGCTTAATAAAATTATCAAGTGTGCTAGTATCAATGCTTTCAAAATCATCACTGCTAGTATCAAATTTCCGTGCGGTTACCTCATCACGATGTTGCTTAATATAACGGTCTAGAACACTATCTTCTTCAGTTACACCGGCCTTAATTTCGGAATCTTTACGAACTGCTTCACCAACTGTCATTTCCTTGGCATCTTGAAAATCAAGACTGTCTTTGCTCTCACTGTTTTCTATTGGATTTTTTTCCTTTTCTGACACGCACTTCCCGCCTTTCTATCTAAGCACACGTTTGACACGTTGACCATAAAATTGATATAAATCAACTTTTAAGCTTCCATTATAAAGCTTACGCTTTTTATCCGCTTTTCTACCAAATTTTTGTTCAAAATCAGTATCATTAGTCAAAATAAACTGACTCCATGTTTTTAAAGGAGCGAATGTTTCACCCATCTCATTATACAAAATGTCAACTGCTTTGTCATCAAGCAATCTTTCCCCATAAGGTGGATTTGAAATGAGAACACCGTTGATTTTATTGGTTTTAAAGTCTTGAAGACGCATTTGTTTCAATTTGACAACATCTTCAAGACCAACTTCTCTAGCATTTTTCCGAGCAATTTCTACCATACGGCCATCAAAATCAAAGCCTGAAATATCAAGTTGAATATCATAGTCTGCTTGTTCATCTGCCTCATTACGAACCCGGGTGACAAGTGCCTCATCCACCCAAGGCCATTCTTCAAAAGCAAAATCACGATTAAATCCAGGTGCAATATTCATACCAATCATAGCAGCCTCAATACAAAAGGTTCCTGAACCACAAGTTGGATCAACAAAAGGCTTATCAGGAAACCAGTTACTTAAGAGAATAATAGCCGCTGCCATGTTCTCTTTGATAGGAGCTCCACCCTTTTCAGTACGGTAACCACGTTTGAATAGACTTGGTCCTGTTGTATCGATCATAACTCTAGCCTGATCTTTAAGGAGAGAGATTTCTATTTTAAACTCAGGCCCATTTTCTGGCAGAGGTACACTGTCAGGTCTATGAAAATAATGTTGTAATTTCTTGACAACGGCCTTTTTCGTAATTCCTTGTATGCTCGGCTCATTATGTAACTTTGACTTGACGGATTTAGCCTTAGCAACAGGAAATTGGCAGCCCAAAGGCAAATAATTTTCCCAATCAAGAGCATAGACTCCCTGAAACAGTTCTTCAAATGTTCTGGCAGGGAATTCTCCCACTACAATTTTGATTCGATCTGCTGAACGCAGCCAGAGATTGGATTTAGCAATAGTCTCAATATTTCCTTTAAAAAGAACCCTGCCGTTTTCTACTTGACAATCAAGACCCAAGTTTCTTAATTCTTTACCGACAACAGCTTCAATACCTGCTGCTGCAGTTGCTACTAAATTGAAAGTTTTTTTCATGATTCCTCACTAAAGACAATAAAAGCTAGCCAAAGCTAGCTCACCTATTATGCAATTTTCTATAAGCCATGTTTTGTTCCAAAGGTGACTAGGTACCACCTTTTTTGATAATCATCTGTCTACTGCTTATGCAGTCAGAAAAGACCGTTCTTTTTCCAGCTTTTCCATGCCCCTACCAAAGTTTGGGTTGCTAGCTTGAGGGGTTTACCGCGTTCCACCTTTTATGTTTCCATAAAAGCTACGTCACTGTGGCACTTTCAGAATTACTCCGGCCTATCAAAGACTTAGCCATTTTATCCGCCGTAATGCGCAAAGCACATCCCTAGACTTATTTTTTTGTCTAGCACAAACACTACTGGCATCACAGCCAGTGCTAGCATGGACTTTCCTCATGATAAAATTGCAATATTTACCACGCGATTATCCAAAAATTGCATCGTTTTCTTAATCTATTCGGTAATTTGTTTACCAAAAACTTCTTTTTCTAAACGACTGATACGTTTTAAAATATCAAAATTTGTAGCGGTAGTCGCCACACGACTAGAACTTACAGAAGCTGCTGGAGATACTGTTGTTTGAGCGGCCTCTTGACGTTTTTTAGCTTGTTTTACTTCTTCTTTTAAGCGCGTATTTTCTTGACGCAATTCTTCGATTGTGGAAATATAGGTTTCATAATCCTTAATAATATCGTCAAGGAATTCGTCAACTTCTTTTTTATCATAGCCACGCATGCTAGATTTAAATTCTTGTTCAAAAATATCTTTAGGGGTGTACATAATACTTGCCATACTTTTATCTCTCCAAACATATCATTTCGACCAGCTTACAGCTGTTCCATCATTTTTAATCATACAGAAAATTATTTCAAAAATCAAGTCTTTTATATTACAATTCTAATCAAAGTCCTGAACGATGTCATCTAAATCTTCAAAAGTAAGCAGGCTCACAGGATAGTTATCCTTAGCTGTCATCATTTGATAAAGATATTTTAAATTCGTTTCCTTATCTTTATCATAAAATAGGTAAGCTCTATCCGTATTCTCCAACAAAAATTGATTATATTTTTTAAATTGATAGGAATTTTGATAACGTTTATAGCTACTTTTTACAAAGTCTGTCTGTTTAAATTTAAAGAGCTTTTCCTGATTAGCTTCACTCCAGTGCTCTCCATGATTTTCAAAGGGAAAGATAGTAGCCAGTTGCATATCATATTCTGTTTGGAGACTTAAAGCAACCTCTAAAGCCCAGTACTCAAAGCCCAAATTACCCATAAAAACAAACCAATCCACTCCTTCTTCAAGAAAATGAATGAAGTCTCGCTTAATTGCTTTCTTGATAATTGTTATTTTAGGATCCTTATCCTGAAAAATTCCCAATTCAAAATTTTTATAACCCGTTACAAGAATTGTCGTCATAAACTGTTGTCCTTTTCAATTTTATGATATAATAGTAGTGTTTTATATTATGAATACTTATGGGAGAGTTAGGAGAGCTATGGTCAACTATCCTCATCATTTCATTCGTAAACAAAGCAAACCTAGTCAAATATCTAAAACAATCAATTTTGCCAATCGTGGAATGTCCTTTGAAGCAGCTATAAATGCGACAAATAACTACTATTTATCACAAAAAATAGCTGTTATCCATAAAAAACCAACTCCTATTCAAATTGTAAGGGTTGATTATCCTAGACGAAGTCGTGCTAAAATTGTTGAGGCTTATTTTAGGCAGGCTTCAACAACCGACTACTCAGGAGTCTATAAAGGATATTACATTGATTTTGAAGCAAAAGAGACCAGACATAAGACATCTATTCCCATGAAAAACTTTCATGCACATCAGATCAAACATATGTCACAAGTTTTAGACCAAAAAGGTATTTGCTTTGTCTTACTGCATTTTTCCACACTTAGGGAGACCTATTTGCTTCCAGCCTCCCATCTAATCCATTTTTATCGGATTGATAATGGCGGGAAGTCCATGCCACTTGATTATATCAAAAAAAATGGTTATCAGGTGAATGTGTCAGCTTTTCCTCAGGTTCCTTACTTAGATATTATTGATAAAAACATTTTAGGCGGTGATTAAAATCAAATTCAACAAGTTTAAATTTGACAAATCCAAATTAAAAAACCTTAACTTTAAAAAACCAAATTTTAAAGAGTTTAAATTTGACAAAAATTTTGGAATGACAGTTTTAAAATACGGACTAGGTATTCTCTTAAGTGCTATTATTCTAGCCATTATAATTGGAGGTCTTCTGTTTACCTATTATGTCAGCAGTACTCCTAAATTATCAGAAGCTAAACTTAAAGCTACTAATTCTAGTTTGGTTTATGATAGCAATAATAATCTGATTGCTGATTTAGGTGCTGAAAAGCGCGAAAGTATTTCTTCAGACAATATTCCAATGAAGTTAGTAAATGCCGTTACCTCTATTGAAGATCACCGTTTCTTTAAACATCGTGGTGTCGACATTTATCGTATTATTGGTGCAGCTTGGAATAATTTACTTCATAAATCAACTCAAGGGGGATCCACTCTTGATCAGCAGCTTATCAAGCTGGCCTATTTCTCTACTAAAGAGTCTGATCAGACCTTAAAACGTAAAGCTCAAGAAGTTTGGCTGTCTCTACAAATGGAGAAAAAATACACGAAAGAAGAGATTCTAACTTTTTATGTCAATAAGGTTTACATGGGTAATGGGAATTACGGAATGCGCACTGCTGCAAAGTCTTATTATGGCAAGGATCTTAAAGACTTATCAATTGCCCAGCTAGCGACACTTGCAGGTATTCCGCAAGCACCGACACAATATGATCCTTACGCTCAGCCAAAGGCAGCTACAAGCAGACGCAATACCGTTTTGTCACAGATGTATAAACATAAAAAAATTACAAAACGAGAATATGATGCTGCAGTAGCAACACCAATTTCTGATGGCCTGCAAGAACTGAAACGCTCTTCTAGTTATCCAAAATATATGGATAATTATCTGAAACAGGTTATTTCAGAGGTGAAAAAACGTACTGGTCAAGATATCTTTTCAGCAGGCATGAAGGTTTATACAAATGTTAATGCCGATGCACAGCAATATCTCTGGAACATTTATAATACAAATGAATATATTGCTTATCCTGATGATAATTTCCAAGTTGCTTCTACTGTTATGGATGTTACTAATGGTAAAGTTATTGCACAGCTTGGCGGACGCCATCAAGATACTAATGTTTCTTTTGGTACCAATCAGGCTGTCTTAACTGATCGTGACTGGGGATCAACCATGAAACCTATTTCAGCATATGGCCCTGCTCTTGAAAGCGAAGCTTTTACGACAACTGCACAGATGCTAAATGACTCGGTCTATTATTATCCAGGTACAACAACACAAGTCTATGACTGGGATCATCGTTATAATGGTTGGATGACTATCCAAACGGCTATCCAACAATCTCGTAATGTCCCTGCTGTCAGAGCTATTGATGCCGCTGGATTAGATACTGCCAAAGGTTTCTTAAGCGGTCTCGGTATTGATTATCCTGAGATGCGTTATTCAAACGCCATTTCAAGTAATACAAGTAGTTCAGAACAAAAGTATGGTGCCAGCAGTGAAAAAATGGCCGCCGCTTATGCTGCTTTTTCTAATGGTGGAACTTATTATGAACCACAATACGTCAATAAAATAGAATTTAAGGATGGAACATCAGAGACCTATGATGCTAAAGGCAATCGTGCGATGAAAGAAACGACAGCCTACATGATGACAGATATGTTAAAAACAGTATTAACATATGGTACTGGTACTGAGGCTGCTATTCCTGGTCTTTATCAAGCAGGTAAAACAGGAACATCCAACTATGATGACAATGAATTGGTAGAGATGTCTGAAAAACTTGGTATTAATCCTTATGGACTTGGTACTATTGCTCCAGATGAAAACTTTGTTGGTTATACACCTCAGTATTCAATGGCTGTTTGGACAGGATATAAAAATCGCTTAATGCCTGTTTACGGAGACAGTATGAAAATTGCTGCGCAAGTCTATCGTACTATGATGGCTTATCTTTCTAGCTCAGGTAATTCTGATTGGACCATGCCTGACGGTCTCTATCGCAGCGGTGGTTATCTTTACCTAAATGGTTCAAGTGGGTCAAATAGTAGGTATGGTGCAGCTCCTGCAACTTCATCGTCATCTTCTTCATCATCTTCTTCTGATTCAAACAATAACGATCAAAATAATAATCAAACTACAGAAGCGTCTAGTGACTCATCTTCATCAAGTTCTGATGCTACGACATCTTCTAATCCATAAATAATTATTTTAAAGGCACACTCTTGGTATTAGAGTGTGCCTTTAAATATCCAATCTAAGTATATCATATGTCATCGTCATCTTTTTCAAAAATCAAAACTATACTAGTAAGTTCTTATTTTGCGAGAGCCCCCATTGGATCCCAAGGTGCCAGAACTTGTGGTGCCTCTTCATAAGCCGCTAGTTCCTCAGCAGTAAGAAATTCCTTACGAACAACGATTTGATAAGTGTATTCATCCATCCAAACATCTGAAGCAACAAAGTAGCCTTTTTGACCAACCTTATCCCCCCATGAATTTTCGACTTTCCATTTAATAGCTTTGCCATTTTCATCCAAATCAACACCAGTCAAAACCATAGCATGGGTCATGAGGCTTTCACTATAGTCCAAACGACCAGCCTTGTCTTGTGTCAGATCAATATTCATAGCAGCCTTAAAATCATAGGTATTAGTAGCTAAGATTCCCTTTTGACGGTCGGACACCTGACCCACATCAGAGCCAAACCAGACTGTTTCGCCAGCCCGCATCTGAGCAATAGCTAACTCTTTAAAACGTTCCATTTCTAGATTGAGATAGCGTACAGCAGGGCTGCCTACAACATTACCTAACATGTCAACTGTATAAGATTTCCCATAAGGCTTGTCCGCCGTTGGGGCATTGATAATCGAAACATAGTCTGACAGATTAAGACCAACGTATTTTTTATAAAAGGCTCGTGGTGTAATCTTTTTTTCAGATTGATAATGATTATCTTTATCACGATAGGCAAAATCAAAGTGGCGTGGTGGCAAACCAAGATTCATCGCAAGAAAATTAAAGATTTCTTGTAAAAGTTCTTCCTTCTTGGCTTGAACAGCTTTACTGTCTGCTCCTGCTGCAAGGATTTGGCGTAAAATTTGAGCATCTTGGCGCAGCAATTTATTGAGATATTGGTTTAATTCACGGCTAGCACTTGATGAGATAGATTCTGGATAGACCGATTTAGGCACAACACCATATTTTTCAAAAAGAGCGACAACCATATCCCATTGTCCACCATCTTGTTGGGGCGTATCAAGCAGAAATTTCACTTTGCGACTAGCAAGTTCTTCATCCGCTGTCGCAATGACTTGTTCTAAGAACCAGTTTGACTTTTCGTATTTATCCCAGAAGAAGGTATGGGCTTGTGACAATTCAAAGTTTTCCAACTTGAAGTCTGAAATAAGTTTGTGACGAAAAGTGTTGAGTGCTGCAAACATCCAGCAACGTCCAGAAGCTTTTTGGTTAGAAACCTCATCTTTGGTCAAATCAATGGAAAAAACATGATCGTTTTCTACTTGACTTTGGCGTGTTTCAAGCGATTTTAATAAACCGTTATGGGTTACAGCATTTTCAACAGCATGAAATTTAGTATTTGCTTCATAATCAGCAAATAATTTATCTGTAAATGTTTGTGTTAATTGAGACATGGGACTCTCCTTGTTTGAATAAAATTATTTAACTTCCAATAAACCACTGCGTCAAACATTTGATGTTGCACAGATTGAAGGAGTTTGGGACTTTTGTCCCAAACTCTTCAATTTACTTCCAAAAATCATCAAAGATAGAAATCGGTAAATGACGTTTATGTTCTGTTTTGTTCCACCAATTTTCAATTATTTTCTGGGCTACTGGGGAGACTTGCTTGCCCTCTAAATAATCGTCGATATCATTATAGGTCACGCCAAGGGCAACTTCATCAGCGATACCGGGTTTATTTTCTTCAAGGTCTGCGGTTGGAATTTTTTCATAGAGAGCCTTATCAGCTCCTAATTCTGCTAACAGCTGCTTACCTTGACGTTTATTGAGACGATATAAAGGTAAAATATCAGCTCCACCATCGCCAAATTTAGTAAAGAAACCAGTAATGTTTTCAGCAGCATGATCTGTTCCAATGACAGCTCCGCCATTTTCACCAGCAACAGCATACTGACTAATCATCCGCTGACGTGCCTTGATATTTCCCTTATTAAAGTCAGAAACTTGAACTCCAGCCTCTGCTAAGGCAGCGACTTCCCCATCAACAGCAGGTTTAATATTGATAGCAAGACTGACATCAGGCTGAATAAAATTGAGCGCTCGTTGTGCATCATCTTCGTCAGCCTGTACACCATAAGGCAGACGGATAGCTATAAATTTATAGCCATTATCACCCGTTTCATGACGTAATTCCTCAATAGCAAGTTGCGCTAGACGACCAGCAAGACTGGAATCTTGACCACCTGAAATTCCTAAAACATAAGATTTCAAAAAGCCATGCTTCTTCATGTAAGCTTTAAGAAAATCAATGGATTTACGGATTTCTTCTTGAGCATCAATTTTAGATTTAACACCCAACTGAGCAATAATATCTTCTTGTAAACTCATTTAACGTCACCTTTCTCATAGGCTTCCTTACGAATACGATCAATCAGATCCACCTTATTTTGCCAAACATCACGCGCCAGATCAACCGGATAATCTTGTGGATTGAGGACGCGTTTATACTCATCCCAGAGTTTATCAAATTCTCTGCGTGCATAATCTTGAATATCTGATAAACTTGGCTGAGTATAAACTAATTTCCCTTGGTCAAAAATATCAACTAAAAGCGGTACGGCATCAAAATCGCGAACTTTTTTATTAATGTAAGTATAAGTTGGATGGAACATGTCAATTTCATCCAAAGAATTGACATCTGTATCTGTGAAGGTAATGTAGTCGCCTTCTGATTTTCCTTTAGCACGACTGGTGATGCGCCAAACTTGTTTCTTACCGGGCGTTGATACTTTTTCTGCATTGTTAGAGAGTTTAATGGTATCTTGCATCACGCCATTATCATCTTCAATGGAAACAATCTTATAAACAGCCCCCAAAGCTGGTTGATCGTAAGCTGTAATCAGTTTTGTTCCTACGCCCCAAATATCAATTTTAGCTTTTTGCATTTTCAGATTGAGAATGGTATTTTCATCAAGATCATTCGAAGCATAAATTTTAGCATGGGGATAGCCAGCTTCATCTAACAATTTACGAACTTTTTTAGAAAGATAAGCCATGTCTCCTGAATCAATGCGCACTCCTAGGAAATTAATCTTATCCCCTAATTCATTAGCCACACGAATGGCCGCAGGCACTCCCAAACGCAGCGTATCATAAGTATCTACTAAAAAGACACAGTCTTTATGCGTTCCAGCATAGGCCATAAAGGCATCATAGTCATTACCATAAGCTTGGACAAGGGCATGCGCATGCGTACCTGAAACGGGAATACCAAAGAGTTTTCCTGCACGAACATTGCTGGTAGCGTTAGCACCACCAATAACTGCTGCGCGCGTTCCCCAAATAGCTGCATCCATCTCTTGAGCACGGCGCGTACCAAATTCCAAAAGCGGCTCATCCTCAATAACAGAACGAATGCGAGCAGCTTTTGTCGCAATGAGGGTTTGAAAATTAACAATATTTAAAATGGCTGTTTCAACTAATTGACATTGAGCAAGCGGTCCTTCAATTTGAACAATCGGCTCATTGGCAAAGACTAAATCTCCTTCCTTAGCAGATTTAACACTCAATTCTAATTTAAACTCTTTTAGATAGGCAACAAAATCTGCAGGATAACCTAATTCCTCTAGATAAGCAATGTCTGTTTCAGAAAAACTCAGTCCTTGCAAATAAGCAATCATTCGCTCTAAACCTGCAAAAACAGCATAACCATTTGCAAAAGGTTCCTTACGAAAGAAGACTTCAAAAACAGCTCTTTTGTTATGAATCCCTTGGTTGAAATAGACCTGCATCATATTGATTTGATACAAATCTGTATGTAAGGTTAAACTATCATCCTTATACATACATTATCTCCTTTTTTATTAAGATACAAAGGGCGTTAAGAAAACGAGAAGAAAATAGGAGGCTGACACCGTGCGCTTGCACATAAGGCAGGCTATCTTTTTCTCGACGCTTTTAGCCCGTGTTCAATTATGTTTATTGTTACTATTATAACACAAAAACGCTAAGGTAATTAGACAATTAAAAAGGAGTAAAAATAAATTTAATGAAACTCAAATTTAAATTCAACTTATTATTTTTCTATTTATAAGCAAAAAAGGTTAGGATAAAGTGGTATGTTAGAGTAGTTATCTAACTTTTGAGACACACTTTACTGTTCTAACCTTTAACATTGTTTGATTTATTTTCAAATCCTTAATAGTTATTGACAATATATTGATAGGCTTCTTGAGCTGCTACGGCACCATCGCCAACAGCTGTCGTAATTTGACGAAGATCTTTTTGGCGGACATCACCGATAGCAAAAACGCCTGCTGCTTTCGTCTTCATATGATCATCTGTTGGAATCCAACCAGCTTCATCTGTGATATCTAATTCCTTAACCATACTTGAGACAGGATCTAAGCCAACATAAATAAAGACACCACCAAAGGCATAATTGTTTACTTGACCTGTTTTGACATTTTCAATATCAACATTGGTTACCTTAAGATCATTCCCTTTGATTTCTTTAACAACAGAATTCCAGATAAAGTCTACTTTATCATTGGCAAAGGCACGTTCTTGCAATACTTTTTGCGCACGCAGTTCATCACGGCGATGGACAATAGTAACTTTGTTGGCAAATCTGGTTAAGAAAAGAGCTTCCTCAACGGCTGAATCGCCACCACCAACAACTAACAAGTCCTGACCGCGGAAAAAAGCACCATCACAAACGGCACAGTAAGAAACACCGCGACTATTATAGGTTTCTTCACCAGCGACAGCAAGAGGGCGGTGTTTAGCACCTGTAGCAATGATAACAGTTTTAGTTTCATAGCTATTGTCATCCGTAAGGACCTTCTTGAAATTACTATGATCTTCAACAGCGGTCACAATACCATAGAGATTTTCAACACCAAATTTTTCAAGTGGTTCATGCATTTTCATTGATAGTTCTGGGCCAGAAATCAAGTCATAACCGGGATAATTTTCAATATCAGAGGTATTATTCATTTGACCGCCGGGCGCACCTTGTTCTATTACAGCAACTTTGAGATTGCTTCTAGCAGCATAGAGGGCAGCTGTCATGCCAGCAGGACCTGAGCCAATAATAATTGTATCGTACATATCTTACTTTCCTTCTTTTTTTGTTCTTTCATTCTAAATCAATTTTATAAAATTTACCAATTTTATGCTTTGAACATTAGAATAATAGCCATAAAAGCAAAAGACAAAATAGGAATGGTGACCAAATCTATCAATAAAGCTTCATATAAAATTGTTAAACGCTCTTTAGAAGTCTTATCTTTTTTTCTAATAGCACGATAAAGAATCCAACCCGCACTAACTAAAATAACTGTCAAAGCAGACATAAGAAGACCTTGAATATACAAATTAAAAATCTCTACTAACATATTACCACCATAAATAAAAATACTCTGATTAAGAGCATTCTTATTATATCAAATAAAGGTTTTTTTGTAACTAGCAAAAAATTCTTCTGTGCGTTTTTCTTGAGGATGATTAAAAAGTTGATCCGGCGTTCCCTGCTCAAGAATATGTCCCTTTTCAAGAAATAGAACTTTATCCGCTACCTGACGAACAAAGCTCATATCATGACTAACCAATACCATGGTTTGACCTGATTTAGCAGCATCAGCAATTGACTTTTCGACTTCACCAACAAGTTCTGGATCTAGCGCTGAAGTTGGTTCATCAAGCAAAAGAACATCTGGTTTCATGGCCAGAGCACGAGCCAAAGCAACACGTTGCTTTTGACCTCCTGAAAGATGGCGCGGATAATGATTTTCCCGATCAGAAAGTCCAACCTTGGCTAATTCTTCTTTAGCAATTTTAGTTGCTTCATCATCTGGCAATTTCTTAACAATCTTAAGACCTTCTTTAACATTATCAAGCGCTGTTCGACGCTCAAAAAGGTTAAACTGTTGGAAAACCATAGCTAAATTACGACGCAAAGTTAAAATCTCTTCTTTGCTAATAGTATCGAAATTAACCTTAAAATCATCAATTTCAATACTGCCTGAATCAGGCTGCTCTAGGTAATTCATACTGCGTAAAAAGGTTGATTTCCCAGCACCAGAAGCACCGACAAGGGCTACAACTTCTCCCTTTTCAATACCCAGATTCAGACCATCTAAGACTTTTTGTCCAGAAAATTCCTTGGTTAAATTGGAAATGCGAATCATTAACGTACACCTCCTTCCACAGCTTGATCCTTAACAATGTGATCAGGAGAAGCAATCTCCATTTTCTTTTCGATAAGACGACCAACTTGTTCAATAATAATGCTAACACCCCAATAAATAATAGCTACGGAAATAAAACGTTCAAAGTAACGATAATCACTACCACCGAGAATCTGAGCCTGAGCAAACATTTCAACAATTCCGGCATTAAAGGCAAGAGAGGTTCCCTTGGTCAAGCCAATTAACGTATTAATCAAGGTTGGAGTTGCCACCACAGCTGCATTAGGAATGATAACACGTCGGTAAACCTGAGCAGTTGTCATCCCCAAACTCTTAGCTGCTTCAATTTCCCCAGAATTGACAGATTGAATAGCTGCACGAATGGTTTCACTAGTGTAGGCAGCTTCATTAAAAGCAAAGGCTGTAATCGCAAAAACAGATGCTGGAATAGCATTAATATTAAAATCAGTCCCCATCTTTTGATTGAGGGCTTTCAGTAACAAAGGAATACCATAATAGGTCAACATCAGTTGAACCAAGATCGGCGTCCCCCTTAAAAAAGAAACAAAGAAAGCTTGGATGGGATAGAGAATTTTAACACGATTAAGTTTAACAATGGCAAATAAAAGCGCCAAAACAAGACCAAAAATGGACCCACCTAAAGTCAAAATTAAAGTTGTTGGCAGCTTTTCTAAAATGGATGGAATGGCATCAAAGACTGCCCGCCAACTGAATAATTTACCGTTAGGTAAACTGGCAACAAGTTTGTCATACCAATTTATCGTTAATAATAGATTAAACATAATTTTCCTTTTCTAAACGCTTTTAATAAGGTAAATGCGAAACGCGATCACCCGCTAAATACTGCTGACTTAATTTCTTTAGAATCCCTGCTTTTTTAAGCTCTTTTAAGCGTTTATTAACAAAAGTCTGTAATTTTTCTCCAGTTTTATCTTTAGCAAACAAGAGATACTCCAACCCGTCTTTTTCACCACCAATCTTACCCTTGACATTGGTAACTTTCAAATTGATAGCTTGATCTTTAATAACAGTTTGAAGAGAAATAACATCGTAAAATAAAAAGTCAATTTTCCTTGCTTCTACATTTTGAAGACGTTGGGTTAGGGTAACGGTATTAGCGACATAGTGAATTTTAATAGCAGTTTTCTCCGTATGATTTTTATTCCAATTCTCAAGAATAGCAGCATAGTTAGAACCAGCATAAACCTCTACCGATTTGCCTGATAAATCATCTAAAGACTTATATTTGCCTTTTTTACTAGCAATGGCATAATTGGATTTTGAAATAGGATTTGAAAAAAGATACTTTCCTGCCCGTTCTTTGCTGTAATTAAAATTATTGGCCGATAACTGATAACGTCCTGAGTCTATCCCCGTCAAAATAGAAGAAAAGGATACTGTTTCAAATTTAACTTTATATTTTTTAGACTCCTTGAAAATAGCCTTAACCAAAGCAATATCATATCCATCAAACTTTTTAACCTTTTTATAAGTAAAAGAAGCTGTATCTGAGTCTGTTGCTACAGTGATTGTTTCCTGTGAAGCAGCTTTCACTGGTAAGGTAAAAGCGACCAAGGCTAAGCTAGCTAAAAGAAGTCCTACCATTAACCTTTTGATAACTTTCATATCATCATTTCTCCTAAAATAGTTTCATATCTCAGTCTATCACGATACACAAGCTCTGTATAATAGTTTTTTCCTATCACTGTGATAATATTTTTCTATCACTCCACAACTTAAATACTAGACTCCTCAAGTATAAAAACAATATCCATCTAGTCAAAATAGAATATTCTTACCAAATAGGACTAAAGCATTCGAAATTTAAAAATTGGGACACTTAATCCCAACTTTTCTCTCTATATATCAAAACGTTGTTTTTTAGCTTTACGATTAGCACGATTTTGGGCACGTTTAACAAAACGGCGTTCTTTACGACGTTTTTCATTAACTTTCCACTGAATTTTCTTCTTGTATCCCGGTTTGATTTTCTTCTTTTTCTTTTTGACCAGACCCATCATTTCCAGATCAAGTTTTTCCTGCGTTTTCTTACGATTGAGGCGCCGATCCCGATCATAAGTATCCTGAAACTCCCCATTTTTTAAGACTTTAGGAACAAAGACTATCCCTAACTTCTCAAGTTCTCTGATATCAGAATCATCACTGGGTTGATATAACGTGATAGCTGTACCAGAAAGACCATTGCGGCCTGTTCGGCCAACACGGTGAACAAAGAATGATAAATCTTGAGGAATCGCATCATTAATCACATGACTAACGCCTTCAATATCTAAGCCACGTGCAGCTAAATCTGTCGCTACAATGTATTCAAAATCTAATTGCTTAACCTGATTCATAATCCGCTTACGTTCACGCGGCGGAATTCCTCCATGAATTTTTGCAGTTTTAAAACCATTAGCAGACAAGAAAGCGTGCAGATCATCGACACGGTCTTTGGTATTAGCAAAGATAATGGCCAAATAGGGTTTCAAACTCTTTACAATCTCTAATATTTGCTGATTTTTATCGCGTCCCTTAGTTGAAATCAGCCAATTGCTAATGGTGTCTGCAATGACTGTACTGGTCTTGATTTTTTCTATAATAGGATGATTTAGATATTTTTTCAAAAAAGGCTGTAATTTTTGAGGAATGGTTGCTGAAAAAACAAGGAGCTGTATATCTTTAGGCAAACTTGCAGCAATTTTATCAACTGTATCTAAGAAGCCCAGATCAAGAGTCATATCTGCTTCATCTACAACAAAAGTATGAGCTTTATGGATATCAAGATGCCCAGATTTAACTAAATCATAAATACGACCCGGTGTCCCAATCACAATTTGTGGCTGAGTTGCTTTTAGTTTTTCAACTTGACGAAGTTTATCAGTCCCGCCAATATAGTTAGCAAGCCGAATATTTTGTTCTGAAAATTGAGCAATTTGTTTAGCAGCTTCATAAATTTGTCTGGCGAGTTCACGGCTTGGTGCAGTGATAACGGCTTGAACATCTAAAGAATCTTCTTCTAATTTTTCAAAAATAGGTAACAAAAAAGTATGAGTCTTTCCTGATCCTGTTTTTGATTCACCAACCAAATCTTTTCCAGATAAGATAAGTGGAATCAGGCGTTCTTGAACCTCCGTCGGTCCTTCAAAATGTAAGTTTGCCAAAGCATTGTTAATATAATTTTTAAATTTAAAATCTGTAAATAACATGTTAACCTCTTTATTGTTCTACTTAATTATAGCATTAAAAAGCCCAAGAAAGCAAAACGACAACTCAGTATGTTTAAAAGTAAAAGTCTTATATTCCAATATGTTTGCTTCTTACTTTCTCAAAACACAAAATTATCTTTTCGAACAACAAAAAACACTCTGAAAGTTAGTTGATAGCAGTTAACTTTCAGAGTGTCGCAAATCATTATGATTTTTCTTTCGAAAAGCCCAAGAATAGAAAAAGCAGGGAGGATAAAACTTCCAATAAGAACTCCAATATGATAAGGCAAATCTCCTGACCTAACTAGTATTACTAAAGTAAAGGCTGTTAAAATAACGGTTAAAACCAAGAATCATACTCTTTAAATTTTCATTAACTTCTCTTATAAATATAAAATCGTTAAAATAAGTAAACTCCCGAGAAGACCTATTGACCAAAGAAAAAAATCAACCTGCCACTCAGACCACTTTTTACCAGATTCTCTTAGACGTAAGCCACCAAGTTCAAGATGGTGATGAAAAGGTGTCATCCTAAAAATACGCTGCCCCTCTCCTTTGCGCTTTTTAGTCCATTTAAAATAAGATACTTGAAGCATCACAGAAGCCGTCTCAAGCACATAGACAATACCAATAATCAGTAAAGTCCATTCCTGACGAAGTGTAATTGAAATAGCTGCCAACATTGCTCCTAAGGCTAAACTACCAACATCTCCCATGAAAACCTTAGCTGGTTTGTGATTATAGACAAAAAAGCCTAGTAAAGCACCAACCATGGAAATGATAATCAAGAGAACATCAAATTGGTTTTGCATATATGCAATAACACTATAAGTTAGCAGACTGATAACCACTGAAATGGAAGCCAATCCATCAATACCATCCGTCAAATTGACGGCATTTGAAAAACCAACAACCCAAAACAGAATAAAAATAATGTAAAACACGCCCAAATGCAAAGGAAAACCAAAAAGATTTAAGGAATCTGTACCGCTTGGTTTAACATGAACAAGGTAGAAAACAAGACCGCCAATAAGCTGCAAGGTCATTTTTTGCCAAGCTGTTAGACCTTGGTTAATTTTTTTAAAAATCTTTAAGAAATCATCCAAAAATCCAATAGTCCCATAAATTAAGACAATAAAAAGAATAGCCAAGGTGGCCCCAAAAGCAGGCCCTCCAGTAATATGAAGGACGAATGCACAGATAAAGGTAACTAAAGCTGCTACAAGAAGAAACACTGTCCCCCCCATGGTTGGAGTCCCAGCCTTAGCTACATGTTGCTTCACATCTTCGTGCATTTGTTGTCCATTGATTTTTTTCAATTGATAGAACCGGATGAAAAATGGCATGGCAAGAATGGTTAAGATAAAAGAAATAATTCCTGCGATGATTGTAGTGGTTAACATGTTATTCTCCTAGGGTTATTCTTATTTTTTTCAAATTTTTAAGCTTACTGCCAACTTTAACACTCTGTTCGGTAACTTTTCCAGATTTTTTCCCTTTGAAAGTTACCTTGATACCAGTCCAATCTTCAAACTTCTTAACGTTTTTCTTGCTCCAGCCATACATATCAGGCATAGTATCAAAATGGCTGGTTAATAGTAAAACCTGTTGATTTTCCTTCAAATTCGAACCAACACTTACAGACGTTTTAATGATTTTATTTCCTGTACCAAGCACAATTGGGTGAACAAGATTTTGACGTAAGTCATCAGCCGTATTACCTGGGTTTTTTCCAATAACATTTGGTAAATAATACTTAGTCTGTTGATCTTCAGGTGTTTCAATCGGTGCCAATAGCGTATCTTTCATTAATGTTGCCTCTTCCAAAACAGGATTAACAACATCTTGCCAGAAGGACACACTAAATGATTCTGGTTGTTGTAATGTCACATACATCAAGAAATCAGGATTATCAGATGGTACCATAGCAACAACTGAATAGATATAATCATTGCTTCCAGATAAGTAACCCGAACCGTCACCAGAAGCAATTTGAGCTGTCCCTGACTTGACTGCAACAGACTGATTGCCTACTTTAATGACTGGACCACCCAAACTGGCTGAATAGAGAGTCCCGTAATTAGGGTCTGTTCCTACTGTTACCATATACTGCCGTGTTTGTTTCGCTGCATCGGCTGAAACAGGATTTCCTGCCTCTTCTTTTTTCGCCGTACGGCTGCTTCCCGTTTTAGGATCATAAATTTTGGTGATAAATTGCGGTTCTAACATAACACCATCATTAGAGACAGAAGTAAAGGCTCTGAGCATCTGTGTCTGTGTCACTCCAATACCTTGACCAAAGGCACTCATAGCAATCGTTACCATATTATCAGATGGAAGGAGGCCTGAGGCTTCACTGCCCATTCCAAAACGTGTTGGTAAACCAAAACGATATTTATTGAGATAATTAAGCCAATTATCATTACCCATTTTTTGTTCTAGCAGCGTCATTCCTACATTACTAGAATAAGCAAAGCCTTGAGCGAAAGAAAGATAGCCTCCTTGCGAAATACCTTCATTAACTGACCAATCTTTGATGGTAGCGTCAGCAATAGACAGACTGGCATTATTATAAGTTTCGTTAGGATTGAAGACCCCTTCATCAATAGCAGCAGCGAGCAACATGACTTTCATTGTTGAACCCGGTTCATAATTGGTTTGATAAAGAGCATTTTGCCAAGAAAAATCCTTAGAATCTAAACCTTCCTTTGTATCAGAATTAAAGCTTGGTCTTTGTGAGGTTGCCAATATTTCGCCTGTTTTGGCATTGACCAGAGTAGCACTCGCCTGAGCACCCTTAGCCTTACTTTGGAAAGCATCCATCTGCGTTTCCAAATAAGTCTGAATAGGAGCAGACAATGTTGTATAAACATCTTTGCCATCTTGAGCTTTTTTTACAGTTGTGGCAGCACCTAGAAGTGTGTTTCCATTTTTATCTTTTTGGTAGGTCACTTGTCCGTCTTTTCCAGATAAAATTTTATCAAGAGAAGCTTCCATGCCTGTTGCACCTACTAAGCTCTTACTACCATCTTTATTTTCTTTAATCTGAGCTAGACCAATAAATTGTGAAGCGAAGGTCCCATTAGGATACATACGTCCGGGACTTGTTGTAAAAGCGACTCCCTTAATTTTTGCATCTTTAAGTGCTTTGGTGACATCTGTCATTGTTCCATAAGTAATATTTGAACCTTTAGATCCAAAAGATACTTGCGTTAGCTTCTTTTGTTTTAACTGAGAAGTAACATAATCTTTTTCCATGCCTAAATGCTGGTTAAGAATATCAGCTACTTTATCATATTGTGAAGGCTGAACATATAATTTTTCACCGGAAGTCGACACATAAGATTTATCAATAACAGCATAAATATTATAAGTGGTTGAATCTTCTGCGATGGGATTTCCATTACGATCATAAATTGTCCCGCGTTTAGCCTGAACTTTTTGAACGGTTTGATAAACAGAGGACGCCCCTTTAGATAAATTAACACCAAATTTCCGATCCGTTCCAATAATAATAATAAAGTTAACAATGAAAACACAAAAGATAAAGACAGACAAAATCATTAAATTTTGTCCAACACGTTCACGGTTTTCTCTAGGTACTCTGCGGTCGCCCACAACATAGTCCAAAAATTTCTTTTTAAAATTTTTCATAGACTAGTCCACCTTCTTAATATTATCTTTTTGCACAGTAAGACCTGCTTTTTGAGCAATTTCCGCAATACGATCATAGCGGCTCAGTTCATTAACTTCCTGTTTAGCATTATTATATTCAGTCTCTCTGTCATTGATTTGGCTGTTTAAATGGCTGATTTCCTGCTGAATTTGTAGGCTGCGACTTTGTAAATAAATAATACTAACAGCCAGTGTGATAGCAGTAATAATAATCGCACCATAAAAAGCCTTTTCCAATCTGGTAAAGGTTTTGATTCTTTTTTGTAAAGCTTGAGAGAGAGCTTCGCTCCGTTTTTCATTTGTCATATTATTTCTCTAATTTCGAATTTTTTGAATGACCCGTAATTTAGCCGAATGTGCCCGATTATTTTCTGATAATTCTCTAGCATTGGGTAAGATGGGTTTGCGATTTACCAAAGAGAATTTCGGTTGTAAGTTTTCTGGAACAAAAGGGAGACCCTTAGGAACATCAAGAGTGGTCACTTCTTTAAACAGTTGTTTCGTGAGACGGTCTTCTAAGGAATGAAAAGTAATGACAGCTATTCGTCCATTTAAAGCCAGCAAATCTAGGGCTTGTGTTAAAGATTCCTCTGCTGCACCTAATTCATCATTAACTTCAATTCGGATAGCCTGAAAAATTTGCTTGGCTGGGTGACCCTTCTTCTTTAGTTCTTTAGCAGGTTTAGCAGATTTAATAATCTCAGCTAACTCTGCCGTTGTCTCAATCAGTTTCTCTTTTCTGGCACTTTCGATCTTTCTTGCAATTTGCTTGGAAAATTTATCCTCGCCATACTTAAAGAAAAGGCGTACTAAATCACGATAATCATAAGTATTGACCACATCAAAAGCTGTCAACTGTGCATCTTGATTCATCCGCATATCAAGCGGTGCATCCTTCTTATAAGAAAAACCGCGTTCGCGTTCATCTAATTGAGGACTTGATACTCCTAAGTCGTAGCAAATACCATCAATTTCGTAGATTCCCTCATCAGCCAAGCGGCTTTTTAGATGTCGAAAATTATCTTTGATAAAGCTGACTTGACCAGTCTTAACATATTGTTGCAAACGTATTTTAGCATTATCAATGGCTTTTTGATCCTGATCAAAACAATAAAGATGACCTTCTTTACCAAGTTTTGAAAGCAAACACTCACTATGTCCTGCACCACCAAGCGTTGCATCAACATAGATGCCATCTGGCTTGATGTCAAGCATATCAATTGTTTCATGCAAGAGCACAGTGATATGATGAAAATCATTAGTCATAACTTTTATTCTACCACACTTTTACTCTATAATAAACCAAAAAAGAAGCTATCTTATTATTTCTAAGATGAAGGCATGGGCAGTCTTTAAAAGCAGCCTTTCTTTAAATCAAACAGCTTCTGTAACACATAAAAAACAGGACTAAGGTCAGTTTATAAATGAACACCACTTGTCCTGCTCTCATTTTCATATCTGTTTTATCTCAAGCGCCATTCTACAATAAATAAGTGACGTTTTATTTACATTCTCTATTCAAAATTTTGTCTGGCATTCCTCTTGTGAACTTCACTTCTAATCATCATTTATTCTCTAATCTGTCCTTTACCATTAATGTAAAATTTAGTACTGGTTAGAGCTTCTAAACCCATTGGCCCACGGGCATGTAATTTTTGAGTTGATATACCAATTTCTGCTCCCAAACCAAAGACAAAACCATCTGTAAAACGTGTGGAAGCATTCACATAAACTGCTGCCGCATCTACTTCATCTTGAAAGCGTTCGGCTGCCTGAATATCTCTTGTTATAATGGATTCTGAATGATGACTGGTATAGGTATTGATCCAGTCAATCGCTTCACCAAGACTATTAACAATCTTAACAGACATGATATAGTCTAAAAATTCTGTCGCGTAATCTTCCTGACTGGCAGGTTGAGCTTTTTTCAAAATCTTTTGTGCCCTATCATCAGCTCGGAATTCAACTGGATGTATTTGATTAATAGCCGCTTCTAATTTTGGTAAGAAATCCGAAGCAACTTTTTCATGGACAAGTAACCCCTCAGCTGCATTACAGACACTAGGTCGCTGCGTTTTGGCATTAACAACAATCTTGCTAGCCATGTCAAGGTCAGCAAACTCATCAACATAGATATGGACATTGCCAACACCTGTTTCAATAACGGGTACCTTGGCTTCCTTTTTTACGGTCTGAATCAGACGGGCACCGCCGCGCGGTATGAGAACATCTACGTAGTCCACCGCAGCCATCAACTCTTTGGCAACTTCATGGCTGGTATCTTCAACTAATTGAACTGCATTTTCATCAAGTCCAAAGCTAGCGAGTGTCCGACGAATCACATTGACCAGAGCCGTATTGGAACAAATAGCATCACGGCCTCCGCGTAAAATGATAGCATTTCCTGTCTTAAAGGCCAAGCTGAAAGCATCAACAGATACATTGGGACGGCTTTCAAAAATCATAGCAATGACACCTAAAGGCACACGTTTTTGAATGATTTTCAGCCCAACCATATTCGTATAACCACGAACAACTTGTCCAATGGGATCACCTAAAGCAGCCACATCACGAACACCTGAAGCAATATCTTGCAGACGTTTCTCATCCAAACGTAAACGATCTACCATGATAGCGCTAATACCATGTTCTTGAGCCAAGGCGACATCTTTAGCATTTTCTTCTAAAATATAAGGTAATTCTGCCAACAAAGCTTCCGCCACTTTAAGCAAAGCAGTATTTTTCGCTTCCGTACCTAATTGAGCAAGTAAAAAACTAGCCTTTTTTGCATTTTGTCCTAAATTATCAATAATTGCCATAAGCTACTCCTTTGCAAATAAGGTTCCTATCATTTTTCCATCAAGAGCCCGTAAAATATCACGGGGATTGGCACCGTTCATCAGAATCATTTGACGGTCACAGTCAAAAATCATCTGAGCACTTTTGATTTTGCTCATCATGCCGCCTGTCCCAAACTTACTACCTGCACCACCTGCTGATTTAAGAATTTCCTCGGTAATTTCAGTTACATTTTCTCTCAAAACTGCATTATCATAAATAGTTGGATTTTTATCAAAAAGACCATCAATATCAGATAACATAATTAAAAGGTCACTATTTGTAATATTTGCAACTAGAGCTGACAAGCGATCATTGTCGCCAAACTTAGTTGTATGATCCATCTCATCCACACTGATGGCATCATTTTCATTAACAATAGGCACAATTCTCATAGATAAAAGGGTCTCAAAAGTATTGGTCACATTTTCAAGACTTTCAGGAAATTCAACAACATCTCTTGTTAAAAGAATCTGAGAAACATTGGTTTGATAGTGCGAAAAGATTTGAGAATAAAGGCTCATCATAGCTACTTGACCGACGCTGGAAACAGCCTGCTGGCGAGCAACCTCGGCTGGACGCTTATCCATTTTCAAGATATCTAGTCCAAATCCCATTGCACCAGATGAAACTAAAATAACATCAAGTTCTCTATTCATCAAGTTTGAAATAACAAAAGCCAGCTGATCTATTTTATTCAAATCAATCTTTCCACTTGGTAAAACAAGCGAACTGGTTCCGATTTTGATAACAATTCGCTTGACATGTTCAAAATTTCGTTTCATATGATTCATTATAACACACTTTTACTGCTCTTTAAACGACTCAATAGTAGAAAAATACCTTTAATAGAACTCCTTTTAACTTTAAAAAATGAAATATTTTATTCAAAAACAAGTAAAATACTATTATGAATGAGGATAAATCTTAACACAACACTCGTATAAATAAGCAAACGGTTAATTTTTTAAAAGGGAGTAGGACAAAATTGATAAATCGCAATGAATGTGATGTCAATTTTATAATCCAGCTTTTGCAAAGTGAACTTGGTATTGATATGAACTGAGTCTTATGGGGATTAGATAAGCTTTAACAGTTTAGAGAACCGTTAGAGCTATCACTTGGCAAGAGATATTTTAATAGTCCGCTGGACTGTTAAAATTTTGTACCTAAAAACCAAAATGTGAAACTTCCAATCAACCACTGCGTTAGCCTAAAACTACTGCACAATAAAAGGGCCGAAACATTGTTCCGCCCCTTTTATTAGTGTCAAAATGACTGTCTAATCATTTACATCTTCTGTCTCCTTGGAAATAATTTTTCCCGTATCAGCATTGATTGTATAGTTATATTCTGTTGCATCTTTAGTGAATTCAACTTCAAATTCCGTCACCCCGTCATCAATATCCTGTTCAACGGTTAGCAATGTGACTTCCTTTTCAGTAAAACCTGCATCTTTAAGAGCAATATGCTTAGCTTGCTCTTTAGAAATTTTAGTTTCGGTGATATCAGAGTGGCTTGTTTCCTTATCACTCTTCTTTGTTGTTTGGTCAGTCTTCGTCTGAGCTAGTTGATTGTCATCATTGATGTTATCCTTATTACAGGCCATCAAGAGCGGGATTATAGACATCGCTAATAAAAGCGCTAACAATCTTTTTTTCATAACACACACCACCTTTTTTCTTTGATTGTAACCTACTTTAAGGTCACTAGTCAATAGGAAAAGCAAAATTATTTTGAAAAGATAAGATCCAGATTATAAAAAGAAGCATGATGAGGTATCTATTTAACTATTATCTCCCGGCTTCCTACCATGAATACCTTTTTGACGCTGAATTTCCTTTAGCTTTGCAGGTGTAATATCATTGCCCTCTTCATCAACGATTTTAAGTCCTTCAATATGATGGCGAATGCTGCGGCGGTAGCCTTCAATATACTCTTCTCGAAGTCTTTCCTGTTCTATTTTTTCAGCACCAGTTAATCCTTCTGTCTTCTTTTTTCGTGCTAATTCATTAATACGGTCAATTTTTGTTTGTTCCATAAAAACTCCTTCTATTTATTTCTTAGTTTAAATAAAAATAGGTCAACACCTTAATTAAGAAATCAGGGTATGAGACACCAAGTCTTATTACATATCACATCTGAACTTACTTTGTCCTAATTTCATTAAAAGCTGCGATAGTATTAGCTTTCTGTGCCAGACGAGCCAGTAAGTTTAAACGATTCTTTTTCACAGCCTCGTCATCCACCATAACCATTGTATTATCAAAGAAAGCATCAATAATCGGACTTAAGACAAAAAGACGGTCAACATTGTCAGTCATATCTTCTGTAAAATGCAATTCTTCAACAGCATCGAAGAGCTCTTGTTCATATTCATTTTCAAAAATACTGGTATCCACCATTTCATTATGATTAGACTTCTCTGCTAAATTAAAGACTCGCGATAAACTTTCAATAGAAGCTTTAAAATGATCCTCGTCAGCTTTTTCAGCCAAGGCTGCTGCTGCTTCAACCTCCAGACGAACAATATGTGTTGAACTGTCAAGAACTGCTTCTCTAATATCTTTTGGTACAGACTTATCAATCATTTTTTCAACACGTCCACGAATAAATGCCAGAACATCTGCCTGATTTTGATAAGTCAAACTGTCAAAGTCAAATTGATAAAGATTGGCAACTAAACGATCCAAAGGAATTTCCCAACCGAATTTATCTAAAATACGAACAATTCCTTGGGTCGCACGACGAAGAGCATAGGGATCGTTGGAACCACTTGGAATAAGACCGACTGAGAAAAAGGACAATAGGGTATCAAGTTTGTCAGCAACGGCTAAAATAGCGCCTACCTTGCTGTCAGGCAGCTGACCGTCACTGCTGATTGGCAAATAATGTTCACGAATAGCAGTTGCAACCGCCTGACTCTCACCTGCTAAAGTAGCATATTTTTCTCCCATGATACCTTGTAATTCATCAAATTCACCTACCATACCAGTTAAAAGGTCAAACTTATAGATGCTAGCTGCACGCTCTATTTCTGCTTTTTCTTGATCCGTCAAATCTGCCTGTTCTGCTAAATAAGCCGCAATCTGCTTGGTTCGCATCATATGTTCATATAAAGAACCAATTTTTTCATGGAAAGTAACCAATTTTAGTTTTTCAACTAGATCTGCAATCTGCAATCTTTGGTCTTCACGCCAGAAAAATTCTCCGTCTTCTAAGCGTGCTAATAAAACTTTTTCATTTCCTTTAACGACATTTTCAATGAATTGTTCATTACCATTACGAACTGAAATGAAATTAGGCAATAATTTACCAGTTTGATCACGAACAACAAAATAACGTTGGTGCGTTTTCATTGACGTTACCAAAACTTCTTCTGGCAATTCCAAATATTTCTCATCAAAACTCCCCATAAAAGCTGTTGGATATTCAACCAAATTCAGCACTTCGCTGAGCAATGCTTCATCAATTTCGACAGAAACATTATAGGTTTTTTCAATTTCTCTAATTTGCTCAATAATCATGTCTTCACGTTCTTTAGCGTCAGCAATGACAAATTCTGCTCGCAAATCAGTTTCATAAGAGGCAGCGCTAGCAATTTGTGTTTCCTGACCAAGAAAACGATGGCCTCTGCTGATACGCCCAGATTTAATATCAAGAAAATTAAGATCAATAGCTTCATCATCCAAAAGAACAACAAGTGTATGAACAGGACGAATATATTCAAAAGTATGATTAGCCCAATGCATATTAACAGGGAAAGTCAGAGACTGTAATACATCAATAAGGCCACCTAAAACTTCTTTAGCTGGTTTGCCTGCTTCATTTTTAGTGACATAAACATATTCTTCGCCCTTGACTTCACGAAATTCAATGGCATCTGTTGTCAATCCTTTACCGCGAACAAATCCTTGGGCTGCTTTAGTAAAATGACCATCAGCATCCAGAGCAATTTTCTTAGCCGGCCCCTTAAAGTCTTCAGAATAATCACTTTGCTGATCAGCCAAATGAACAACACGAATAGCTAAACGACGAGGAGTTGAAAACATTTCTATTTTTTCAAAGGAAAGACGATTGGCCTCCAAAAACTGTCCCATTTTTTGACGTAACTGTTTGATACTCGGCTTTACAACATAAGCCGGCATTTCTTCAAGACCAAGTTCGACTAATAAATTCTTTGTCATGATTATGCTTCCTCCTCTGCCAAAAGTTTTTCTCGTGTCATTTCATCTAACAGTGGATAACCAAGACGTCTACGTTCGGCTACAAAGGTCTTGGCAGCCACACGCGCTAAATTGCGAATCCGTGCAATGTAACCAGCACGTTCTGTCACCGAAACAGCTCCACGGGCATCAAGCAGATTGAACGTATGTGAACATTTTAAGATATAGTCATAAGCTGGATGCACTAAGCTTTCCTCCAAGCAGCGTTTAGCTTCTGCTTCAAATTTTTCAAAATTCTCCAACAGCATCTCTTGGTTGGAAATTTCAAAAGAATATTTAGAATGCTCATATTCTGGCTGTCTGAAAATTTCGCCATATTTAACGCCAGGTGCCCATTCAATATCATAGACAGAATCAACTTCTTGAATATAAGAAGCTAGACGTTCTAAACCATAGGTTACCTCAGCGGTTACAGGTTGTGTTGCTAATCCTCCTACTTGTTGGAAATAAGTGAACTGGGTAATTTCCATACCGTCAAGCCAAACTTCCCAACCAAGTCCAGCTGAACCAGTTGAAGGATTCTCCCAATTATCCTCAACAAAACGAATATCATGTTCTAAGGAATTAATACCAAGTAATTCAAGTGATTGCAAATAAAGTTCTTGAATGTTACTTGGTGATGGCTTCATAACTACTTGGAATTGATGGTGCTGATACAGACGATTAGGATTTTCACCATAACGACCATCGGCAGGACGACGAGAAGGCTCAACATAAGCCGCATTCCAAGGCTCAGGTCCAATAGCACGTAAGAAAGTGTAGGGACTCATGGTACCTGCACCTTTTTCATTATCATAAGCCTGCATCAACATACAACCCTGATCATTCCAGTATTGCTGTAACGTGAGGATAATCTCCTGGAAGGTTAGTTTTTTTGACATAATTTACTCTCTTTCTTAATAATTATATCTTGCGACATTTCCTTTTAAAAGCGATATTCTTTTGAAAAGGAAACAAGTGCATAGACTAGGTACATAGTAATTATCGTTAGGTGCTTAAATCTTTAGGATTATTAGCAACTTTGGCTAGGTGAAAGGTTTGTTCTTTAGACATTTCGTCTCTCTTTTTTGTAAAATAGCTGACGCTGGGAAATCAAAAGAGCCACGCTCAATCACTCCCATGCCAACTGACATAGGGGCGTTTGAAACGCGGTTCCACCCTAATTTATTACTTCATTTATCTGATTGTTAGCTTGGCTATTAGCCAAGAGAAAGTGCCAGTCCTTCATTTTGTTTCACCTGACTTACACTCTCTCAGGTTCGCTACAGAAACGCCACAAAACTCTCTTTCTTAACAAAGATTATAGCAAAAAAGGTCAAGCTTGTCCAGACTTACTCCAACTTCATGGCATTAAAAATATACATAAAGAAATCTCGGCTGACTTCAAAATGCCCGTAGCGTAGCTGGCTGGCATAGGTTTTCCAATCTGGATGCTGTCTGGCGGTTTCAATCGGGCAAGGCTGGACAGACCTGTAATACTCAACATCCCGCCTGAAAGGGATAAAGTCCGGTGCCATTTCAAATTGATAAACCCTATCATCCTTCATCTTACCCGCGGCTGTGAAAGCCTGCGGCTTTTGATTAGAATCAAGAGCGATTTTAGGACTGTAATAGAGCAGGTAATCGCCCTTTTTCATGCGTCTTAAAGGACCGCCTTTACCATGACAGACCTGGCAAAAACCGCCGTCAACACCGCGTTTAACATGATTTTCTGAAACAACACCAACCCAGAACTTAACCATGATTTTCCTCCAGTTTTATTAAAAGCCGATTGAAAACCGACAGCTGTTCTTCCAGCTGACCAAAGTAGGTTTGGTCAATTGCCTCAATGAGAGGCAGAGCCTGATTCATGCGCTCTCTGCCTGCATCAGTTAGGAAAACAACTTTGGCTCGACTGTCCTGCGGATGTTCCCGACGCTCAACTAAGCCTTTTTTCAACAGGAGCTTAAGAATCTGAGAAACCGTCATCACATCCATATCCGAAAAAGCAGCTAGATTGACCTGAGTAATCAGGTCCTGTTGCAGCTCTAAGGCTCCTAAACTGGTCAGAATAATAAATTGCGGATGAGTCAGCCCCACTTTTTGCAGAGCTGCTTTTACTCGGCCATGCCAAGCATTGTAAACTCGTGCGAATAAGAGACCTGTCGATTCCTGATGGTTGTCAGCATACTGGGAATGAAAAGTTTTTGTCATACTGTCTCCAAGATTTGTTTCAGCTTTCCGACACTTTCGGGCACATCAGCAAAAATCTGTTTCAAAAAGGCTAAAGCCTCCTTTGTCGTATCGCTGTCTGTCAAAGAAACTGAATGCCTTAGACTAATGGTACCGTCAGGATTTTCAAGTATCTCATGTTCAAAGAGGACATTGCCAAAAGGCGTTGCTGTTAAATCAGAAAAACACTGATTCTCACGCACCTCAACTAAAGTGAAGGCAAGTTCAGGCATATCCTCCATCTTCATTTTCCCCTTTTGCCCTGTAGTGAATTCACCCTCCAAACTAATTTGTTCCAAATCACCCTCCCAGACAAACCACTGATTAACTTGAGAATAGTAGGTCCAAGCGTCCTCTTTTTTAGCATTAACCGCCAATTCAAAAGAAAATTTCATAAAAAACACCTCCATATTTAATAAATATTTATATTATAAGTCTACTTACAATATTTGTCAAGAGAAAAGAATGAGATAGACAGCCATGTCTAATAAGATTTTTGCTTTTTCCAATATCAATCCTCACGATTAATATTAACTCCCATAACAGTCAAGTGACCATTGCTAATGAGTTTAATGACCAAACGAGCCAATTCTTTTGCAGGCATATCGAAATCAGACTGGATCCACCACATCAAAGTCCCAACAAAAATGCTGGTCAAATAAGCAACAATAAAATCTGTTGGTACGGGTTCCCCAGATTCTGTGACATTAAGTTTTGTTAAGAGATGATCATATTTTTGATGCAATAATTGACTGAAATCGTTTTGAAGAATTTCTTGAGAAATATTTTTTAAAACAATTTTAGCAATAGAGGGATTTTTTTCTAAACTGTGATAATAATGACTTAACAGACTCTCTGCTTTTTTGACCTTGACCGTATCATCAGTAGTAACTTGCGCTGCATCAATCATATCGGACAGCTGCTCAATCATTTGTTTTTGAATGCCTTGCTGTAAGGTATCCTTATCGGCATAATGAGAATAAAAGGTTGCCCGATTAATCATAGCCTCATCAGCAATATCTTGAATAGTAATTTTTTCATAAGGTTTGTCACTCAGTAATTTAACAAAGGCATCAAAAATTAATTTTTCCGTCCGCAAATAACGAATATCAGTAAATTTCATGACATTATCCTCCTTAGATAAACAACAAAACGTCAATTGCCGTTGCCTAAACAACACAATCATAAAAATTAACGATTGAATTTGATATTTAGAGATTTATAATAGCATTATAACAAACGGACTGTTTGATAGGCAACAATCTGTTGTATTGTCACTGTTATTCCGTTGATAAAAATGTGACTAGAAGGGAAAATTGCAGGCTGAATTAGAATTAAGAAGCTCCTTTCTTTACAAATCAGTTTAAAATTCTACGATTTACAGTCAAACTAGGTATTTTTATATGTATAAAGCTGGTATTGATGTTGGTTCAACAACAGTTAAGGTCGTTGTCTTTGACCAAGATTATCATTTAATCTTTTCACGTTATGAACGCCATTTTTCAGACGTAAAAGCGGCAACTATCAAGATAATTCAAGAAGCCATATCTAAAATCGGTAATCAGGAGGTCTCCATTGCCATCACTGGCTCTGGAGGTATGGGACTGTCTGATGCGGCTGAAATTCCTTTTGTCCAAGAAGTTATCGCAGCAACTACCACCGTGGAAAAATTCATTCCACAAACAGATGTGGTTATTGAATTGGGCGGTGAAGATGCCAAAATGACCTTCTTTGGGGATGCCCTCGAACAACGCATGAACGGAACTTGTGCTGGTGGTACAGGAGCTTTCATTGACCAAATGGCAGAATTGCTAAAAACAGATGCTAACGGTGTTAATGAATTGGCTAAAGAGTATGAAACCATCTATCCGATTGCCAGCCGTTGCGGTGTTTTTGCCAAAACAGATGTCCAACCGCTGATTAATGAAGGAGCCCGTAAGGAAGACATTGCGGCTTCCATCTTTCAGGCGGTCGTCAATCAAACTATTGCTGGACTAGCTTCTGGTCGTAAGATTACAGGTAATATTGCCTTTTTAGGCGGACCGCTCTTTTTCATGAGTGAATTGCGCCAACGCTTCATTGAAACTCTGGATATCAAGTCTGAGAATGTTATTTTCCCAGAAAATCCTCAACTATTTGTTGCTATGGGAGCAGCCCTTGATGAAAATCAAAGCCAATTAAAATTATCACAAATTATTGATAACCTTAACAATAATAGTTCTGATTCTCTTGTACCTAAAAGCACTTTAGATGTTCTCTTTAAAGACCAAGATGAGTTAGATACTTGGCGTCAACGCCACAATGAAGCTAGTGCTCAGCGTAAGGACATCTCTACCGCTTCTGGTCCAGTCTTCTTAGGAATTGATGCTGGTTCTACCACTTCAAAAGTTATTTTGACTGATCCTAATGGTAATATTTTATTCGAGCATTACGGCAACAATTTAGGGCAACCTTTAGAAAATATCATTGTCATCCTCAAGCAAGTATACCAAGAATTACCAAGTACTGCTTTTATAGCCAATTCTTGTGTCACTGGTTACGGAGAACACCTTATCAAGGCTGCTCTGCGAGTTGATAATGGCGAAGTTGAGACCGTTGCTCACTTCAAAGCTGCCAATTACTTTAATCCTGGTGTTGATTTCATTTTAGATATTGGTGGTCAGGATATGAAAGCCATGTCTGTTCAAGATGGGGCGCTCTCTAGCATCCAGCTCAACGAGGCCTGCTCGTCTGGGTGCGGTTCTTTCATTGAAACCTTTGCCAAATCTCTCAAATACGATGTCAAAGATTTTGCTAAAGCAGCCCTTTTGGCTAAACATCCTGTGGATTTGGGGTCAAAATGCACTGTCTTCATGAATTCCAAGGTCAAACAGGTACAAAAAGAAGGAGCCACTGTCGCTGACATCTCAGCAGGACTTTCTTATTCTGTTATCAAAAACGCCCTTTACAAGGTTATCAAGGTCAAACGGCCAGAAGATTTGGGACAAAAGATTGTCGTTCAAGGCGGTACTTTTTACAATGAAGCTGTTCTTCGAGCCTTTGAATTGGTCTCAGGTCGTGAAGTCGTTCGTCCCAATATTGCTGGACTTATGGGAGCCTACGGCTGTGCCCTTATTGCCCAAGAAAAGTATGAAGACCATGCTCAGCCATCCAAACTCATGCAATTAGAAGAATTAACAGCATTCAAGGCAGAAAAAGAATTCACTCGATGTGGTCTTTGTGAAAATAATTGTTCCTTGACCGTTACTATCTTTAACGATGGCTCTAAATTTGTGACGGGTAATCGCTGTGAACGCGGTGCCGAAAAAGTCACCAAAATTAAATTTGACCGCAGCAAGCAAAAAGAAAATTTGGTTGATTATAAATACAAGAAGCTTTTTAAATTCAAGGCCTTATCTAAACGCGATGCTAAGCATGGTGTGATGGGAATCCCTCGCGTTCTCAATCTATATGAAAATTATCCTCTATGGCATACTATCTTGACCGACCTAGGATTTCGTGTTCAAATTTCACCAAAATCTGATAAAAAACTTTATCAAAAGGGAATCGAAACCATTCCAAGTGATACCGTTTGTTACCCTGCTAAAATGGTACACGGTCATATTCAAGCTCTTATTGATAAAAAAGTAGAAGCCATTTTCTATCCAAGTGTCATTTACGAACAAGTCGAAAATAAACAAGCACCTAATCATTACAACTGCCCTATTGTCCAAGGTTATCCAGAACTGATTGAAAAAAATATGGACCCCATTCGTAATAAAGAGGTCAAATATTTCCATCCCTTTGTTAATTTAGCTGATCCAGCAAGTGTTGTCCAAGCACTTGCCAAAGCTTTTGCAAATTATGATGATATAACGAACGAGCAGATTCACAAAGCCGTTGAACATGGCTTTCAAGTTTTAACGGATTTCAAAACTGATTTACAAACCAAAGCAGATGAACTCTTAACACACTTGGCAATGAACAATGAAAAAGCTATTGTATTGTCAGGTCGCCCTTATCATCTTGATCCAGAAATCAATCATGGTATCGCTAATATCATTACTCAGGAAGGTTTCCATGTGCTGACTGAAGATATGGTATCGGGTCTTGAAGAGGTTGATGGCTTGCGTGTTGTCAATCAATGGGTCTACCATTCTCGACTTTACGCCGCTGCCAAGGTCGTTTCTAAAAATCCTAATTTGGAACTGGTTCAGCTTAATAGTTTTGGTTGTGGTCTTGATGCTGTCACAACAGATCAAGTTGAAGAAATCATGCGCGGTCATAACAAACTCTACACCGTTCTTAAGATTGACGAAGGCAGCAATATGGGAGCTATTCGTATCCGTCTGCGTTCGCTTAAGGCAGCCGTGAAAGAACGTGACCAAAAAGTCAAAAAGGCTAAGCTTGATCACATTTTCAACCAAACACCACAATTTCCACAGAATCTAGAAAATGAAGAAAGCAAACAAAGGCCTGTCTTCACCAAGGACATGAAAAAGACCCATACCCTGCTCATGCCAATGCTATCGCCTATTCATCAAAATGGTCTCATTGAAGAAGCCTTTAAGCAATCAGGTTACAATGTTGTCATATTGCCAGCCATGGATCGCAAGGCAGTTGACGTAGGATTAAAATTTGTCCACAATGATGCCTGCTATCCTGCTATTATCACTATTGGTCAATTAGTTGAAGCCCTACAAAGCGGTCAATATGATCTCAACAATACCAGTGTCATGATGACGCAAACTGGCGGCGGTTGTCGAGCAACCAATTATATTCCGCTTTTACGCAAAGCTCTTAAGGACGCTGGTTTTCCACAAATTCCTGTTGTCTCTATTTCTATGGGAAATCAAGGAACTGAAGAAACACCGGGATGGAAACTTAACTATTCTTTTGTCAAACGTCTGCTTATCAGTGTGCTCTACGGCGATCTTTTCGAACGCTTACTCTACCGCGTGCGTCCTTACGAGTCTGTTAAAGGCTCAGCTAATACTCTTTATGACAAATGGTTAGAAATTGCTCGTAAAAATGTCAAATCAGGTTCTTACTTTGAATTCAATCGTAATATGAAACGTATTATTCGTGAGTTTGACAAGCTGGAAACAGTTAATTTTGGACAAAAACCACGCGTTGGTGTTGTCGGAGAAATTTTGGTTAAATATGCTCCAACAGCCAACAATGACATCGTTGGTATTATTGAAAGAGAGGGGGGTGAAGCTGTTGTTCCAGATTTGATTGGTTTTATGAATTATTCACTGTTTAATCAAATCTGGAAAGCTGATGAACTCAATATGAGTCAAAAAACAAAACGCTTGGCTAAACTAGGTATTGATGCTATTAACCTCCTTGAAAAGCCAATGAATAAAGCACTTGAAAAATCGGAACGTTTTGAAGGCATTGAGTCTATTTATAACATTGCTGATAGTGCTTCCAAGATTATCTCTATTGGTAATCATACAGGTGAGGGTTGGTTCCTGACTGGTGAAATGATTGAACTGCTTAATAATGATGTTAAAAACATCGTCTGTCTGCAGCCATTTGGCTGTCTGCCCAACCATATCGTTGGTAAGGGAATGGTAAAAGAACTTCGCAGGCAGTATAAAGGGGCTAATATCGCTCCTATTGACTACGACCCAGGTTCTTCAGAAGTCAATCAGCTCAACCGTATTCGTCTTATGATGACAACTGCTAAGAAAATGCAAAAGACCAAAGTCAATGCTTAGTTAAAAAATAAGTCTAAATGACAAGCCGTTTTTGTCCTAATTTTTTTATTAACTATTAAAAAAGGCTGGAATGTCGTTCACAAAACGACTTCCACGCCTTTTTCTTTTTATAATCATCTTTCTTTACTTGCCTTTATTGATATTCATAAACTTTTTTACCTGCTAAATAAGTTGCGCGTAAGTTCATCTCTTTATCCAACACGATAAAATCTGCTAGGTGTCCTTCTTTTATTTGACCGCAAACATCATCTATACCAACAGATATAGCTGGAATAAGACTTGCCATCATAATAGCATCAGCTTTAGAGACAAGGCCCCAATCAACAATATTTTTGACACCATCTTTCAATTGCAAAATAGAACCCGCCAAGGCACCATTTGATTTCAATCGAGCAGTGCCATTTTCAACAGTAACAGGGTATTCTCCCAACATGTAATTTCCATCAGGCTGACCGCCAGCTGACATACAATCCGTAATCAAAACCACATGATCAGGTCGCTTTTGATGCAGAAGAATGTCACAAGCACAAGTATGCACATGGTAACCATCACAAATCAATTCGGCATAAGTATTAGGAATGTCATAAACAGCTCCGACCATACCCGGTTCACGATGATTGAGCCCCCGCATACCATTATAAGCATGCACCCAAACAGAGGCACCAGCTTCAACTGCCTCAACAGCTTCTTGATAGGTTGCATCAGAATGTCCTAAAGCCACAACAACCCCTCGCTTGCATGCATAAGAGATAAATTCAGCTGTTCCTTCACGCTCAGGTGCAAGGGCAATCTTCTTTAAGAGTCCCTTGGAACTTGCTAACCACTGATCCAATTCACTAGTTGAGGGATTTCGCATATAAGAAGGATTTTGCGCACCTTTATACTTTTCAGTGAAATAAGGACCTTCAAAGAACAGACCTTGAATGCGAGCACCCGTTTCCTTACCTGCAAATTTGGCTGTCGTTTGACAGACTTTATTTAAAGTTTCAAAGGAAGCTGTTAGCCCTGTTGGTAAAAAACTAGTCACACCAGCCGAGAGCAATTCTCGACTCATTGTCGCTAAGGATTCTTCTTTATTATCCATTACATCGGCTCCTGCAAAGCCATGGATATGTGTGTCAACAAGTCCAGGCGCAATTTCATATCCTGAATAATCAAGCACTTGAGCACCTTCTGGAACAGTGCTCAGCCATTTTCCAAAAGAATCATCAACTAGTTCTAAATAACCACCCAATTTTGTTTCATAAGGATAATAAAACTTATTTGCTTTAATGTATGTCGTCACTTTACACCTCCATATTGTTACTTTCATTATACTCTTATTAATAACAGTTGTAAATGGTATATACCAAATTTCTTCTTTAGGCCATCAGCAAAGCTTCATACCAAGCAAATTAATTCCTGTTCTCTTCAAAAACCATCGAGGAAGCCGATTATCATAGGCATATTCATACCTGTATAATATAGCCTTCCAGCAATAATTTAAAATAATAAAATGTGCTGTCCCATTAAAGCTGCCAACCAATATAATCTTCCTCATGATTAAATAAGGTCAAAAATTTCATTTTAAAGCCTTCAATTCCTTTTTATGCTATCTAGCTTCTCATAATCAACAATAAAAAAACAAGAGAAATTACTCTTGTTTTTTATGGCGCTCAGATAAGACCTGATTAATCTTTTGTGTTTTCAAGTAAATATCCAAACGAACACCTCCCCAAATAATAATATAAATAAGAATAAAGTCAATCCAGAAACGCGGCAAAGCCAAAATATCTGCCCAGCCATTATAAATCATCATGGCAGACACCACACCAAGAGTCACCCAAAAATGAATGATTAAAAGCTTTAAAAAGGAGAAGCGTTCACTTTCGAAAATCAGACTAATAACACCAATACAAGCACTCATGATAAAAATACTGACAATATTACTTTTAGAAACGGGTGACTTTTGAACATTAAAGAGCAGAACAAGCAAGTAGACTAAGCTGCCTGTACGGATTCCTGAAAGTATGTTGCTAACAATTGTTTTCATCTTTCTTTCCTTTCTAAATGCCCAGCTGAGTCATTAAACCTTTAACATACTTGCGACTGACGCTTGATTTGATATTACTGCTTAACTTTGCCATCATGTTCCCCGAAAAACTGTCTGACAGAGATTCCAGATGGTCAAGATTAATCAGGGCATGTTTGGAAATTTGAATAAAGTTAGATTTATTCAGACGATTGGCAAAATGAACCAAGGTCTCAGTCGTGGTAAATACACCCGTTAAAGTATAAATTTTAAGTGTCGTCTGATTTACATCAACTAAAATAATGTCATCTAGCTTCAACATCATAATTTTATCCATACTTTTGATAGGAATAGAATTACTAGATATCATCTGATAGTTGCTGATATAATCCAACAACTGTTGAATAGCACTTGTCTTTTCCGCCGCCTTGACTAAGACAAGGGGGCTGTCAGTCGAAATTTGTGAATCCTGTTCGAATTGACTTTCTACCACCTATTTTTCCTCTCTAAATGAGGGCTTGGTATTTTCGCAAAGCATTTTGTAAACAAAAGATGAGAACACCAGCCACTAAGATACCTATCACTATATAGTAAGTATCAGTATTTGTCAATAAATTTTGCCAATTCAAGCGAATCCCCATCATTTTTTCAAAATGCTCTCTAGCATTTGCTTGACTAAAATTGTCTTTAAGAGTATCTGACATTAAGGTCTGTCTAAATAAAGAAGCGATATAAGCACCCGGAGTCAGCTTCATGATGGTTTGCGCTGTATCTGGCAGGGCACCAATTGGAACATAGGTACCTACAAGAAATCCAGAGGCAGCTCCAAAAATAGTAGCTAGTTTCCCAAGATTATCAACCGATTGAATGCGATTCACGATCAGAGCATTAATGATGGTTGAAATCAGTGTATTTAAAATCATGATAAAGATAAGCTGCAAAAGAACAGTCCAAGAAAGTGTTACCTTATCAGTAAAATAGAAATACGTTCCCATAATCGTCAGCATAATAGCCTGCATGATAAAACCAACAAGAGCAGCGCTGATAATATAACTTAAAGAAAGAGGCCAATAACCTAAATCTGTAATCAAAAGATCTTGACGGACATGACTTTCTTTGTCTTTTGTCCATTGTGAAAGGTTAGATAAGGTTGTTGTAATCCCCGTAATAGCCAAAGTTCCACCAATAAGCCATGTATCTAAGAGTTGATTGGTATTGTCAATTTGAGACCAAGAAGATTCAATATTATCCTTTAGAAATACCAAATAAAGAATAAAAGAAATCAGAGCACCCAGCAGTGAGAAAACCACACCGCTGCGATTGCGGAAATAGAGCAAACAATTACGTTTAACCAAAGCCAACATTTAACGTACCTCCCGTCCAGTTAAGGCTATAAAAGCATCATCCATTGTGCCAGATCGAAATTCAAAATTATCAATCAAATCACGACAATCATTAATAATATCTAAAGCCGATTGAGCTGTTTCAGGTTTTAAAATGATTTCTCCTTCATTGACCTTTTCAATCAAGGAATCATCTCTCAGATAATCAAGTAAAGGATCAATATTTCCTGTTTGTAGTTTGAGAATGTTTTTAGCATATTTTCCCTTAATTTGATTGGCTGTTCCTTGGGCAATAATTTGACCATGATCAACAATATAAACCTGATCAGCACTGTCTGCTTCATCCAAATAATGTGTTGTCAGAACAACCGTCATTTTTTGCTTTTCCTGAAGCAAATTCAGCAAATCCCAGATAGCTTCTCTCGTTTGAATATCAAGACCTGTTGTCGGTTCATCCAAAAAGAGAATGTCTGGATTATTTAGCAGAGCACGCGCGATATCAACACGCCGTTTTTGCCCTCCTGATAGGCTTCCATATTGTTGATGGCTAAAATTGGTCAAACCTAATTGGTCAATCAACTCTTCGACTTTCCCAGAAGCAACTTGCTTATACTGACAAGCACGAATTTGTAAATTTTCCTTAACCGTTAACATTTCATCTAAGACACTGTTTTGGAAAACAACACCGATTTTAATTTTTTGAGCATAATGAACACTCCCTGAATCTGGCTGTGATAGCCCAATCAGCATTTGAATGGTAGAAGATTTACCAGCACCGTTAGGACCAAGGATAGCCGTAAAACTTCCTTTTTCAATTTCTAAGTTAACATGGTTGACAGCAATATGTTGACCATAAGTTTTAGTAAGATCTTGTGTTTTAAGTATCATCATAAATATCCTTTCTTAAATATTCTGACCATAGTCTATCAAAAGCAAAAATAAAAATCTCGGCTTTTTGGATAAGAGGTTAAAATAACTAGATAAGATGTCCTATTCGGAAAACGAAATACTTTCTGCTTTGATTCTTTTTGGCAAATCTTGCTAGGCTTAGTTTTTCCTCTGCTTTCTATTATAATAGGATTATTATTTAATACTCAAAAAATTAAAATTAAACTAGGCGACGAGTTGCAGGCCATACTAACGTACAGCAAAACGAAGTTAACAACCTATCATTTTGATTTTTGAAGAGTATTAATTTTTGACAATCAAAAATGGTAACTTTAATGAATTCTTCCAATTGCAATGCTTTTTTCAGCCCTCGGTGCTTTTTGCCTCGCTTATTCTTCTTTTACTAAAGAGAAACAGCACATGCTACTTTGGCAAATCAGCGACTATATTTTTACGATTATTGCTAATCTTTTACTGGGTGGCTATACAGGCGCCCTAACCATTAGTGTTTCCATCGTCAGAAATGCACTTATTCTTAAGAAAAAGAATACAAAAGTTATTACCATCTGTTTAGTCCTCATTCAAATTGCTTTAGGTACTTATGTGAATAACTTGGGCTTAGTCGGTTACTTGCCCATTATTTCTTCTGTCTCTTACACTTTGACAACCTTTTTAACATCCAAAATGCAATTTTTGCGCTGGTTGATTATTGAAAACATGTCTCTCTGGTTCATTTATGACCTCACTATCAACGCCTACCCTACTGTTTGCATGGATATTTTGATCATTCTCTCAACACTGCTGGCTTTATATAAACATCGAAAAAAAGCAGGACATTCCTTGTGAATTGGCTTTGTCCTGCTTCCTATTCTTATTTAATTGATCCTGAACTTTCTATTTTCTAGTGTTAAGCAGATGAAAACGATTTCCCAGTTCCTTTTTCATGATTTATCACTTATTTAAGACATACTTGTTAATAGCTTGAGCAACACCAGCATCATCATTAGAACCAGTCACAAGGTCTGCTGCAGCCTTAACTTCTGGACTAGCATTTCCCATAGCCACACTGAAACCTGCTGCTTTGAGCATTTCAAGATCATTAAGTGCATCTCCTATTGCCATAATATCAGTCCTTGAAACTCTTAATTTCTGAGCTAATTCTTTCAAACCAGTAGCTTTTGTAATGCTTTGAGGCATCACTTCAAAAATGTAAGGCTGACTTCTTACAGTAGTAAATTTTTCTGCTAATTTGCACTCAAATTTTTGCTGGAAAGCATCTAAGCGATCGCTCTCTCCTAAATACATAGCCTGAAAAACTGGTTTAGCAGCATGCTTTACATCATTTAAGCCCACAGTCTGTGCTTGCGTAAATACCAGACTCGCATCATAAGCTACTAATTCTGATACTTGATCAGCCAAAACCAGATAATCCCTATCAGCAGTCAATGTTAAATCGATTTCAGGATAACCCTCAAGCAAATCATACAAATAAGATACTCCATTAAAGTTTAAATCATGATAAGTCAGTAACTGCCAATCTCTATTAATAGTGTGAAGAGAGCAGCCATTATTTAGAATCGCATATTCTTGTTCAGCAGCCAAACCTAATTGTTCAAAGTAGGGCTCAACACCAGTCTGCATACGGCCTGTGCAAAGAACAATTTTATAGCCCGAACGAGCTGCTTCTTGAATAACAGCAATATTTTCTTGCGGGATTTCTTTTCGACTATTCAAAAGCGTGCCATCCATATCAATAGCAATCAGTTTAACCATAATCATATAACCTTTTCTAAAACATTCCACTATCTAGTGTATCACAAATCAAGGAAACTGGCACAGCAAGTTATTATAATTCTGTATATTCTACAATAATTGAAACAGATAACTATGACAATGCTATAAATTCATTTTACAGCAGAAAAAAACTGGTTTTCCAGTCTTTTCCCTCTTTGTGACCATCTGATAAGATGCAATGAAATAACTGTGTCTTTACAGTTTTTAAGGTATATGGAGCCTACTTAAATTTCTGCTCCCAATTCATAATTGGTTCCTTTCAGTGCTCGTTTAAGAGACCACTTGCTTGGATTTCCTGTAATCGTGACTTCTTTTTTATCAAGGTCAACTTTGACATCATTGACTTTCTTTAATTCTGAAAAGCGTTTGGTGACATTGTCAGCGCAGCCTTGGCATTTTAAGCCATCAATATGATATGTTTTTTCCATGATAATTCTCCTTTATAATTTTACAACTTTAAGACGCAGGGCATTTAGAACAACAGAAACAGAGCTAAAGCTCATGGCTAGACCAGCAATCATTGGATCCAGCAAAGGTCCGCCAAAGAGATAAAGTACTCCCATAGCAATAGGAACTGACAGAACATTATAAATAAATGCCCAGAAAAGATTTTCTTTAATATTAATAATAGTAGCACGACTAATTTTCAGTGCCTTAATAATATCAAGCATTGCAGGTTTCATCAAGACAATATCCGCGGACTCCATGGCAATATCTGTTCCAGAGCCCATGGAAATGCCAATATCTGCTGTCGCAAGTGCCGGAGCGTCATTAATACCGTCCCCAACCATGGCAACTTTCTTGCCTTCCGCCTGCAAATCAAGAATGGCCTGTGTTTTTTCCTGCGGCAAAACTTGACTGATAACAAAAGTAATCCCCACTTCTTTGGCAATAGCCTGCGCAGTTTCTTCATTATCACCCGTCAGCATGGCCACTTCAACCCCCATATTCTGTAAAGCTTTAACTGTTGCTGCACTGTCATTCTTTACCTTGTCCGCAATCGTAATCAGTCCTAACAATTGACCATCACTGGCAACAAAAATGGGTGTTTGTCCCTGAGCTGTTGCTGCCTTAAAATCTGCTTGAGCCTGTTCTAGAGAGATATTTTCTTGACGCATCAATTTTTCATTACCAACAAGCAAAGTTTCATCAGCAACACAACCTTTCAGTCCTAGCCCTGTTAGAGAAGTAAAGTCTTCCACTGCAAGTAAACGAGTCCCTTCTTTTTTAGCATAATCAACAATGGCCTGACTAAGGGGATGTTCAGATAATGCTTCTAAGGAAGCTGTCACTTGCACTAAATCAGTTCGATCATGATAAGAAAATTGATGAACAACTTCTGGTTTACCTTGAGTAATAGTGCCTGTTTTATCGAAAACAATCGTATTAATCTGATGTGCCAATTCCAAGACATCACCACGTTTATAAAGGATTCCATTTTCAGCAGCACGACCTGTACCAACCATAATAGCCGTTGGCGTTGCAAGACCCAAAGCACAAGGGCAGGCAATGACAAGAACAGCGACACTGATTGTCATTGAAAAGGTAAAGTCTTGTCCCATGACAAAATACCAGAAGAGACCAGTCAAAATAGCAATCGTTATAATAACAGGTACAAAGACAGCAGATACCTTATCAGCAATCTTGGCAATGGGTGCCTTAGTTTGCTGAGCGTTCTCAACCAATTTAATAATTTGTGAAAGCAAGGTTTCATTGCCAACTTTTTCAGCCTCAAAAGTCAGACTTCCCTGACCATTGATTGACCCGGCATAAACAGGGCTATCCGCCATTTTTTCAATAGGAATAGATTCCCCTGTTAACATGGATTCATCAATAGCAGAATGCCCTGACAGGACTCGACCATCCACAGGTATTTTTTCACCGGGTTTGACTAAAATTTTATCTCCGATTTGCACTTGCTCAATAGGAACCTTAATCTCCTCGCCATCACGTATCAGAGTAGCCTCTTTAGCAGACAAATGCATTAATTTTTTTATCGCATCTGAGGTTCGACCTTTCGATAGGGTTTCAAAGTATTTCCCTAAAGTAATGAGAGTTAAAATAACAGCTACCGATTCATAATAGAGATGGTGAGCATGATGTGTATGTCCCAAGTAAACATGGTAAGTTCCATAAAGACTGTAAAGAAACGCCGCTGTTGTTGCTAAGGACACTAATGAGTCCATATTAGGATGACCTTTAAAAAGCGATCTAAAACCATTGTCATAGAAGCTCCAACTTAACACGATAACCGGAATTGTCAAAAGAAGCAAAACCATCGCATAAGTGAGCGGAGCACTGCTTGGTGCTAAAAAGTTAGGTAAGGGCAAGCCAACCATACTTCCCATAGCAATATAAAAGAGGGGAATGGTAAAAATAGAAGTCCACAAAAGACGTTTTTTAATACCTGCTAACTTATGTTCTTCACGATCCTCCTGACTTTCAGCCGTCGTTGGGTCATAAACTTTAGCGCCATAGCCTGCACCAGCAACTGCCTTAGTAACATCTGCTTCACTAACCTTAGCGGCATTGTAATCTATCGTCATTTTTTCAGTTGTCAAATTGACTACTGCACTTTCAATACCGTCTAGTTTTTTAACGGCATTTTCAACATTGATGGCACAAGAGGCACAGGTCATGCCATCTATCAAAAATACTTCTTCACTCATTTTGATGTCACCTCCAAATGTTCATGGCAAGAACATTGCCCGACAATACAATTACACTTAACTTCAGGCACAGCATTTGCTTTTTTGGACAATAGCAGAGCTTCCAATTTTTCAATATCAGACAAAGTCATAGGCGTTTCCTCAATTAAGTGTCTAATCAAAGCTTGATGCTTCGTGACACAAATGCGCGAGAAAACTTCCGACACTTGCTGCTCTAATGCCTCTTCTTCTGAAATCAAACTAGAATAGATGTATTTTCTTCCTTGACGCTGACTGGTCAAGTAGCCTTTTTCTGATAAACGCGTGATCAGCGTTTTAATCGTTGAAGCGGACCAGCAATAAGTACGACTTAAGATAACAATAATTTCACTGCTGCTAGTCATCTGCTTAGCCCAGACAACACGCATTACTTCCCATTCCGCATTTGAAATAGTTGTCATTTGAGCTCCTTTCATCTACATTTGTAGATATATTATAACCTCTTTGTCTACATTTGTCAACAAAAACTGATTTTTAATTTTTTGACAAAATATGACCCTACTTATCAGCTTTTTAAAAGAGCAAAAAAAGAGGCGAGAAACCTTAGTTTCTGCCTCTTCACTCAAACAATGAACAGTTCTTCAATAATAATTTTTCAAAATGATACAGTCCTCATTAGCTCTTGTGATTCTTGTTAATTTTAAACCATAAGACTAACAAACCTAACAGACCTAGTAAATTAATGCTATAAATGATTGGCGAGAGCTCCTTAAAAAGATTTTTTACTGCCATAAATAACAAGAATAATAAAGGCAGACTTCCGATCAATAAGGATCTTCTATTTTTCATGTTCAACAAAAAGTAGCAGCACCTACAGCTGCTCCAGACCAGCCTCCTAAAGCCGCTCCAGATACTGTACCAACGACTGGGAGAGTAACTGTACCAGCTCCCATACCCCCTACAAATCCTAAACCTGCAGAACCAGCTGTGCCAAGTGCACATCTAATCATACCACCACCCTCAACAGTTGAAAGTGCTTCATTATCCATTACGTTAAATTGTTCAAATGCTTGTGTATTCATATGATAGATACCTCTTTTCCATTTTTAATTTTTTGTCTGGTTAGCCAACCGACATCTCTAATATAGCAAATTATTTTTCAAAATGGAGCAAAATATCCTAAACGGTAGCTATTTTGTCCTAAACGGTTAAAAATGACGTTATAATGCCTGTAATAATAGTCAATAAAAATTAAAAATAGTTTTCGCCTACTCGCATCGCAACTGACTACAAACATACTGGAGCACGACAAGCTCAAAAAAGTCAAAAGGCTTGGGAGGCCTTCTGAGATGGAAATAGAAGTAGATAAGCTGATATCGTCAGCACAACAACCTATTGTTCCGATTTTTAAAGAGTATAGACAGGCCTACTTCGAAAATAATCGTTTTTTGGTTGATGGAAAAAAGCCTTCATTGGACTTATAATCCTAACGAAGGCTTGACACCTATTTTCGCACTTTTACAGCAATTAACAAGCAGACAGAAGAAACTTTTTTGTTTACTTAATTTCTTTTTTCTAAATCCCGCAGCATTTGGTCAATCTTATTACCATACTCAATAGATTCATCTTTGATAAAAGTTAAATCGGGAATTTTATACATGGTCAAATTTTTTCCAAGTTCACGTTTAATGGTCCCTTTAGCCTTTTCAAGACCTATTTGAACTTTCTGATTATCAGAAGCAAGGTCGCTCATGATAGTATAGTAAACCTTTGCCAGAGATAAATCACCTGACATTTGGACATCAGTAATAGTGACACCTTGAACACGTGGGTCACGTACCTTCTTTTGCAAAATCTCATTAACTTCGCGCTTAATTTCCATACCAACACGTTCAATACGATGATTAGACATTCTCTTTTCCTTTCTTTTAATTTTACAATTTTCTTTTTTCACCACGACAAAAAATATCTTGTAAAAACTCACTTCATTCGCTCATCTTCTGAAAAAAGCTAGGCCAGATGACCTAGCTTTATTGTTTATCTTTGAATTTCAAAAGAAATCATATGACGTTCATCTAAGGCAACACGACAACGACTGTACTTGCGTATGCCTAGAAGTGTTAACAAAGGAGTAACTAAATATTATTATCTTTTAATTTCTTCCATAATGTAAGCCTCAATAGTATCATCAATTTTGATGTCATTGTAATTTTCAATCATGAGACCGCCTTCTTGACCATTACCAACCTCTTTAACATCATCTTTATAATGTTTCAAACTAGCGAGCTTACCGTCAAAGACAACCACACCATCACGAATAACACGAGCACTTGAATCACGCGTAATTTTACCATTTGTTACCATGAAGCCGCCAATAGTTCCCACTTTAGAAACTTTGAAGGTCTCACGAATAAGCGCTTCACCAATAATTTTTTCTTCAAACTCTGGATCAAGCATACCTTTCATGGCATCTTCTACTTCTTCAATTACCTTATAAATAATGGAATGCAAACGAATTTCAACTTCATCTGCTTCGGCTTGTTGACGGGCCTGTGGAGTTGGGCGAACATTGAAACCAATGATAACAGCATTAGAAGCTTCTGCCAAGGTGATATCTGATTCATTGATGGCACCAACAGCTGAGTGGACCACATTAACTTTCACACCTTCAACGTCAATCTTCAAAAGAGAGGCTGCAAGAGCTTCAACGGAACCTTGCACATCTGCTTTGATAATAACATTAACAGATTTAACCTCACCGGCTTTGAGCGTATCAAAGAGATTGTCAAGACTGACACGATGAGTCAATTGACGTTGTTTCAGCAGAGCACGTTTAGCTCTTTCTTCCCCAGCAGCACGCGCAGCCTTTTCATCCTCATAAACGGCAAAATGGTCACCTGCCATTGGGGCTTCATTCAAACCAGTGATAGAGACTGGCGTTGATGGAGCAGCAACCTTAACACGACGTCCAAGGTCATTAGTCATAGCACGCACACGTCCAAATGTGTTCCCAACAACGATTGGATCTTGAACATGCAGCGTTCCTTGTTGTACTAAAAGCGTCGCTACTGCACCTTTTCCTTTATCAAGGCGAGCTTCGATAACTGTACCAATAGCACGAACAGTTGGGTCAGCTTTCAGTTCTTGGATTTCTGCTACTAGAAGAACAGTTTCTAAAAGTTCTTCAATATTTTGACCGAATTTAGCTGAAATTTCAACAAATTCAGAATCGCCGCCCCAAGCAGTTGAAATAACGCCATACTCAGCCAACTCACCGATGACACGTTCTGGATTGGCGCCCGGCTTATCAATTTTATTAATAGCAACAATAATTGGAACATCAGCAGCTTTGGAGTGGTTAATAGCTTCAATCGTTTGTGGCATAACACCATCATCAGCAGCTACAATAAGAATGGTAATATCAGTTACCGAAGCGCCGCGTGCCCGCATACTTGTGAAGGCTGCATGTCCGGGTGTATCAAGGAAAGTAATTTTCTTTCCACCTTCTTCAATTTGATAGGCCCCAATATGTTGGGTAATTCCTCCAGCTTCACCTGTCGCTATACGGGAATTACGCAATGTATCAAGCAATGTTGTCTTACCATGGTCGACATGCCCCATAATCGTTACAACGGGCGCACGTTCAACCATATTTTTCGGATTAAGATAATCATCTTCAACGAAGAAACGTTCAATATCAGCTGTATCAACTTCCACTTTTTGATGTGCTTCAATGCCATAATCAACCATTAGGAGTTCAATCGTATCAGCATCCAAAGATTGGTTTTGAGTTGCCATAACTCCCATCATAAAGAGTTTTTTTACAATTTCGGCAGGCTCACGCTTAATTCGTTTTGCAATTTCAGCAACCGTCATACCTTCTGTATACTCAAATTCCTTTGGTAGTTCATGGAATTTGCGTTCAGTCACAGGTTTCAGATTGGCATTATGATTACGGTTATTTTTAGATTTTTTATTTTTCTTATTCCAATTACTATTTTTTTGATTTCTCACTTGGTTTTGTTTATTCCGATTTTTCTTATGTTTATTTTGTTTTGGTCCGTCTTCATTCTCATGTGAAAAATCACGTGATTTATCTGGGCGAGCCTGTTTTTTGCGACGTGTATCCACAGCTGCTGGATGTGTCACTTGTTCAACTGTCTGAGGCTGAGCTTGTGGCGCTGCAGTTGCTGCAGCTTCAACCGTCGGCTGCTCTTTCTGATTTAGCTTCTTAGCTTTTTCTTTAGCTTGAGCGGCTTGACGTTTAGCTTCTTGAGCTTCATGAAAACGTGTTTCACTCTGACGCGAATATTCCGCATTTTGTTCTGCTTTTAAGGCTGCAGCACGTGCTTTGAAATCAAAACGCGGTCCTGTCGGCTGGGATTTTGATGCTTCTTGTCGATTTTGAAAATGATTACGATTATCGCGACGATTGTCATTTTGACGATTGCGATTATTGCGGTTATCATTACGACGATCTTGGGAACCATGATTACGATTGTCTTTTTGCCGATTGTTCTGTCCTTTATTTTGGTTTCGACGTTCACCATTATTTTGACGACGTTCAGCCTCTGCTTTGGCACGCGCTTCTCGTTCTGCTTTAAAATTACGATTTTGCGGTCTTGGACGCCCTGCAGGCTTTGTAGCAACTGCTTTAGGTTCCGCTGCAACAGATCCTTCTTGTGCTTTGGCTTCTTTCTCAACTTTAGAAGTTGGAGTAACAGCCTTGGGTTCCACAGAGACAGTAAAACTTTCTACTATACGTTTAGCATCACTTTCTTCCACGCTTGAAGCATGGCTTTTAACTTCTAGGCCCAATGATTTTGCCTTTTCAACAATTTCTTTACTTTCTTTGCCAATTTCCTTGGCAATTTCGTATAATCTTTTCTTCGACAAATCTTGTCCTCCTATTCTTTTTATTCCATAAAGGTCCTCATTTTCTTTGAAAATCCAGTATCCACAATAGCAAGAACTTTTCTGTTTCTGCCAATAGCGATACTTAATTCCAGTGCTGAAAACACTGTGGAGACTTCTATATTATAATAGTTACTTTTATCCGTTACTTTTTTAGTTAGATTAGAACCAGCATCTTTGGCTAAAAAGATGAGCTGTGCCTGTCCAGTTTGAATAGCTTTAACAACTAATTCTTCACCTGAAATAACACGTCCTGCTCTCTGGGCCAAACCTAATAAGTTTGATAACTTTTTTGAATTATTCAAGACCTAACTCTCTTCTTTTAACCTTATGATCAACAAAAGCAATTAATTCATCATAAAAGCTTTCAGGAATTTCCATGGAAAAACTGCGATTAAAGACTTTTCTTTTTTTAGCTTCTAAAGCTTCTTCGTTAGCAAGTTTAATATAAGCCCCTCGCCCATTTTTCTTACCAGTAGGATCAATAAAAACATCACCTTCCTTGGTTTTAACAATCCGAAGCAAATCACGTTTATCAATAATCTCTCCTGAAACAAGAGACTTTCTTAAAGGTATTTTTCTTGTCTTTGCCATCAAACACCTCTGACTTTCTATTTTGCATCTTCTGCTGCAAATTCTTGAGAGAGTTCAGAAACTTCCTCAGCAGGAGCCTCTTCATAAGTAGCCTTTTGGGTTTCATCTTGTGCTGTCCACTCGGCTTCCATTTCTTCAAATTCACTAGCAGACTTAATATCAATACGATAGCCAGTCAAATGAGCGGCTAAACGGACATTTTGACCACGACGGCCAATAGCAAGTGACAGCTTATTGTCTGGTACAACAACTGTTGCATGTTTGTCATCTTCTTCATCAAAGAGAACTTGATCAACCTCAGCAGGAGCAACAGCATTATAAATGAATTCTGCTGGATCATCAACCCACTCAATAACATCAACATTCTCTTCCATTGGAACCCAAAGTCCAGTTTTTTGATCAAAACGTTTAGGATGGAATTTACTGGTCACTTTCTTAATATTGGCACCTTTGCGGCCAACTATAGTTCCAATAGCATCAACATTAGGATTATGACTGCGAACCGCAACCTTCGTTCGATCACCAGCTTCACGTGCCACGCTCATAATTTCAACAGTGCCATCAAAAACTTCAGGAATTTCCTGTTCCATAATACGCTTGATAAATTCAGGATGACTGCGACTAACGAAGACATTGACGCCCTTAGGATTGTTTTCTACTTTATAAACATAAACTTCAATGCGATCATGAGAAGCAAACGTTTCACCCGGAACTTGATCTTGACGTGACAGCTGCGCTTCTATCGTTCCTAAATTAACATAGATAAAGCGATTATCAAAACGCTCAACAGTCCCTGTCATGATTTCTCTTTCATGCTCTTTATACTCATTAAAAGTGACTTCACGCATTTGACGGCGCATTTTTTCCATGATCGTTTGTTTAGCTGACTGGGCAGCCACGCGACCAAATTCCTTGGGAGACTCTTCAAAACGAATTTTATCTCCAAGTTCATAGGCTGTACTGATCGCAAGGGCGTCCTTCAAGCTGATCTCAAGGCGGCTGTCAAAAACTTCTTCAACAACTTCACGAACAGTGAAGACTTTAAAGTCTCCTGACTTTTCGTCAAATTCAATCTCAGCACTTTCTGCCTGCCCATAGCGACGTTTATAAGCTGACTTTAATGATTCTTTAACCGCATCAATAATATCATCTTTGTTAATGTGTTTTTCCTCTTCCAGAATACGGAAGGCTTCTAGCATTTCTTGGCTCATAGTTGTTTCTCTTTGTCTTGCAAAGATCTTCCTTTCTATAGTTTTACAGCAAGACGGGCTTTGGCGACCATCTTATAGGGGATAGTAACAGTTTTCTGCTGTGTTTTATCTAAATAAGTCATTTTTAGTGTTTCACCATCAAAGGCAGTCAAATCACCTTCAAAAACTTTGACCTTATCAATAGCTTGATAAAGACTGACATTGATATAATGACCAACAGCATTCATTAAACTCTGGGCAGTTTTTAAGGGGCGTTCTAGACCAGGACTTGAAATTTCCAACATGTATTGTTCTGGAAATGGATCAGGCTTTATAGTATCAAGCAAAGGACTGATAATATCTGTCAAATCAGCTGTATCTTCAACCGTAATCCCTTCTGGTTTATCAACTAAAATACTGAGTACATAGTTTCCACCTAATTTTTCATACTCGATATCAACCAATTCAAAAGGTTTTGGAATGACAGGTGCGACTACTGGCCTTACAATATCAACAAGCGTTGCGATAGTATTTCCCTCCTTACACACATAAGGAGCGAAGTCACAACTTCGCTCCTTTCTGTATTATTTCTTCTTATTATAGCATAAATAAGGAAAAAAGCAAGGCTAAGCGTTAATTTATGCTAATTATCAAAGGAGAGGAGGGGATTCGAACCCCCGAGCCCCGTTAAGGACTACACGCTTTCCAAGCGTGCGCACTCAGCCACTATGCGACCTCTCCATATAAACTGAACAAGTGCTCAGTTATATTGATAACTGTGAACAGACAGCTATATTTCTCAAAGAAACATTTGATCTCTTAAAATCGTGCTTCAACACGATAGATAACTTGACCTTTTTGAGAAAATTTCTCTTCATATTCTGTCATAACATTATTTTCATAATCACTAGCATGCAAGTCTAACCAGACCTGCTCTAAAATCATACCATATTGTGAGAAACTTGCCAAGCTGTATTCAAAAAGTTCACGATTATCTGTTTTAAAATGAATTTCACCCTTTTCTGGCAAAATTTTCTTATAAGTATCAAGAAAACTTTTATAAGTCAAGCGGCGTTTTTCATGCCGTTTTTTAGGCCAAGGATCACTGAAATTTAAATAGAGAAGGTCAATCTCTCCATCTGCAAAATAATGCGTCAAACTAGAACCATCCGCCAACATTAATTTGACGTTGGGAAGCTGACTGTCTAGAACTTTATCCAAAGCATGGCTAAGAACAGAAACCTGAATATCAATCCCTATGTAATTGATCTGAGGATTTTTTGCAGCCATTCCTGTAATAAAACGACCCTTGCCACTACCAACTTCAATATGAATGGGATGATCGTTGCCAAAAACTTCCTGCCAATGCCCCTTGACTTCTTCTGGTTTTAAAATAACATATCGAGGATTGTTTTCCAGATGCTCTTTGGCGCCTTTGCGTCTTCTAACTCTCATACTCCCCTTCTAAAAGGATTCTCTAAATTTACGTAATTCATAGATTTCCTGATTGACATTTTCCATGTCTCGATTTTCATAATATTTTAAAATTTGTGATAAATAAGACAGTTGCCCGTACCATTTTATCTTTTGAAAAACCTTAGTATTTTGCTTATAACCATAATAGCTCAGCCATTCTGCCCAACGCGTATGTGGAATATAATGGCTTAAAATATGAGCTACATCATACATGCGATCTGTCACTCGAACAGAATCCCAATCTACTAAATAAACCAAACCACTGGTTGTAATCACCCAATTGCTGTGCCTAACATCTCCATGAACAATAGTTGCATAGTCCTTTTTGAAATCAGGTAAGTTGCGCTTCATTTTAGCAACAACTGATTGCAAATAGGCATTTTCTGAAATTTGGTAAGGCGCGCTGCGTTCCCATGATAGAAGCAAATCCAAAGGTGTCTCAACTTTATAATTTAACTGAAGTAACTGATTAACCAAGGGTTTCGACTTATGCATTTGCAGCAAAACTTGTATAATTTGCTTACTATTCATATCGGCTCTGGTTAAAAGTCTGCCATCCAGCCATTCCTGAGCACTCATCATATCGCCATTACCTAAGCGTTTTGCCCATAAAAGCTGAGGAGCAATCTGCTCCTTAGCTAAGGCAGCTAAGATGGGAGTGGTATTGATTTTAACAAAAATCTTATCACCATTTGGATAAGTTCCGATATAAGCTTGACCACTTTTGCCCTTTAAAGGCGTTAAGGTTAAATCTTTATCTGATTGTGCCAAACTTTCTCCCTCCTTTTCATCTCAAATCACTAGTCTTATTTTACTTGTTTTAAACAGCTTAGTCAATCATCTTCTTTATTTTGTAAGGCAGATAAACTTCATTGAGACAAAGCATTGCCAAAAGTAAAATAATTGTCTTTTGCCATGAAAAGCTAAAACAAAATTCAACAGCTGTTAGAAAATATAGAATAACACGCAATAACTGTTTCAAATTAGCCTCCTTCTCCGCTTTTGAAACGGGAAAAAGGGCTGTTAAATATTGATAATCATAATGTTTATAAAGAGCCAACAATTGAAAAAGCAAGAGGTAATTAAAAAGGAGCGCTAAACCTGATGACATTAAAGGATTATCAATAAAAAGAAGACTTAAAAGGCTTAAAAAACCTAAACGAAAGGTCAGTCCTAAATAATCGCCACTGCGTAAAAAAGCTCTTAAATAAAGATTAGTCCATGCTTTATGAGTCTTCTTCGGCAATAATTTTGTCCCAAAATCCAAATAAGCCCGTCGCTTAACGCTGTTTGAAATTCCCTTAACATTGGTAAAAAGTGAAAAGAATTTTAAAATTGCCTGCTGCCGCTTTTTCTCTTGATTAAGAGCATGATCCCAGTTCAGTCCTTTCTGCTTCAAAAAAGCTCTGCTTTTTTTTTCAATGATCAATCCTTTTAAAAAGAGCAAAAAAAGGAGCAAAAAAAGAAAAGAAAAAAGTGCCAGTCCCAAACGTAAAAAAAGAGGTGCCAAAATAAGAAGCAAGAGTGTCTGCCAAGTTCCCCAAAAGAAAAGAGCTCGTCTTTTAGCTTTTTGGATTAAAGCAACAATGTCCTTTTCCCTGACCAAAAGAAATTGCTGATCCGCTGGTTCCAAATAAGTCGCTATATTTCCCCAAAATAGTAAGGTCAAGACAACTAACACTAAAACAAGCATGATAGGCCAATGATTAGCCGGAAAATGTTTTAACAGTTGACTATACTGTACCATAAGAAAACCTAGTAAAAAAATCAATACTAAAACAAAATGATCATTAAAAACATAGCGAAGGTATCGACTGCATTGATTGATAAAATGGAATCGTCTTTTTGTAAAAATTGCCTTCATAATCAACCCTCTTTAGTCAAAGTCATATAGATATCGTTAAGGCTGGCTTGTGCATTTCCAAAAGTCATTCGTAAATCAGCGAGACTTCCTTGAGCTCGGATTTGTCCATGATGTAAAATAACAAAGCGATCACACATCTTTTCAGCAGAATCCAAAACATGAGTTGACATCAAAATGGATTTTCCCTTAGCCTTTTCTGCTGCCAAAAGCTGAGTCAAATCTGAAATGGCAACAGGATCCAATCCCAAGAAAGGCTCATCAACAATAAAAAGACTCGGATCAATGATAAAAGCACAGATAATCATGACCTTTTGTTTCATTCCTTTGGAAAAATGAATAGGAAACCAATCCAGTTTATCTTCTAATCTAAAAAGTTCCAGCAGTTTTTGCGCACGCGCCAAAGCTGCTTCCACTTTAATATCATAAGCCATGGCTATCATCTCCAAGTGCTCTTTTAAGGTTAATTCTTCGTAAAGGCTAGGCGTTTCTGGAATAAACCCAATTTTCTTTCGATAAGCCATTTCTTGATCTGCAAGCGTCAGTCCATCAATACTGATTTTGCCTTCATAAGGCTGCAAAAGTCCAATAATTTCATTGATAGTTGTTGATTTTCCTGCACCATTGAGGCCTATGAGCCCGACCAACTCACCATCAGCAACCTCAAAACTGATATTTTTCAAGACAGGAATGTTGACGTAACCACCGGTCAAATTTTCTATTTTTAACATGACGTTTCTTTCTAACTTTGATATACTATATTATAACAAAAACAAGTTAAGTAGGTGATTTTTTATGAACGATTGTCTTTTTTGTAAAATTGTAGCTGGTGACATTCCCTCATCAAAAGTTTATGAGGACGAGGATGTCCTAGCCTTTCTTGATATTTCTCAAGCTACCAAGGGGCACACTCTTGTTATTCCCAAGGAGCATGTTAGAAATGCTCTTGAGATGACTCAAACACAAGCGGCCAATCTCTTTGCACGCATTCCAAAAATCGCACGCGCCTTGCAAAAGGCAACCAAGGCTGATGGCCTCAATATCATTAATAATAACGAAGAAACCGCCGGTCAAACCGTCTTTCATGCCCATGTGCATTTGGTTCCTCGCTTTGCTGATTCTGATGAATTTGACATTCGTTTTGTCCAACATGAACCTGACTTTACCCGTCTTGGACAATTAGCCGAAGATATTCAAAAGGAGATTGAAGCATGAAAATTAAAACTTTCATTCTTTCAAGCCTTCTTGGAGCCGGTCTTTATCAGATGTATTACAAACGCAAAGATATCAAGACTTCTTTCAAGGAAAGCAAAACACATTATGACAAAGCTAAATTCGATCTTAATAACATTAAAGAAAATTTAGCGATAATAGAGCAGCAAAAAGAAAAGATACAAGCTATCAATCAAGATTTAACTTATAAAATCCGTGTCTTTCAAAAAGAAAGCCAATCTCACATGGACGAAATTCAAAAAATAGTTGCTAGATATCACCAAGAAGACTAGACTGAAAAAGAGAGCCTCAGAGAAACTTGGAAAGATATCATTATTATAGAAAAATTGGGGTTAAAGTAAGATTCTAATCTCATTTTTTTGCAACGTTTAATCTCGACTTTATGAAGTAAGGTGAAAGGGTATAACTGAAAAACCATACCCTTCCACCTTATTTTTAATTACCAATTCCCGTTCCTGCAGCAGGTTGTTGGTAATTTCCTTGATTATAACTATTTTGTCCAGAATAATCACTGGAAGAACCAGAACTCGAATTGGAGCCATAAGAAGAACTAGAACCATAATCTGAACTTGAGCCAGAATAATTACCGCTGCTACTGTAATCTGAGGCACTGGAGCTACTGTCATAAATACTCGTATCGCCTCCATAAAAATTCTCATAAAGACTAGCCGTTGTTTTCAGATTTTCAGCAGTTGATTTTTTCAGCCCTAATTGTCCTTTAATACGATTTTGAGCTTTTAGCAATTCCTTGCTGGTTACTAGCTGATAAGAACCACCGTCAATAGTCGTTCCTTCTCCCTTGAGCTGATAAGTCCTAATACTCTTGAGAGCATCGCTGTACCCCAAAAGTTTAGGAATAGTACTGCTGGAAATTTCAATATTAGTCTGCATATTCTTGCTGACAGCTGATAAAATTTTACGATACTTGCTGACACTGTCTAAAGCTAAAATTTTCTTTAAGACCTTGCTGATGACCTCACGTTGACGCTTTTGACGGCCATAGTCTCCATCTGGATCATCATAACGCATTCGCGAATAAACGAGGGCCTGCTCCCCATTAATCTTGTGAGTCCCGGGCTCAACTGATGCTGTAAATTCAGGCTCATGTTCTTCAATTGAAATTGGAAAATCAAAATGATTGGTTACCGTAATACCACCTACAGCATCAACCAACTGAACCAGCCCTTCCATATTAATTTGAACATATTTATCAATCTTAATATCAAGCATATCCTGAACCGTCATAATAGCCATCTTAGCACCTCCAGCAGCATAGGCTGCATTAAGCTTGGCATCATAACCAGTCTGGTCATTAGTTTTAGATCCAGATAATTTAACCAAGATATCCCGTTCTAAACTGGTCATGGTTGTCTTTTTAGTTTTGGGATTAACCGTTACCAAAATCATAGAGTCACTGTTACCTTCCCATTTGGAAGTCCTCTCGGAAGAGCCCGTGTCAACTCCCATTAAGAGGATACTAAAAGGTTTTTCATCAGCAATAACGTCTTTACCTGAACCTGTGCCATAATCTTTAAAAGTTTTTGAAAATTCTCCTAAAGAAAAGTTATAAATACTCGTTGCATAAACTCCTAAAGCTACCAAGCTTGTGAGAAATATTGTAACCAGCATAATTAGAATTTTTTTACCAATCTTCATTTGTTTTTCTAATCTATCAGTTTCCTCCTAAGGTAAACATCAAGAAATACTCCATCTTTTGTTTTTGAGCCGTTCATTCCAAACAGCGTATCATTTCGCTATGTGCTAAAATCATCACAAGCTCTATCACTTGGCCGACTAGCTTACAATCACACAAATTTCATTGACTGATTGAGCTTTTTTCAATAAAAGCAGCCATTTCTTGAGCAGTTATATGAGGGTACTCTTCATCTCAAATTAAAATTAATCTCTTAATCGGTTTTTTCGAGATTTCTGATAAACTTTTTTTCTGTATCTTCAAAACTGACTTGACAGATAAAAACTTCCTGCTCAGTCATGCTCAAGTTCCGCAACCAATTGCTGAGAGCGCAGGCCATGAGGTAATAAAGTAATTTGTCTGCCATCCTCTGTTTTATCTAAAAGGACTGTCAAATAATCGCTCAAAAGGCTATCGTCTAAGAGCTCTCCCCACTCAATCACTGTTACGCCATCTCCAAAAAGAAAATCATCCAGATCAATAGAATCAGGATCATCACCAATTCGATAGACATCCAAATGATAAAGTGGCAGCCTTCCCTCATATTCACGAACAATCGTATAGGTTGGACTCTTAATCATCTGCTTAATCCCCAAACCTTTGGCAATTCCTTTTGTCAGAGTGGTTTTCCCAGATCCTAAATCGCCTGTCAGAACAAGAACGTCTTGAGCTTGTAGTTTTTGACCAATTCTCTGTCCAAGAGCCATTAGCTGATTTTCATTTTGGCTATAAAACATAAAAGTATTATATCAAAATCTTTTATTACTTCCAACTATTTTCAAAAAATGAAAAAATTTCGCTTTGGACAGTAAAAATAGGAGCTCAGCCTTATCTGAGCTCCTATATATGCAAATAAAATTTTTAATTACAAAACAGCTAAACTGATAAAGTTCAAGATGAAAAGAACATCAAGCACCCAAATAATAGGATGAATATCCTTGGCTTCCTTTTTAATCAATTTAGAGAAGGTATAAAAGAGAAAACCAGTTGCAATTCCTTGTGTAATACTGTAAGCAAGCCCCATAAAAACAGTTGCAAAAAAGGCTGGAATGGCTTGGCTCATGTCAGACCACTCAATGTCTTTGAGACTTGATAGCATCATAATACCGACAATTAAAAGTACTGCTGCTGTTGCCTGCGTTGGAACAATAGCAAGAAGAGGACTGAAAAAACTTGATACAGCAAAAAGAAGCGCAACGACAACCGCTGTCAGACCCGTACGGCCTCCGGCACCAATACCAGCGGCAGATTCAACAAAAGTCGTCACATTTGAAGTACCCGCAACTGCTCCAACCGTTGTTCCCACCATGTCTGAAAACAGAGCCTTATCCATTTTATTTTGCAGACCAGATGATGTTGATTCACTAGTTACATCAAAAATACCAGCTTTAGCTCCCGTACCAATGAGAGTACCAACATTATCAAAAATATCAGTCAAGGCAAAAGCCAAGATAGTCATCAAAACCTCAGGAATGCGACCAGCATCTGAAAACAGAGATCCCAAACCTTTATTGCCAAGAGCCGCTCCAAAAATTGTGCCCAAATCCTTAACAGCAGCCACTGGATTATTGGCAGAAAAATCAATTTTTGACAGATCAACAACACCCGCTAAAAGAGCAATAACAGTTGTTACAATAATAGAAAGGATAACCCCGCCTTTGATATTTTTAATGATAAAGAAAGCTGTGATAATAATACCAATAACGGCCACGAGAACTGCCGGATTGTTAAAATTAACCAGTGATGGTGTTGCAGAAGAGTTAGCTGTAATAGAGGCTAGGCCTTTTGCTGCACCTTTACCAGAGACGCTATAAGTTCCTGGATCAATAGCAAAATTCAACAAACCAGCATTCTTAAGACCAATGTAAGTCAAAAAGATACCAATACCAGCACTGATAGCTTTTTTAAGACTGTCTGGAATTTCATCAATAATCATACGACGAACTCTGGTTAAGGTAATAATAATTGAAATAATCCCACAGATAAAAACCATGGCTAAAGCTTCTTGCCAAGTATAACCAAGTGAAAAAACCACTGTATAGGTAAAGAAAGCATTGAGGCCCATTCCCGGTGCCATAGCATAAGGAATATTAGCATAAAGTCCCATCATCAAGGTTCCCGCGATAGAGCCAATAATAGTTGCTAGAAAAACACCTTGTGATGGCATACCTGTCTGATTCAAAATAGAAGGGTTAACAAATAAAATGTAGGACATGGCAAAGAAGGTTGTGATGCCAGCCAACACTTCTGTCCGAACAGTTGTTTTGTTCTCTTTTAGTTTAAAAAACTTTTCCATTAAAAATAGTTCTCCTTTTTATGAACGCTAAGTCTTATTATAGCTAAAGATGAAATGGTATTCAAGAGCCTATTTGCTGCTTTCCTTATCAAGAAAAAGCAAAACCATGATTTGAATAAAGCTAAATCCCACAATAAAAGGCAGAACATCTGTTGATAAGAGTTTACCTAATTCAGTAATGACTACTGTTGGACGCAAGACAAGATCCCAAGAATTAAGTCTGGCATAGCGTCCTAGATGGATGGCAAAACTAGAAATCACAGACAGCAATATTAGAACAAACAGCTTAAAATAATATTCTTTAATCACAAAACGTTTCAATAACTGATTGACACTCTCAACACCGCACAAGGAACCAAAAAGAATACTAGCCAAAAACAAAAAATAGTGAATCAGACTCTGAACATTACTAAAACTACTGCCAATAAAATCCATGTGCACCAAATCCGTCAACATATAAAAAGTATTGGGATAGAAGAAAAGCCAAAATAACGTAAAAATAAAGGTTAATGAAAGATTTTTAAAACGATTAAGACAAAAACTAAAATCCAAAGCCAAAAGGGCCAGAAACATATTCCAAATTAAATACGTTTCTTTTATTTGAAAATAAACAATAGCTCCAGAAATCATAAAGAAAAAAAGATGGCTGATAAGCAATTTATTTTTCATAAAACACCTCCACTTGTAAAATAAAATTATATCATATTCTCAAAAATGATATCTTCTATCTAGAGTTCACTATTAAGAAGTTCTTAGAACCTCAATTTTACTATTCTATCCTAGCAAGCCTTTTAAATTTTTTACTGAAATAAAATTTGATAATCACCGCTCTATCATTGATTTTCCTTATATAGTAGTAAAAACAGTTTGGTTTAAGTAAGAGCATCCTCAACTAATCATTGAAATATTTCGCTCAAAAAGCACACTAATCATCCCTTCACTTGCTTAATTTTCTTCTTTTCTGCTATAATTTTGCTATGATTAAAAAAATGATTGCCATTGATTTAGATGGTACGCTTCTCAAAAGTGACGGAACACTTTCCGATTACACTGTCGCTATTATTAAAAAAATTCAAGAGCAAGGACACTTGGTTATCATTACGACTGGCCGGCCCTACCGTATGGCTTTGGAATTTTATAAAATTCTAGGATTAAAAACACCAATGATTAATTTCAATGGTTCTTTGATTCACATTCCTGAGAAAAAATGGGCTGGTGAACACAAGGTTCGGATTGACCGAAGGTATCTTTTTGACGTTTTAAAGAATGAAAAGGCCTTTGAAGCAGACTTTATTGCCAGTGAATACCGCAAAAAATTTTACTTGACACTTGATCACCGTCACGCCATTAAACCAGAGATTTTTGGTGTTAAAGAATTGACAAATAAGATGCAGCTTAAACCTGAAAAGATTACACGGGATCCCCATGCCCTTCTTATGCAGACCCGAGTTGCTGATAAATATGCTCTAGCTAATGATATGCGTCGCCATTTCAATCATGAAATGGAAATCAGCAGCTGGGGCGGCCCTATGAATATCCTTGAATTTTCACCCAAAGGAGTTCACAAAGCTTATGCACTAAAAAATCTGCTCAAAACGCTCAATCTTTCTCGAGATGATTTAATAGCCTTTGGTGATGAACATAACGATCGGCAAATGTTAGCCTTTGCTTCTGTCGGCTATGCCATGAAAAATGCCAGTGAAGTACTGTTACCTTATGCTGATAAAATGACACAATTTGACAATGATCACGATGGCGTGGCTAAAGAACTAAAAAAATTGTTTCTATAGAATAAAAAAGGTTTGTCAAAATATTTTGACAAGCTTTTTTTGACCATTATGTAAAGGATTTTTGATAGATGTTTTTCCTAAAAGAGAGTAAGATGAAGATAAACGAGGTAACCTATGAACATTGGAGAAAAACTCAAAACAGCACGCCAACAATCCCATCTAACTCAAGAAGCTGTCGCTGACTTAATCTTAGTTTCCAGACAAACCATCTCTAATTGGGAAAATGAAAAATCTTACCCAGACATTGTCAATTTGATAAAACTTAGTGACCTTTATCAGATTAGTTTAGACACACTGTTAAAAGACGATGGAAAAATGATCGAACATCTAGATAAGACAACTAATGCTGTTAAAAGCAATCAAAAACTGCAAACTTTTTTATTAAGCTATCTGGCGATGATAACCTGTCTGCTGCTTTTATCATTATTCTTTCTAAAAAGTTACTATTTCTTATTGTTTTTAAGTATTATCATGATTTTAGGTGTACTTATTTTGTTTTATCAAATCATAAAAAGAATTTAGAAGGTGATTGCAATGATGATACAACAAATAATGTTAATAATCAGTCTTTTTCTCTTTTTGATAGGTGCTATTTTAACCAGCTATCAAATTTTTAAAATTGTTGAACTTGATGCACGATCTAGAGGACTAAATAATCCCGAACTTTGGGGACTTTCTACTGCTGGCAGAGGAAATATTATCGGTCTTATTCTCTATTTTAAACATCGGGAAGATTATCCTATCAAAAACTTTCCACCCAAAAAGCAGGCAGAGAGTTCAAAACGTAAGAGATGGGCTATCCTTACCCTTTTTCTAGCAGGACTTGGTGCTGTTGGTATCGTTTTAGTTACTTTTTAGCTCAATTAAGTCTTAAAATCGTCTGCTGTTAAGGAAAGCTCCTCTCTGGAACTATCTTCCAGAGCAGTTACTGTTACACCTAAAAGACGGACACCAGAATTATTTTCTGTCAGATGATCAAAAATGCGATGAGCTGAACGTTCAATAACTTCAAAATCCTGAGTAGGTACATCTAAGGTTTTTCGCTTGGTCAGTGTTGAAAAATCCGAATAACGAACTTTAATAACGACAATCTTTCCTTTGCGCCCATGCTTTTTTAAACTGTCAGCTACTCGTCTGGCAGTCTTTGATAGTTCCAGTTTAATATCTTCATCATTATAAAGCAATTTCCCATAGGTCCTCTCACTGCCAATAGATTTACGAATGCGGTCGTTTTTGACAGGAGAATTACTGATACCACGTGCTTTTCGATACAGATCAAAGCCAAAACGCCCAAAAAGATCAATCAAGGTCATTTCCGGCACCTGTTGCAAATCCTTACCCGTAAAGATATGAAGAGCATGCAGTTTCTCAACAGATTTTTTCCCCACACCATAAAACTTTTCAATAGGTAAGGTTGCTAAGAAGCCTTCTGCATCCTGTGGCAAAATGACTGTTAAACCATGCGGCTTATCATAATCGCTAGCCAACTTAGCTAAAAATTTATTGTAGGAGACACCAGCAGAACAAGTTAAATGAAATTCTTCCCAAATATCGCGTTGGATAAGTTTAGCAATCTTCACTGCTGATTTTATGTTCAATTTATTTTCAGTAACATCTAAATAGGCTTCATCAATACTCATGGGTTCTACCAAATCTGTATAACGTCTAAAAATTTCTCTGACTTGTAATCCAATTTGACTGTATTTAGTATGATTGCCTCTGATAAAAATAGCTTGCGGACAACGTTCGTAAGCTTCTTTTGAACTCATGGCTGAGTGAATACCAAATTCTCTGGCCAAATAATTAGCTGTCGAAACAACACCACGGCCGCCTGTTTGACGGGGGTCAGCACCAATTACAAGCGGTTTACCTTTCAATTTAGGATTATCACGTTCTTCTACTGCAGCAAAAAAGGCATCCATATCAATATGAATAATTTTTCGTGACGTATCATTAATCAGCGGAAAAATAAGCATCGCAACCTCTTTTATGATTTGTTGTATCCATTATATAATCTTTCTGTACTTTCCGCCACTTTTTGTATTTATAATACAGTTAAGCTTCTTTTAATAAACTGTATTATAAAAGAAATCGCTTACAAGCAAGTTCTTTCGCTTGTGTAACCGGTTACTGTATGATAGAATATAATCGTAAATTGTAACAGATTAACTGTTACTAGAATAGAGGGGAACTCAATTATGGCAACTGTCAAAACTAACACTGACGTTTTTGAAAAAGCCTGGGAAGGCTTTAAAGGAACTGACTGGAAAGACAGAGCAAGCATTTCTCGCTTTGTTCAAGACAACTACACTCCATATGACGGAGACGAAAGTTTTCTTGCCGGCCCTACTGAACGTTCACTTCACATCAAAAAAGTCGTAGAAGAAACTAAAGCGCATTACGAAGAAACACGTTTTCCGATGGATACACGTATTACATCTATTGCTGATATCCCAGCAGGTTATATTGACAAGGAAAATGAATTGATTTTTGGTATCCAAAACGATGAACTTTTTAAGCTGAACTTCATGCCAAAAGGCGGTATTCGCATGGCTGAAACAGCTTTGAAAGAACATGGTTATGAACCAGACCCTGCCGTTCATGAAATCTTTACCAAATATACAACAACCGTTAATGATGGTATCTTTCGTGCTTACACTTCAAACATTCGCCGTGCACGTCATGCCCACACTGTAACTGGTCTCCCAGATGCATACTCTCGCGGACGTATTATTGGAGTTTATGCCCGTCTTGCTCTCTATGGTGCTGACTACTTGATGCAAGAAAAAGTGAACGACTGGAACTCAATTGCTGAAATTGATGAAGAATCAATTCGTCTTCGTGAAGAAATCAATCTTCAATATCAGGCACTTGGCCAAGTAGTGCGGTTGGGTGATCTGTATGGTCTTGATGTTCGCAAACCTGCTATGAATGTTAAGGAAGCTATCCAATGGGTTAATATCGCCTTTATGGCTGTCTGCCGCGTTATCAATGGTGCTGCAACTTCTCTTGGACGTGTCCCAATCGTTCTTGATATCTTTGCAGAACGTGACCTTGCTCGTGGCACTTTCACTGAATCAGAAATCCAAGAATTCGTTGATGACTTCGTTATGAAACTTCGTACGGTTAAATTTGCACGTACTAAGGCTTATGACGAACTTTACTCAGGTGACCCAACATTTATTACGACTTCTATGGCTGGTATGGGAGCTGATGGACGTCACCGTGTTACTAAGATGGACTACCGTTTCTTAAATACGCTTGATAATATTGGCAATGCTCCAGAACCTAACTTAACCGTTCTTTGGTCAAGTAAATTGCCTTACTCTTTCCGTCATTATTGTATGTCTATGAGCCATAAGCATTCTTCAATTCAATATGAAGGTGTCACAACTATGGCTAAAGAAGGTTATGGTGAAATGTCATGTATCTCATGCTGTGTATCTCCGCTTGATCCTGAAAACGAAGATCGTCGCCACAATCTACAATACTTTGGTGCTCGTGTTAATGTTCTTAAAGCACTTCTTACAGGTCTTAATGGCGGTTACGACGATGTTCACAAAGACTACAAAGTATTTGATGTAGAACCTATCCGTGATGAAGTCCTTGATTTTGAAACGGTTAAAGCTAATTTTGAAAAAGCACTTGATTGGTTGACTGATACTTACGTGGACGCAATGAATATCATTCACTATATGACTGATAAATATAACTATGAAGCCGTTCAAATGGCCTTCTTACCAACACGTGTTAAAGCCAATATGGGATTTGGTATTTGCGGATTCTCTAATACAGTTGATTCATTATCAGCTATTAAATATGCTACTGTAAAACCTATTCGTGATGAAGATGGTTACATTTACGACTATGAAACTGTTGGTAACTTCCCTCGTTACGGAGAAGATGATGACCGTGTAGACTCAATCGCTGAATGGTTGCTTGAAGCTTTCCATACTCGTCTTGCACGTCATAAACTGTACAAAGATTCCGAAGCTACTGTATCATTGCTTACAATCACTTCTAATGTTGCTTATTCTAAACAAACTGGTAATTCTCCAGTTCACAAGGGTGTTTACCTCAATGAAGATGGTTCTGTGAACTTGTCTAAAGTAGAATTCTTCTCACCAGGTGCTAACCCATCAAATAAAGCTTCCGGCGGCTGGTTGCAAAACTTGAACTCATTGAAGAAACTTGACTTTGCTCACGCAAATGATGGTATCTCATTGACAACTCAAGTTTCACCAAAAGCTCTTGGTAAGACATTCGATGAACAAGTTGCTAACTTAGTAACAATTCTTGATGGTTACTTTGAAGGCGGCGGTCAACACGTTAACTTGAACGTTATGGATCTTAAAGATGTTTATGACAAGATCATGAATGGTGAAGATGTTATCGTTCGTATCTCAGGTTACTGTGTTAACACTAAATACCTTACTAAAGAACAAAAGACTGAATTGACACAACGTGTTTTCCATGAAGTTCTTTCAATGGATGATGCAGCTACAGACTTGGTTAACAACAAATAAGAGTTAAACAGTTTAGTTTAAAAGACCTCACTTTTATGAGTGAGGTCTTTACTTTGCTTTCGGGTACGATCAAAGCAGTGAGAGCTTTTTATATTCTAAAAACTCACAAATTCAGAAAAAAACAGCTCTTGTGATTTGAAAAGCTTTTAGCTACAATAATATTATGAAAATTAATTATACTCGCGACACACTGTCATCCACCTATCTTGATGCAGTAAAAATTAGAAACATTGTCTTCGTTCAAGGACAAGGTGTCCCATTAACTATTGAAGTTGATAAGAACGAAGCACATTGCATTCATTTTGTACTTTATGATGACAAAAATAGGGCTGTTGCAACCTGTCGTCTTTTACCCACGGAGGATGGAATCACAGCGACCTTACAGCGCATGGCTGTTTTACCGGGCAATCGCGGTAAAAATTATGGAAAACTCATTCTAGATGCTGCAACAGACTTCGCCAAAAAGCAAGGTTATCAACAAATGACTTTACATGCTCAATTGAGTGCCAAAGGTTTCTACCAAAGAATGCAGTTTAAATCTTTAGGACAAGAATTTGAGGAAGCTGGCATTAAGCATATTACTATGACAAAAGCTTTGTCATAAACATGTTTATATGATGACTGTATTCGTACAATCATCTTGATTCTCTAAATATCAGATAGGATTGGGACAAAGGTGTCCTGACCCTTTTATTGTCTAGTGGGTTCAACTCTCATTTCATCTATAGCTTAGAAAATCAGTCACAATTGCTATCTGAAACTTTTTTTAAAGCAGCCTTAATTACTTCAATTAAATCATTGCGATCTAAAATCCACTGGGAGCGCTCATCTTTTTCATAAGTACGATTACTAAGAAAAATGGCTGCGCTCTGTTTCTTAATGTTAAGTAAAATAAAGGTACCAGTATAGCCTGTATGAAACAGCCAATCACCAGTTAAGTCCCAAGCAAGACTACGTGTCTTGTCGGCATAAGCAAAATCTTGAGTCAACGGCTTAGCAAAGTCATCGCTTAAATAATGGTTAACAAAGCACTTTAAATCTTCTAAATTTGAAAAAAGTCCTGCTGAGCCTGTGTGAATGCCCAAAACTTGAGCCTTTGGATCATGAACCCTTCCAATAGGGATTGTTTTGCCCGTTGGTACTGCTCTTTTAACAGGTCCAAAACTTGTCTTTTCCATCCCAAAAGGCTTCAAAACATGTTCTTTTATGATCCTATCTAAAGACTGATCATAGAATTCTTCCAACAAAAAACCCAACAAAATAAAATTAAGATCTGTATAATGAAAAGATTTAGTTTTAGTAACTTCAATGTGATTGATTGCTTGTTTGAGAGCTGCAAAGTCCAACTTATTTCGGTTGGGAATGAAGGGATCAATACCACTTGTATGCGTTAAAAGCTGCCTGATGGTTACTGAGGAGTCATGAAAATTGGGATAATAAGCCTGGAGAGGCTCATCAAGCTTTAAATGGTTATCCTGAAGCAAAAAGATAATAACTGTCCCAACACCGACTACCTTAGAAACACTAGCAAGATCATAGACCAGACCTGCTTTTGTCTTGTGATGAGGAATTGTTTCTCCTAAATAAAATTCCTGCCATTGGCCATCATAAAGTGCTAAACTTGCTCCTAAATAAACGTGCTGACTAATCTGTTGATTAATCTTATCAATAATTTTCTGATAGGTCATTTTACTTTACGAAACCAAATTTCAATCTGGCTTGGATCTGAAAAAACCAAAATCTTTTCCTTCTTATCTAAGTAGACATCCTGTCTTTTTTCTTCAAGATAATTCTTTAAAGCAACAAGATCATAATTTTCAGCAACTCGAATTTCTAAAATTTCCAGATCCCAGGCAATATGAGGCTGGATGGTTAGATCCTCTCCATGACTCTCAACAAAATCTAACAAAATTGGAAATTGATTTTGAAAAAGATCTTGATAAAAATTCTGTGATTTTACCTTATCGGGAACATTTAAACACATACTTTCCACTTTGAAAGCTGACAGCCCTTTGAAATCAGGTAAAGGTTGATAATCCGCTTGTTTAGTCTCTTGAAGAGTCGTTAAATCATCTTCAGCATGAATAAGAAAGCGATCCTTTTCAGGAGAAATGGCCTCAAAAGCATAGCCATTAGCTCCTTTAAAAACCTTATCTGCCTGAGCTCCATTAGCTAGTAAAGCAGCAATTTCTTCAGTCTTACTAGCTTTGATAATTATTTTATTGAGTTTTTTTGTCCCTTTTACTGCTCTTGTACGAATATCCGGTGACTCTTCAATCAAAAAGAGACTGCCTGCTTGAGCCCAATCCCCAAAAATAACCAAAGAATTCTCTTCCGAAAGCACTTTGAAACCTAAAGTATTCTGATAGAAATCAATATTTTCTTCACGATTATTAATCCGTAAAACGGGTGAGTAAAACTCCATCTGTTCAAACACTGTCATCTTGTCCAATCCTCCCTTAGTAGTTCTATTTTAGACAAAATATGAAAATTTGACAAGAAATTGTATGCTTTCTTTAATATTTTTTTAACACAAGATTAAAAATAACCGAAAGACGAAAGTAAAAAACAAAAAGCTGAGCAAACAACTCAGCTTTTTGTTAATCTAAATGATTACTTCATATATAAATATTTGAACAAGGCAACGCCTGCTATTCCAGCAAGGATTGGTGCAATGACTGGAACCCAAGAATACCACCACTTTGAGTTACCCTTAGATTTACCAAGTACTGATTCTGGCAAGAAATGGTGAAGAAGACGCGGACCTAAGTCACGTGCAGGATTAAGGGCAGGTCCAGTAGGACCTCCTAAAGATGCTACCAGTGCCATAACAAGGAAACCTAAACCAAGGTGAGCTATCGCCAAACCAGAATTAACATTGGCACCCACTGTCAGACCAACTTGAGAGAATTTAAAAGTAGAAGATGTTACATCAGTTCCCATGGTGTTTAATTGCTGAACAATTTCACCGCCAAAGTAGTTTTTCGTAAGAGCAAGTGCACCAAAGAAAAGCACAAATGAACCAGCAAACTCATTTAAAAAACCATTGATAAGTGAAGCTTTCTTACTTGCATCCGTACCATCATCCACAGCTGATATAGTAGAGAATGTTCCCAAAATACCATCAGAACTTTCAGTTTGCCTGTAATAAGGAGCATGAGTTGCCACAATAATCAACTGACCAAAGATAGCTCCCAGCATTTGTGCAAGAATATAAGGAAGTACTTGTTTCCAAGGGAAAAGATCCGATATTGCAAGGCCAAGCGTAAAAGCAGGATTAATATGGTTACCAGATACATTACCAAACATCAAAGCAGGCAGCATCACACCAAAACCATAACCTAAGGTGATGATAACCCAGCCACTTTTGTAACCCTTTGTTCCTTTCAATTCTACATTTGCAACGGCACCATTCCCCAAAATAACGAGTAGAGCAGTACCAATAAATTCTGTGATATATTTCACAGTCCACGTAACATCCATTTGTCTGTTATTCCTCCGCATTTTAATTTTTTAGACATGTATCATTTTATCAAGTATAATAGATAATGTAAAGACTCTTAGAAAATTAAAACGTTTACTTTATGAAAGGTCCCTATGAAATATAATCAATACAGTTATATCGGTACTTCAGTCTCACAGGCTGAAAAAGAGCTAAAAGAACTTGGTTTTCAAATCAGCAGTCAAAAAACCAATAAAGCAAACTTAGCGACCTTTGTTAGTCAAATTTACTTTCACAATCCTGATAAAGATGATGTCTTCAAAAGTATAATTGCTGATAGTCAGACTGATTTAGCAACTTTTTTGCATTCTGACCGAGAATTAACAGAAGAGATTTTTTATACTATAACCTTGCAACTCTTGGAATTTACGCCTTATATTGACTTTGACGAAGCAAAAACTTTCATTAAACACAGTCATTTTCCTATCATCTTTCAACCAAAGCACTTCTTATTGAATTTTTATCAATTGCTGGGGACGCGTACTAAAAATGGAATGACTTTGATTGATAAGTTGGTCAGTCAAGGCTTTTTGCCAGCCGATAACCATTATCGTTATTTTAATGGCAAGAGTCTAGCAACCTTTGATACGAATGCCCTCATCCGTGAAATTGTTTATGTCGAAGCTCCCCTTGATACCGATAAAGATGGACAACTGGATCTCATTAAGGTCAATATTATTCGCCCCCAAACAAAGGCAAAACTACCAGTCGTCATGACGGCCAGTCCCTATCACCAAGGAACAAATGATAAAGGAGCCGATAAAAAATTGCATCAAATGAAAGGTGAATTGACTGTTAAAAAAGCTGCTACTATCACTGTCACTGATACCCATTTTCAGGCTCTGCAAGCTCCCTCTTCCAATTTGCCAATTAGTCCTGCACAAGAAAGTTTTTCTTACATTGACAGCTATCCCCTCAATGATTACTTTCTAGCTCGCGGCTTTGCTAACATTTATGTATCAGGTGTTGGCACCAAAAATTCCGATGGCTTTATGACGAGCGGTGATTATGTTCAAATCGAATCCTTTAAGGCGGTTATTGATTGGTTAAATGGCAGAACCACTGCCTATACGAGTCATAAGCGTGATAAAAGGGTTATGGCTGACTGGACTAATGGTTTGGTAGCCACAACAGGAAAATCCTATTTAGGAACCATGTCAACAGGACTAGCAACGACTGGTATTAAAGAACTTAAAGTCATTATTGCGGAATCTGCTATTTCTTCTTGGTATGATTATTATCGTGAAAATGGTCTAGTGTGCAGTCCCGGTGGCTATCCAGGAGAAGATTTAGATGTTCTGACGGAATTGACCTATTCTCGAAATTTAGCAGCTGGCGATTATCTAAGAAATAATGCGCAATATCAAAAAATGCTAGCAGAACAAGTTAAACAAATTGATCGCACCAGTGGCGATTACAATCAATTTTGGCAGGACCGCAATTATCTTCCTCATGCTCATAAGATCAAAGCACATGTTGTCTATACTCATGGTCTGCAAGACTGGAATGTCAAGCCAAATCAAGTCTACTACATTTTTAATGCTCTGCCAGAGAAGATCCAAAAGCATATTTTTCTTCATCAAGGGCAACATGTCTATATGCATAACTGGCAATCCATTGATTTTCGTGAAAGCATGAATGCCCTTTTAAGTGAAGAACTATTAGGTCTACAGAATCATTTTCAATTACCAACTATTATTTGGCAGGATAATTCACAAGTACAAACTTGGAAAAAACTTAACAATTTCGGCTCTCATCAGACACGTCAATTTTCTCTTGGGCAAGAGAAAAAAATCATTGATAATCACTATCCTTCTTCTGATTTTAAGCGCTATAGTGATGACTATCATGCTTTTAAACACGATCTTTTTCTCAAGAAAGCTAACGAAATTGCCATTGACTTACCCATCCAAGAAGATATGCTAGTTAATGGACAGATCAAACTCAATCTGACACTTAAATCCAGTAGTAATAAAGGACTGCTCTCTGCCCAAGTTCTTGATTATGGTCAAAAAAAGCGTTTCTCTGATTTACCAACAATCCTTGAACACAATAGCATTGACAACGGACAAAATTTCTCCCGTGAAGCTTTACGAGAACTACCTTTTAAAAAAGCACCTTATCGCATCATCACAAAAGGCGTCCTTAATTTACAAAATCGCACAGATCTCTTAACGATTGAAGATATCTTCCCCAACAAATGGATGACCATTACTTTTAATCTCCAAGCAAGTCTTTATCAGCTACAAAAAGGAGACAGTCTCAGAATCGTCTTCTATACTACAGACTTTGAACAAACCGTTCGTGATAACAGCAACTATATTCTGGTAGTTGATTTAGCAAAATCAACTATCGAAATCCCCATTGCTTAAGGCCAACGCATGTAAAAAGAGCAAAAAATTTTTGCTCTTAGAAAGAAAGCTTGATCTTCATCCTAAGATCTGTCTTAATATAGCATTAAAAACCTCTAACACTATCAATGTAAAACGTCTTCCTCTAGCTAATTAAAAATGATATAATAAAAAACAGGCTGACAACTCAGTTCTTACTTTTCAATAAGACGATTTTAATCCACAAACAAATCATAACCACCCGTTTAACGGGTGGTTTGGACGAGGGCTATAAGCTCACATCACCAGCCAGCGCCTAAAGACGCTGGCTTTCACTTTGTTCAAGCCTAACTGCTTTTGACTCGTTACTTACCTCTCAAAAGGGCTATGGTATTACTTGCCATTATCCCTAAAAGGATCTTCATATTCTTTCACACTCAATTTATCAAGTGCGATATCATGTTTTTCTTGTTCTTGTATATATTTCTTTATTGTGGCTTCGTTAAGTCCCACTGCACTCACATAATAGCCCTCTGCCCAAAAATGGCGATTCCCAAATTTATATTTGAGATTACCGTGTTTATCAAACATCATAAGAGCACTCTTACCTTTTAAATAGCCCATGAAACTTGAAACACTTATTCTTGGTGGAAGGCTGACCAACAATATGAACATGGTCTGGCATCAGATGGCCTTCGATAATTTCAACATCTTTGTAACTACATAATCGTTGGAATATCTCGCCTAAACTACTTCGATATTGATTATAGATGATTTTTCGTCTATACTTAGGGGTGAACACAAGGTGATAGAACACATCTACTTTATGTGTGATAAACTATGTGCCTTTTGTGCCATCTTTTGCTCCTTTCGCTTTACAATAGGCTTGAACACCTTTATTGTATCGCGTTTGGAGATTTTTTGTATAACATTCAATGCGCACCCGCATAGCGGGTGGTTTATTTGTCTCGCACCTACGGAGCGAGACAGACTAAAGTCACTAAAATTTAAACAAGGCTCAAACCCTTGTCACGAAAGGAATCTTAAAAATATTATGATGAATATGCAAGACTCGCCCTTAATTTTTTTAAGTCTTGTTATCGTTCAAAACGTTGATTTCATAAGGTTTTAGATTTTAATGGGCACCTCTAAAAACTAATTGGGGAAAATAAGAATGCTGATTCACCCAATATTTTGACTGGACAAAACTTTTAAATGTGGGAGTTTTTAGAAGCCCCTTATATTAATCATATGATGCATCATCAGATAATATCTTTTAGTATTCATTCAATACTATTTGTAGGAATCCTCTTAACTATATTCTAACAAAAGCATCTATTTTCCATCTGTAGAATATCTATAGATTTTCTATTTTTTCAAAAGATGCAAAAACATATTAATACTCAAAGAAAATCAAAATCAGACGAGGCGACAAACCGCAGACAGTACTGGAGTACGGCCAAGTGAAGTCAACGACGTATTATTTTGATTTTAAAAGAGTATAAATAGCCTTCATACTGCACTGCTAACGACAGCTAGTCCGAATTCAATTACTCGTGATTTACGCCTATAGGTTACGACTGCCTTTTTGGACTTTAGAGTTTTGCGCTCCCTTATCCGCTATACACGCCTTTATATCACGTTTCTGTTCGTAGAGCCACGATTTCACTAGCCCTTCTTCTCCCCGCTACCTCACGATAGTCAGGCTTGGGAATCGCTATTGGGTTCACCGGTAGCAGGGATCCCAGAGGACTTGCACCTCAGATGTGCGACATGCCCGTCGTACGCAAAAAAGCAGTCCCCAAGGGAACTGCTTCTACTTAAACCTAATCAAGAGGTACCTTTTTACAGACGCGCGTTCAATTCAGCACCCAGATCTTCAAATCCTGACTTATCAAGAAGGGCAAACATGTTTTTCTTGTATGCTTCTACACCTGGCTGATCAAACGGATTGACACCATTGAGGTAGCCAGATAGACCGATAGCCAGTTCAAAGAAGTAAATAGTGTAACCCAGTGTGTATTCATCTTGCTCTGGGAGGGTCAGATAAGTATTCGGAACACCACCATCTGTACGAGCCAGAAGCACACCGTCTGTTGCCTTCTTGTTGACATAGTCAACATCCTTACCTTGGAGATAGCCCAGTCCATCAGTAACTGAAAACTATCATCTCCGGTTAGCAAATAAGATGTTGTACCGCCGTCTTGATAGGGGTAGGCTCCCCAACAACCTAAAGTCGTTAATTTCATAGAATCACCTTCTTTTCTTAATAGGTTTATTATAACAAAAGATATTTATTCAACTAAAAAATACCAGCAAAACTGGTATTTCTAACATTTTAAAGTACAGTTGCTAATTTTTCTAAGGTTCTCACCATTTGAGAAACAAATCCATTTTCATTATCGTACCAAGAAACTGTTTTAACTAACTGATGTTCTCCTACTGTAGTCACCTCGGTTTGTGTTGGATCAAACACTCCACCAAAGCTAGTACCAATAATATCAGTGGAAACAATGCCATCTTTATTATATCCGAAAGAAGGATTGTTTTTAGTACTTTCTTCAAGTGCTTGATTCACCTCTTCCTCACTGACTGTCTTTTCTAAAATAGTTACCAACTCAGTAATGGAACCATCCGATACCGGTACCCTTTGAGCATGGCCTTTTAGTTTTCCATTTAATTCGGGGATAACAAGTCCAATGGCTTTTGCAGCACCTGTGCTATGTGGAATAATATTATCAGCTGCAGAACGAGTAGAGCGGAAATCGCTAGATTTAGTTGGACCATCTAATAATTTTTGAGTTCCTGTATATGCATGAACAGTTGTAATAGTCCCAGCAATAATACCAAATTTCTTATTCAAGTAATAAGCGAGTGGAGCTAGACTATTAGTTGTACAAGACCCTGCGCTAATAATATCATCTTTGGGTTCAATAGTTTCATGATTAACATTATAGACCACAGTTTTTACATCGTTCCCTGCTGGCGCAGAAATTAAAACCTTTTTAGCTCCGGCCTGTAAATGAAGAGATGCTTTAGAACGGGTAGTATAAAAACCAGTACACTCTAATACAATATCTACTCCATCTTCTTCCCATGGAATTTCCTCTGCTTTATTTTTAGCATGAACCTTTACTTCATGACCGTTGATTACTAGTGATTCGTGATGAACAATAACTTCTCCCTTAAAGCGGCCGTGAGTTGAATCGTACTTAAAAAGATAGGCAAGTTGTTCTGGTGTGCTAAGGTCATTAATTGCTATCACTTCCAGTTTAGTATCACTAGATTCTAAAATTCTACGCAAAGCTAAGCGCCCGATACGACCAAATCCGTTAATTCCTACTTTTACTGTCATTGCTTTTTCCTCCAAAAAATTTAATTATCTTTACTTAATTTAAGTTGATACCTATTGTATAGGTTATTACCGACTAACGCACAAATGGTTAAAATACACCCAATCATTTCAAAAAGAGAAATCTTATAACCCATAAAAATTGTGATTACAAATGAGGTTATAGGAACCAAGTTCATAAATAAAATACCATTAATTGAATCAATTAATCTATTCCCCATATTCCATGTAAAAACAGCAATTACTCCTGCAAATGAAATCATATAAGCTAGAGCTCCACCTACTCCTGTAATTTGTGAAACACTTGGAACTGATAAAAATCCTAGTAAAGTCGCTAATATTAAAATAACGATAACTGAAAATATACCGTATATTGTAGTTAGAGTTGAATACCTCAAGATTGACCAACTAGGAAATTCTGCTCCACCTGAAGAATATATTACCCAACACAAAGCACCCAATAAAATAAAGAAGGCAGCTAGCAAAGAGGAGCTACTTTTAAATAAAGTTGACGGATTTCCTTTTGTCACGACCATAAAGACCCCAATTCCAGCAATTATCATTGAAATAAATGATACCACTGTAGGTTTTACTCCCCGAAATTTCCAGGCAACCAATACTCCTAGTAAAGGTTGGACTGCCATCATCACAGAAGCAATTAATGACCCTGAAGCCCCAGCTATCTTCTGTCCTAGGAAAACTAAGAAACTAAAACCCGCAAATGCCAAAGTCCCCAGAAACCATAATTTTAATGATTTCCCTTCAGGCCTAAACGCTTGTTTACCTTCAAGAATCAACAATAATATTGAAAAAATAATTGCAACGCTACCATACCTAAACAATGTAAAATAGAATGGATCCATAATTTTAAGCGCTGGGCCCATTATTGGAAACATTCCACCCCACGACAGTACTGCAATTAAACACATTACTACGCCCATTAAGTAATTTTTCTTCATTTTTACCTTCCTTCAGAATTAATAACTTCAGTATATTTGACTTTCCCAGACATACTATAATGAATTTCATCTGTATATTTTAAGTCATACGGTATTTTTGTCTTCTCTAAAATCCAACATACTAAATCATTCACTAAGCTCCTTTTCATTTCTGATATTTTTTTAAGCTTAATGTTGACTAATAGTAGATTATTTTTCTGTACGATTGCTACATCATCTATATCTTTGATTAATCTCAGTCGGTTTTCAATTTGAAATACATTAATAATTTTATTATTTTCATGATTTAAGATCCTTTGAACAACAAAGATATATCCTTCATTATTTACGTAACCATAGTCAGAAGTCAAAATATATTCTTTTTGTCGGTAATTAAATTTTTCCAACGGTTGATTTATATATCCTGTTGCATTTTGATAGCTATATATAGCAATCCTACCAATGTGATTATTTGGAATTTTTCTATTATCACTGTCAACAATGATTACATCACTCCCTTTCATCACACGACCTGAACTGCTAGGATATAACATCATATCTGATGAATTTGCTAGAACATTAATACCTGTTTCAGAACTTCCATAATATTCATGTAAAACCGAGCCAAATAAATTTTGGGTTTCTTCTTTTAATTTTGGAGGGAAATTCTTACCTCCCACCATGATAAAGCGTACTGTGGAATTTATAAATCCTTGTTGATTTAGTACAAAATTTAATGATTTTAAAACTGGCGGAGTTATTAACATCGTTGTGATGTCATATTGTTTTATTTTTGATGATAAATCAATTGGATTATTGAAATCCCCTAATACCACACTTCCTCCATTATTTAGAGTTAGCTTGACCCATCCATTAACAGATACATGATAAAACGGCATTGTTACCAAAAACACATCAGTAGCATTGAAGTTATATAATTTAGTAAGTTCCTTCATTCTTTCGGTAGCAAATGAATAATCTCGATATATGCATTTAGGTAATCCTGTTGTGCCAGAGGTAAATCCAAAACTAACAATTGAATCACTATGCTTTTTAATATTAAAATCCGATAAATCAGATCCTTCAATATCATCATGAAGGATATCAAGAGAAATAAACGAAACACCCTTCAATGAATTTCTTAAATTTTGAGATGGTTTTTGATCCTTGGAATAAAAGACGGTGTTCGCTCCTGATTTATTTATTGCTGCAACCTTTTTATCATCTTCCATAGAATAGTCAATTCCTGAATACGGTATTTTTTGTGTTGAAAGGCAAGAATAAATCGTAAATACTTTCCATGTATTTTCAGAGATTATGATTGCTCTATCAGTTTTATTCAATACTGACTGCAAAGTCGTATTTCTTAAATTATTGATGACTAAATTGGTATACTCTTTCCAACTAAATGATTTTTCATCAGAAATTAAAATTAACTTGTCTGGATTTCTATTCCTAATTTGAATTAAATTTTCCAACGCTAACATATTATTTTACCTCTTTCTTTACTCGTACCACTCTACTTCCGGAATGTCTATATTCTTCTATCCGTTGTTTTAGCCCAGTAGTCATGACTTCACCAGGAACAGCTATAGGAACACCTGGTGGATATGGGATAATAAACTCATCTGATACTTTAGAATCTGACTTTGTCGGGGTTAAAGAGACATCAATTTCTCGTAATAGGTTAACTAGTTTATCTACATCTTCCTTACAAATCCCAATATGGAAATTGACTAAAAAATAGCTCTCACAGACTAGGCTAATGTACACACCCCCCCCAATCTTAAATTTTTCTTTAAGTTCTTCTGGAGAAATAATCTTTTCATCAAAAAGAATAACTTGTTTCAGAGGATCATAATAGTAGTCCACATCATCAAAATCATAGGGACAGAATATACTTAAATTTCTTATCTTTTCACAAAATTCTTTTCTTAATTTGATAGAACTATCAATAGAGCTTTTTCCATTTAAGATCATATCTTCCCTAGCAAGCTCTAATGAAGCTAAAATTAAAAAATCTGGTGATGTAGTGTGATACTTGTACTTACTCTCTTCAATCTTTTTAACAAACTGTTTCGCCCCTGATAGATGTATGTATGACCCCTGCCTCAATGATATAGTAGACTTATGAGCCGATTGAGTAATAATAAAATTTGCTTTTGGGAAAGACTTAGATAATTGTGGGAAGTTTCCAAGAAGCGATAGATGGGAAGTATCTTCATGGAATAACGAAAAGGCTAACCAAGCTTCATCAACTAAAAAGGTAACATCACTATTTATTTTCAACATTTTCTTTATTAGTTCACTTGATCTACAGCAAATTCCTTCATATGAGCAAGAATTAATAATTACCATCTTAAACGGACGCTTCTTTACAACGGCATCTTTATATTGACTGATACTTCCTCTATAATTCGTGAATCGTCTGTTAAGCTTTTCAAACTTATTATTTAGTTCCATATAATGCACTTCCACTCCCAGTAAGGATAAAGCAAAGTGAATTGATTGGTGGCACGTTCTGTCAACTAAAACCTTATCTCCCCTTTGTACTGTTGCGAATAGTGAAATCTGATTAGCTGAAGAAGTCCCTGAGGTAATATATAAACTCCTTTTCGCTTGAAATGCCTCTGCTGTAAGCTCCTCAGATAGTCTTAAATTACTCGACGGAAACACCGGATTATCTACCCAATTATAGGTAATCTCATTTTGTAAATATGTTTTACCTAAAAGAGCATTTAATTTTTCTTTTATAACACCTTGAGCATTGTTTTTACTATAATTTGAAATCGGTAGAGCATGGAAAGAAGAGATACTCTCTTTGCCTAACTCGATTACCTTATTATTTAGTATAAACCTGTTATTAATAGCTCTAACCTCCTTTTATAGTTATGAGAAGAGTTTAACACAGTAGTTTTCCAAAAGGAATAATCATTTTGTTATACCCTTATAACTAATTGGCATATGATGGAAAAAATCTGTAAAAATAATATAGTCTTAAAAAATTTGACTTGAAATAGATATATTTTTTCTAAGCCAATAAAGTATAATATTACTATGTTTGATTCAATAAATTTGGACTTATTAACTGTTTTTACGGTTGTAGCGGAAAGCAAAAGTATCAATAAAAGTAGCGAAAGTTTACTTCTTTCACAGCCAGCAATTAGTAAAAAAATTAAACAGCTTGAAGACTTTTCAAATGCACAACTTCTAATACGTTCTTCGAAAGGGGTCACTTTAACACCTGAAGGAGAAGTTTTATACCAAAAGGCAAAGAAAATTTTAAAAGAATTTTCATCTTTGCACAATTTAGGGACAGTCAAGACTTTTAATGATTTAAATATAGGTTCTTTGGATAGTGTTGCCTCATCCAAGTTCCCTAAATTTTTTGTTGACTCGCTATCTAACGTGAATCGTACGGTACTTACTAATAAAATTTCGGAATTAGTTGAGCCTTTCAATGATGGTAACTTAGACGTCATAATCATGGATTCGCTATTAAGGGAAAAACTTATTAGAGATTATGAAGAGGTATTTCTGTTTAAAGAGCCTTGTGTTGCTGTTTTTTCTAACAAAAATAGTAAGATGGACCTTTATGAAAATACACTATCTATGGATGAGCTTCAAAATTATGAATTAATAATGTACCCAAAATATTGTCCTATACACCAGCACTTTGTCCATTCTTATAAACAATTAGGGGTGACATTGCCAACTATATTTGAAGTTGATTATAGTGAATCAACTATAGCATTTGTTGCTAATTCTGATTTTTTAACAATACTTCCAAAATCGTTAGCTTTAACAAAGGTAACAAACAGCGTTTTAAATCTTTCTATGAAGGAACTTGAACACACTTTTACTCGAAACGTATCTGTCTTTTCTAATAAATCCTTTCCTATTTCTGAATTCATGAAGCATTTATCAAATATTGATAATAATTAAAAAATTGTAAACAAAAAGCAAGGAATCAACTACTTTTCAGTCTGACCTGAACTTAGTTAATTTCTTGCTTTTTATAATATTTAACTTTAATCCGCATCCTTGGTTAGGATCGGCAGAGTTTCTAAAAGATTTTCAGCATTAACTTCGATAGTATCTCCAGTCGCTTTGATTTTAACTTCAACAATACCTTCGGCAGCCTTCTTACCAACAGTAACACGAATTGGTAAGCCAATCACTGTCTGAGAATTTAGATCCTACCCGCTCGTTGCGATCATCAGTCAGTACTTGGTAACCAGCTGCTGTCAGCTGATTTCCCAACTTAGCTGTTAATTCTTGAGCTTCGTAATCTTTAGTATTGACCGTAATCAGATGCACATCAAACGGGGCCAGCTCTTTAGGGAAGTTGATTCCCCAAGCCAAGTGGTAAGCTCCTTTTGGTGTTTTGTTGACAAAGAGACGGGCGTGTTGTTCGATAACAGCAGAAAGAATCCGACTGACACCAATGCCGTAACAGCCCATGATTATTGGAACCGAACGACCGCTTTCATCGAGAATATCGACATAGTCTTTCGGCGTAAAGTCGCGACCTGGGTTAACACTAGTCAAGTGATAGCTATCCTCGTTGGCACCAGCAATAGCATTAGCCAAGTCTTGAATCTTGCGATCAGCGATGATAGTCACTTCTTCTGACAGACCAACCGGCCCCAGTGAGCCGAAATGAGCTCCAAAGATCGCCTGAGCCTGTTCTTCATCGGCTGGCTCAAGGAAATCAGCTCCCAGATAATTTTTGAGCTTAACATCATTGACTTGGTCATTGCCCACTAAGAGGGCAACAACTGGCTGACTGTCTGCCATAAAAAGCAAGGTCTTAATCATTTGGCTTTCATCAACTTGCAGAAAGGCTGACACCTCATCAATAGTCTTGCAATCTGGAGTTTCAACCTTGGCCAAGTCTTCCTGGATTGTGACAGCCTGACTAGGTTTGTAGAGGCTAGTAGCCATTTCTAGGTTAGCTGCATAGTTGGACTGGTCAGAGTAGGCAATAGTATCTTCTCCAGAAACCAGCCATTTATTGAGTTCGTCCTTGATTTGATCCATGACATCCTCTGGAACTTCATCCAAAGAAGCAATGGATTTATCCAGCACCAACCAGTGGTCTAAATCCGTCCGATCAGGGGTAACCGCCATAAATTCTTGGCTATCTTTACCGCCATCGCCGATGATGCCTTTGAAATCAAGTCCAGCACGGGTGAAGATGGCTTCATAGGCCTTGCGGTAATCTTCATAAGTAGCGTCTAAACTGTCATAATTAGCATGGAAGCTGTAGCCATCCTTCATAATAAATTCACGAGTTCGCAGAAACCCGTTACGAGGACGTTTTTCATCACGATACTTAGGCTGAATCTGATAGAGATTCATTGGCAGCTGTTTATAAGATTTCACAGCATCTCGCACTATAGCTGTAAAGGTTTCTTCGTGAGTCGGTCCTAAGATAAAATCAGCCTGATCACGGTTTTTGAGCTTATAGAGATCATCGCCATAAGTATCGTAACGACCAGATTCCTTCCACAGGTCTGCCGTCAAAAGAGTTGGTGCCAGCATTTCTACCGCACCAATCTTATCAAATTCTTCCCGCATAATGGCCTTGAACTTCTCAATAACCCGATTAGGCAGAGGTAAGTAAGAATAGACCCCTGAGGTGACTTGCCGAATATATCCTGCCCGAACCATGAGGGCGTGACTGATAACCTGAGCATCACTTGGCATCTCACGCAAGGTTGGAAACAACATTTGAGATTGTTTCATGAGTTTATTTCGCACTATCGCTGGACAAGGCTTTCCTTTCAATAAGAGTAAGACTGTATGGAAACCGATTATTTTTTTAGAAGAAGGCTCTTATGATATCGTTCCAAGTGTACTGACCCCAAAAAGTTAGACAAAAAATTTAAGTAAAGGATTTCGTTCTGTACTGTACAGGACTAAGTCCTTTTAGTTTTACCTTAATACGTTTGTTGTTGTAATAATCAATATAGTCTACAATAGCTTGTTCCAATTGCTTAAGTGACTTAAATGTCTTCTCATAACCGTAAAACATTTCGGATTTCAAAATGCCAAAGAAAGATTCCATCATGCCATTATCTGGGCTGTTTCCTTTACGTGACATGGACGGCTGAATCCCCTTGTTCTCTAAAAATTGATGATAAAAATCATGCTGGTATTGCCAGCCTTGGTCACTATGAAGAATAGTATTTGTGTAATGTTTCTCTGTGAAAGCCTGTTCTAGCATAGCTTTCACTTGTATCAAGTTCGGTGACGTAGAAAGGTTATAAGCAATAATTTCACTGTTGAAACCATCTAAAACTGGTGACAAATAGAGCTTTTGACCGCTTGCTGGAATGGCAAATTCTGTCACATCTGTGTAGCACTTTTCCATTGGTTTTGAAGCTTCAAACCGGCGTTGAATAAGGTTGTCTGCTTTCTTGCCCACCTCTCCTTGGTAGGAAGAATACTTCTGTTTGCGACGAATACGAGCCTCCAAACCAAGAACTTTCATTAGACGTTGAACCTTCTTATGATTTACCAAGAAGCCACGATTTCTCAATTCAAGAGTCATTCGACGATAACCATAATTTCCTTTGTGCTCAGTAAAAATAGCTTGAATTTCAGCTTTAATAGCATGATCTTTATTGCTTTTATCTAGCTGCTTTAAGTGGTAATAATAGGTTGAACGAGCGGGCTTAATAAACTTTAGAAGAATGTCTAAAGAAAACTCCGTTACCAATCCTCGGACAATTTCCGTTTTTCTTCTTGCTCTTTTTCTTCCCTCAATCGGAGTTTTCTCAACAATAATATACCTATTTTTCTTGTATTGTGCTATCCAATTAGGCAACATTCCATGTCTTGGAAGAGCATAATCTAGAGACACCCTTATTTGTGAACGACCTTCAAGAAGAACTTTATCAATGATTTCTTGTTTTAGTTCAGGAGAATAGTAACGATTCTTTCCTTTTTTGACGATTTCTATTCCGTAATGATCAATCAATTTAATCATGTAGCTAAGATTAGAAATTTTTATCCCAAATTTATTTGAAAGCTACTCTAAGCTATACCCTTGGTTTCTCAGTTCATAGATGAGAACTTTATCTTCATATCATTCTCGAACCCTTTCTTCTCTCTTCTATACTCCGCCAGTAGGACTCGAACCTACGACCCCCCAATCATCCAATAATCAGTAATCATAGAAACGAGGAAAAAATGGCTAAAGAGCAACGTCCTAGCAAGTGGACATTCCTTTTCTACAAAGAGAGTGCCCCTGCTGACTATCCTGAAATTCTTGAAGAACTACATATCCCTTTTATTTTGAGCCCGTGGCATGACAAGGACATCAACCGACAAACAGGAGAGTTGAAAAAGTCACACAAACATGGCGCTTTCCTCTTCGATTCTCTCAAGAGTTACAAACAGGTATCTGAGTTAATCAAAGATAAATTGAACGGTCCAGCTCATGTCGAAGTTGTCCAATCTCCTAAAGGACTTTTTGACTACTTTACTCATGCTGAGAATAAGGATAAAACTCAATATGATGTGAGTGATATTGAGGTTGGCTGTGGATTTAACCTTGATAGGTTCCTTGTAGAGATGAATTCAGATGACTTCACTGAATTTGAAGAGCTGGTCTGGTATGCACGTGCTAATCACACACCACTTCTTGGGCTCATCATTGAACGTACCTACTTCTTCGCTAAATATCTTGACTCACGACGATGCAATCCACAGCGTAATCAAACAAAGAAAGGAGGCACAGATGATTGAAATTGACCTGATGGCATTAACTGGTTACTCTCAAAGTCAATGTCAAAAATTGATTCGAGAAGCTAAAATTAACTTAGTCGCCAATGGCTTCTCTTGGTATGATAACAAGCGTGTTGGACGTGTTCCGCTCAAGACCATTGAGGACATTCTCGGCTTTCAGTTATCTAGGAAAAATGGTATAATTTATGATGTACTTCAAAATGCTGGTCTACATGATACAGGAGAACAGCAATAACAGTTACAAAACTAAAAAACGGGAAATGGCTCGTAGATATAAGTGATGGTTATAGTCACTTAACAGGCAACCGCATTCGTCACCGTAAAAAAGGATTTAGGACTCGCAAGGAAGCTGAACAATATGAAGCCGATTATAAAATCAATCAGCTTCATCAGTTCAAACCGAAAGACCGTCTGAGTATCGACTACCTCTATTCTCTGGTTCGTCAAGAAGACGAATTGAGAGGAAACAAAAGAGGAACAATTGATACACAAGAATCCTATTATACCCAATATGTTTCCAAATTCTTCGCCAATGCTGATATGAAACTGGTCACCGTCAACGATATTAAGGAATATCGTGACTGGCTCATCCAGACACCAAGCATAAAAGGAGGAACATTGTCAAACAGTCATATCAATCAACAAATGATTTTCATTCATAAGTTGTTTGATATAGCGATTGCTAAACGATTCAGAAGTGATAACCCTTGTAATGGACTCAAACGTTTGCCTGAGCAACACAAGGAAATGTCCTACTACACACCTGAACAGTTTAAAATCTTTGATAGTTGTTTCACAGAAGATGAATATCGCTATCAGCTACTTTATCGGGTATTGATGTTTACAGGTGCACGGCTCGGGGAAGCCTTAGCAATCACTTGGAACAAGGTGAACCTTGATGAGAATTATATCGATATTGTGTATAGTGCCTATTATCGTAAAAATCAAGTTCATATTGGAACAGTGAAAACAACTCAATCACGAAGACGGATTTACATTCATTCTGCTTTCGCTAAAGAGTTGAAACAATGGAAAGAGAAACAAAAAGCACTTCTTTCAGAATTCACAGAGGACCTTGAAAGTCTTCAAATCTTTCAAGACTCTCCTGAAATTCTTACTTCTGCAAATGTCACCAATTTCAAGACAAAACTGAAAAAGCGACTACCTGAGAATATGAAAATGATTCGTAATCATGACTTCAGACACTCACATGCTGCTTTCCTAATCAGTCAAGGTCTGCGAAATGGAGAAGGAAAAGACTATATCTTCTTCACTCTCATGAAACGTTTGGGGCATTCATCTATTAACACAACCATCAATGTTTACTCCCATCTTTTCCCATCACAACAAAAAGAGGTCGCCAACGCATTTGATTACTTCTAAAAAGTGGTCACGATTGGGCACCATTTCAAAACCAAGAGGGGCTAAACCCTTGTCACGAAAGGAATCTTAAAAATCTTATGATGAATATGCAAAATATGATGAAACAAGCGCAAAAATTGCAAAAGCAAATGGAAAAAAAGCAGTCTGAATTGGCTAGCATGACTTTTGTCGGTAAATCTGCACAAGATCTTGTTGTCGCAACCTTCACAGGTAATAAGAAATTAGTTTCTATCGACTTTAAAGAAGCTGTTGTTGATCCCGATGATAGGGAAACTCTGCAAGATATGACAGTTCAGGCTATTAATGATGCATTTGGTCAAATTGAAGATGCTACGCAAAAGACAATGGGGGCATTTGCAGGTAAATTACCATTTTAATCCTTACAACAAAAAACTGGCAATTCTCCTCAAAGAGAATGAGCCAGTTTTCTTTTTAAAAACATACTAATGGTTATTTCCTTATAACTGCTTAAAAAGCCTCTACATACAGAAGTCCCTTATTTTCCACCAAATAAACGTGCAAAAAAGCCTTTTTTAATGCCTTCTTGCTGGCTTTGAATTTCTTCAACTTCTGCTTTGGCTTCATCAAGTTCCAGCTTCAATTGTTCTTTGTCTTGCATAGCCGTCAATGTTAATTGCTGTTGTTGATCAATTTGCTTATCTTTTTCAGCAATTTGAACATCTTTGATACGCAGCTGTTCGTCCTTTGATTCTAGCTGACTGTCTTTTGCTTTGAGCTGATCATAAAGACGAGTGATTTCTGTATTCTTCTCATCAATCAAAATTTCTAGAAATTCACGTTGTTTTGCTTCTTCACTGACAGGTTCATCTTCAAAAATAGTTTTCTTATAAATTTCTTCTAATTTGATCAGACCAGCACGATTAACAACAGTAACACCTTTATCATTCTTTTCAACATACTCTTCAGGAAAAGATTTGACACGATTATTAACCGCTTGTCGGCTCACTCCTAAAATCTCAGCCAATTCGCTGACTGTCTTTTCAATTGCCATAATATCCTCATTTTTACAGAATTAATACTATGAAGATAGTATCATATCGCCCTTAATCTGTCAATTTATGATAGGAAAACAACCTGTTGTTTCTTTTCCTATTAAAGGAGCATCATTTATGCTAGAATAAAATCATGACACATTTTGATACAATCGTTATCGGCGGCGGGCCTGCGGGTATGATGGCCTGCATTTCTGCTGGGTTTTATGGTAAGAAAGCCCTTCTTCTAGAAAAGAACAAACGGCTTGGTAAAAAGCTGGCTGGTACTGGTGGAGGACGCTGTAATGTTACCAATAACGGCACTTTAGAGGATTTACTAGCCGGTATTCCCGGCAATGGACGTTTTCTCCATAGTGTTTTTTCTCAATTTGATAATCATGATATTATGTCTTTTTTTGAAGATAATGGCGTCGCCTTAAAGGTTGAAGATCACGGCAGAGTCTTTCCCAAAACAAACAAATCATGCACTATTATTGATTGTCTGGAAAGAAAAATCAAAGAACTTGGTGGTTTAATCAAGACACAGTGCGAAATTGTTTCCGTCAAAAAAGAGGATGGACAGTTTATTGTTAAATCAGCTGATGAAGCTTTCACCTGCCAGCAGTTGATTATTACAACTGGCGGAAAATCTTATCCTTCCACCGGTTCAACTGGCTTTGGTTATGCTATTGCTAAACATTTCAAATTGAAAGTGACCCATCTTGAAGCCGCTGAGAGTCCTCTACTGACTGATTTTCCTCACAAAGCGCTACAGGGGATTTCACTTGATGATGTGACATTGACATGTGGTAAACATCAGATCAATCATGATCTGCTTTTTACGCATTTTGGTCTATCTGGTCCTGCAGCACTGCGCTTATCCACTTTTATTCAGGGAGGAGAAACAGCCTATTTAGATTTATTACCACAGCTTACTAAAGAAGCATTGCTGAAAAAAATTGAAACAACTCGGGAAAAATCGTTGAAAAATGCCTTGAAGACATTCTTGCCTGAACGTCTAGCAGCATTTCTATCAGAAGGTTATGACCACAAGGTCAAACAGCTTTCCAAAAAAGATTTGGAAAAAATTCTCCATAAAATCAAAGCTTTACCGATTCCAATTACTGGTAAAATGTCTCTAGCTAAGTCTTTTGTGACCAAGGGTGGTATTGACTTAAAGGAAATCAATCCTAAAACCTTGGAAAGCAAAACTATTTCTGGTCTACATTTTGCTGGTGAAGTGCTTGATATTAACGCCCATACTGGCGGCTTCAATATCACAGCAGCCCTTTGTACTGGCTGGGTTGCTGGCAGTTTACACTACTAATAATTATAATATTACTTTAATCTTTACCTGTAATTCCCATCGTGCTATAATGATTTATGATATAAAAACACGTTGCAGTTGGTAGTCTGCAAGCATCATGATGATGTCAGTAACCTTCCCTCCAGGTCGTCCTTTATCAAATTTTCTTTTGGAGGGGACTATCATGAAATTGACAGTCTATTTTGATGGCACATTTTGGTTTGCTTTGGTTGAACATGTCAACCGTAAAGGACAATATAAAGTCTTTCGTTATCCATTTGGCAAAGAGCCTAAGGATTCTGATATTTGGAACTTTATTGCTAAAAAGCTGCCCAGTTTGATTAAGAAATACGATCATATCAAAACTAGTTCTCATGCTGATAGTATACCGCAGCCTAAGAAGATGAATCCCAAGCGTATGCAAAGGGTTCTTAATAAATCCAAAAAACAGTCTGCGGTTTCTACTAAGGCTCAGGCAGAGATGCAAAAGCTTCATGAGGCTTTAAAAAAAGAGAAAAAATCTCAAAGTAAAGAAAAACGGCAAGCTCTAAAGCAGTACAAATATCAACTGAAGCAGGAAAAACGCCATCAAAAAAGGCAAGGACACTAAATGTTCTTGCTTTTTTTGATTTTTTTATTCTCACAGAAAAGATAGTAAAAACATTTACCTTCCTTGGTAGGAATAAGAACCAAAGTGCTCTATCTTCAAAAAACAAATCTTAGAAAAGCCATTATAAGAACTCCTGCCACCACTGCTAAGAGGATATTCTTTGTCTTGGCAGCCACCCAGAAAGTCGGCAACACCGCCAACAATTCCAACCATTTGATACTTGGTAAATGCCCTGTTCTTTCAATGACAACGCTAGATAATGTTAAAGCAAAGATAATCGTAATTGGCAGATAATTGAGAAAACGAATAATAAAATTCGGCAAGGCTTTATATTTAGTTAAAATAAAGGGAGCAATCCGTGGAATCCATGTTACTAAGGCACTAAGTCCTATGGCAAGTAAAATAAAATTATCTGACATCAAGAAGCACCCCCGCAAAACAACCTATTAATGTTGAAAGTAAAACAGCCAAAGATTCAGATATCACAATAACTAATAAAAAATAAGATAAGGTTACAGCCAATAAAATAAGTCCTATCTTTTTAAGCTTTACGAACTGCATCATAGCGGCTAATTGAGATTCAAAGATAGAAACAAACATGGCAATAAGCGCAAAATCTAAACCAAGCGTCTCAGGATTAGGAATAACAGAACCCAAGGCAGTTCCCAAAATAACTGCAAATAACCAAGCAATATACCCCGTAATATTATTGCCATGCATCCAAGCTGTACTAATATTTTTATGATGAACATGTTCATTCAAGAGAACACCATAACTTTCATCTGTAATGAGTGTTCCGATACAGATAGTTTGCCAAAGACTGGATTTAGTAAAGATCGTTGTCGCATGCAAACTCATCAAGAAATTTCGAAGATTAATTAAAAAAACAGTCATGACAATTGAAAATAAATCTGCACCAGCTACAAACATGGCGCACATAACAAATTGAGCGCTGCCAGCATAGACTAACAGACTCATTAAGCCCATCTGAAAAGGCGTTAAACCTGAATTTGCTCCTACAACTCCACAGGCAAGTCCAATACTAACATAACCTAAGGCTGTTGGCAGAGATGCCTTAACTCCTTCCTTGAAGCCTTTTTCTTGCATACAATTCTCCACAAAAGATAATACCTTTATTATAACATAGAAAAATATACTTGAACATGGGGTTCAGAGTATTGACTTTTATTCTAATCCTTCAAAAGCCAAACTGGGTTTAGCATTTAGATCGAGTTCTGCAAAATGGCCCTTTTCATATTCAACGGCCGCAGCATAAGCAATCATTCCAGCATTATCACCACAAAGACGTAGTGGTGGAATGACAACATTAATATCTTTTATGTCTTCTTTTAGGCGTTCACGAAGACCTTGGTTAGCTGCCACACCTCCAGCAATAACCAAAGTTTTTACAGGATAAGCTGCCAAAGCCTTTTTTGTTTTCACCATCAAGATATCCAAAACAGCTGCTTGGAAAGAAGCGCATAAATCTTCTAAGCGGAGTTGCTCTCCTTTTTGTCGGGCATTATGATGAAGATTAATAAAAGCTGATTTAAGACCTGAAAAGGAAAATTCCAAATTGTCTTCTTTAATCATAGCGCGCGGAAAATCATAGATATCTTGCCCTTGATGAGCTAGTTGATCAATTTCTTTGCCTGCAGGATAAGTAAGGCCCATGACGCGCCCGACTTTGTCATAAGCCTCACCAACAGCATCGTCTCGAGTCTCCCCAACAATACGATAATCACCGGGAGCCGCTACATAGACAAGTTCTGTATGTCCCCCTGACACCAAGAGCGCTAAAAGCGGATACTGCAAATCGGCAATGCTTTGTGCTGCCATTAAATGACCTGCCATATGATTAACTGGAATTAAGGGCAAATGATTAGCCCAAGCAAAAGCTTTAGCTGCTGCCATTCCTACCAAAAGGGCTCCAACAAGACCCGGACCATAAGTTACCGCAACAGCAGATAAATCACCTGCAGTAATTCCAGCTTCCTGCAAAGCATCCTGAATACAAAGCGTAATGACTTCAACATGGTGACGACTGGCAACTTCTGGTACCACACCACCAAAACGCTTATGACTTTCTACCTGACTGGCAATAATATTGCTTAAAAGTTGATCTTCATTTTTTAAAATGGCCACACTGGTTTCATCACAGGATGATTCGATGGCTAAAATGTATCTATCTATCATATGTCTTTCTTATCTTAATAATCTATTAAACCTTCACGTTTCATCAAAATGGCATCTTCTTTAGGATTATAATAATAATCCTTTCTTGTAGTAAGAGATCGAAAGCCAAATTTTTGATAAAGAGCTTGTGCTGCTTGATTGGAAGCTCGTACTTCTAGAAAGATGGGCAGTTCATCCTTTGTTAACATCGCCAAGAGTTGACTACCTAGCCCCTGTCCTTGATAGGCCTTCTTAATAGCTATATTTGTCAATTCTAACTCCCCTACTAAATGCTGAATAGATAAAAAGCCCACAATTTCCTTATCATCATAAGCAAAAAAATAATCCACATCTAGACGATTCATATCAGTTAAAATCTGTTTTTGACTCCAAGGAGAGACCTGATAAACATCCTCTAGGATGGCAAAAAGGATAGCAGCTATTTCTTGGTTTTTCTCATCTTTCATCATTACACCCGTTTGATATAAGAGAGACCAGAATCTTCATGCGTTTTGAGCCAATTCTCTTCTGCTTCCACTTTTTTAAGGTATTTGGGAACAAAGGCATGAACATCAACTGGAGTAAGCTTTTGTCCGACCTGACCGATTTTAAAAGCGGATGGCAGAACTTCCAAGACTTTTGCCTCAGGAAAGGTCTGATTAATTTCTTGGCGAAATGCTGTCACTTCTCCTACAAAGGTGACTTGCTTTCTTCCTTTTAATTGTTCCAAAACAGCATTCAAAGAAGCATATTGATCAGCCTTCGCTGCTCTGCCATTTTCATAAAAACCAACATAAACATGATTCCGCCTGGCATCCATGATAGGTACAATGAGCCCTTCATGATGACTATTAAGCGCCAGCGCCGCTAAGCTAGACACGCCAACCAAATCAATAGTAAGCGTATAAGCCAAGGTCTTCGCTGTCGCTACAGCCACGCGAAGACCTGTGTAGGATCCCGGTCCTTCAGCAACCACAATCCTATCCAAATCTTGAGGACTTAAATTAACTGACTTCATCAAAAAATCAATGGTTGGCATCAGACTAATGCTATGATTTTTTTTGATAGTGAGACTTGCGTCAGCTAATAACCGATCATCCTCTAAAATAGCAACAGAGAGTGCTGTGCTAGAGGTATCAAATGCTAAAAGTTTCATGAATTTCCTTTCATTCTTTATCCCAGAGAGAACGACGTTTGAGCTTCTCCTCGTAAAAACTACCTTTCGTATACTCCCTTAAAGCTTGACTAAAACGTTCAATTTCTGGGTAGTCTTTCTCTAATTTTTGATCAAAATTATTTTCGCATGCTTCAACTTGCGGCAGCAGTTTTTGGCCTGCTGCCGTTAAAGAAAGCAGGAAGCTGCGCCCGTCACTGGTCGATCTTTCTTTAGCAACTAAACCTTTCTTAATAAGTGACTGTACCAATCTGCTAGGACTTTTCTCTTCACAGATGAGTAGATTTCCTAATTCTTTTAAAGATAATGGAGCACAGCTTCCTAATATAACAAGGACTTCTCCTTGATTAGGAGTTATTCCCAAAGGTTCTAATAATTTACTTAATTCTTTCATAGCCAGTTTTTCAGCACTTTTAAATAAATACCTAAATTGAGACCCTTTCAATGACATTGTGCACTTTCCTTTTAAAAATATAATTCGTTTCTTTATTATTTTACACTAGATTCACCAAATTGTTGACAATTTAAGTTAAAAAATATAAAATAATCAAAAATAGATGACATGTCATCTATTTTTGATTAAACTTTTATTAATTAACTCGCCACTAAGAAAGGACAATTGAAATGAATTCTCCTTACACAAGAAGTCCAAGAACTATCAAACATGCTTTTGTAACTGGTGCCACCGGTCTTTTAGGTAACAATCTTGTTCGCGCTTTACTTAAACAAGGTATTAAAGTCACTGCTCTCGTACGTTCCATGGAAAAAGCTAGGTTACAATTTGGTGATTTACCTATCCAGTATGTTAAAGGAGACATCCTTAATCCCGAAGCTTTTCGATCTGCTTTTACCGATTGCGACACCCTTTTTCATACAGCTGCTTTTTTTCGCGATAGTCACAAAGGCGGAAAACATTGGCAAGAACTCTACGATACTAATGTTACAGGAACCACTCATTTATTGAAAGCAGCCTACGAAGAAGGTATTCGTCAAATGGTTCATACGTCTTCTATTGCTGTACTTAAAGGGGAACGTCATCAGCTAATTGATGAGACCATGTCGCGAGATCCCAATACCAAATTAGACTATTATCGTAGTAAAATCCTAAGCGAAAATGCTGTGAGAAATTTTCTTAAGGAGTATCCAGGTTTATTTCTTTGCTATGTTTTACCAGGTTCTATGTATGGACCAGGGGATATGGGACCAACTGCTACGGGGCAACTGATTTTGGATTACATGCAGCAAAAACTACCCGGAATCATCACCAAAGCTAGCTATAGTGTCGTTGATGCCAGAGATGTTGCTGATATTCATATTTTAGCTCTAAAATACGGACGCAGAGGCGAACGCTATTTGGCAGCAGGCCGTCATATGACTATGGAAAGTATTGTCAAAACCTTGGAAGAAATAACAGGCATTCCTGCTCCAAAACGTCATATTCCCATTTTTCTAGTTCAGGCATTAGCCCAATGGAATGAACTTTATCATAAGATTACTGGCAAACCTGTTCTGGTCAGCAAAGAAATTGCAGACATTACAGCTGAAGAATATCTTCGGACATATTTTAGCCATAAAAAAACTGAGCAGGAACTTGGCGGACAATTCAGACCTTTTGAGGAAACCTTGTTAGATACTGTCCGCTGGTATCGCAATCACGGCTATCTGAACTAGTAATCAAAAGGAGCTTTTTTATAAAAAACTTAAGATCTTTAGGGCACTCAGATCTTCTTCTATCTCCTATCGGACTGGGAACTTGGCAATTTAGCAACCAGGGCAGAAACTGGTGGAAACCTGTTAGCAGTTATTTGGTTTATGATATCATTAAAGCCTCTTTGCAAGGCAGAATTAACTGGCTTGATACCGCTGAGTATTATGGACATGGAAATTCAGAAAAATTTATCGGCAGTATCCTAAAGCTGCTGGAAAAAGAAGGCAGTCTGACAGAAACTATCTATATTGCTGATAAATGGTTTCCGCTTTTGCGATCTGCCAAAACAATTGCACAGACTTTCAGCGGCAGACTGAGTAACCTGCAAAGACCTTTTATTGATCTTTACCAAATTCATCACCCTACTTCCATTTCCTCTCTCAAAAAACAAGCAGAAGAATTAGCAAACTTGCAAGAAAAAGGCCCTATAAAAGCCATTGGGGTCAGCAACTTTTCGGCCCATCAAATGGTAAAAATGGATGAGCTCCTCAAATCGTTTGGTTTAAGACTAGATTCTAACCAAGTAAAATATAACCTTTTGCACCGCAAACCAGAGCGAAACAGTGTTTTAGATGTTGCTAAAGAGCGAGGGATCTCTCTTATTGCATACAGTCCCTTACAGCAAGGTGTACTGACAGGCCGCTTTCATGCAGAACCAGACAGCATCAAAAAGATCTCCATGTTACGGCGATTAAATTCCGGATTAAGCAGCCGCAGTCTTAAAAAAACTCAACCCTTGATTGAGCTTCTGCAAAAACTGGCTGATAAATATCATAAGACACCTGCACAGATTTCTCTTAACTGGTTAATCCATGCACATGGTAGCACCGTTTTTGCCATTCCTGGTGCCAGCAGTCTCAAACAAGCTCAAAGCAATCTTGAAGCACAAAATTTTAAACTGACTAAAACAGATCTGCAAAAATTAAGCGTTGACAGTGAAAAGCTGAATTAGCACTATTTCTTGTTCTAAGACTAATAATAAATCAGGAAAACAGCAATCTGATCCTCCCAAATGATATTTAAAATACCAATACATCTAAAATCTTAACACCTTTAATTTTAAATGAAACTTTTGTAGAACGATAAAAGAAAATCACTAGGAAAAGCGTTATTTAACATTCCTACACTATCCAAGGCGGATTTACCCACTACAGATATTATGAACTGCACCATAGCTGATAACTAAACTTAAAGACAGACATAGCAACAAGTGTAAAATCTAAATCGAGCATTTCAGAATCCAGAATAACAGAAAACCATTCTTGATACTGTACAGACATAGGAGATAATGATATAATCAGCATATTGGAGGAACTGAGCCATCATGACAATAAAAGAAGATTTAGGACGGCGGATTAAAGCAGAAAGGAATCGCAAGCAACTCACACAAAGCCTTTTGTGCGGAGATGAAACAAAACTGACCATTCGACAGCTTCAGCGGATTGAGGGCGGGCAGTCTTTGCCGACCCTAGAAAAATTAGAATTCATTGCTGATCGCTTAGGAACTAAAATAGCCGACCTGCTGGAAGGCAGCGATATCCAGCTGCCAGATGATTACTGGGAGCTAAAGGGGCAGATTGTTAAATTTCCCACCTATGCTGATAAGGAAAGACTTCAGCAAAAACAGGAGCTGATCGAAGAAATCTATGACAAATACTTTGATATCCTGCCTGAGGATGAACTGCTCTTTTTAGATTTGTCAGAGAATATCCTAGACAGTTTTCATGAAAAAGACATTCCTAACATTGAGGAGATTTACGACGATGCCTTTGAGCAAGTCCTCAAAAAGGAGACCTTTGCCTTTAATGACTATCTTTACATGAGCTATTTTTTACAGAAGTGCGGAAAAACAGAGGACTATGATCGGACAACTTTCAAGCTGCTTGAGAAAAAGTTGCTCAAGCAAGAGCTAACAGCAGACGAACTTTATAATATTGAACTTTTGATTGCTGTTATGGAGGCATCAGGTGTTTATGCCCTTCATAATGATTACCAGAATCTTCTTCCTTTAATGAAGAAGGCTCAGCAGATTATCGATAGGGCTCAGCTTCACACCTATAAACCAGCACTTTTAGAGCTTGAAGCCAAGTACTATGTCAAGGTCGTCAAGGATAAGGGAAAAGCTAAGGAACTCTATCAGCAAGCCTTGGTGATGGGCGAAGTTCTAGGTGATCCTGTTATAATTGCAGATGTTAAAATGGAGATGGCAAATGATGGAATAGACTAGCAGGAGACGTTGTTAGATTTAGCATAACAAATATCTATACTTTCAAAGCAAGGAGTAAAATTACCAGTACAAAAAGGATGATTCTCTTTAAAAAATATTCTTTTGAGGTGACACCAATGTCGTTGTTGCTTTGAGGAATCTGGGGTAGAATAGACTCATCAAATGAAAGGAAGTCTTTATCAAATGAACTTGAAAAAAGTATTGGAAATTTTAACTACCCTTGTTATGTTAGTAATGGCCGTGCGCTAATAATGAACATCTATTAGACACTACTTCTCTTCAGTTAGACAATCTCTAATAAATTATTAATTAGAAATAAGTAAATTATTAATTATAGCAACTAGCCCTGTAATACCCTTAGTAGGTATATTTACCTGCTAAGGGTATTACAGGGCTTTTCTTTTTTGATTTATTAGATTAGTACAGAACACTTTTTACTGTAACTTATTCAAATAAATAAACAAAAAACAAACCTCCAAAAGGAAATTTGTCTCCATCTTAAAGAATTATATCTGTCTATGTCAGAACAGCAGCAAGTCCCGCTCCTGCTGCAACAACTGCTGCTCCTGCTATAACCCCATTATTAAAGTCATTAAGATTAATTCCATTCAGCTCTTCAACTGTGACCTCTTCAAACATCAACTCTTTTTCCATCTTTTTTCTCCTTCTTTTTAATTTCTTGATTTGTTTTAAAATTTGCAACTGCGACTCCTGCTGTAAAAACAGTAAGAATCGACAAGGTACTAACTAACAAAATTTGAAAATTCGTTAATATCTCATGATTCTTTAAAAAACTTGAACCTAAATATGCTAATATTAATGTTATGAAAACTTCCAAATAGAGTAGCTTTCTTGAAAGTAATATTTTCACAGGAACTCCTCTCTATATTAAGTGATAGCAACAGCAACAGCTAAACTTCCTCCTGCACCTACTGCTACTCCTAAAGCATAAGACCCCCAACCATTTAATTCGTCTGAAGTAATTTCATCAAATTCTATAATAGGCATCATTTCTTTAATTTGTTCTTTCATTCTATCACCTCCCTTCAAAATTATATTAGAAATTTGATTAAGCTATAAAATAACTGGCTGTAACAATGCTTGCCAAATTAACTTTCCAAAGTTAGTGTTTAATTCGTCAACTTCAATTTCTTGATAAAGATTCACATTAGACATTTGCTTCTTTTCTTCCATTTCATCACCCCCTTTCAAAGTTTTTATCTCTAAAAACTGAGCTTAAAAAGAATTTTGACTTTCAATTTTTTTAGAAATCAATTTGAGAGCTTTTTCTAAAACATTTAGATTAATATTAATCGGTGGCATAATAGACAGTCCCTCTTCTTCTTCATTAACGTAAAGATAAGTAAGTATCCCAAGTTTTTCTAACGACTTCATTAGCTGTAACGATTGGTTGCTTTCTGTCCTAATCGCTGTCATAATTCCCTGATTACGGTAGAACACATTTTGTGAATCTAAAACATTTGAAATACTATCAGAAATATCTTTGACTTTGCCTTTTATAACGTCTCTAGACTTAAGATAGTAATCCAGAACAATATTAGCCGACTCTAATCCTAAAAGATTCCCATTTTGAGTTGAGAAATGCTCCATCGTTTTGGGATTTTTCTGTAATTTTGCGTCAACTTCTTCATTAACACAGACGCAGCCAAAAGACGTAATGCCGTTATTAATAGCTTTACTGAGACATAAAATATCCGGTTTTTCAGATAACTGTTGGAAATAAAACGGCTTCCCTGTTTTAAAAAATCCAGTAGCTACCTCATCAAAGACAATCAAAACTTGATTTTTTCTCAGTAGTTTTAAAAGTGCATTGAAAAAATTTGTACTGGTAAAGTAGATACCTGCCGAAGCCAAAATCGGTTCAATCATCATGACATCATAGAAGGAAGCTACATTGGCAATATAATCTAGGACATTTTTTTCTTGTTCTGCAGATTTAGGGTAGTCTATAAACGTTACTTCTCCATATTTCGGATAGAAAGAACTATTGATTCCTTGATCAATACCACTCACTGAAACACCGCCAAAGAAGGTCCCATGATAAGAATCTTTAAAGGCTAGAATACGATTATTTCCCCCCTTCTTATTGGTATAATCAGCGATTTTTAAAGCTAATTCTGTGTTTTCTGAACCAGAATTCGTATAAAGAACTCGCTTAAAAGCATGCCCTGTTAGCTCTAAGACTTTTTGGGCCACTTCATCGTAAATATCATGTTGAAAAGAATGAATATCAAGATAAGGGAGTTTTTTATTTAATACTTGATCAAATCGCTTGGAAACCCGTTGGTAGAGAGAATCAATATAACCAAGTGATGTATTCCATAAACCACTTCTTAAATCAAGATACTTCCTATTTTGACTATCATATAAATAAGTGTTATCTGCCCTGACGGGCTTGAAATCATACATGGTTTTATTATCATAAGCACCGTTTAGCAAAGCATAATTTTTCATTTTTCTCCTCACCTTCTAAATAAAATGGCCAAGTAAACTATGAATAAAACTAATAATGGAAAGAATGATCATAAGAAAATTTACGATACCTAACAAAAAGATATCTAATCTGAACTTTTTATTCTTTGAAAACATATCCTTGAAATAAGCCATGTAGTCCTCTACCTTAAGCAAGTTGCTAAGATACCAATAACCATCTAATTTTAAAAACGGCAATAAATTAGTAACAATAAGTCCTAGATTGACAATGATTAATCCAAATAGGAAATTAGATGGATATATCAAAGCTATTAAGGTTAAGAAAAACCAAATGGCAACTTGAAATTTTACACCAGCTAAAACCAACTCATTCTTCTTTCTTCCTTTTAAGATTTTATAAAAAGGAACCTTGATAAAGAAGACAGGCATAGAAAAATATCTCAAAGAGAATCCAAAAGTAACTTTAGATGGTTTCAAATACTTATAATAAACTGAGAAGTGAGCATACTCATGCAATGGGAGAATTATCACAGTAGTCACAAAATAAATAGCTGCCATATCCCAAGCTGAAAAGTGTCCCAGTGAAAAATGAGTCAAATCAACAGAGGTTGCTGTTGCTACAATAGGTAGCAAGATAAAACTGCTTATTAACATCAAAAATGTTAAATACCATCTATTTAAAAATAAAGAAATTTTATAGAAAGCATTAATCTTAGAACTATCTAAAATTAGTCTAATCAGGTGAAAGTTGATCCATTTTCCTCTCCTATAAGGAGAGGTATAAAAATCGTGCAGAGGGTTATCAGGTTCTTCAATAGCTTCCAAATACTTTTCCAAATGATGGTTGGACGTAATCATACGATCGTTTCGGACATTATATAGCCATCTTCTATTATCGTTAATTTGGTACTGAATATCCTTATATTCTTCTATTGTTTGATACATTATCTACCTCCTAAATGATAGTATAACCATAATCTAAAATGAGATTTTGTCCACGCATAGCTCTGCTGTTCTCACTTAGAAGGAAAAATAGTGTCTGACTAACATCTTCAACAGTCACAAACTTCCTATAAGGAATCTTTGCTAGTAAGCGTTTCCCAAAGCTCGAAAATAACAGTTCCTTATTACTATCATTAATGATATATGAAGGCGAGATTGTATTGACCCTGATATCCTTATCCTCTATTTTAGCGTAATCAACTGATAGATTTTTTGCCAATTGGATTAAGGCACTTTTGGCAGGCCCATAATCTATTCTTTGTTCGTGAGCAACAACACCATTTTGCGAAGCTATAAAAACGATAGAAGCTTTGTCAGACAGATAGCTATAAATTGCCTTCATAGAAAAGAGAGCTGCCTTTACATTAATATCAAATGTGTTTTCCCAGTCCTTAAGTGTCACTCCAAATGCATCATTCATATAATTAATACCAGAAGTAAACACAACGCTGGAAAAGTTTAGGTCTAATTCTTTTAAAAAGGTTTCCATCTTGTGGAAAGAATCATCTTGTCGAAAATCAACAGAAAGGTACGTTGTTAAACTGCTAGATTTTTTAGGAAAATCAATTCCAACGATTTGATCAAAATCCTCGGAATAATTTTTCAAAAAGCCCTGACAAATATGGCTTTCTGAACCAATTAAAAGCAAATTATTCTTCCCCATGAAAAACTCCTTCTACCATGGCATAATTATCTAAATCTTTGATAATTTTCAATCTAAGACCTGATTCTTTAAACAGTTTTTCTAATATTTCATAGGAATAAGAATATTTAACAGAAAAACCTATTTTCTGAGGACTTACCAAATTGTAGATAATCCGTTCTTCAGATTGATCAAAAAAGTTAACATTGTAAAATTTTTCACCATCTATTTGGCTAGATTGTATAAGGCCAGCCGTTGATTCAAAAAAGCTTTCTTTTAAGAAGTCAAATACAATTCTCTTGATATGGGACTGAGTTTCTTTAATCTTTTTCAAAAAATCATAGAAATCTCCATGACTGAAAAGCGAAACTGAAGTTGCTGGAATAATAATGACCTCGATGTTTTTCTGCGGAAGATTCCCAATTTCTTGTAGGGTAAGAGAATAAATCCTATCTCGGCCTTCATCGGTAATATACTTTGCCATTTCTTTTGCAGGCTCTAAACCAAAAATATTATAGCCATCTTCAAATAAAGGGTTAAAAATTCTACCTGTCCCACTACCAATTTCTAAAATGGGCATTGACTTATCAAAAAATTGTTTATAGCTGTCAATATCATCCTCTAACAATTCATCTTGATTAACAATTGATCGGTAGTAGTTCGCAAAGATATTATCCTCATAAAGATTCTCAATGATTTCTAGCTCTTCTGCTCTTTTTTGAAGCTTACTAAAAATTAATGATTTATCCATATACTTGCAGCTTCTCCTTCACTTGACTCATTAATTTCTTATTGTCAATGTTACCGGTCTTATCTTTAATGATGTATTCTAAATATTGGGTAACTAAATCATTCACTTTAAATAAACGCCCAGTTTTAACATTAAAAGCAAAATGTGCACTATCATTTTTAAAGGCAATCCATTCTAACTGCCTAAGCGGTAAATCGACTGCTTCAATTTGATAGTTGTTATATGGGGTAATAAAATCTACTTCCCCGTAAATATATGTAATATCTAACAAGGCTGTCAACAAATATTTTACATTCTCTTTTATTAATAAATTATCAATTTCCGATAATTGCAAACTAGCTTGATTATGGAGTTTCTGGTAGCTGTCTCCTGAATTCCCAAGTCTCATTTTCGCTTGAGAATCTAAATAAAACTGCCCCTCCATGAAGTATAAGGAATTTAATTTAGCAATTCCCGCTAATACACCATAATCCGCAATATAATTTGTCAAACTGATTCAAAATCTTAAAGTTTAGCTTTTCAAAATCTGCCACAGATTTAATAATAATAGGCCACTCTTCTTTAACAACTTTGTTATTTGTATAGACAGCACTGTTGATTGCAAAATGATTTAGTAAATTATGATTTTCTGAAATAAATTTCCCCAAATCATCAACAAAAGCGTGTTTCAATAACCCTTTAGGCAAATTTGTATAAGTAGCAGTTTTAAAGGCTTTAAAGCCATTTTGAAAGATTTGCTCTGTCTTAAGAGAGCTTAGTTTGTGATATAAATCATGATTTTCCAATTCAGTTTTAATTTCCTGTATTTTAGAATTTTCAAGTAAGTTATCAAGATCTTCAATATCAATTACTTCAATTTTCATATCAAGTTGGGCTTTTAAATAGCTAACAAGATGTTTTAATCTATTATTTTCTTCAAGCTTAATAAAGACATATTGATCAAATTCTAAGAATTCCAAGTAATCAATAAAATCTTCAAAACTTTGTTTATCAAAATCAAAATAATCCAAGCTATAGTTTTGATCAATTTGAGTTGATAATTTCAGTGAATACAGCAACTCATCTTTTTCAAAGACAAAATTTAATCCAATCATATTCTCCTCCATTTTAACCTCCTTGTAATAAGGAAGACTAATTTATTTATGAGTAACTAGCTTTTCTTTTGTTGTCTAGCTACTGTAACAATTAGGATCAAAAGAACCAAAAGCCAGATAAATAAACTCAATATTTGTAAGGTGGCATGGTGCCAAGAAAATTTTTCCCATTTGGTAAAAAACTTCGTAAAAAGGCCCATAAAGCTATAGTCTGTCACTTTGGTAACGGTTTTATCCATACCAGATAACATTGGTAAGAAAGCCGAAATAAGCATCGTTGGAACCGCAACAACCTGGGCCATAACTTGTGATTTGACAAGTAAGCCTAACAATAAGTAGAGAAGTGCGATTACTAAAGCTGTAGCGCTACCGACAAGACAATAATTTACTAAATGATCAATCGGCACATCCAAAATAAGTGGAGTAAGCGTCAGATAGACTACTGTTAAGACAATTGGGACAACTAATGTTGATAAGAGGTACTCACTAGTATTAACACCGCTAAGCATCAGAGTTTTTAGTGTTTTCTTTTCTTTTTCATCTGCCAAAATAGTTAAAATTGGATTGCCTACAGCTAGGACAATGGCAAAAGGAATACAGATCATCAGATAGGCAAGAGCCATTTGAGCTTTTGGACCAGACTGACTGTCTATCATAAAACGATAAAGATAAATCAAAGCTGCAGGCATAAGTACTTGCAAGAGAATGCTCTTATTAGAAAGAATAATCTGACATCGCAACCAAAGAAGAGCCATAAATTGTCTAAACATTGAGTTTACCTCCTGTTAATTGAATAAAAATATCTTCTAATGTCGGTTCGCAAGAATGAATTGCAATTATTTTTTCACTATCACTAGCCATCGCTTGACCTAGTTCAGTAAAATCTAAAATTCTTTCCGAACCATCTTGATAACTCAACTTAACCCGTTTGTTTTGATTATACTTCTGAATTAAATCTTTTGGACTGCCCTGTTCAACTAGCCGGCCTTCATTAAGCAAAGCCAATTTATCACAAAGCAGGGTAGCCTCATTCATATCATGGGTAGTTAGAAAAATGGCAGTCCCTGCCGCTTTTAGTTCTAAAATTAAAGAATGAATAGTCTGAGAAGTAGCCGGATCAAGACCTGAGGTCGGCTCATCAAGAAATAGAACGCGAGGCTTATTAATTAATGCACGAACTAGAAGCATCCGCTGCTTCATACCTGTCGAGAGCTTTTCGGCTACTGTTTTTCGACTGTCATAGAGACCGACCCGCTTGAGGAGATTGTCAACAGTCGTTTTATCTATCCCATAATATTTACTATAAAAAAGCAGGTTATTATAAAGAGATATTTTTTCATAAAAACCGCTGGTATCACCGACTAAACCGATTTTTCCTAATTCTTGACTCGTTAATTTGCGGGAGTCTTGTCCTAAAATAGAGGATTGACCGTTGTCTGCCATTAACTGTCCGGTTAAAATATTGATTGTCGTGGTTTTTCCTGAACCTGAAGGTCCAAGAAATCCAAAGATTTGACCCTTTTCAATCGAAAAACTAATAGCATCAAGTGCAACAGCCTTGTTAAAAATTTTTCTGATATCTTTGGCAACAATAACTGGAGTATTCATACGTTTTCCTTTCTTAACGGTATAGCATTATTATAAAAGATAAAAAAACAAAAAGAAAGTGACATCAATGTCAGACGACATTAATGTCACTATAGAAAATTTATAGATAGTCTCTCAATTCTCTGATAAATCTTTTCATTAAAGAAACAACAAAACTTGTTAAAGTCTGAAGCATCAAAAAGGTGCTGTAAAAATGGAGCTAAATTAAAGTCTAATAGAGGATATCGTCATTTTTAGTTGATAATATAGGTTTCACATTACTAACAAAGATAGAACCCAGTATAATAATTTTCCTTTAATACTTTTACTAACTCCTTAAATTATGGTATAATTTGAGTAATTGTAACAATCAAGATTAAATCTATTACTCGTAAAAATTTCATAAATTTTTGTCAAATGTAATTATATTTGACTGATTTTTTGTAGTTTGGATTAATCATGATATGACAGAAAGGAACACTATGATTTACAAAGTTTTCTATCAAGAAACTAAAGACAGCAGCCCACGCCGCGAACAAACCAAAACTTTATACCTCGATATTGATGCTCAAACCGAACTGGACGGACGTATTCAAGCTCGTCAATTAGTTGAAGAAAAAACAGCTTATAATATTGAATTAATAGAACTTCTTTCAGATAAACACTTGGAGTATGAAAAAGAAACAGGTGCCTTTCAATTAACGGAGTTCTAAAATGGCAAATATTAATTTAAAACCTGAAGAAGTTGGCGTTTATGCTATTGGAGGTCTAGGTGAGATTGGTAAAAATACTTACGGTATTGAATACCAAGATGAGATCATCATTGTTGATGCAGGGATCAAATTTCCTGAAGACGATCTGCTCGGTATTGACTATGTTATTCCTGACTATTCTTATATTGTTGACAATGTGGATCGTATAAAAGCTCTCGTCATTACACATGGACACGAAGATCACATTGGTGGGATTCCATTTCTCTTAAAGCAAGCTAATATTCCTATTTATGCAGGACCTCTGGCTCTAGCTCTCATCCGCGGTAAATTGGAAGAACATGGTCTCTTGCGTGATGCTAAGATGTATGAAATTAATCATAATACTGAGTTAACCTTTAAAAATCTTAGCGTCACTTTTTTCCGAACAACTCACTCAATTCCAGAGCCTCTAGGAATTGTCATTCATACTCCTCAAGGTAAAGTTGTCTGTACAGGTGACTTTAAATTTGACTGGACACCTGTTGGTGAGCCAGCAGATATCCACCGCATGGCCGCACTGGGTGAAGATGGCGTTCTTTGTCTCTTATCTGATTCAACCAATGCCGAAATCCCAACTTTTACCAATTCTGAAAAAGTTGTTGGCCAGTCCATTATGAATATCATCGAAGGTATTCATGGACGCATTATATTTGCATCCTTTGCTTCAAATATTTTTCGTTTACAACAGGCTGCAGAAGCTGCTGTCAAAACAGGCCGTAAAATTGCCGTCTTTGGACGTTCGATGGAAAAAGCTATTGTCAACGGTATTGAACTGGGTTATATAAAAGTACCCAAGGGGACTTTTATAGAGCCAAATGAAATCAAAGAATATCATGCTAGTGAAATCATGATAATGTGTACAGGCAGTCAGGGAGAGTCTATGGCAGCTCTTTCACGAATTGCCAATGGAACACACAGACAAGTTCAATTGCAGCCCGGTGATACCGTCATTTTCTCATCTAGCCCAATTCCTGGTAATACAACTAGTGTTAATAAGCTGATCAATACCATTCAAGAAGCTGGTGTAGAAGTCATCCATGGTAAGGTCAATAATATTCACACATCAGGACACGGCGGACAACAAGAACAAAAATTAATGCTGCGCCTTATAAAACCTAAATTCTTCATGCCTGTTCATGGGGAATACCGCATGCAAAAGGTTCATGCCGGCTTAGCTATTGATACCGGTATCCCTAAAGACAATATTTTCATCATGGAAAATGGTGATGTCCTAGCTCTAACCAAAGATTCTGCTAGACGTGCCGGTCATTTCAATGCGCAAGATATTTACGTTGACGGTAATGGTATTGGTGATATTGGTACAGCGGTTCTGCGCGACCGACATGATCTTTCCGAAGATGGTGTTGTCTTAGCAGTAGCAACTGTTGATTTTAAAACCAAAATGATTTTAGCTGGCCCAGATATTCTCAGCCGCGGTTTCATTTATATGCGTGAATCTGGTGATCTCATTCGCAGCAGTCAACGCATTCTTTTCAATGCGATTCGTATCGCTCTAAAAAATAAAGAAGCCAGCATTCAATCGGTCAATGGCGCTATTGTCAATGCACTACGCCCATTTTTATATGAAAAAACAGAACGTGAACCTATTATCATTCCTATGATATTGACACCAGATAAGTCTTAAATCATAATTGTAAGCAGCTATTATTAAAGAGCTTGTCTAAGCCTAAGCAAAAACGCTATTCTTTGCCCCATCCTTAGCCAGTGTCTACAGACATTGGCTTTTTATTTTGTCTAAAACAAAAAAGACAAGCCTCAAAAAGCTTGTCGTCAATCTGATAAAAGAAAATCTTCTCTAATTTTTTTATTTTAGTTAGGATAAATATAACTGACACTGCCTGGTGTTCCACTATTATTTGGATCAAACCAACCACGATAGTTATCAACCCATTGTTGATCTTTATAATTGGATTCCAGTACTTGAACTTTACCATCTTCACCAACAGCTGTGACATAGGCAACATGTCCATAACCACCATCTGTCCAACACATAATAGACCCTACTGCCGGAGTGTTACCGACAGTGTAACCTTGTGCAGAAGCACTAGAGGCCCAATCACCGCCATTGCCCCACCAGTCGCCTGCCCAAGTTGCAACAGCTTTAACCCCCCAAGTACATTGACCAACAGGATAAGTATTGGCATTCGCATCATTCGTTTCAGTGGTTGCTTGCGTAGTGTCAGCTGGCGCTGCCGCCTGATTATCCGGTGCTGCCGAACCATTAACAGTTAAAGTCTGACCCGGCAAAATCAGACTGGTAATATCTTTTCCATTCATAGAAGCTAACTCATAAGCATCCATATGATATCGTTGAGCAACACTGAAAAAAGAATCTCCTTCTTGAAGAGTATAAGTGTCTGCATCAGCCATTTTATTTCCTAAAACAACTGTTGCTGCCGTAGCCGCAACAGTAAACACAGCTTTTTCCAAAAATTGTTTTTTCATAACGATTATTCTTAACTTCTCCTTTTAGTAATAGTAACATCATACCGAATTATTATTTCAACTTTTTTAAGAAAAAGAAGTTTTTCTATTACTAATTGATAACAAAGAAAAGCCTGAGACGAAAGTCCTGTCTCTTTTGTTCTACTCTCACTCTGTAACCATCATTCTGAGGTTTTGATCAATTTTCTCTGCTGTTTTGCGTCCTTCTCGAATTCCCCAAATAACAAGACTAGGACCACGGCGTGCATCACCTGCAACAAAAACCTTCTCATTTCGAGTTGAATAGTCATCATAAACACATTCAACTCGGAATTGGTCAAAGAGCGCTTTTTCAGCACCTGTGAAGCCCATAGCAAGAAGAACAAGATCTGCCTTAATTACCTCTTCAGTTCCTTCAATGGCTTTGAAACCAGGTCCAACCTTAATTGTCTTCACCGCAGTCACTTGGCCATTTTCACCAAGAAATTCTACTGTTGACGTGATATAGTCCGTCAAATCAGTCTGTTGAACAAAATCGGCTTCTTCCTGTCCATAGCCTGTACGATTAATCATAGGATATTGTGGCCATGGATTTGTTGGCAGACGCTTTTCAGGCAGTTGCGGCGTGATTTCTAATTGTCTAACACTAGCAGCTCCCAAACGAACAGCCGTACCGATACAGTCATTTCCAGTATCGCCACCGCCAATAACTAAGACATGTTTTCCTTCAAGCAAGGGCGGTAATTCGTGTGTGTCACTGTCCAAAAGATTTTTAGTCGTTTCTGTTAAGAAATCAACAGCAAATCGAATGCCTTTTAAGTCACGGCCTGGAATATCCAAGTCACGAGGAACGCTAGCTCCAGTTGCCAAGATTACACGGTCAAATTTTTCTAATAATTCTTCTGCTGTAATATCACGACCAATTTCTGTATTGGCAACAAAATTAATACCAATTGAAGCCATCGTATCAATACGGCGTTGCACAATTTTCTTATCCAATTTCATATTGGGAATACCATACATGAGCAAACCACCAAAGCGATCAGAACGCTCAAACACAGTTACACTGTGACCCAACTGGTTAAGACGCCAAGCAGCTGACAGGCCAGCAGGACCTGAACCTACGACAGCTACTTTAAAACCTGTACGCTCAATAGGGCGACCAGAATCAGCTACCCAGCCTTCTTCAAATGCATTATCAATAATAAAACGTTCATTATCATGAATGGTAACACCCGAACCATTTAAACCTTCTGTACAGGCCTTTTCACAAGGTGCCGGGCAGACACGACCTGTCATTTCTGGTAAAGGGTTAGTTCGTGTCAAGCGTTCAAAAGCACGTCTGAAATCGCCCTTATAAATCAAATCATTCCATTCAGGGATTAAATTGTCATTGGGACAACCTGAAACAGCACGACCGCCACCATAGAATGTTCCCTCATGACAGAAAGGGATCCCACAATTCATACAGCGAGCAGCTTGCTTTTGACGTTCCTCAACTGATAAAGTTGTCTGCAATTCTTCAAAATCTTTGATACGCTCATTAACAGGACGATAGGGATTGTCCTTGCGCTCATACTTTAAAAATCCAAACGGATCTGCCATCTCATTTCCCTCCTGTTACACTAGCCAACAAAGCTTGACGCTCTTGCGCTGTAGCATCGCCGCCGGTTGCTACTTCAAATGTACGTAATTCGAGTTCATCACCACTCATGCCTTTTTGGCTGAGAGCATATTCAATATCATTAATTTCATGGAAATCACTTGGATAAACTTTGATAAATCTTTTCACCTCTTCATCCCAATTATCCAAAAGACGTTTGGCCTTGACACTTTCTGTATATTCATAGTGCTTTTCAATCATGTCTTTTAAGATGTCATCACCACGAGTTTCACCAATCTGATAAAGATCTACCATCTCCATATTGACTTTTTGAGCAAAATCACCATGAACATCGTAAACATAGGCAACACCACCACTCATACCAGCAGCAAAGTTGCGACCTGTCGTTCCAAGAATGACAGCTACACCGCCAGTCATATACTCACAACCGTGAGCACCGACACCTTCAACAACGACTTTTGCTCCTGAATTACGAACACAGAAACGCTCACCAGCACGACCTGCAAAATAAGCTTCACCTTTGACAGCACCAAAGAGAGAGACATTACCAACAATTGGTGAATTTTCAACGTCGTAGGCTGCGTCGTGCGGCGGTTTGACAATTAAGCGTCCACCTGACATAGATTTAGCAATATAGTCATTAGCCTCACCAATCAAGGTATACTCTAAACCTTGTGTAAGGTAACTCGCAAAACTTTGCCCTGCAATGCCAGTATAATGATATTTAATTAAGCCTTCTTTAACAGCGTCATTGCCATAACGTTCTGCCATCCAACCAGCCATGCGACTCCCTACTGAACGGTCCACATTATTGATGGTATTTTCAATAGTAACACTAATGCCTTTTTCAATAGCTGCTGCTGCAAAACCATCCAGTTCTTTCCATTGACGTTCTTCAGCAAAAGGATCTTCATTTTTCCGATCAATTGGGAAACTGTTCCCAATAACCCTTGAAAAATCAAGAGATTTTGCCTTACCTTGTGCAACAAATCTCGATTTCAAAACTTCTGCATGACCAACCATTTCATCAACAGAGCGGAAACCTAACTCAGCCATGTATTCACGTAATTCTTCTGCCAAGAAAGTCATCATGTTAATCACATGTTCTGGCTTACCTGAGAAGTTTTTACGTAATTCTGGATTTTGTGTTGCGACACCGACAGGACAAGTATTAAGTGAACAAACACGCATCATGACACATCCAACTGAAATCAAAGCTAGACTAGCAAATGAATATTCTTCTGCACCCAATAAAGTAGCAATAGCAATATCGCGACCCGTCATTAATTTTCCATCTGTTTCCAAAGTCATACGTTGACGAAGACGATTCATAGACAAGGTCTGATGAGCTTCAGCCAAGCCCATTTCCCATGGAAGCCCCGCATCACGAACAGAATTACGAGGAGAGGCACCTGTACCACCATCATAACCTGAAATAACCACCTTATCAGCACCCGCTTTAACACAGCCCGTAGCAATCGTACCAACACCTGTACTTGATACTAATTTAACATTGATTTTGGCATAAGGATTGATAGCTTTCAAATCATAAATTAATTGTGCTAGGTCTTCAATGGAATAAATATCATGATGAGGTGGTGGTGAAATCAAGCGCACACCTGGGGTTGCTCCGCGAATTTCAGCAATCCAAGGAAAGACCTTTTGACCGGGAAGTTGTCCGCCTTCACCAGGCTTAGCTCCTTGTGCTAATTTGATTTGCAATTCTTCTGCAGACATAAGGTATTCTGCATTAACACCAAACCGTCCGGAAGCAACTTGCTTAATTTTAGAATTAATATTGCGACCATCAACTTGCGGTTTGAAGCGTTTGCGATTTTCACCGCCTTCACCAGAATTTGATTTAGCTCCGATAGTATTCATCGCTTGAGCAATGGTTTCATGCGCCTCTTTAGAAAGAGAGCCAAAACTCATGGCACCAACCTTAAAACGCTTAACAATTTCCTTAGCAGGCTCAACTTCTGCTAAATCAACTTTTGGTCGTTTAGAATGAAATTCCCAAAGAGAACGCAGGGTCGTCGGTTGTTTTAAGGCCTCATTATCTAGTTCAGTTGAATATTGTTTAAAGAGACCATAGTCACCACGACGAATGGATTGTTGGAAATTATAGATAGAGCGTGGATTAAAGAGGTGATACTCTCCATCTGTCTTATACTGATAGGAACCACCAGAAGGCAAGAAATCATTGGCTCTCGGTCCAAAGGCGAAATCAACGCGTTCTAGGTATTCTTTTTCAATTTGCTTCAGACTCAAACCTTCAATACGCGTAGCTGTTCCTCTAAAGTATTGGTTAACAACATCAGCAGAAAGACCAATGGCTTCAAAAAGCTGGGCACCTTTATATCCGAGTACTGTTGAAATTCCCATACGACTCATGACTTTAACAATGCCCTTTTCGGCAGCCTTACGATATTTTTCAAAAGAGTCATTGGTCTTATCAAAAGCTTTTAGAGTTGCATAAGCCCCATAAGGATGAATAGCTGTTGCACCAAAACCAACCAAGGTTGCAAAATGATGAACTTCAAAAGCTTCCGCCGTATCAACAACAATTGAAAATTGACTTGCTTTTCCTTTGACAACCATATAATTATTCAAACCGGAAACTGCCAACAAAATAGGAATGGCTATGCGACCTTTAGTGACTCCACGGTCTGACAAAATGATGATCTTACTGCCTTGATTAATTGCTTCATCAGCTTTTTTGAAAAGATCTTCCAAAGCATATTGCAGGCGATTATTGTCAGAATCTCCTAAGTCATAAACAGTGGATAGAGTTGTTGCCTTGTAACGTTCATCTGTTAAATTGGCTAATTTTGCAAAATCTTGACTAGAAAGGACAGGACTGTCAACTCGAACCTTGACACAATTATCAGCATTATCTTGACGAATATCGCCATCACCGCCTAAAAAGACTGTCGTTGACACCACTAATTGCTCACGAATAGCATCAATAGGAGGATTGGTTACCTGAGCAAATTGTTGCTTAAAGTAAGTAAAGAGAGACTGTGGTTTTTTCGATAATACTGCTAATGGACTGTCAAAGCCCATTGAAATAACAGGTTCCTCTCCTTTTTCTGACATGGGGAGAATAACTGTTCGAATGGTTTCATCTGTATAACCAAAAATTTTCCACATTTGGTTCACATCATAATCATTGACAATTTCCTCTTGAGCAACAAAGTCATCCAAAAGAGTAACATTTTCTTGCACCCACTGTTGATAAGGGTATTGTTTAGAATAATGCTCTTTAACCTCATCATTTTTTAATACCAAGCTTTTTTTGGTATCAATTAACATCATATTGCCGGGACCAAGAACCCCTTTTTCAACAACCTGACTAGGTGCTATATCAACGACACCCGATTCGCTAGAGCAAATTAAAAAATTATCTTTGGTGCGAGAATAGCGGCTAGGACGAAGACCATTACGATCCAAACGAGCCCCAACCATCTCACCATCAGTGAAAACGAGAGCGGCTGGGCCATCCCAAGGAGCGACAAAACTGGAAGCATATTCATAAAAAGCTGTTAATTCTTTAGAAAGTCCTGCATCTTTTCCCCAAGCTTCAGGTACCATCATCAATAAGCTTTGCGGAATATCACGACCATGACGATAGAGATATTCTAGACAGTTTTCTAATTTAGCAGAGTCTGAATTTTCTTCATTGTAGACTTCAATTTGATGACTATGCATCCAATTTTCAGCACCACGAAGCGTGTTGATTTCTCCATTATGTGCTAAGAAGCGGAAAGGCTGAGCACGATCCCAAGATGGGAAAGTATTTGTTGAAAAGCGAGAATGTGTTAAAGCAATGTGTGATTTGAACATTTCATCTGACAAGTCAGGATAAAACAGACGAACCTGAAAAGCATGCAGCATTCCCTTATAAACAATCGTCTTGCTTGATAAGGAACAAATAAAAAGTTCATCTGCAGCAAACGTTTTTTCCAACTTGCGGCGCAGACGGAAAAGACTATCTTCAAAAGCACGCCCACTATTTGTTTCAGTAGGTTTTTCAATAAAAAGCTGCACAAAACTTGGCATGATTTCCTGAGCAGCTGGACCACAGTTGTCATAATTGAAAGGAACATCACGCGACAGCAATACATGAAAGCCTAATCTTTTGATTTCACTAATCAAACTATCTTCTAAAATTGTTTTTGCTACTTTATCTTGAGGAAGAAACAACTGGGCAACAGCATAATCTCCCAATGGTGGTAAATCAATCTTTTCTTCTTTAGCTTTCAATCTAAAGAACTCATCTGGCATGGCCAACAACATACCAGCACCATCTCCTGTATCGGGCTCTGCACCTGTACCTCCACGGTGGTTCATTCTCTCTAACATCGTTAAGGCATAATCCACTAACTGATGACTGGCAATACCATCAATTTGAGCAACAAAGCCCATCCCACAGGCATCTGTCTCAAAAGATGGATCCCACAAAGTCGTCTGCTTAGCTTTTTTAATAACCTCTCTCATACACTTCTCCTAACCAAATGTCATTATTGCTAAATTTTCGAATAAACGCCTAAATTATATCATATATTAATGAAGAAAAACAGATTTCCTCAAAAAATTCTGAAAATTCAATTATTAGATTGATTAAAAAAACAGCCAGCTATCGGCTGTTTTTTAACCTTAATAAAGATCCAAATAGTTGTCAACTTCCCATTGCGATACAAAAGCAGCATAGCTTGACCATTCAATACGTTTTGCCTCAAGAAAACTTGTATAAATATGGTTGCCTAAGGCTGCTTTAACCACTTCATCTTCTTGTAATGCTTTCAGAGCATTATGAAGAGTTGATGGAAGATCTGCAATACCTGCTTCTTTGCGTTCTTCAACAGTCATAACATAAATATTTGATTCTACAGGTGCTGGTGCTTCAATTTTATTTTCAATGCCATCAAGACCAGATTCTAAAAGAACAGCCAAAGCTAAATAAGGGTTAGCTGTAGGATCAACCGAACGCAACTCCAGACGTGTACTAACACCACGTGAAGCTGGAACACGAATCAACGGTGAACGATTGCGTCCCGCCCAAGCAATATAGACTGGAGCTTCATAACCAGGAACCAAACGTTTATATGAATTAACAGTTGGATTCATGATAGCAGTATAGCTATAAGCATGTTTTACCAAACCACCTAAGAATTGATAAGCAACTTCAGATAACTGCATCCCTTTAGGATCTTGTGGATCAAAGAAAGCGTTCTTACCATCACTGCCAAACAGAGACATATTACAGTGCATCCCTGAGCCATTAATACCAAATTTAGGTTTGGCCATAAAGGTTGCATACAAACCATGTTTACGGGCAATCGTTTTAACAACTAATTTGAAAAGTTGGATTTTATCACAGGCAGTTAAAACATCTGCATATTTAAAATCAATTTCATGTTGACCAATAGCCACTTCATGATGACTTGCTTCAACTTCAAATCCCATTTTTGTTAAGACATTGACAATCTCACGACGGGTATTATCAGCAAGGTCAGTTGGTGCTAAATCAAAGTAACCACCTTTATCATTTACTTCTGTTGTCGGATTACCAAATTCATCCATTTTGAAAAGGAAAAACTCAGGTTCTGGACCGAGGTTAAACGATTTATAACCTAGACTTTCCATATGACGCAGTGCTTTTTTCAAGTTACCACGTGGGTCACCGGCAAATGGTTCTCCTTCTGCTGTATAAATATCACAAATTAATCCAGCAACGGCTCCGTTTTCATCTCCCCAAGGAAAAACAGTCCAAGTATTAAGGTCAGGATAAAGATACATGTCTGATTCATTAATACGTACAAAACCTTCAATTGAAGAGCCATCAAACATCGCTTTGTTTGAAAGTACTTTGTCTAATTGTTCGTCAGTAGCTGGGATTTCAACATTTTTCATGGTTCCCAAGATATCCGTAAACATTAAACGAAGGAAAGTAACATTCTTTTCTTTAACTTCACGACGGATGTCTGCTGCTGTGATTGCCATAACGGCCTCCTTTTAAAAATTAAATTCCACGTTACGTATTTACATACGTAAACCACCAAGATGTTGCGTTGGGCTCGAAAAGCGACCCTGATTTCGGAGTTCGTCATGTAAGATACGTCGAACATCCGCATCTGTCAAAGCTTTCTGCTTTTTCAGAGCACGATCTTTACGATCAGCATACTCTCTCTTGATAGCCGCAATATTTAATCCTTCATCTAAGAAATCCTTAATTTCCAGTAAAACATCCATATCATTCAGCGAGTAAAGACGTCGATTTCCAGAACTACGATCTGGTGTCAATAAACCTTGGTCTTCATAATAACGAATTTGACGAGCCGTTAAATCCGTCAATTTCATTACAGTTCCAATAGGAAAAACCGCCATTGATCGTCGAAGCTCTTTTTCTTTCATGACTTTCCTCCTTTCATTGTCTATTATATTCTGAAAATTTATAGCTGTCAAGCCTATATGTCATATTTCCTGACATAAACTCTAAACTTTACTTTTTGTAAAAAATTTTCGTACTCTATCAATATCTGAATTAACAGAAATGGCAATAAAAACCCCTACAAAAGTTTCAAAAACTCTAGCACAAACATAAAGAATTGTTTCATCTTTGGGAATAGAAAGCGTAATAATAAGCAAAGCTGCAACACCACCAATAATTCCCGTCTTATTACTCATGGCCACATTAGTCATAATGGTTAACATGGTAAATATTGGAACAAAAACAACTGTAACCCAATACTGAAAGTGAAATAGATTATTGATGAGAAAAAATAGCAGTGAATAAACCCCGCCAATACTATTACCAACTATACGTGACGTCCCAAAATGGATGCTTTTATCAAAATCCTCACGTAAACTAAAAACAGCCGTTAAAGCACCAATTTGAAGGCCTTTCCAGCCAAGTATACCAAAAAGTAAAAGCACTAAAAAAACAGCTAAACCCGATTTAAAAGTCCGCATACCCAATGTAAATTTTTGGAGATCAAAATGATATTTTTTCATACTTTTATTGTAACATGATTAGAAAAAAAGAAGCTAATTGAAAACTACCTTATAATAATGTCTCAGTCTTATTTAATTTCATTGAGGCTGATATCATACACATAAAAGACGCATTATAGCCTTTCCCCAACCTTCTCAATAAAGAGGATTATTACCAGTCAATGCAGCCAAACCTGAAAGTATCCTTCCCTTGCCTCCACTGATTTTCTGAGCTCACCTTATTTGGCAAAAAATCTACTGTATGCACTAGAAAAGAGTTGCGTTCACAACTCTTTTCATCACAATATCTTCATTCTCACAAAAAGGTGGACAAATCCACCCCTTTGCTATCATTACGATTTCGCACTTTTTTACAAAATCAGGATTGAGACTTACAGGCGTACATCTTATTTTTCCGTGAGTGCAGCGAGGCCTGGGAGTACCTTTCCTTCAAGCAATTCCATGCTTGCACCTCCACCCGTACTAATCCATGAGAATTTATCTGCGCGGCCAAGGTTGATGGCTGCAGCAGCTGAGTCACCACCACCGATGATTGATTTAACACCTGGTTGTTTGACGATAGCATCCATCACACCGATTGTCCCAGCTTGGAAATCAGGATTTTCAAAGACACCCATAGGACCATTCCAAACAACTGTCTTAGCACCTGTTAATTCATCATCAAATTTAGCAATTGATTTTGGACCGATATCAAGACCAAGGAAACCTGGATCAACAGCCGCACCTTCAGTATCTTTAACTTCAGTGTAGTCAGCAAAAGCATTAGCTTCTTTTGAGTCAACTGGTAAGATTAATTTCCCATTTGCTTTAGCCAAAAGATCTTTAGCAATGTCAAGTTTGTCTTCTTCAACAAGTGAATCACCAATTTCGATACCTTGTGCCTTGAGGAAAGTATAAGTCATACCACCACCAATAAGGACTTTATCAGCTTTTTTAAGAAGATTTTCAATAACACCAATCTTATCTGAAACTTTTGAACCACCAAGGATAGCGATAAATGGGCGAACAGGATTGTCAACAGCTTCTTGAATGTAAGCAATTTCGTTTTCAAGAAGAAAGCCAGCAACTGCTTTGTCCACATTAGCTGAAATACCAACATTAGAGGCGTGAGCACGGTGAGCAGTACCAAATGCATCATTTACAAAAATGCCATCGCCAAGACTTGCCCAATATTTACCAAGCTCAGGATCATTTTTAGATTCTTTTTTACCATCAACATCTTCAAAACGAGTGTTTTCAACCAAAAGAACTTCACCATTTTTAAGAGCATTAATAGCTGCTTCTAATTGTTCACCACGTGTTACACCTGGAAAAACAACTTCTTGCCCAAGCTTTTTAGCCAAATCAGCAGCTACAGGAGCAAGAGATTTCCCTTTTTTATCTGCTTCCTCTTTGACACGTCCAAGGTGAGAGAAAAGAACAGCACGACCACCATGTTCAATGATGTATTTAATTGTTGGAAGAGCTGCAGTAATACGGTTATCATTTGTAATAACGCCATCTTTTACAGGGACATTAAAGTCAACACGAACGAGAACTTTCTTCCCTTTCAAATCAACATCTTTAACAGTCAATTTTGCCATGAATATAGACTCCTTAATTTTTTTTATACATGATAATTATATCACAAAATCAATAAAAGTAACAAAGTAATTTTATTTATATTTAATAAGCGAGCGACGATAGCTCTTTATTAAGTAAAGTCATTATTCCAATTACTGCAAGGAGGGGGAGAAGATTAGTTATTTCTTGAAAATAACCTTATTCGGGTAATCAGATTAAAATCGTTTTGCTATAAAATTTACTGCAGCTAGGTAATGAATCAAAAGAGAATATTCCAGATATTTCCTTCATAGACCAAAAAACGCAAAAATAAATCATAGTTTTATAGCAATAATTTTAACCAACACACAGTATCGCTTTTTTCAAGTTCTTAACCTTTATAAGAAAAAGAGGACCAAAGGTCCCCTTTTACAAAATAATGAGTATTATTTAGCGATTTTTGCAAAGTACTCAAGAGTACGTACAAGTTGTGAAGTATATGACATTTCGTTATCATACCATGAAACAACTTTAACCAATTGCTTGCCATCAACATCAAGAACTTTTGTTTGAGTTGCATCAAACAATGAACCAAAAGACATACCTACAATATCTGATGATACGATTGGATCTTCAGTATATCCGTAAGATTCATTTGCAGCAGCTTTCATAGCAGCATTCACTTCATCAACAGTTACCTTTTTATCAAGTACAGCAACTAATTCAGTAACTGAACCTGTTGGAACTGGAACACGTTGTGCAGCACCGTCAAGTTTACCATTCAATTCAGGAATAACAAGACCAATAGCTTTAGCAGCACCAGTTGAGTTAGGAACGATGTTTGCTGCAGCAGCACGTGCACGACGAAGGTCGCCTTTACGGTGTGGTCCATCAAGAACCATTTGATCACCAGTGTATGCATGGATAGTTGTCATCAAACCTTCTTTGATACTAAAGTTATCATGTAAAGCTTTCGCCATTGGTGCAAGACAGTTTGTAGTACATGAAGCACCTGAAATAACTGTTTCAGTACCATCAAGAACATCGTGGTTGGTGTTAAAGACGATTGTCTTAATATCATTACCACCTGGTGCAGTGATAACAACCTTTTTAGCTCCACCATTAGCATGTAAGTGTTTTTCAGCAGCTGCTTTGCTTGCAAAGAAGCCAGTTGCTTCAAGAACGATTTCTACACCATCAGCAGCCCAGTCAATCTGTTCTGGATCACGTTCAGCTGAAACCTTAACGAATTTACCATTAACTTCAAATCCGCCTTCTTTAACTTCGACATTACCATCAAAACGACCTTGAGTTGAATCATATTTCAACAAGTGTGCAAGCATGTTTGGATCTGTAAGGTCATTGATACGTGTAACTTCAACACCTTCGACGTTTTGGATACGACGGAAAGCAAGACGTCCAATACGACCAAAACCGTTAATACCAACTTTAACTACCATTAGTGATTTCCTCCTTATGAAAATCAAAAAAATTTATTTTAAAAGGCATTGCCTTTTAGACGATTGTGAAAAGATTAACTTACACAAATATAAACCAACCTTTCAACAAAATTATTATATAATTATTTTAAGAAAATTGCAAACGATTTTCCCTATTCTAGCAAGAAAAAAGAGAGAATAAGAAGTCAAGATTTATTACTTTAAACTTCTTATTTTCTCTTAATAATCACTATTGAAATGCTACAAAATATTATTTCTTTTATAAAGGATTAATTAGCATGTTCACTAAAGAAATTAAGCTTCTCCAGCGTTTTTCTTAATGATCTCTTCTTGAACAGATTTTGGAACATCTTCATAGTGGTCAAATACCATCATAAAGGTCCCACGTCCTTGAGATGCTGAACGAAGAACAGTTGCATAACCGAACATTTCAGCAAGCGGAACAAAAGCACGAACAATTTGACTATTACCATGTGCTTCCATGCCATCAACACGTCCACGACGGGCAGTGACATGCCCCATAACATCACCAAGGTTTTCTTCAGGAACAGTGATAGTGACTAACATCATTGGTTCAAGAATAACAGGTTTCGCAGTTTTAGCAGCTTCCTTAAGAGCAAGCGACGCAGCAATCTTAAAGGCTGTTTCAGATGAGTCAACATCATGGTAAGAACCATCATAAAGTTTGGCCTTAACATCAACAATTGGGTAACCAGCAAGAACACCATTAGCCATAGATTCAATCAAACCTTTTTCTACGGCCGGAACAAATTCACGTGGAACAACACCACCCACAATAGCATTTTCAAACTCGAACCCTTTACCTTCTTCATTTGGAGTAAATTCAATCCAAACATCACCAAATTGACCTTTACCACCGGATTGGCGTTTAAAGAAACCACGTGCTTGCGTAGCTTGACGGAAAGTTTCACGATATGACACCTGAGGAGCACCAACATTAGCTTCAACCTTGAATTCGCGTTTCATACGGTCAACAAGGACATCCAAGTGAAGCTCACCCATACCAGAAATAACGGTTTCACCTGTTTCAACATTTGTTTCCACACGGAAAGTTGGATCTTCCTCAGCAAGTTTTTGAAGAGCAATCCCCATTTTATCTTGATCGGCTTTCGATTTTGGCTCAACCATCAACTGAATAACAGGTTCTGGAACTTCAATTGATTCAAGAATCACTTTTGCTTTTTCATCAGTTAATGAATCTCCAGTTGTTGTTTCTTTCAAACCAACTGCAGCCGCAATATCACCAGCATAAACGGTTTCAATTTCTTGACGGCTGTTGGCATGCATTTGAAGGATACGTCCAATACGTTCACGTTTTCCTTTAGAGGTATTCAACACATAAGAACCACTGTTTAGGATACCAGAATAAACACGGAAGAAAGTCAAACGTCCCACGAATGGGTCAGTCATAATCTTAAAGGCAAGAGCAGCAAATGGTTCATCATCAGATGCTGGGCGCTCTTCTTCTTCATCAGTATCTGGATTAACACCTTTAATAGGAGGAATATCAAGCGGACTTGGAAGGTAATCAACAACCGCATCAAGCATCATTTGGACGCCTTTATTCTTGAAAGCTGAACCCGCAAGAACTGGAAAGAATTCAACATTAATAGTAGCTTTACGAATAGCTGCTTTTAATTCTGTTTCAGTGATTTCTTCACCTTCAAGATATTTCATCATCAGATCTTCATCAGTTTCAGCAACTGCCTCAATCAATTTTTCACGGTATTCTTTAGCTTGATCAAGGTAATCAGCAGGAATATCTTCAATCAAAATATCTGTACCAAGATCATTTGTATAGATTTCGGCTTTCATTGTTACCAAATCAATAATACCTTCAAAATCATCTTCTGCTCCGATCGGCAATTGAATAGGGTGTGCATTTGCTTGAAGACGATCATGAAGAGTGCTCACTGAATAAAGGAAATCAGCACCAATTTTATCCATCTTATTAGCAAATACGATACGAGGAACACCATACTCAGTTGCTTGACGCCAAACAGTTTCTGTTTGAGGTTCAACACCTGACTGAGCATCAAGAACAGTAACAGCACCATCTAGAACACGAAGGGAACGTTGCACTTCGATAGTAAAGTCTACGTGCCCCGGTGTGTCAATAATATTGACACGATGGTCTTTCCATTGAGCAGTCGTTGCAGCTGAAGTGATTGTGATACCACGTTCTTGCTCTTGTTCCATCCAGTCCATTTGTGAAGCACCTTCGTGTGTTTCACCAATCTTATGAATTTTACCAGTATAGTAAAGAATACGCTCTGTTGTAGTTGTTTTACCAGCATCAACGTGAGCCATGATACCGATATTACGAGTTTTTTCAAGTGAAAATTCACGAGCCATGAGGTTTATTTCTCCTATTTTTTATTTTATTACTTTGTTATTAAAAACGGATAGGCATAACCTACCCGCTTTATGTTTTGTTTCATGTCAATTAAACAAGAAGATCAAGCTCTCAAAAAGCGCTTGTCTAGTTTCCCCTTGTTGACAAGTGTCAAAGCGGGTTGTATCCTACCAACGGAAGTGTGCAAAAGCACGGTTAGCTTCAGCCATACGATGTGTATCTTCACGTTTTTTAACTGAGGCACCTGTATTATTTGACGCATCTAAGATTTCTTTTGCAAGACGATCTTTCATTGTGTGTTCACCACGAGTACGTGATGCAGTCACCAACCAACGAAGACCTAATGTTGTACGACGTTCAGGACGAACTTCAACTGGGACTTGATAGTTAGAACCACCAACACGACGTGCACGTACTTCAAGTACAGGCATGATATTTTCCATGGCTTGTTCAAAGACTTCAAGTGCATCATTCCCTGTTGCTTCCTTAATTTGTTCAAAAGCTCCATAAACGATAGATGCAGCTGTACCACGTTTACCATCAAGCATAATACGGTTGATAAGACGTGTTACAAGTTTTGAATTGTATAATGGATCTGGCAATACTTCGCGCTTAGGCGCACGGTTTTTACGACTCATTTCTTAATCTCCCTTCCTTATGCTTTTGGTTTCTTAGTACCATATTTAGAACGGCCTTGTTTACGATCAGTAACACCGGCAGTATCAAGTGCACCACGAACAATATGGTAACGTACCCCTGGAAGGTCCTTTACACGTCCACCACGAATAAGTACAACACTGTGTTCTTGCAGATTGTGACCAATACCTGGAATATAAGCAGTGACTTCAATAAGGTTACTCAAACGAACACGAGCAAATTTACGAAGAGCAGAGTTAGGTTTCTTAGGGGTCATTGTTCCAACACGTGTTGCAACACCGCGTTTTTGAGGTGCAGCAAGTTTAGTATGAACTTTTTTATGGCTATTATAGCCAATATTCAATGCTGGTGAGTCAGATTTTTCTACTTTAGACTTACGTGGCTTACGAACCAACTGGTTAATTGTAGGCATCTACATTCTCCTGTATTTTTTTATTTTTGGGTGATTAGGCACTTGGTGACAGTCCTAATCTGTGTGTACTTTGCAACATTTGTCAGCACGTCTCTGTACACTTTTGAGAGACCAAAAGTAAAAAGTACCATTTATCATAATAACACAGCAGAATCGCTTTGTCAAACACTTTTTCCTTGATTTATATCTTCTAGCTATTTTTAAACTGACCTTATATGAACTTTCTCTATACTATTTCAATTTCACTATGTGCTATATTTCATTTACTAAAAATATTTCCCAACTTAACATCTACCTTGCTTTCTTTAACATCAATATTGGTTACTGTTAAAAGAGATTTATAGCTGATGCCCTCACGTTTTTCCTGAGCATTATCGGCAAAGACAGCCACTCCAACCAACTGACTGTCAAATTCGCTCAAAAGGCTAACCATACCACTGATGGTTCCCCCACCCTTAAGAAAATCATCAACAATTAAAACGCAACTGTTGGGATTTAAACTGCGTTTTGATAAAAACATCTTTTCAATACGATCGCTTGATCCAGAAGCATAATTAACAGATACTGTTGAACCTTCTGTAATCTTCAAATCTCGACGCACAATGACAAAAGGGACATTAAGAATATTAGCAACGGCATTAGCCAAAGGAACACCTTTGGTTGCCACTGTCATAACAGCATCAATTTTTTCATCTTTAAAAGCATTGGCAATAATACGACCGATATTTTTTAGAATACTTGGTGTCGATAGTAAATCAGACAAATAAATATAGCCACCCGGCAAGATACGGTTGCTTTCTGCCAGCCGCTGACAAAGTTCTTGTGCAACCGTTCTCGCTTCATCATTTGAAATAGTCGGTGTAAAAACAACACCACCATTGGCACCAGTTATCGTCTTAATATGGCCAATATCAGCGTGAGCAAAAGCTTTCTTAATAATTGCAATATCTTCAGAAATCGAAGACTTTGCCGCTTCATACTTTTGAGCAAAAGTATTAAGACTGGTTAGTTGATAGGGGTTGTTAATTAAATAATTTGAAATAACAACCATTCGTTCGCTACGTCGCAATTTCATAAAATCACCATTCGTTTTTTACTTTTATTATATCATATTAAAAAATAAAAAGACGAACATTAGAGCTCTAATAGTCATCTTTTTTCGTGTTTTGATGGTTTGTTTTAGGTTTATAGAAAGAACGATTATCCATAGCAAAGATACGACCAGTCATCTCTCCTTCTGATACACGAGATAGAGCAGTCGTCATCATCATCATTTCAGCATCAATATTATCAATCATATGAATGATTTCTGCTTCCATAATTTTAGGTCTAACGGGACTGCCATATTCTAAGAGACCATGATGGCTGAGAATAACATGGCGCAAGACAATAACATCTTCCTTAGTATCATCAATAGACAATTCTGATAAAACTTTAGTAATTTCTTCATCGATCAAAGCAATATGACCAATAAGATTGCCACGAATAGTATATTCGGTATTATCAGGACCAGATAGCTCAAGAACTTTGGCTAAATCATGCAGCATGATACCCGCAAACAGAAGACTTTTGTCAAGTTCTTCATAAATATCCCCGATACTATCAGCCAAACGAACCATAGTTGCTGTATGATAGGCCAGACCAACTTCAAAAGCATGGTGATTTGTTTTAGCTGCCGGAAAGCTGAAAAATTCTTTACTATACTTACGATAAAGGGCACGGACAATCCGTTGCCAGGTAGCATTTTCGATTTTGAAGAGCATCTGTTCAAGATAATCTTTGACCTCTTCAACATCAACAGGCGGTTTTTCTTTAAAATCTCTAGGATCATTAGGCTCTCCATCCTTAGGATGCCGTAAGCTGATTTGATTGACCTGTGGTGTCCCATTATAAACTTCACGGCGTCCCCTCATAAAGACAACTTTCCCAGCAGTAAATTCTTCAACATTATAAGGCTGAGCATCCCAAAGATTACCAGAAATTTCTCCACTATCATCTTGAAAGGTAAAGGCAAGGTAATCTTTTCCTGCTCTTGTTTTTCTGAGCTCTGCTGATTTAATGAGATAAAATCCCTCGAAAAGTTCATCTTTTTTCATTTGATTAATTTTCATTTGATTCCTCATCTTCTAGCGGCGGAAGGTTTAAAGCCGACTTAGTGCTTTCATCCTCATATAATTCAATGTTTCTTAGTGCTCGACCAATTGCATTGGTGCGTGTTGTTAAAAGTTTATCAATATTGTTGCTAGCTTGATTGAGTTGTTTTTTGGTTGTCTGTAAAAGACCTCCAAACTTAGCAAATTCTGTCTTGACATTTCCTAAAATTTTACTGATATCATCAGCATTTTTTTGAATATTCAATGTTTTAAAACCAACAGACAAAGAATTTAAGAGAGCTGATAAAGTTGACGGACCCGCTACAACAATATGTTCATCACGCCGCAAAGCATCAAAGAAACTTGCATTTCTAACAACTTCCGAATAAAGCCCTTCTGTTGGCAAAAACATAATCCCAAAATTGGTTGTTTCTGGTGGATTGAGATATTTCTTTTGAATATCTTTAGCAAAAGTCTTGATACTGCTTAGCAGTTTTTTTCGATAAAGATCAATTTGCTCCTTATTACCAAGATCATAGGCATCTTCCAAACGATAATAATTTTCCAGTGGAAACTTAGAATCAATAGGTAGGTAAACATAGGTTCCTTGCTGATTCCCCGGCAATTTAATAGCATATTCCACACGTTCTTTTGAGTCCTTCACAGTTGCAAATTCACGTTCATATTGAGATTCGGTCATAATATCTTCAATAATTTGGCTTAATTGTAATTCACCCAGAATTCCCCGTGTTTTAGTATTGGACAGAACCTTATTCAAGGTACCAACATCACGTGCCATGTTCTTCATTTCACCCAAACCTTGATTAACATTTTCCAACTGCTTAGAAACAGTTTCGAAAGATGTTTTCAGGCGCGTATGTAAGGTTTGGTCTAATTTTTCTGCAACGGTTTGCCGCATCTCTTCCAAGCGTTTTTCATTGGAAGTTTGCATTTCTTTGACCGACTGATTTAATTGTAAATTGATTTGCTCTAAACGCTTATCCGATCGATCCCGACTGTCATTTAGATTTTGATGTAATACCTCTCTTAAGTCAGTTAATTGTTGAGAGAGATCATTTTGTAAACGTGTCAACTGCTGATTAATTGCAAGCAATTGATTTTTATTAGCAACCTCCAACTGATAAGAAACTTGATCAGAAAGGTTATCCGCATTGTCATCTAACTTTTTTTCAAGTCCCGATTGATTTTTATCCAGTTTTAGAAAAATAGCAGAGCTGATAAAACAAGCTGTCAAAGCCAGTAAGAGAGTAAGAATATCCATTTATTATTAGGTCCTATCTTTTGTTTGAATGACAACAACATAACCTGAAGCGACTGAAAAACAAATCGGTTTGTCCTTAAATTCATTGCTGCTGTAAATTTTCTTTTGAAAGTAGTTCTCTTCTGTTAATTCGTATTTAGCATCTTGAATAGACAGATGAGCGCCGTTTGCTGCCATAAAGGAAATATAAACCATATCAGTTGCCTGTTCAATTTGATGTTGCCCTGCTGGAAAAAATTCCACTAAATTTTGTTCATCACGTAATTTAAAACAGCGCATAAAAGGAGCTAAATCAGGATCGCTAGGTAAAAAAATATTGGACAGCATATGGTCTATCCGACCGCCAAAAGCACCAAAAACAATTATTTCAACCCTGCCAAAACAGTCAAAAATTGTTTTTAAAGCCAACTCTGTATCTGTATCATTTTTTTCTGCAGGAGCCATCACCAGCTTTTTAGCCTTGGCTTTAATCTGCTTAAATTCCTCTGCTGAGACAGAATCAAAATCCCCAATAGCTAAGTCTAACGGTAACTGATTTTTCAACAGAAAAGAACTTCCCTTATCAATACCTACAAAATAGTCAAAATCTCTCGTGAAATAAGTAAGATCGCCTCCAGAAAACAGAGCTACCTTAGTCATTTAAAGCCGCTTTCAAAGTTTCAACTTGAGCAGCTAGATTTTCTTTGAAAAGGTAAGAACCTGCTACAAAGATATTGGCGCCGGCTTGCTTTGCTAACTTAATGGTTTCATTGTCAATACCGCCATCAACTTCAATATCAAATGATAAACCCTTTTCTTCACGAAGCTTAGCAACAGTTCTTACTTTTTCCAACATTTCTGGAATAAAAGCCTGACCGCCAAAACCGGGATTAACTGTCATAATAAGTATCTGATCTGCTAAAGACAAGACAGATTCTAAATCAGCAACTGGTGTTCCAGGATTGATGACAATACCTGCCTTCATACCAGCATCCTTGATTTTTTGAAGGGCACCGTGAATATGATGGGTGGCTTCTACGTGTACTGTCATAATATCAGCACCAGCTTGAGAAAAATCATCAACATAACGCTCTGGATTAACTACCATAAGATGACAATCAAAGACGAGCTTACTATGTTTACGCATACTAGCAACAACACCGGCACCAAAACTAATGCTTGGAACAAACTGTCCATCCATAATATCAATATGAACGTACTTCACACCAGTTTCTTCAATGCGCTTTAATTCACTTTCAAAGTTAGCATAATCTGCAGCTAAAATAGAAGGGGCAATTTGATTGAGCAACATAACAGACCTACTTTCTTTTTAATACTTTTTTATAAGTCTCTCGGCGATTTTCAATTTCACTAAGAATTTGCAAATAAGTTTGATAGCGTTTTTCCCATATTTTTCTCTGTGCCAGAGCCAATTTCACAGCACACCCCGGTTCATGCGTATGAGTGCAGGAACGAAACTTACAAGCAGCACTTAACTTCAGAAGTTCAGGAAAAGCAGCATTTAATTCCTCACTACTTGTTATTTCGTAATCCAGCGAAGAAAATCCGGGAGTATCCGCAATTTTCCCGCCATAAATGTTATACAGAGTAACTGCGCGTGTCGTGTGACGACCTCGTCCTAAACTATCTGATATCTCATTAGTTTCTAGTGCCAAATCAGGGGCAAGTGTATTGAGCAAGGTCGTTTTCCCAACACCTGTTTGTCCCATAAAAACAGTTATTTTATCTTTTAAAAGAGGAGTTAAATCTTCTAAATAATAAACAAAATAATAACCAATCTTTTGATACTGCTTTTGAACCTTTTTAAATTCATCTAAATCCTCTAGTAAGTCCGTTTTAGAAAGATAAATTATGGGACTAATCTTCCTATGTTCTAAAAGAATGAGAAAACGGTCTAACAAATTATGATTAAAATCAGGTTCTTTAGCAGAGATAATGACTACTGCCTGATCAATATTGACAATTGGCGGTCTCACTAGACTGTTTTTTCGTTCATGAATAGCCAGTATATAACCCTCAGAATTTTCTTTAGCTGAAAAATCTACTTCATCACCAACATAAGGTTTATGTCCTTTTTTCCTAAAATTACCACGCGCTCGTGTCTGATAAATCTGACCATCTGACTCTACATAATAAAAACCAGCTAGGGACTCAATAATTTTTCCTTGCAAACGCTCTCCTTACTAAACTTAATAGTTTCATTATATCAAAAAAACAATCTTTTTGCTGGTAGCTATTGGCAAATTTTAAAAAAAGCGTATAATATAATTATTACTTGCGGAGATGGTGGAACGGCAGACACGCATGCTTCAGGCGCATGTGCTCGTATGAGCGTGAGGGTTCAAATCCCTTTCTCCGCATTTTTGAATGTCTTGACAATGTTAGTTTAACTTAATCTACTTCTTCAGTATTATCTTTTATTTCATTGCCTTGTCAAGTTCATTCAAAAAATATTATAAAATTGTTTGACCACAATGTGCCTAACACAAGTTATGCCTCATTGTGCTTTCTCGTTATATTTTGGAAAGGTGGCTCAGCTTGGTACAGCACCGGACTCGAAATCCGGCAAGTGGACATTGTTCATGCGCGGGTTCAAATCCCGTCCTTTCCTTAACATTGAAAGAAGCTAAAATATTCCAGTAAGATGATTTAATCAAATGGATTTAAATTATGATTGATTGTTTTAGTTTAAATAATAAGAAAAATCTCACTGACTTAGCGAGATTTTTTTGATAAGACAAGCAGGCAGCGACAAAGCTGTCATACTGCCTGTGCCATACTTTTCAAGCGGGCTGCTGCTGATAAAAAGATTAAAAACGGTTGCTAATAAAGACAGCCCTGTCATTGTTACCATGACGAGATTCAGCTTTGCTTTGGGCCAGCGGCTTGGAAGAATTTGCCCATAGATCAAGTAAAAATAAGCAAAAAATGACCAAATCAGGGCGAAAAAGAGATTGGCTGGTCTTAGCCAAAGCGGAAAGACCGTGTAAAGTCCTCCGAAAAAGAAACCACCCAAAGGCAATCCTAACAAAATCAAGAAATGAAGGAAAGCTTGTATGAAGTAAAGAACAGCGCAGAAAGCAGTGATTAGTTTGGGCTTAGTCATAAGAATCCTTCATTTCAAATCAACTTCTCGTAGAGCATCTGCCAATCTGGCAAAGTCTGTAATCGTCAGTGCTTCACCACGAATAGATGGTTTGATGTCTGCTGCTTCCAAGGCTTGTTCCAGCTTGACTTTGACCTCTTCTGATTTGCCAAAGTGGCTGGTGAGATTGTTCCAGAGGGTTTTACGGCGGTGGACAAAGGCAGCTTTGCCGACGCAGAAGAAGAAATCTTCATCCTGCACTTGCACCAGCGGTTGTTCACGGCGGGTCATCTTAAGAATGGCTGAATCAACATTGGGTGCTGGCACAAAGACGGTACGTGGCACAATGAAAGCAACCTTAGCCGTCATGTAATACTGCACAGCGATTGACAAAGACCCATAAGCCTTGGTATTTGGCTGAGCTGAAATGCGGTCTGCCACCTCTTTTTGCATCATAACCACAAACTCCGCAAAAGGAATTTTACTCTCAATCAGGTGCATGAGGATAGGCGTCGTGATATAGTAAGGTAGATTGGCTACCACCTTGATAGGCAGGTCAGGATTGGCAAATTCCTTGATACGCGTCTGCAAGTCGGACTTGAGAATATCTTCATTGACCACTTTGATATTGTCAAAATCGCGCAGCGTATCCGCCAAAATCGAGACAAGGCGATCATCAATCTCAAAAGCCATAACCTCAGCGGCATTCTCCGCCAAAAATTCGGTCAGAGCACCAATGCCAGGACCAATCTCAATGACATTGACAGTTTTGTCAATCTCAGCCGTATCCACAATCTTCTGCAAGATATTGGTATCGGTCAAAAAATTCTGACCAAATGATTTCTTAAACGTGAACCCGTGGCGCTCCAAAATAGCGCGAGTAACGGTTTTGTCTGCGATTTTCATGTTTTCTCTTTCTATTTCGGTAAGTGTTGTAAAAGTTGATCTTTCAATTCTTCTATCTCAGAAGAACTTGCTTTAACCGCATACATCTCCTCAAAAGGCAGCCACCAAACAGGACCTTTACCCTTGCAACCATGATTTCCTAAATCACCAGTTTTTCTTGGAAAAAGGTGCCAATGCAGATGACTATCACCATTTCCCAAACTTTCGATATTCATTTTTTCAGCTGAAAATGCTGCACTGACTGCCTGTGATACGTCTGCCATTTCAGACAAATGCTTGTCACGAAAGTCTTTGGGCAAGTCGTGAAGCTCTGTCACATGCTTCTTACAAAGAAAAATCGTATACCCTTTGAAATGCTGATAATCGCCAACAACAACATAACCAGTTTCTAATTCTTTAACAAAATAAGGATTGGTTCTTGATTTAATCCTATCAATCCGCTCACAAATGAGGCACATGTTGTTCTTCTCCTGAGTATATAAAATCACTTAATTTTTCACCTTCCTTATTGTAACATAAATAAAGCAAAGGCCGATAGTTCTTAGCCTCCACTTACCTTATTCAATAATCTCTGCAAATTCTGCAACAGACTTCCTCACATGCGGATTGCCTGCCTGCAATGCTTTTCCCACCGGCAGCATCAAAATAGGTTCCCATTCATTCGGCATGTCAAGATAGGTTTTAATAGCATCAAAATCCACGCCACGCATAGGCACACTATCATAGCCGTAAACCCTCACAACCTGCATGAGATTCATAGCAAAGAGCCCAACATCTAATCGTAAACCCTGAGTCTCCTTATCCTCAGGGTGCAGGTCAAAGTACTGACGAATCCGTTCAGCTCGCGCTGCTGCTTCATCTTTCGTGATAATACCTTTTTGCACATGAAATTCCTGCCACCAAGTCAAATCATAGGCATTTTCATCCCCAAATAAGAGAAATACTGCTGACGCAGTTGCAACTTGCGGCTGAAGGGCTGCCAGTTTTTTCAGATCTTCTTGTTTGTTTTTATTTTTCACAACCACAACGCGCCAAGGTTGAAAATTATTACCAGACGGAGCATAGCTGGCATGCTCTAACATATCCTTGATAAGATCATTTGGCAGGACTGCATCAGGATCAAATTGTCTGACTGATACGCGTCCATCTAAGAAATTCAAATAATCATTCATCATAAGCCTCCTTGTTTTTTAAGATAGTTTTATTATAATAGGCTTATCAAAAGAAAAACAGTAGGCACTTTTTTGTGACCTACCAAATCAGGAGAAAATAATGCAAACAAAGCCAAACTGGAATTGCGGTTTAACCCGTGTTATGGACGCTCTTTCAAGCAAATGGGCACTACAGATTTTTTGGGTTATCTCGCAAAAAAGCCCCATCCGCTTTAATCAGCTAAAGAGAGAAGTTGATGGCATTACCAAAATCATGCTGACGCGATCTTTAGACAGTCTCATTCAAAACAAGCTTATTTTCAAAGAAGACTTCAAGACTTGGCCGCTCCATACTCAGTATTCACTGACAAATAAGGGCAAGGAATTATTAAATTTACTGATGTCTTTGAATGGTTGGGGGAGAGAAAATTTATAACATTTTACGAATAATTAGGTGTAGGAAAGTTCTGAAGGCCAGACATCATTGGTATGCGTGAGATGTCGAAGCTGTCACAAAAGATTGCTCCGCAGCAATCTGCACCAGTTAGGCTTGATTTTAATAGTATCGTGAATGAGCTGGTTAAACTTTTCATCCGACAAATCCGTCTCACAGATGATGTTACCACTCTGAATGTAAGTTTGAACAGACTGCAAACCTGTAAACTCCAAAATCCCCCTAAGATAAGCCATTTTGGGAATTTTATTTCTTTCAATGGGTGTAACACCACGTAGAAGGGCTCTTATTAGCTAATCTTCCTTATAGAAACAGTCTGATTTGTAAAAATAAACTTCACAGATACATCCTAACTCGTTTTTGGTATTCTTGATAGGCAGCGCCAAATTTTATTAAACACTCTCTCTCCTCTGCCAGTATGATAAAGTGAGCTGATAGTTGAAAAATCGCTAAGAAAATGAGCAGTGTTAACGACTGAGTCAGCATCGCCACGCCTAAAAATAAAACAAAATAAGCAATATACATTGGGTGACGGGACAGAGCATAGAGCCCTTTGGTATTCAATCCTTTTTCATCAGGGTTGGCAAAATCCTTTATGACCAAAAAAAGAAGCACACTGCCTAAGAGATAGGCACCCAACCCCAAATAGAAAAAACTAGAGAAATGAAGAGTGACTTTTAAAAAGAAAGGAACAATCAGGAGCATAAGGGTAGATAATTGATAAAGATAGTAAGCTATTATTTCTTTTCCCTGCATCGAAGCAAAATGGGCTGCCCGCCCCGTTGCTTTCCTATCCAAGAGTGAGAGAAAAATAAATCTGATAAACAGGAAAGGAACTAGTAGGTAAAAAGCTGTCATATGATTTCCTCCTCAATTATTCTGCTATTCCTTTTGAATTAACAATCAGATCTGCACCTGCGGCTGGGAGGTCAACCGTCAAGGTGTTGCTTTGTTCCCAGTCAATCTTACAATAAACTTCGTACATGCCCTCTGATACATGAAATTTTAATTTCTACCCTCACTTAATTTTTCCAACGTATTCGCCATCAATGAAAACTTTAAACTTCCTAAACATATTAGCACCTTTTGTGCCTCGCTCTAGTCTGATTGTAGCTATTTTGTCTTCCAATTTCTATCTTTTTTGATACTTTTCCATCACTTCTTCAACTTCCGCCTTAGTAATTCCAAAGAGTTCCAAGCGTTTAAGCAGCTGTTTGCCATTGCTGTAGCCTATACGCAGCTTTTCCCCAAGATACTCACGGCGCTTGCGGCTATCAGCTCCCATGAGAAGGCCAAAGCGTATAAGGTCGGACTTGCTAATATCAAAATGATTTTCATCATCATACTTACCCAAAACACCAGACAAAGCCTTTTGCAAATCTTCAAAAGAGGCATGTTCAACGCCCAGCGAACGACCTTTAGTTTTGGACTTAGGCACTGCTTCACCGCGATTGAGAAAAGCATGTTTAGCGGTCGGAACAGCTGTCATAATCAGCTTGCGAATGCGTTCGCCATTATAGTCTGGATCAGTAAATACGATAACTCCGCGCAGATTATTGAGTTTTTCGATGCGCTCTAAATCTTCATCATTGATAGCTGATCCTCTGGTTTCGTATGTATCTACATCATAAAAGCGACGTAGATTGACGGTGTCGTCTTTGCCTTCGACGACGAGGACTTCTTGTATTTTGATTTTTTCTGTCATAAATTCTATTTTTTTGACAGCTTGCCTAAGGTAGCATGGACGCAAGCAAACCTTTGGTTTCATTGCTAAACTTCAAGCTTAAGGTCTTGAAGTTTTCATCGTCCTCTAACAAACAGTTTGTTAGAAGATTTTTGCTACGGCGGCAACTGTCTTATTGAGCGACCTTCGGCCGCTAGTGCTCTGCTAAGTGATTTTCACCACAGTGCCCTTGTTCTTTAAGGGCTCCCCTCTCTCTAGTCTTTCAATCTGAATAGTCTCATAGCATTGTCGTAGGTGGCTTGGGCAACTTCTTCGATCGTGAGACCGCGAAGCTCTGCGATTTTGTCTACAACATAGCGAGTATAGGCAGTATGATTTTTACGGCCACGTTTGGGTACAGGAGCGAGATAGGGTGCGTCGGTTTCGACCAAGATTTTATCCAATGGTAAATGCTGCGCAGCCTCTTGGACATCCAAAGCCTTCTTAAAGGTGACCACGCCAGAAAATGAAATCATCATGCCCAAATCTATGAAACGCTCTACCATTTCCAACGAGCCCGAGTAAGAATGCATGATGCCACCGCGCGGACCAACTCCCGCTTCTTTGATAATCTCATAAGTATCATCTAAAGCATCACGGGTGTGAACAACAAAGGGCAGGTCATGGTCTTTGGATAACTGAATCTGGCGCTTGAAAACCTCTATCTGTACTTCTTTAGGATCTTCCATCCAGTGGTAATCTAGCCCAATTTCGCCGAGAGCGATAACTTTAGGGTCATGCAGATGACTGACAATCATGTCTTCCACTTCCTGCATGTAGGAACCAGCTTCAGTCGGGTGCCAGCCGATAGTTGCATAGAGTTCTGGGTAGAGCTCAGCCAATTCAAGAGCACGCTTAATGGTTGATTGGTCAAAACCAACAATGTTCATCTTGGTTACGCCGAGTTCATGCGCAAAGTCAATTTCTTCTTGTTCTTTTCCAGTAAAATCTTCCACGTTAAGGTGGGTGTGAGTATCAAATATTTGTAGCATACTATCATTATAACATATGCTAAATAAAATATTATGGTTTACTGAGTGAGATAATGGAGCTGATTTTAGTACAGCCCGCTTTTGAAAATGAAAAATAATAGCTGTCTGTCCCCTCTTATGCATTAGCCTTACACCTTAACAGAGAGACATATAAAAAGCCAACAGGCTCGAGTTCCTGCTGGTTCTGCTTTATTTTGTCAAACTTTGAAAACTTATTCCAATGAAAATAGATCATGAGACGCACCATAGCATTTAGGTAGATAATTCTCCTATCATTAACACAGAAAAAAGTTCTTTCCCTTAGGCTGACAAGACTTTACGTCCCTTACGACGACGCGCAGCTAAGACGCGACGACCATTTTTCGTTGACATACGGTGACGAAATCCATGTTTACGTTGACGACGGATTTTACTTGGTTGAAAAGTACGTTTCACTTTGAATACCTCCTCATAGATTTTCGTATTCGTTTAGCCGGCTATTATGTGATCAGTTACTAAACATACTAGATTATTTTATAATAAAGAAAGGGCAGTGTCAAGGTTTATTTTTCCTTGGTATGTGTCATAAGTTTTTAATAAGACAGAAAATCAAATGATTATTTGCCAGAACAGTTTTCTTATTGAATAACATCAAACAAATCTGTAAAATTGAACTATTCAATATCTAATCATCATAACACAAAGCAACAAGATATAAAGGTTACTTGAATAGAGGAAAAGACGTTCAAAAAGGCCAAAATATTTTTTAACAAAAGGTAAGAATAAAGCAATGACCAAACCATACAATCCTACTTCCACAACTATTTTGATATAAGATGCTATCAAAAATAAAGTGGCATTCAAAGGTTTAAGAACTTCTGTAACATTAAAAATAAATATTGCCAAGGCCGTAAATTGTAAAATAGCAAAAAGTAAATGAATAATCCCTTTGACTGTTCGTTTGCTACCTTCAATATCTGTCGGAAATAGCGCTACCCCTGCATAACCAATGATAGCCAAGATGAGCAATAAGACAGCTTCCTTTTTAAAAGAAAAAGAATACTTCCAGAAAATCAGTGATAGAATTAAAAAAAGATTTCTAAAGGTATTAGCTAAACCTGCCAGTTGAAAATAAGATTTATTCTGTCCGATACCATAATCACTGACTGCATGAGTCATGGGGTGATAAACACCTTTATTTTTTAGGTGCAAAATTACCATACAATAAAAGTACAGAACAAGACATAAGATGGCTAAAATACTAAAAATAGTGAGCAACATAAGAACTTCCTTCAATTAAGTATAGCAGGCAACTGTAATCAAAAAGGATTTTTTATAAAGAAAGAATTTGAGAGCAGCCTATCTCCAATTCTTTTTCATATTTAAGCCGTTAATTGCCCTTCGACGCAATAACAACATAACGATTGGGATCATTGCCTTCAGAATAACTTTCAACTCCTTCAATGCCAGTAATTGTTTTATGAATAACCTTCCTCTCACTATTACTCATGGGATCCATCTGATAAGCCTTACCGGAATCTAAGACACGTTTAGCAATTTTATGTGCAAAATCAATAAGTGTTTTTGTCCGATGTTCCATATAATCATGAACATTTAAAGTGACGGAAAAATGTTTTGAATAATGATCATGTAAAAAGTTTTGTGCTAACAATTGCAATGATTTTAAAACCTTGCCATGATAGCCGATAACACGTCCTGCCTCTGGCGTTTCAATTTGAAGATTGATTTGACGACGATTATGACTTGTCTCAATGCTTGTTTCTAGATCCATTTCATAAATAATTTTTTGGATGTATTGAGAAACTTCTTCACTCGCCACAGCAATATCTGCACCATTATCAACTTCATCAAATGCATCAACAACAAAGTCCTCAAAAGTTTGCTTTCCTTTTTGATTGAAGGCTTCACTAGAAGCAGTGGCTGCCGATGTTTTAGTTGTTAAAGCATTTTGCTTTAACATTTCTTGTGCAGAAATCTTATGCTCTAAGACTTGTTCTTTGGTCTCTTTATCTAATGGTTGACCATCTTCTTTTTCTAATTCTTTAATAGTTTTTGACAGATGATTTAAAGCCACCGTATCTTCAGCACTGCTTGAAACAGGAGCATTTTGCTTATTAATACTATCCGGTACACCACGTACTGCCTTTTGATCAGCCTTATGGGCTGTCTTTTCATTAATTCCTTCAATTTCGACTCGAGCTAGTTTTCTGCCAAAACCCAGAAAGCCCTTTTTCTCCCGCGAGATCACTCTAATATGAGCCTTCATACGAGAAATACCCATTTGTTTCAAACCACTTTCAATAGCTTCTTCAACAGTTTTTCCTGTGAATAATACCATGATTTGTTCTCCTTATTTTCTCTTTTTATGTGCTTTCTTTTTAGCACGTCTTTTCTTAGCTTCCAATTCACGTGCTTCATCTTCAAGACGCTGGCGTTCTGCAATAATTTTAAAGGGATTATTTAACAACAGAATCTGGAAGACCTGATAAGCATTTGAGACTACCCAGTAGAGAGCAACCCCACTGGCTAAATTAAAGCCAATAAGCAAGATAAAGATTGGTAAGATAATGTTCATCGTTATCATCATACCATTTCGTTCTTTGGCGGCCTTATTAGTCAGCCAAGAAGATAAAAAAGTAAAAATAGCTGCCAAGACAGGTAAGATAAAGTAAGGATCTTTATTGCCAATATCCATCCAAAGAAAAGACCCTGTTTTTAAAAATTCAACTCGAGTAAGGGCTTGATAGAGAGCCCAAAGAACGGGCATCTGAATAAGAAGAGGAAAAAGGCTGGCATAGGGATTGACACCATATTTTTTGTAAAGTTCCTGACTTTCCTCAGCCATACGCATACGGCTTTCCCTGTCTTTACCCGGATATTTAGTCTGTAAAGCTTTCAGCTCAGGCTGAAGCTCCTGCATTTTTTGTCCAGATTTCAATTGCAAGTTAAACAGTGGTAAAAGAATGGTTCTGATAAGAAAGGTAAAGAGAATAATTCCGATACCAATCCTGCCATTGATGGATAAAAAGCGGATGGTCTCCGCAAAGAAATAAACAAACTTCTCCCAAGCATCGCTTGAATGACTGGTAACTTGACTACGTCCACAAGCCGATAAAAACAAAAGTGCTGCAACAGCTAATCCAATAATTCTATATTTCTTTTTCACGAATAGATCCTTCCTGATACAGTTTAGCCAGTTTTAAAACATGAACCAGATTTTTTTTCATCGTGCTATAATCAAGTTCCTCAACACCTTTTCTAGCAATAACAACAAAATCTTGAGTGCCTAAATAAGGACCAAGTTCCATAAGGACATGGCGCAATTTTCGTTTAATCGCATTTCTAACGACAGCATTTCCTAATCTTTTTCCAACTGAAAGTCCAACACGATAGTGACTTTGATCTTTTTCTAAACTATAGACAACAAATTTCCGATTGGCAACACTTCGTCCTTCAGTAAAAATTGCCTGAAAATCTTTATCACTTTTAACGCGATAGGCTTTTTTCAAAACATGACTCCAATATCTAAATTATCACTATTATATCATAAAATGAGAAAAAGCCAAAAATCTCATTATTTTTGACTTATCAATTTTGCTAAAATTAAAGTGCTTTTTTAGCCTCTGCAATCTGCCATTTAACCTGTTCAAAACCAGTTCCGCCAAGAGAATGACGTCGCTCAACGGCCGTATGTGATTTAAGTGTTTCATAGACATCTTCCTCAATTAAGTCAGAAATGGTTTGATAACGTTCAAGAGGAACATCTTGCAAATAATGACCATTCTTACTGCATTCAAGGATTAATTTCCCAACAATCTCATGGGCCTGACGAAAGGGCATGCCTTTGCTGGCTAAATAATCAGCCAATTCTGTTGCATTAGAAAAATCTTTTTGAGTTGATTCAGCCATATGTTTGTCATTAACAATCATACTAGATAGCATACCAGCCAAAATGTCAAGAGCAACTGTAATCGTTTCAGCAGTATCAAACATACCTTCCTTATCTTCTTGAAGATCTTTGTTATAAGCCAAAGGCAGAGCTTTCATAACAGTCAAAAGTCCAAAAAGATTAGCATAAACACGTCCTGACTTTCCACGAATGAGCTCTGCCATGTCAGGATTTTTCTTTTGCGGCATGATGGATGAGCCGGTTGAAAACGTATCTGAAAGCGTTACAAATTGATACTCATGAGAGCACCAACTAATGACTTCTTCACACATACGGCTCATATGCATCATAAGAATAGAAGCATTCGATAAAAATTCTAAGATAAAATCACGATCAGATACTGCATCTAGTGAATTGCTGTAAGGTTCGGCAAACCCCATAAGCTGTGCCGTCATCTCACGGTCAATTGGAAAGGTCGTACCTGCCAAAGCAGCTGCTCCCAGCGGAGACAAGTCTGTATGCTTAACATTAAAAATAAAACGTTCACTGTCTCGAGTAAACATGTTGTAATAAGCCATAAGGTGATGGCCAAAAGAAATAGGCTGAGCATGCTGTAAATGGGTATAGCCTGGCATAATAGTATGAACATGCTTATCTGCCAAGTCAACTAAGACAGTACGCAAGTTAGTTAACTTTTCAATCACCTCATCCAACTTAGCTTTCAAGTAAAGATGCATATCTGTCGCTACCTGATCATTTCTCGAACGAGCCGTGTGAAGCTTGCCTGCCACAGGACCAATTTTAGCAGTCAGAAGACTTTCCATATTCATATGAATATCTTCATTGGAAACATCAAATTTCAATTGTCCAGCTTTATATTCTTCTAACAAGTCTTCTAAACCTGCTTTGATTGTTGCGGCATCTTCTTGAGAAATAATTCCTTTTTCCCCTAACATGGTAACATGAGCAATAGAACCCTTGAGATCAAATTCTGCCAATTTTTGATCAAAGGAAATGGAAGCTCCAAATTCCTCAACCCACTGTGCTAAACCAGCTTCAAATCTGCCGCCCCATAATTTGTGATTTTTTGTTGTCATAACTTTCTCTTTTCTAATGATAAAAGTTTAAATCCAATTTCCTTAATATAACAATAAGTCTGGGACCCTCGTCTCAGACTTATTTAAGCTCCTCTCAGAAAGAGCAAGTCTCTCAGAAATTTTTTCTGAGCCTGAAGTATCCTCACAGGAATACCGTGTCAGGAGTTTTTATTAGAAAAGAGTATCAGATCCAGCTCTCTGACTGTGATTATCTGATAAGCTTTTCTTTTGAATTTTTAATGTAGAATACCCATGGCCTCCGACATTGCAAAAGTTAATTGCCTGCCATCTCTATTAACAACCTTGAATCTTTTCAAGCAAATAATTCTCTCTTGTTTAACCTTATTTGTTGTTTACCTGCGAGTTAACTTGCGTTGGTAATCCCCAAAGTTTAATGAAACCAACGGCTGCATCTTGATCAAAACTATCAGCTGATGTATAGGTTGCTAAATTTTCATCATAAAGTGAATGAGGTGACTTTCTAGCAACAACCCTTGCAGATCCCTTGTACAATTTCACTTTAGCTGTTCCATTAACTGCTTTTTGTGTTTCCGTAATATAAGCAAGAATAGCTTGCGTTGCTGGATTGAACCAAAGAGCATTGTAGATAAGATTTGACAATTCATTTTCAAGAATCGGCTTGAAGTGCGACACCTCACGCACTAAGGTTATATCCTCAATTTCCTTATGAGCTGTTAAAAGAGTAACTGCCCCGGGACATTCGTAAATTTCACGTGATTTAATACCAACCAAACGATTTTCAACATGATCAATTCGACCAACACCATGCTTACCAGCAAGAACATTAAGCTTTTGAATAAGATCAGCCAACTTCATTTCCTGTCCATCAAGAGCAACAGGCTTGCCTTCTTTAAATGTAATATCAACGTATTCTGCTTTATCTGGAGCTTCTTCAACCGAATTGGTGATACCAAACGCCTCTTCTGGAGCTTGGTTCCAAGGATTTTCAAGGACACCGCATTCATTTGCACGGCCCCAAAGATTTTGATCAACAGAGTAAGGATTATCAAGATCAGCCGGAACCGGTACGCCATTTTCTTTAGCATAATTAATCTCTTCTTCCCGTGACCATTTCCATTCCCGAACAGGTGCAATGACTTTTAATTTTGGATCAAGTGCTGCAATAGCTACTTCAAACCGAACTTGATCATTTCCCTTACCAGTACAGCCATGAGCAATAGTAGTTGCTCCTGTCTGATGAGCAATTTCAACCAATTTCTTAGAAATCACTGGACGACTAAGGGCTGATACTAATGGATATTTTTGTTCATAATAAGCATGAGCCTGCAGAGCAGGAAGGACATATTCTTCAGCAAATTCATCTTTAATATCCAAAACATAAGATTCAATTGCTCCAACTTTCAGCGCTTTATCATGAATAAACTCAAGATCTTTACCTTCACCAACATCCATACAAACAGCAACAACATCATAATCTTTTTTTAACCACGTAATGGCAACTGACGTATCGAGTCCGCCTGAATAAGCTAAAATAACTTTCTCTTTTGACATAGTAAATAACTCTTTTCTATTTTTAATAATTATTCAAAGGATAGACTTATTATATTGCATAATTATCCAAAAGTCAAGTATATTTTTGAATTTATTTGTTTTTATATATTTTCTAATAAGAGTTTCTTAAATCAAAAAAGCTATTTTTACTAACAAGTAAGAATAGCTTTTTTATTATTACTTAAAAATTAATTAATTATTTCGTAGGGTATTTATAAGTTAATAGATAATCATCATTAGATTGCTGTGCAAATTCTAAAGAGACATAACCTAACTTAGAACTGTCATTAGAAGCATTAGAATTGTAAAAAATTTTCAAGCTTGTTTTAAAGCCATCACCATAATTTGAAATTGATTCTCTAGCTTCAGTCGGATTTCCATGCTTTTTAAGAACTTCATTTAAATTATCTCCACCCTTTCCAGTACTAGAATCACCAACTGTTAAAGCATCAACATCTGCTTGTGTCCAGTCAGACTTATAAGATTTTTCAGAAACAGTCTTTATATCTTTAGAAGTAAAATAAGCATAACCATCCGAAAGAATAAATTTACCATTATATTGCTTTCTAAAAATTAGGTGCACACTTTCTCGTTCATCGTCGTCACCGCTTTTCCTGTATTCCAAATTTAAACTTTCACCAGAAATAGTAGCATTAGATCCCTTACCAAACTTTTTAACAACTGATTTTAAGCTATCCCCATTTTTATTAGAATAGCTAGAAAATTTTAAGTCAGTAAATTTAGACTTTGTCCATTTAAATTTAAAATCCGAACTATCTGCAATATAATCCTTAACATCTGTACTGTCTTTTGAATCATCATCGTCAACATCGGTATCATCCTTTTTGTCAGATTTCTTTGATTCTGTTTGTTCCGTCGGATTCGGATTATTTTGGGCCTGACGAACAAAAACAGCAAGCCCACTGACTAAGAAAATAAGAGAAGCCAAAACTAGAGCAATAATTGATAAGACTTTCTTACGTTGAATGTTAACAATTAAGCCCACAATTGCATAGATAAGCCCAAGAAAGGCAATAATTACATAGATAATTGGCAGTGGGGCAAACCAAGCTAAAATAAGTGTAATAACTGAAACAACGAAAGAAATAATCGGAAGAACAATGAGTTCCTTGCGAGCTGTTACAGTTGGTGCAGTTGGACTAACTGGATTGGTAAATGGCGAAGCAACTTGTTGTTCAAAAGCTGTTTGCTGTCCTTGAGGAGCAACTGATTCCGTTGGAGGCACTAGCGCTTGCTGAGGAATTTCTTGGTTGGCAGTTCCTCCTTCAACAGCCTGCTCTAGAACTGGCGCAGCTGTTGGATTGGCATCTGTTGATTGCTCAGTTTGCTCCCCTGACACTGAATTGTTCTCAGTTGGATTTTTAGGGGTATTTTCCTCTGGAACATTTTCGTTATTGATATCTTCTGTCATAACATCTCCTTCATTTTTTACTTTATTGTAATTATAGTACTATAATCAAACGTTTTTTTCAATGTCTTCTCTTATCTTAAAGCAAAAGAAAAGAGAGTCTCAAAGCAACAATCCTAAGTATCTGCTTGACTCTCTATATAAATAGACTTTAAATTCTTCCTGTTTTCTTCAAAAATTTCCAACAATAATAGGCTAAATAGAAATCTATCATTCCATGAATCAGGGAACCTAGTCCAATTAAAACAATCAACGTAAACCAATAGGAAGTCGATTGCTGATTAGTAGTTGTCAATAGTAAAACAACGAGAAATTCTCCCAGACCATGAATAATATTGAGTCCAAAGGCAAGAGGAAAAGAGTTTTTAAAATTCTTTAAGAAGCTGGGGTATTTTTGAATGAGATAAGCACCAATAGCTGCAAAAATAAGATGGGTCAAAGCACGCATGACAATAACAAAAGGAAAACCAGCTATAAAGAAGCCCAGACTTGTCCCCAAAGCAACAATAACAGCAACTTCAGGTGAAAGAAACATAGCGATAAAAATAGGAACATGACTAGCTAAAGTAAAGGAAGCCGGACCAATAATCACCTTAACAGGCATAATCATCGGAATTAAAATGCTAAAAGCTGTTAAAACAGCTGATAATGTCAGATTTTGAATACGTTTACGTATGACAGATGAACCAGAACTAGACATAAGAAATCTCCTTATCAGTGATAAATCTAGTTTATACCTGTTGTTTACATCTGTCAAGACACTAGTTTAATTATTAAAGATGATATGCTCCTGCTCAAGCGCTTCAGTGATTTTCTCAAAGGTTTCTTTATCACGACAAGAAAGCGTGTGTAAATGAATTCCATCTGTCAAACTGCTTAATAAGCTGCCTTTATAACAAGAGAGCTTATCCATGAAATAATCAATTTCATCTTGATTCTCAATATTTAAAGGAGCAGTAATCATGCCATAAATCGGGTGCTCCACTTCAACATCTAAGATTTTACCACCGTTTTTGACAATGGTCTCCAATTCCAAGCGGACTTCCTTAGGTCCATGCTTACAGACAAGTTTGCCATGGTAGAAGGACTTTGGTACTTGCAGACGCTCAGCTAAAAGATAACCTCGATGAGTGGCCATAATATCATGATTTTCAGCTCGTAACAAAGCAATATCCCCCACAATAATCTGACGACTAACTCCCAATTTCTTGGCCAAATACCCAGCTGAAATTGGAACTTGTGTCTTTTCTAACCTTTCTAAAATAGCCTGACGACGTTCCTTTGCTTTCATATCTGTACACCTCACTTATTAGTTACCTAAATCAAAATGACTTTGACTTATCCAAATGAAGGTTGAAAAAGTTTAGATAAAAGCTTACAGTTATAGCCTTTATCTTCCCCACTTTTTATTTCAATTTTTCAAGCATATCTTCAAGATGCTGAATGGATTTTTCCTTACCTAGTAAGAAGATTGTATCTGGTAATTCTGGCCCATGCATTTCACCTGAAACGGCAATACGAATTGGCATGAAAAGATTTTTCCCCTTGATGCCCGTTTCTTTTTGAACGGCTTTAATTTGCGGAAAAATATTTTCCGATTTGAAATCTTCATCTGACATGGCTTCCAATTTTGCCTTGAAGGCTTGGAGAACAATTGGAACTGTTTCACCAGCCATGAATTCTTTTTCCTCTTTTGACAATTCTGGAAACTCTTCAAAGAAAAGATCCGTTAAAGGCACAATTTCATCAATAGATTTCATCTGTGGCTGATAGAGCTCAACCAATTTTTTAGCCTTATCTGTCAAACGACCAGCTGATTCTAAATAAGGTTTTGCCAAAGCAAAAATCGTATCAAAATCGGCATTTTTGATGTATTCATTATTCATCCAGTCCAATTTCTTCTGATCAAAGGCGGCTGGTGACTTGCTAAGGCGATTTTCATCAAAGAGTTCAATCAATTCTTGACGTGAAAAAATTTCGTTTTCCCCACCAGGATTCCAACCAAGAAGAGCGATGAAATTGAAAACAGCTTCTGGCAGATACCCTTTCTGACGATAATCTTCGATAAATTGTAGGGTATTGGTATCACGTTTGGATAGTTTCTTTCCCGTTTCTGAGTTGATGATAAGAGTCATGTGAGCAAATGCTGGCGCTTCCCAACCAAGTGCTTCGTAAACCATGAGTTGTTTTGGCGTATTGGCAATATGGTCATCACCACGAATAACATGAGAAATTTGCATGTCATGATCGTCCACTACAACGGCAAAATTATAGGTTGGGTAACCGTCTTTCTTCTGGATAACCCAGTCACCACCAATATTGCCACCTTCAAATTCAATATCACCTTTAACCATATCATGCCATTTATAAATACCAGCTTCATTGACTTTTAAACGAACCGTTGGCACAATACCAGCTGCTTGCCGTTTTGCGATGTAGGCAGCCTTTTCATCTGCTGACATACCGAGAAATTCATTGATATAGCGAGGTGTTTCACCAGCTGCTTCTTGACGTTCACGTTCTGCAGCTAATTCTTCTTCCGTTACATAAGATTTATAAGCTTTTCCTTCAGCCAAGAGTTGGTCAATGTATTTTTTATAAAGTGCTAAACGTTCTGATTGACGATAATTTTCATGCGTTTCAGGACTTTCATCCCAATCCATGCCTAACCAACGCAGATTTTCAAGCTGGGAGCGTTCCCCATCCTCAACATGGCGCTTACGGTCCGTATCTTCAATACGAATGATAAAATCGCCACCATGATGACGCGCATAGAGATAATTAAAGAGCGCAGTACGTGCATTTCCAATGTGTAACAATCCTGTTGGACTTGGTGCATAACGCACACGAATTTTGTTTGTCATTTTATTCTCCTGTCATTTCAATATAACAAATCCTAGAAAATGCCTAAAAAAAGACCTTTCTAACCTGTTTTCCATAAAATTCAATCGTTTTTATTATAGCATATCCTTGCCAGTTGGGCGAAAAAAATTCCTTTCACTTCAGGATGTACGCATGAAAAAATGCATATCCCTAATTTCTAGTTACATGCATTTTTCAAGTTAATTTTGTGATTTTTGCTAATTCTTTCTATATTTTTTCTGCTTTTATAGACTCTTCATAATGGTCATATGAGCTATAAGACCTCAATTAACGATTAGTATTGGTAATGAAACCCTGTAGGACACCAGCAAACTGCTGCAGATTAAGACTTTGTACATAAATTTCACCCGTTCCTCGGAAAGTATTGACAACGCCTTCACCGGTTCCGATCGATTGCATAAAGCCATTTTCCAAATGAATGTCATAGTTCAAATCCCTACTCCAAGCTACAACATGAGCATTGTCAATTGTAATTTCCTGATTCTGTAATTCTATTTTTTTGATAGAACCAAAACTATTAGCAAGCAAGGTACCTTGACCTTCTGTTGTCATAACAAAAAGACCGCCTTGACCGCCAAAAAGGGCACGTCCAACACTCTGAGCTTTCATTTGATATTGAGCAGAACCATCTAAGGCAAGAAAAGCACCATCATTGAGGCGATATTGTTTTTCTCCCAATTCTAAAGCAATAACTTGGCCCGGCATAGAAGGGGCCAAGGCCAATTTACCATCGCTAGCATTTGATACTGCCTGAGTAATGAAAAAACTTTCTCCAGACGTTACAGAACGACCAATTGCTCCTACTAGCTTGCCAAGTCCTGAACCACGTCCATTGACTTTGGTATTGAGAGTGACACTGGGTGTGTGATAGACCATGCTACCGCGTTGAATATAAGCAAATTCTCCTGTTTCCAAAGTAATTTCTACCAAGGGAAACTGCATATTGCTATCAATACTATAGTTCATGCGATTATCTGGCATATGAAAACCTCCTACGTACATGTGTGTATTATTATTTTAGTACAAACACATTATAAAATTTCCCCCTATTTCTGTCAATAAAAAGTTTAAAACAAATTTATGATGAAGTCTAAGTTAATAATGGTTATGAAATTTTATCCATGAAATAGCCAATTTATTATAAATTGACTTAAAAATTAATTAGGAAGTTAATTGACTTCTCTTACTCGTCCTGTATCAACATCATAAATAGCTCCAGAAATAATAATATCTTCAGGAATCAGAGGAGAATTTTTCAAAAGAGCAATATCCTCTCGCACACTCTCTTCAATATCTGTAAACGGAAGAAAGTCCTGATCTCCAGCATCAACAGCTAAATCCCGCTTTAACTGCTCAGTAAACTCAGCATTTGTAAAAGTCTGTGCACCACAATCCGTATGATGCAAAACCACAATTTCACTTGTTCCTAACTGTTGCTCAGAAATAACCAGAGAACGAATAACGTCATCCGTTACACGGCCGCCTGCATTGCGTAAAATATGGGCATCTCCTAAAGCCAACCCCAAAGCAGGTGCTACGTGTAAACGAGAGTCCATACAAGTAACAATAGCAACACGCGTTTTTGGCTTAAGTGGCAAGTGAGCGGTTCCATGCAAATCAACATATGCTTGATTTGCCTTTATAAAATTATCAAAATAAGACATTACCATCCCTCGGTCCTAAATTTAAGTTAATCGCTTAGAGCTGTATCATACCATTTTTAAAAGACTTTGTCATAGTCAAGAACTTAAAATCAATTAAATACCTTTTTTAAGACTTCACTAACAGTTGTCACACCAATTACCTGAATACCTTGTGGAATCGTTAAACCTGACAGGGAATTTTTGGGTACAAAAATCTTGGTAAAACCGAGCTTACTAGCTTCATTGAGACGTTGTTCGATACGATTAACACGACGAATTTCACCTGTCAAACCAATTTCACCAATATAACATTCTTGAGGGGTGGTTGGCTTTTCCTTATAACTGGAAGCAATGGCTACCGCAACCGCTAAATCAATAGCAGGCTCATCTAAGCGCACACCACCAGCTGATTTGAGATAGGCATCTTGATTTTGCAATAAAAGTCCGCAGCGCTTCTCCAAAACCGCCATAATCAAACTAACACGATTAAAGTCCAGTCCTGTTGTTGTCCGTTTAGCATTACCAAAAACAGTTGGTGTTACTAGGGCTTGTACTTCCGCTAAAATAGGTCGTGTTCCTTCCATGGTAACAACAATAGCTGAGCCTGTTGCTCCATCTAGACGCTCTTCTAAAAAAACTTGGCTGGGATTCAAAACCTCAACCAAACCACCCGACCTCATTTCAAAAATACCAATCTCATTAGTAGAACCAAAGCGATTTTTAACGGCTCGTAAGATACGAAAAGTATGCTGCCGCTCGCCTTCAAAGTAGAGCACAGTGTCCACCATGTGTTCTAACATTCGCGGTCCAGCTAAGGTTCCTTCTTTAGTCACATGTCCAACAATAAAAGTCGCAATGTTATTGGTTTTAGCTAATTGCATTAATTCTGCTGTCACTTCACGCACCTGAGAAACAGAACCTTGAACACTGGAAATTTCAGGACTCATCACTGTTTGAATAGAATCAATAATTAAAAAATCAGGCTGGATTTTTTCAATCTCAGCACGAATACTTTGCATATTAGTTTCAGCATAGAGATAAAACTCATTGTCAATATCACCGAGACGCTCGCTACGCAACTTGATCTGCTCCGCTGATTCTTCACCAGAAACATAAAAAACAGTTCCTTTATTGGCTAATTGTGTTGAAACTTGCAAAAGTAGGGTCGATTTCCCGATGCCGGGATCGCCGCCGATAAGAACCAGACTGCCTGGTACAACACCACCGCCCAAAACACGGTTGAATTCTTCCATATTGGTCTTGACTCTAGTGGCTTGGCTGGAGGTGACCTGATTTAACTTGACTGGCCGTGTCTTCTCACCTGTCAGTGAAACGCGAGCATTTTTAACCTCAGCAACTTCAATCTCTTCAACAAAAGAAGACCAAGACGAGCAATTAGGACAACGTCCCAGATACTTGGGCGAATTATAGCCGCACTCTTGACAGACAAAAGTTGTTTTTTTCTTAGCTATGGCAATTCTCCTTTCGTTACTATTCCAGCAATCTGCCATTGTTGCAGTGTCTTTTGAAATTTTTCCTTATTGATAACGCCAAGATAGGATAAATCAACTGAGACTTGATAGCCCTTATGTGCTGCTGCCAGAATTGAAGCATTGACGCAGCCATTGCCATCAACACCAATAAATTCTAAACTCTCTGCACCGCTTTCCTCCAAAAATCTTGTTAAGTTTTGGTTCGTAAAGCAAGATGCTTGACGCTTTTCAAAGACTCTATCAGACACCAAGGAAAGGCCAATTGCAAAATTCTTCGGTTTCCTTGTTAATTCCCAGAAAAAACGATTAACTATATAAATCACATGGTCTCTTGAATAGCTAGCAATTTTGTCATTAACAGCCGCAGTCAGCGCTTCACTATCATAAGCTTTTCCAGCAGCAACGTAGTCTGACTGCATATCTATAACTAATAAATAATCTGCCATTTTCTTCCCCTATCCTCCAGTTGATCCAAAACCGCCTGTACGTGTGCCAGTCGCTTTATCACCATCTATTAACAGAAAAGGCATAAAAACACCTTGAACCACACGTTCTCCAGCTTCAAGCACAACTGTTTGGTCTGTCATATTTTTCATCTGAGCAAAAATATGACCTTCATTATTAGGGTTATTGTAATAATCGCCATCAATAACCCCAACTGAATTAATCAATACCAAGCCTTTTTTACGAGGATTGGACGAACGATCAAAAAGATAGAGAACTTCACCAACCTGCATATAAGCTTTGACACCTGTTGGGACCAGAACAATTGCTCCCGCAGGAATTTCCGTCCGCTCTGCCACTTTCAGATCATAACCAGCTGCATGAGCTGTTTCCCGCTTTGGCAAAAGATTTTCATCAGTATAGTCAGTAATTAATTCAAAACCACGTGTTTTCATCACTTACTTCCTTTATCATTTAATTTATCTAAAAAATCTTTCTGGAACAGTCATTATCTTGTTGTATCAGCAACGTGACCAATTAAGTTAAAACCATTCAATTCCTTTCTATTATAAATTATTCGCAAAGCAAAAGCAAAAGTTCATTTTTGCTTTTCGTCTTTATAGTTAAAGAAATTAGCATTTCCAATCAGATTTTTTACTGACAAAACAGAGTAGTTTGTTCTTTCAAAATAAAGCAGCTCCATTAGCTAATTTCAGACAAATGAATTACCTTTATGATATAATAAACTTAACTTTTTATGAACTAACAGGAGAAACAAATGATCAGACAAAAAATTGCCGTACTAGGTCCTGGTTCTTGGGGAACCGCCTTATCCCAAGTTCTTAACGACAATGGTCATGAAGTCCGTATCTGGGGAAATATTCCTGAACAGCTTGATGAAATTAATGAACATCATACTAACAAGCGTTATTTTAAGGATGTGGTCCTAGATGAAAAAATCAAAGCTTATCACGATTTAGAGGATGCTCTTAAGGATATTGATGCTGTCCTTTTTGTTGTTCCAACAAAAGTAACACGCTTAGTGGCCAAGCAAGTTTCACAAATTCTTGATCACAAAGCCGTTGTCATGCACGCTTCTAAAGGATTGGAACCGGGCACTCACGAACGCTTATCTGTCATCCTTGAAGAAGAAATTCCAAATCATCTTCGAAGCGACATAGTTGTTGTTTCCGGACCCAGCCATGCTGAGGAAACCATCGTGCGCGATATTACCCTGATTACAGCGGCATCTAAAGATTTAGAAGCCGCCAAATACGTTCAAAAGCTCTTTAGCAACAACTATTTTCGTCTTTACACCAATCCCGATGTTATTGGTGTGGAAACTGCTGGTGCCCTGAAAAATATCATTGCTGTTGGGGCAGGAGCACTCCATGGAATGGGGTATGGTGATAATGCTAAAGCAGCTGTTATCACACGCGGTCTAGCCGAAATTACACGTTTAGGCGTCAAACTGGGAGCTGATCCGCTCACTTACAGCGGTCTGTCTGGTGTTGGAGATTTGATTGTTACTGGAACTTCTATCTATTCACGTAATTGGCGAGCCGGAGATGCTCTAGGACGCGGAGAAAAATTGGAAGACATTGAAAGAAATATGGGAATGGTTATTGAAGGAATTTCCACAACAAAGGTCGCCTACGAACTTTCTCGAGAACTCAACGTCTATATGCCAATTACCTGTGCTATTTATCAGTCAATTTATGAAGGCAAAAATATTAAAGAAGCTATCACTTCTATGATGTCAAATGAGTTTAGAGCGGAAAATGAATGGAGTAAATAACATGCCAAGTAAAAAAGTCAGAAAAGCTGTCATCCCTGCGGCAGGTTTAGGAACACGTTTCCTTCCTGCTACCAAGGCTCTTGCCAAAGAAATGCTACCAATTGTTGATAAACCAACCATTCAGTTTATCGTTGAAGAAGCTTTAAAATCAGGCATTGAAGACATCCTAGTGGTTACAGGTAAATCAAAACGTTCTATTGAAGATCATTTTGATTCAAATTTTGAACTTGAGTACAATCTTGAACAAAAAGGAAAAACAGATTTACTTAAACTCGTTAATGATACTACTGCAATCAATCTCCATTTTATCCGTCAAAGCCATCCGCGCGGGTTAGGTGATGCTGTTCTTCAGGCTAAAGCCTTTGTAGGTAATGAACCTTTCGTTGTTATGCTCGGTGATGATTTGATGGATATTACAGATGACAAGGCTATCCCTTTGACACGTCAACTCATGAACGATTATGAAGAAACGCATGCCTCAACGATTGCAGTCATGGAGGTTCCCCATGAAGATGTTTCTGCCTATGGTGTAATTGCTCCTCAAGGAGAAGGAGTTAGTGGCCTTTACAGTGTCGATACTTTTGTTGAAAAACCTACTCCTAAAGAAGCGCCTAGCAATCTAGCTATCATTGGTCGTTACTTATTAACGCCGGAAATTTTTACAATTCTTGAAACACAAGAACCCGGTGCTGGCAACGAAGTTCAATTAACAGATGCCATTGATACTCTTAATAAAACACAACGTGTTTTTGCACGTGAATTTAAGGGAAAACGTTATGATGTTGGTGATAAATTTGGTTTCATGAAGACTTCAATTGATTATGCACTTAAACATCCACAAGTTAAAGAAGATTTAAAAGCTTATATTATTGAACTTGGTAAAAAATTAGACCAAAAATCGACTCAAAAGAACTCGGATTAAACCGAGTTTTTATTATGACAATTATTTATTAAAGGCCAGATAAAGGATTCCAGAAGCAAGGCATAAATACAAAATTAAAATGGGCAAGCGTTGCCTAAGAGAGAAAAGTTTTCCTTCAGCAAAACTAGGCAATATAAAAGCAGAGCAAATCCCACCAATAATCCCTCCTAGATGTCCTGCAATACTAATATCAGGCATAAAAAGATTAAAAATAAGATTAACCACAATTAAAGCTTGATAGCTGCGTCCCAACTGTTTTAAATATGGGTTGTGTCCAAAATAACCTAGGACAACAATCGCCGCAAAAAGCCCAAACAAAGAAGTTGAAGCACCTGCTGCAACTACATTTGGAGTCAAATAAAGCGTAAAAATATTTCCCATAATTCCTGACAAAAGGTACAGGAGCAGAAATCGCCACGAGCCCCAAATATTTTCTGCCAATTGACCGACAAAATAAAGTGCTAAACTATTAAATAGGAAATGTTCCCAACCGATATGAACAAAAATCGGAGTGATCAAACGCCAAAGCTGATTGGGATTGTGAACAACCAAGTCACCATACATCCCACCAAAATTAAAAACAGCTAAGGTGGTATTTGCTTGTCCTAAATAAACAACTTGCATCGTCAAAAAAACGAGAGTCGTTAGCAGGACTAAAAAAGAAGTTGCAGGATATTTTTTAAAGGTCTCCACTGACCAACACCTCCTTTACTGGAATGTCAAAAAAACTAGGCTCAAAAGTGAACTTTTGAAAAGAATAAATTGTGCTGACTGTATCACCCTGAAAATCTGCCAAGTATTGATCATAATATCCCGCACCAAAACCTATACGGTAGCCTTCATTGTTAAAAGCAAGCCCCGGAACATGGATGAGATCAATAGCTGATTTTTCAAGAGCCTCCTCACTTCTTGGTTCCTTGAGGCCAAATTTAGTAATTTGTAAATCTGCTTCATCATAAACAACAAAAATCATTTTCCCTTGAGGATAGGTTTTAGGAACAACTATGCTTTTATTATCTCTTTGAGCTTGCTCAATCAGCAAAGATGTGTCAAATTCAAAAGGAAAAGCTAAATAAGTTGCAATAACATGTGCTTTTTGATAAGCCTCTAATTGAATAAGTTCTTCCAAAAGTTGCTCATCTCTGAGCACTTTTTTGGCTTTATCTTGTTTTTTCAAATCTTCAATGACTTGAGTACGATAGTCCTTTTTCATCATGTTACTATCATAACACGATTAAGATTTTTTTCCTACGCTTAAACACAAAAAGAATTTTTAAGGAAATAAGTAGCCAAAAGGTCATAAAACATTAAAAAAGCTTGTAACAAAAGGGTTCTTATTCTAATAAAATAAATATTTTACTTTAAGGTTTCTTTAAGGTTTCTCATATATACTTTAATCATCCTAAAACAACCACTTCCCCAAGTGGTTGGGGAGATAAACTTTCCTATTTTATTTCCCCTTTTTCATAAATCTCCTGGGCATTCAATGAAATTGGATGCCCTTCCCTTTTTCTTAAAAAACCTTGCAGACTTAAATCTGCAAGGTTTTTTAATTCGTTCTGGTCTTCAAGAAGCCACTAATATTATCAACTGCAAATGACAAAACTTCTTCCTTGGGACTCATCTTAGGATGATGAAGTGCATAAGGTGTGTCAATTCCCAGCCAGAACATAACACCGGGGATTTTATTGAGCAGATAGCCAAAATCTTCACCAGTCATAGCTGGTAAACAGTCTATCAAATTGACAGCAGACGCATTTTCAAAATAAGTCATCAATTGTTTAGCCAATTGAGAATCATTTTCAACTGGCAAATAGCCACCTTGTTTGAGCGTAACATCTACTTCTAAATCAAAAGAAGTTGCAATTCCTCGAGCCATTTCCTGCACCCGCTTTTGAATCAAAAGACTCATGTCCTGAGTCAGGGTTCGGATGGTTCCATGTAAAGTAGCTGTTTCAGCAATAACATTATTGGTTGTCCCAGCATGCATAGAACCAAAGGTCACAACTCCACCCTCAATGGGATCAACATTACGACTGACAATGGTTTGAACTTGTGTAATAAAGTAAGAAGCAGCTACAAGGGCATCATTAGCATTATGAGGAAAGGCAGCATGACCGCCCTTACCTTTGAAAGTGATGAAAACTTCACAAGTCCCAGCAAATAAGGTAGATGTATTAGTTGCAATATCACCAACTTTAAAATCTGGGCGGACATGCAAACCATAAAATTCATCAGGCTGCCAATTACCAAAGGCGCCATCTTCATACATGAGCATACCACCTGCTTCATTTTCTTCTGCTGGCTGAAAAAGAAAGAGTAAGTTATTTTTAGGCTGTACTTGCACCATTGTATCAAGTAAGCCAAGAGCAATGGTCATATGCATATCATGGCCGCAAGCATGCATACGCCCTTCATGCTGACTGGCAAAAGCAAGCCCTGTTTCTTCAACGACAGGAAGCGCATCAATATCGGTACGCCAACCGATTGTTTTTTGAGGACGAGAACCTTTTAAAAAGACTAAAATCCCTGTACGCCAAGTCCTCTGCTCAACAAAGTCTTTACCATTGGTGATTTCAGCAATACGTTCTAAGAGATAAGCTTGCGTTTTAAATTCTTCCAGACCAATCTCTGGAATTTGATGCAAATCACGACGAATTTTGATTAAATCTAAAGTCATTTGAGTTTTCCCTTTGTAAAAGCTTGAGAATGTAGAAAAAGTCTTCTTTTGAGACTTTCCTTAGGTGATACGGACGGTAGCGATGAGGAAACTTTCGTTTCTTTATGTTCCAACCTGAAATAGCTTTATGACTATTTCAGCCTTCGGAATTCCATACCTAAAACCAAGATACAAAGGGTGTTAAGCGGATAAAGGCAAAATAGGGAGTACGACGCGGAATCATTAAGATTCTAGGAGGACTCATCTTTTTGCCACAATCCGCAGCCCGTGGTCAGTTAAGATTTGAGCCTAAGGTCTCAAACCTTCCGAGTGCCTGAAACTTTAAAGTTTCAGGCACTTTTATCACGGCGGAAAATCTCGTTTAGAGCTCGCTTCGCTCGCAAATAAGGAAAATTAAAATTAAAATTTGCAGAGCTTAAAAATTTTTTACATTGAAAAATAGGTTTGTCTTCAGTCTGAAGCTTGAGTCTTACTCAAGCTTTTAGATATTTTTTTTGATGTGTCACGCTGTGGTATGACATATCGTTTATGATCGCTACAATCGCAGCATAGTTGCTAAAACAGTATTAAGTCAGAATCTCTGCTTTGAAACTAAGAACCAAGGTACAGGCATAACTGATCTTAGGCAATCCGAAAACAACAAAGTCTCAGAGTAAATAGACGCACTGGTCTTAGTTGACTGAATTTCCTAAGCCATCCAACTATGAAAAATTTAGTCCCTTGGCAGAAGCAGCGACAAAGCTGTCAAAGATTATCTTAACGCTTAGAGGTTACGAAGAGCATCTTCTAAAGCAGTCTTTTGCTGCGTTTTTTCATCAATTTCTTTGATAACACGCGCAGGCACACCAGCTACCACGACATTGTCAGGGACGTCTTGAGTTACAATAGCACCTGCTGCAACGACCGAACCACTCCCTACTTGCACCCCTTCAATAATAACCGCATTGGCACCAACCAGAACATTGTCTCCAATACGAACGGGATCTGCAGAAGCGGGCTCAATGACACCAGCAAGTACTGCACCTGCACCGATGTGGCTGTTCTTACCAACAGTTGCGCGACCACCAAGAATAGCTCCCATATCAATCATGGTTCCTTCACCAATTTCAGCACCGATATTGATAATAGCCCCCATCATGACCACAGCATTATCTTCAATGGTCACTTGATCACGAATGATGGCACCCGGCTCAATACGAGCATTGATATTGCGTTTATCTAGCAAAGGCACTGCAGAATTGCGGCCATCCTGCTCTACCACATAGTCTTTATTTTCTGTTAAATTAGCCAAAAGCGGTTCAATGTCCTTCCAATCACCGAAAAGAACATTGCCAAGCTTGACAACATTTTCAGGAAGAGCCGCGGCCAAGGCTCCTTCAAAAGTCACTTTGACATTAGTCTTCTTTTCGGCATTGCCGATGAAAGCAATGATTTCTTGCGCAGACATTTTTTGTGCAGTCATATCTTTTATTCTCCAATTCAAAAGTCGTTAATTATTATTATAGCAAAAAATTGTGGTTTGGCTAGAGGAAAAGAAAAAGACCTCTAGCAGCTGCACAAGGTCATATTTTTTTATTCTTACTGCTTAACTTCAGTAAAAATCAATTTAGCTGTGTCACCAGAAACATCATACTGAGTATTATCAAAGTTAGTCGTAATAATCTCGCCTTCTTTAAGTTTCACAACAACATCTGTGTTACCGGGATTATAATTCTGCTCTTTGGAATTATCTGTATCTATATTATATATGGAAATTTCCCACCCTAGATTTTCAAATTCAGGATCCATTGTCGCATTAGTGTCTAACTTATAGGTTCCCGGTTCAATATCACGTCCAACTACATAGTTACCAATTCCTAATTTATTATTGTTTTTCGCAGTACTTGAAACAGCTGTAAATTTTACCTTTGAAATATCAGTAAATTCCAGAGTATCGCCTTCAAAAAGAACAACTCTAATTGTCGATGGGTATTCAATGTTACCGCTATCCAGAGAAGAGCCTAGCCAATTAATGTATAGACCGGAAAAAGTTGATGAACGCTCTCCTGTTATATTTCCGCTGCCCCCGTAATTTGCAAATCATAAATTCCAGGCATAACATCACCATCTTGTCCGACTTTAATTTTATCAGTAACATAAAGCTCATTTGTAGATTTTGATTTTTTAGCCAAGGCATTTAAAGTTTCGAGATTCGTGAGTTTTTTCTTTTTAGAGCTGCTTACCTTAGCAGTAGAACCTTTATAGGAGTCACTAGCATCATTTAAAACCGCACCGTAAATGGGTTGCGATACCAAAACGATAACAAAAGAAATGACAGCAATTGCTACCGAAACTAACGTTAACATTTTTTTATTTTTACGATTTACAATTAAAGCAATAATCCCTAAAAGGAAAGCAACCAATGCTAATACTCCTGAAGCATTATTGATAAAAAGAATCCAAGATGTAGCCAATACTATCACTCCAAAAACCAAAGCTAAAATCAGCAAAACTTTTCTTTCTTCTTTCTGTGACTTCATTTCTTTATACTCCTTAATAGTTTATTAGTCTTCAATGTCAACTTTTATCATGTGAGAATTGACCGCTTCTCTAACCTACATCCTTGCAATTTAGACAAACGAGTTTTATTATATATTTTCCTGATAAAGAAAGTAAAAATAAACATCAAGACTTTCTTATTGCAATCCTTGAGACATTTGATTAATAAACTCTTTCAATTCATCACGATAATCTTTTAAAAATTGTATTAAATCACTTTTTCCAATAATAGTAGCTTTTTTCATTATTCCATATTGCTTTTTTTGCTCTTTAACACTATCCACTACTCCTTGTCTTATTGACTTGTAACTTTCGGCATCTCCCAAGCCATATTGTGTTACAACTGCTTCATAATTTGTAATATATTCATTTACAATAAATTGATACATTGTTAAATAGTCTTCATAAGTTTTAATCTTTTCAATTGTTGAATCTAAACTATCTTTAGGTTCAAATTTAGACTTCGCTTTCTTTGACTTTAGCAATAAGTTTGAATGTTTTATTTCTACCAATTGAAAATTAAATTGGGATGATTTCGCAACACTTGTTGAGGAAACTAAAGAAGCGTTTTTTGATACTTTAGCATAAACATTATGGGGAATCAAAACTATTGCAATACTGATAAATAAAACGATTGTTACAATAATAGCCGAAAAAACTTTTCCTTTTATTTTTTTCATAAAAATCTCCTTAATTTTTTAGAAATATTTAAACTTATTTTTTTGAGACAAGAAATGTAACCTCAATCATATCATCATACTTTTCATTAACACTTAAAACTTCATCTACTTTATAACCCTCATCTGTTTCCTCAATAGTATTGCCATCAGCATCAACAAATTCAACTGAAACCACTACTCCACCATCTTCATATTTAGTTGAACCTTGTAAGTCATCCATTAAATCATTAGCTAATTTTGGAGCTAATCCAATACCTTTTTCAGCCTCTTTTTTGACTATATCAACAGTTAACTTACTTTCTGAAGAAGTAGGACGTTGTGATGGTTTTGTTTCTGATTTAGCATTAGATCTTGTAGTTTTTTTAGTTGATTTAATAAAGGAAATCCTAGTGCCATCATAATTAATAACTAACTTATCAGCAATCATTTCATAGTTTACTTTTTTATTTTCATCATCTTCTTTAAAAATAAAACTTTTTTTAGATTTATCAATAGTCCAAATATAGGAAGTACCTGAACGAGTTACTAACGCCTTGTTTCCATCAATATCTAACTTTATTTTATCTTCATTATCTGTATCCTGAATATAATGACCATCTTTTAGAGAATTAGTAAAAGTAAATCCATTATTGCCATTCAGCATAATCATAACTCCAATAGTACCACCAATCATAACCAGTGCTGTAATCAAAACAGTTAAAATGGTTTTTTTATTCATATAATCTCCTGAATAATGTTTATGCAAATCTATTCTTTATTCTAATCAATTCTTTATTCTAATCAACTCTTAATAATATCCATATAAGTTTATTTAATATTGAAATGAAAAACTGATAGATGCCAAATCATTGTATTCGGAATCCTCAATAGTACCACTCCACGTAAGCGTTTCTCCAGTTTTCATAATATGCTTATATAATTTGTCACCTGCAAATGTTTCTCCACTTTCTTTATCACCTTCTCTTGATTGCCCTTGTAAATCTACAGAAGAGATGACCACCGACTTGCTTCCTCCAGACTTTATATCTCCTATGTCACCAAGTGAACTGATATTAATCTCAATTTCATTATCAAAAATACCATTACCATCAAGTTTTATATCTTGACCAGAAACATTTTTAAACGTTAACGTTCCTCCTGTTTTTGTAACCTGAATATAATTATCACTATAAACTTTTTTTGATTTAGAACTTTCATGTTTTTTAGCCTTTGATTTAGAATGCTTAGCTTTTATTAGATAATCGCTAAATTTGGAAATTTTTCCAAATTTGACTGAAGTGATGGAGGAAGAACGCTGTGATTTTTGTCCAAAAGTACTTCCATAAACATCTTGAGTTGTCAAAGTTGTTGCAATACTGACAAGTAAAACCATTATTACAATAATAGCTGATAAAACTTTTCTTTTTTTCATAAAAAAACTCCTTATTTTTCTGAATATTTACGTTAATATTATATTATTATATCTATTAAATGTCAAATATATTACTGGTAATTATAAAACAATCCAAGACATCAGTCTCAGATTGTTTCTTCTTTATTTTATAAACTTACTCGGAAACTAACTATTCTTTTGTTTTCCTTAAGTAGTGAGGGACAGAAGGTCAAATAGTCCATGAAGTATTTTAGAAATCCAAGGCAATTCCATTCTACTTTTACCACATCGCAATACCAAGGGCGACTTTATTCCCTAAAAATAATGGGAATATCGTCAGTCGCCGCTGTAGTCACAGTATCGTTAATGACTAACGATACTGGCAAAATTGGAGGCTGCAACCTCCAATTTTAGCAATGAAACGACGAAATCGGTTGTTTGCATCCGACCCACCAAGGGCTTACTGGTAAAAAATAGTCAAGACCTAATGCAGTTAATTGAGATTAACAGTGACAGCTGATACGCCAACTTCTAAGGTACGATTTATCTGCTCAACCTTTTTATAACTGGCTCCAAAAACTTTTGCCGCGGCTCTTGCTTGTGCAATGTTTCCTGCGATAAGTGCAACGGTGGTAGCTATATTGAGATTTCCCATGCGATTATAATAAAGAGAGACATAATCTATACAGCCTGACAATAACTAAATAAAAGCCTGCATTTTAGTATAGACAGCCGTTGCTGTTTCATGAATCCCCTGCGTTTTGAGTTGCTTAATAACCTGCAGATCCACAAGTGTAATAGGAATTTTAATATAGTTGTCACACCAGTTAAAAGAAAAATATCCTTATAAAAACGAATGTTCTACAAATTAGCAGTGTATAACGTTAATTGCATCGTAACTACTTCCTAATCAAAAATTTGAATAAGGGAACCTGCTTCAAGCTGAACAGGGAATTCTGCTTGTATATGAAGTGTTCCCGGTAATGAACTTTCCTTTGAACCATCCAATGAGATAGTGATATGGCCAAGTCCTGTTAAATTCTTTTCAACAACACTGCCAACAGCTGTAATTTGACAGTCATTACCATTAATAACAAGATGCCCGCCCTTTTTAATATGCCCACTTAGATTTTTATTATCAATTTTATAACAATAATCTGCCAGATCTTGAGGAGCCTCTTCTCCAAAGAGAATAAGCATATTAGCATCTTTAATCATGCTGAGAGCTTCTGGTCCAACAGCCAGCACTTTTGCTTCAAAAATTTTAGTCATTTTATTCCCCTTTTTCTAATAAACAATTAAGTTTACACATTTTATTGATAAAGTCCAATACTTGCAATCCATGCTACAATAACACGTGGTACACCATTTAGGAAACGCGAGTAAAGAACAGATGGAACACCGACTTCTACTGTTTCAGCAGTTGACTCAGACAATCCAAGCGCCACAGGGATAAAATCACAACCATTTTGCGTATTAATAGCAAAAAGAGCCGGGAGAGCCATTTGCGGCGGGATAGTTCCCTTACCAATTTCAACCCCAATCAAGGTGCCAATAATTTGTGAAATAACAGCACCAGGTCCAAGAAGAGGTGATAAGAATGGTAGTGAACAAATGAATCCGATCAGGATAAGTCCCCAAATATTACCAGCCAGCGGCACCATGAGTTTAGCTAACCATTTACCCACACCTGAGCCTTGAATAAAACCAATCAGAAGTGATACAAAAGCCATAAAAGGAAGAATAGTATTTAATAATGTTTGAATAGCATCACGCGCTGCTTGATTAAAAACAGCAACCACTTTACCAGCCCCCATACCAATACGAGCAATAACACTCTGTTGTGCACGTTGCTCAGTGATTTTTTTACTGGTATCATAGGTGCCGGTGCCTGTTTGAGATTGAGCAGTCTCAGCTTTCGCTTCTTTCGTTTCAATACTGCCTGCTGATTCCTCAGTTGAGGTAATCTGCTCCATACCAACAGCCGAAACATAAATATCTTCAGTAATGTATTGGGCTAAAGGTCCGCTCTTACCAGTTGCAACAATATTAATCGTAGGTATCCCTTTTTTAGGATAAATACCACAACGTAGGGTGCCACCACAGTCAACAATAGCCAGAGCGATTTCTTCATCCGGAATAGAGGTTTTAAAACCATTAACAGCTTCCATTCCTGTTAATTCAACAATTTTATCAACAATTTCAGGTTTTTCACCACCACCTGTGATATAGATAAATTTATGCTTTTCATCAGTTGGTGCAATAATCAAAGGGCCGCCAAACCCACCATTTCCTTTTACAATTTTAATGTTTCTGTAAGCCATGATTTTTCTCCTTTAATCTAGCCTGCAAAATGAAATAAGCAACGATACTTTTATGTTTATATCACGCTTATTACTGTTTGCAAATTATTCTTAATCAAGGGTTTTGCTCAATGTAATTCCTTGTTGTTTGCATACCCAAGCGGTTGTGAAATCAGTCACCCAGCCAGAAACAAAATTCATTAAAAGCCCTACTAGCAGATAACGAATAGCTAGATCCATCTGACTTAAACCAAGTGTTTTTATCCCTGATGCAATCCCCATCCATACAAACAACTCACCAGGATTGATGTGTGGAAAGACACCGTTTGAAGTATGACAAAACTGCATTTGAGAAGCGATATAGCTTGGCTTGTAATACTCCGGCATAAAGCGCCCCATACTAATCGCCATTGGATTCCCAAGCATAAAGGCAGAGATAAAAGGCAGAATCATATAGCGACTAAGCGGATTTTTAGCAGATATTCGGGCTAATTTATTAACTTTTTCTTCTCCAAGCAGAGCAATCAGTGCATTCATTGCAACTAAGAGCATCAGAACTACTGGAACAATACTGGTCATCCAACCTACAAAATTGTCGCCCCCAGCTTGGAAAAGTTTCATAAACCCTTCAGCAAATTTTGTAATATAAGACATAATAACCTCCTTTATCTGTATTAAGAAGCAAAGAAAATTTAGTCTAAGGTTAATTCTTCACTCTAACTCATTTCTTTATTCAAATTTTAGTTTCATGACGTTTTTTTAACTTAAAACGTGATAATAAGAATTTAGTCTGTAACCTAATATCAAGTAATGGCGTCTGTTTGGGAGACTCTTTATAAATACCTGCCTCTGTTTTTAGAAAAACAGCTCTCGCATCTTCAATAGCAATGCGCAGTAACTTATTTTCCTTACGAATGAGGGGATTATAGCTGTCAAAATAATGGATATCCTGTCCAATATAATCTGACATATCTTTAAAACGAGCAGCCATGGTAATACCCTGCATCTTTTTAGCAGCCAAAACCTTACCATCTTTATCAATAGCAAACATAACGATAGTCCCAGCTCTGATCTTACCAGACCGACGTCCAATAGCTACACGTCCTAGACGCCTTAATTGCCTATAAATGCTATTAAAATGTTTTATTTGCTTTAAGCCTAATATGATTTGAACTGCATAGGCTGCTAAAGCAAAGAGACCAAAAATAATCATAAAATTCATCAGAATACTCCTTTTTCTCTGGTAAATGTAATAAAGTCTGCTTTGTTTTCCACTCTTTCTAAAGCTTCTTTGAGCTCTTTATCGCTAGCAATTCGAAAAATATCATCATACAATTCTAAAAGTTCTGCCTCTGTTTGTGTTGCAATTTTATTGGGAATAGCTACTAAAAAGATAAGATCAACACTTTCATGATCTGTATGATAGGGCTCCTCAAGAACTCCTACCATTAAAACGATCTTTTCTAATGTTTGATTGATAGTATGTGGAAAAGCAATACCATTGCCAAATATAGTGGATTGTTCTTTTTCTCTATCTAAAATACGTTTTTCAAAATGATCATCCACTAGCCCTAATGCTTCTAGTGACTGTGTCATATACACTAAATAATCTTGATAGCTAGCAGCTTTGACCAATCTCGAAAAGGTCAAAATGATTGTTTTGAGATTTTTTCTATGATAATGATTAACGCGTTGCCATTCCTCACGCAGCCACTGATCATCAAAAAGATTTCTAATTTGAATAACTGGCGAATTAATCTGTCCTAATTTCAAAGGAATGGTTGTAAAGACAGCAAAGTAATTATCATTAGTGTCAGGATTAAAGTTTTCTTCTGAATATTGAGTGATTTCGATATCATGGCCAAGTACGCGTTTTAATTGACGCTTTATCATATGTGCTGTTCCGCGTCCCGTTGTACAAACAACGGCAACTCGGCGTTTTTTGTTTTGAAAAATAGCTCCATTTTCATGTAAAATCATTTCGAAATAAAGGGCTAAATAGCTCATTTCAGACAATTCCAGCTGACAGCCAAAATGATTTTTCAAATCATCACCAGCGACTTTTGCCATTTCAAAGGCCAAGGGATACTTATTTTGAATTTCTCTATGGAAAATATCATTAGCCTGAACATGAAAGATAAGTCGATTGATAAGAAATTTTAAATGTGTTTGAATTTCAGCAAATAAACGTTGCTCATCAAAGTTAACCAAAAGTGTATCCTTGACCTTCTTTACAAAGCTTTGATAAAGCTTCTGCAAACTCTGCACATCAGTCAATTGATAGGTCAATGCGTCAATATATTGTGTATTGAGAGGAAAACTCAAGAAATCTTGTTCATACTGACTGAGCGATATCTGATAAGTCACTTCAATATGATAAAGCAATTGCTCCATAATAGCTGACTGAGCTAGTCCGTTAACATAATAGTCAATAGGAGTAAGCAAAAGTTTTTTCCGTTGAATGCGAGCAACTGTTATCGAAATGGCTTTAGTCAGTAACTCCTGCGTTTTTCTAGGAATTTTAAAGGCAGTATATAGTTCTTCTAAAAAATCATGCGTCTCTTTCTTTAAGGTAGCTGAATCAAAATAAGAATAGACATGATGAATATAAAAGAGCCGTAGATTTAATTCCGTACCAATAATTTCCAAACCACGATTAGGTTTGCCGAATATGCACAATTGATATTCTACTGCTAAATCCTTAACATGCTTTAAATCCTTATTAATGGTCGTTCGACTAACACCGATTTCCTCAGCCAAATCATCAATAAGTAAGGGAGATGTGGCTTGAATCAAACGTTTAATGAGATAAGAAGCTCGCTTATTTGAAGAATTAAAATCACTCTCTTTGCGCAAACTTCCCGCTAAAATTGTTTCCAATCTAGCATAATCATAGACGTCTAACAGCAAAAGATTATTTTCTTGTCTGATTTGAATATCATCATCCAAAATAGCATTAAATTGCTCTATACTTGTCAGCAACGTTTTCATACTGACATTAAGTTCTTTACGCATAGTTTCTAGAGAAACACTATGCTGAGCAACTAATATTTCTAAAATATGATACCAGCGATTAACTAATGCCACTTTTTTACCCTCTATATTGATTTAACCGCGCGTTTTACCTCCGGCAACATTGGTTGTGATACCTGTGATATAACTTGAACGGTCCGAAATGTAATAAGCTACCAAATCTGCAACTTCACTTAATTTCCCACTGCGTCCCAGTGGTGTTGTCGTTGTTGATGCGTAACCTGCACGAATTTCCTCAACTGTCTTTCCTCTAGTATAGCCAAGCGCCTCTTCATAAGCAAGCGTCCGCAGACCTGTTGCTTCCATGATTCCCGGAGCAATACCAACAACTCGAACACCGTATTTGCCAAGTTCCTTTGCCCATGATCGTGTATAACTATAAACAGCAGCCTTGGTTCCCGCATAAGCACTTTGTCCTTCAGAACCTTCTAAACCAGCTTCCGAAGCCATATTGATAATAACTCCTTTTTTCTTTGCCACTAAAAGGCGCCCTACCGCTTGACTAACCAAATAGAGGCCTTTCTGATTAATCATGGTAATCTTTTCAAAAGTTGCATCATCAAGCTCGTATTGCCCATGAGGATCCTTAGGATCAACTAAGAGACGTGGAATATTGATGCCTGCATTATTGACAACAGCATCAACTGTTCCAAAATGTTCAACAACAGCTGCAACAGAAGCTTCTACTTGCTCACGGGATGTCACATCCACTTTCTGGAACAAGAGATTTTCATGCTTTTCTCCATTATCCGTGAGATCAAAATTAGCGACTTTTACCTTCAAGCTCAGTAATTCATCCACAATAGCTTTTCCGATGCCTGAGGAAGCTCCTGTTACAATTACTGTTTTGCCAGCAATATTTAACCAATCAGTCATTTCTTACACTCCTTGTCTTTCTTTTATTTGTTATAACTATTATAAAGCGCTCACAACAAATAATTAAGACACTCTTTTTTGGACTATTAAAAAATTTAGCATACTAATTGGCAAAATAAAAGCCAAGACAACAGCCTTGGCTTTTATTATATTTTTATCATTAAACTAAAGACGTGCGTTTAACTCAGCACCAAGTTCTTCGAATCCTGGTTTGCCAAGAAGAGCAAACATATTTTTCTTGTAGGCTTCAACACCCGGTTGGTCAAATGGGTTAACACCATTTAGGTAACCAGAAAGTCCAATAGCCAATTCGAAGAAGTAAATCACATAACCTAATGTAAATTCATCCTGCTCAGGAATAGTCAAGAAGGTATTTGGGACACCCCCATCTGTATGAGCTAACAGTACGCCATCGGTAGCCTTCTTATTAACAAAATCAACATCTTTGCCTTGAAGATAGGCAAGACCGTCAAGATCTTCTGCTGCTTCTGGAACAAGGATATTCTTACGTGCTTTTTCAACACGGATAACCGTTTCAAATAAATTGCGATTGCCTTCTTGGATAAATTGTCCAAGAGAATGCAAATCTGTTGAAAAGTTAGCTGATGTTGGGTAAATGCCTTTTTGGTCTTTACCTTCTGATTCACCGGCTAATTGTTTCCACCATTCACTAAAGTATTGAAGGGATGGTTCATAGTTAGCCAGAACTTCTGTCACATAACCTTTACGGTAAAGAATATTACGAATAGCCGCATATTGATAAGCTTCATTTTCTGATAATTCAGCAGACGAATAGTCTTGACGAGCTGCTTCTGCCCCAGCCATCAACTGATCCAAATCTGCTCCTGAAGCTGCAATTGGCAATAAACCAACAGCTGTTAAAACCGTAAAACGTCCACCAACACTATCTGGAACGACAAAAGTTTCCCAACCATTGGCATCCGCTTCTACTTTAACGGCTCCTTTAACACGATCAGTTGTCGCATAAATACGTTGATTAGCTTCTTCTTGACCATACTTTTTAACTAGAAGATCTTTGAAAACGCGAAAAGCTATGGCAGGTTCAGTAGTTGTTCCTGATTTAGAAATAACATTAACCGAAAAATCCTTATCAGCCACATAATCAACAAGATCCGCAAGGTAATTTGAAGAAATCGAATTTCCGGCATAAAGAATTTGCGGTGCTTTATGTTCTTCCTTATTTTCAAGATTGACAAAAGAACTGTTCAAAAAATCAATCGCTGCACGTGCCCCCAGATAAGAACCGCCAATACCGATAACAACCAAAACATCACTATCAGATTTGATTTTTTCAGCAGCCTTTTTAATACGAGCAAATTCTTCTTTATCATAGTTCTGAGGTAAATTCAGCCAGCCCGTCATTTCAGCACCCGGTCCAGTTCCTTTACGCAAAGCCTCATCCGCTGCTGTTACTTGCATTTGAATATAATCCAATTCATGTGAAGCAAGGAACTTCCCCAATACTTTTGAATAATCGAATTTAATGTGTGTCATTTGAATCCTCCAAAATTTCTTCTTTTCTATGATATCTCTTTCACTAAATTTAATCAAGCAATTTTTATATATAAAGCGCTTTCATTTTTATTTTCTTATTTTTTTAACTCCCACAGCGACAAGAGAACAATCGTTTGCATATACTTCTTGCATTTCTCATTCACTAACTTTCATATTGATTGATATAATCTGTTATTTCTATACAATGGTATAGCCATATAATCTAAAACAAGATTTTGTCCTCTAATTGATTTACTCTGATCACTTAATAAAAATCGGATGGAATAACTAACATCTTCTAAATCAATAAATCTTCGATAAGGAATTTTAGTTAGTAAACGTTTTCCAAATCATCTATACAAATATAATCTAATTTCATATTGCATTTTATCACAAATTTATGAAATTATTATTGTTATCTATTTACCTTACTATTACACAAAAAATAGAGCACACAGCTTACATCGCTTAGGGCTGCTGGATTCCTCCCCTGACCCGCTTCACGCAAAGCTGTTGCTCCGATATCTATTATAGCATAAAGTAAAAAAACTGCCAACTTAAGACTTTTTCTTTTGCCAAAAAGCAAGAGCTAAGAGGCAAATCATCAAACCAACTAGGGCTGGGACGACAATAGTCAAGCCCGCCTGTCCACTGTCCATATAAGACCAAATAATTTTTGAAAGGGCTGTGATAATCAAAATTAAACCAACTAACTTCCAACTATGTAGCCAAGTTGCCCTAACAATGACGATAAAAAAACTAATAACCAAAAAGGCAAAAAGCACATTCTTAGCTGTCAAGCCTGCTTGTAAAAATTCCTTCTCATAGGTTAAAAACTCCTTGACTAAAGGTGGGGTTGATTGTGGCACGGGAAACCAAATCATGCTTGTAAAAAGAGCCAAGATGCTAACCGATACCCCTATGATTCGTCTATGATAGGCAAAAAACAAGATGGGAAGGATTAAAATAGGACGAATATACCAGCTTAATTGGTTTTGATGACGTTCAAAAGCCCAAGCTTGAAAATCTAAATTCAAAACTAGCAGACCAACAAAGAGTAATGTTAAAGCAAACAAAAAAGCTGATAATAGCCATTCCTGTGGCTTGGTGATTGTATTCATTTTGTTCTCCTGTATCTAAAAAAACTCTGCATCATTTGAGCACATTCTTTTTCCAGAATTCCCCTCTCTACTTCTACACGATGATTGAGCCGCTCATCAGTTAGGATATCATATAAGGAACCAGCCCCACCAAATTTAGCATTTTTGGCACCGTAAATGACCTGCGGAATACGTGCTAAACCAATGGCTCCGCTGCACATAATGCAAGGCTCAATGGTGACAAAAAGCGTACAATCCAGCAGACGCCAACTTTCTTGTGTTCTATTTGCTTGATTGATAGCCATAATTTCGGCATGCATGATGGCAAGATTTTCCTCTTCACGCGCATTATGACCACGCCCAATGATTTGATCGTCCTTAACGATAACACAGCCAATAGGAATCTCTTCTTTTTGAAGTGATAGCTGAGCTTCTTTGAGAGCTTCTCCCATAAAAAACTCTTTTTCTGCCTGAGTCAAACCTGCCATCAGCAGTTACCGATTTGCCATGATTTGTGAGGTGTAGCCAATTCCACAGGGATGCCATTGGAGTATGCCTCAGTCTGGCTTCTTAGGATTTCTAGATGGTTGTCTGGATCAATGCCTGCTGGCGGTACTGGTGGCATATGGGTCAAGACTAGACGTTTTACCTTAGCCGCACTAGCGATTTGTCCAGCTTCTTTGGTCGTCAAATGAGCGATGTGGTTTTCATTGCCTTCGTAAAGGTAAACATCTGCTAAAAAGAGGTCCGCGCCTGCGGCAAATTTATCTAAATCCTCAAAATAACCCGTATCACCTGTGAAAACAAAAATTTGACCAGTTGTACGCTCCACAATACGTATGGCGTAGCAAACAACAGGATGTACTGTCTTAATAAAAGTAATGTCAAAAGATCCAATTTGCTCAAGACCATTGACATTATAAGCTCTGCCTTCAGAAACACCATCAAGTGTCAACTTTGAAAACTCATAAGTATCTTGGTCATGACCGTAAATCGGTAAAACTTTGGGCGTCCAAAGATGTTTAGGATAAAGCTGAAAATAATGACGCAAAACGCCCAAGTCAGCGACATGGTCTGGATGATAGTGAGAAATAATGACTGCATCTAAATCTAGCGGGCTAATTTCTTTTTCGAGTTCATTGAGTGCACGGCTACCGCAATCAATTAAGAGCTGAAAACCGTCTTCTCCTGTCAAGAGATAGGAGGTTGTTCCTTCATCTTTATAGGGATAGGCTCCCCAGCAACCAAGTGTGGTTAGTTTCATAAAAACACCTTCTTTTTTTAGTTATTTTTATTATAACAAAATGAGCTGCTCTTTGGATAATAAAAACCAGCTTATGTTATCTAAAAAAAGAATAAATCAAAGCGATAATGAACCAGGCATAAACAATAATGAATAACCACTTCAAATAAACAACAATAGCAATAAATTCACGAATAAAAGCACTGGGAATATAATAGGCGGCTGTTGAACAACCCAAGCCATCTCCAGCCATATGCAATCGGCGTGCATAAACACTGGTTCGAAAGACATGATAAGCATTAGTTACAAAAAGAAAACGCGGTTTTTTCATTTCTTTTTCTGCTAACTGCTTGGAAAAGAGAAGATTTTCATAGGTCGAATGCGATTGTTCTTCCAAGAGAAGCCTATCATTTGGAATATCACTTGCCTGTTTTCGAATATAATTGGCAATTGCCGCTGCTTCAGAAATGGTTTCCCCAGAACCTAAACCGCCACTGGCAATCAATTTGACTTGCGAGTTTTTCGATTGTCTAAAGGCTTCTAAAGCCTTATCAATCCTGCGCTTTAATAAGGGAGTCACTTGATTGCCATGCAAAAGACCTGCACCATGAATAATAATATAATCATAATGCTTGTTTTTAGGAATAATCAGATAAAGAATCGAATACAGCATAAAAGCTATAAAGGCAACACTGAAAATAAGAAAAGAAGCGCTTAACAAGGCATACAAAGAAGCAATAAAACGATTGAATAACAAATGAGTCGAATGGTGAATTCGGATTACCATGAATAAAAAGAAGCTAGTAATCATTAGCCCTAAACAAAGCGATAAAAGGTTAATCTTCGAGAAACCTTCTTTATGTAACAGAATAATCCCGTTATAGACTAAAAAGAGACCACCCAAAAATATGATAAGAGGAGTCGAAATTAAAAGAAGCAGGAAAACGCCATAAGCCGTATAATAACCATGACTATAGAGAAATTCAATGATAGCCAAATAGCTTACCATCAAGAAGACGATAAGAAGAATGGGATTGAGTAAACTTCGTGCCTCATGATAAATAGAAACTACTAACAAAATAAACAATACAACTGCAAGCAATCCTAACATAACATCTCCTTATTTTTATTACACTTAAATTTTTAATCTTGATTGTCACATTTGAAATTCTCTTCATTTTTTGAACAAAATACTTAAAAAATTCAAAAATAGCAAAGCTCTTCTAATAATCTTAGTCTTTTGTAACTTCTGAGGAATTCTTCCATCTTTATTTTATCTCAAAAATCAAGATAGAACCTTACACCTTTGTAAGTCCTCAAAATATTTTTTTAGATTATATAATCTAAAATCATCTAGTAGAGCTAGATGATTTCAGAGTGTAGACAAAGTCTCGATTAAGGCTCACTTCGCTCGCAAATCAATGCCATTTAAATTGGCATTTGCAGAACTTCAAAATATATATGTATAGAAAAAGCAGGTTTATCTTTAAGTGATAATAACTCTGGTAAACAGAGGCATTCACCCTTATAAAAAGTTTTAATCTCCCTTTAAAAACTGTAATTGTGGCCATTTATTTTGCCAATGCTTTTTCAGAAGACGTTGCTGGTAAACCCGCATTCTCTCCTCATCTGCTAAAAAATGTGGTGTGGGGGCAACTTTAAATTGAACAATATCCTCTAAACCATAGGGAAGGAAGAGCTCCAATTTCCCTTTGTCATTTATTCTAGCAGCGAGGGCAGTGCACTTTTCTGGATATTTTGCAATAGCATCGCAAGAATTATGATAAGGCTCTGTGTTTGGACTGTGAACATGCATATAAATTTGATTTTTGAGCTCCCATTTATAAGCAGGATAAGCTGCCTGTAACTCCTTCTCAATCCTCAAAGTCTTTTCATAAGAAATCGTCTGATCAAAAAAGACAACATCGATATCCGTCTCCTTATCAAAGGCTGGTTTCCCACTTAAATAATTCCAAATAAAATTGTGAAGTGTGCCCGCACACAACCAAGCATCCGAAAGTTTAAGATCTCGAATAATGGTTAAAATACGAGAAATCGGTTCATTTGCCGGCAGTAATGTCTTTAACTGCTCTTCATCCATTAAAAATTCCTCTCTGAGCGTCCATAGCCGTACTTTTCAATAAAGTCCTCACGAAATTCTAAAATATTATCATCCATAATGGCTTGACGAATTTTCTCCATAAGATTTAGTAAGAAATAAAGGTTATGATAACTGGTCAAGCGAAGTCCAAAGGTCTCATCTGCTTTAATCAGATGGCGAATATAAGCGCGTGTATAATTTTGACAAGTGTAACAATCACAATCATGATCCAGCGGCGTAAAGTCTTCTGCATACTGAGCATTTTTGACAACCAAGCGTCCCCTTGAGGTCATACAGGTTCCATTTCGAGCAATCCGAGTCGGCAAGACACAATCAAACATATCAACGCCACGAATAACCCCATCAATTAGACTGTCCGGTGCACCAACTCCCATGAGATAGCGAGGTTTATTTTCTGGTAATAAAGGTGTTGTAAAGTCAAGAACGGCATTCATTTCTTCATGCGATTCCCCAACAGCAAGACCGCCGATGGAATAGCCCGGAAAATCCATTGAAACCAGATCAGCTGTTGACTGACGCCGCAAATCTTCAAAGCCTGCCCCCTGAACAATGCCAAAAAGTCCCTGATCCTGAGGCCGACGGTGAGCTTTGAGGCCTCGCTCTGCCCAACGACTGGTTCGTTCAATTGAAGCTTTGACATAGTCATAAGGCTGATAAAACTGCGGGCATTCATCAAAGGACATCATGATGTCTGAACCTAAATTATTTTGAATAGAAATGGCCTTTTCTGGGGTCAAAAACATTCTAGCTCCATTCAGATGATTTTTAAAAGTGACTCCTTCTTCAGTAATATTGCGTTTTTCAGCCAATGAATAAACCTGAAAACCACCAGAATCGGTTAAAATCGGCTGATCCCAATTCATGAATTTGTGTAGACCTCCCGCTCTTGCAACCAAGTCATCTCCCGGCCGTAACCAAAGATGATAGGTATTAGCCAAAATGATTCCTGCTTTCATTTCTTTTAATTCTTCTGGGGATTGTGTTTTGACAGTAGCCTGTGTTCCAACTGGCATAAACATAGGGGTGGGAAAAACTCCATGCGGTGTGATAATCTCTCCCAAACGTGCTCCAGTGTGTTTTTCTTTCTTAATAAGACGATATTGAATCGGTGAATGTGTCATTTTTACTCCTTGCTTTCAAGACTGTATTTTGGACAGTTTAACCTTATAAATTTTATCAAAAAAGCTAGCAGATGTCATTAAGCGTACTTCTTAGAACCTGCATTCAGAACTTTTATCAGTTTTTTTTGAGAGTGTAAGAAAGGTACAACGAAACACCTACACTATAGCTATTGGCTGCTTTTACACTAATTTAATATGAGACATATTATCAATTCCTCATACTAAGTGCTGCAGGATTTTTCATTTTAAATTTCAATTGAAAATTAATATCCAATTAAGTCTTTTGCACTCGATTAACACAACAGTTAAGTTCCGATTTTTGAAACGGTTTCAGGTTCACATCTCTACTAAAAACAGTTATAATGACGATGTTAGTAGATATACTAACAATAAAAAAGGGAGGTATTCACATGAATACAAGAATGATGGAACAATTTGAAACTATGGATGCTGAAACACTTTCACATGTAACTGGGGGCGGTCTTTACGATGGAGCTAATGGCTATGCTTACCGCGATTCCCAAGGTCACTGGGCTTATAAGGTAACAAAAACTCCAGCACAAGCTTTAACAGACGTTGTAGTAAATAGCTGGGCTTCAGGTGCAGCAAGTTTTGCCGCTTACGCTTAAGTCATTAAGATAATCGTTCATATTGTTATATAAACGGCAAACACCTCATCTATTATAATAGATGAGGTGTTTTTTTGATATTATCGCATAAGTATGAACTAGCCAATCTGTTTGAAATAAACGACAATCCTTTTAAGTGCTAAAACACCATGACCAGCACAAACGCTAAATGTTTTTTGATAAATTGCCCTCTTAGTTTAACTTGAGATATTCAATTTTAAGACATTTATTCATGACAATCTGGTCACAACCGGCAAACCGTAATATTTTTTCCGCTTCTTGGCTTTGCAGTCCCAATTGTGCCCAAAAAACATCTGCATCTGTTTCAATGAAATCCCTAGCAACATCTGCTAAAAAGTCACTGCGGCGAAAAACATCCACAATATCAATATGTTCGGGAATATCCTGCAGGCGAGCATAAACCGTTTCACCCAAAATCTCATCACCAACAGCCCTAGGATTAACAGGAATAATTTTATAACCAGCACTTTGCAATACCTGAGCAACATCATAAGCTGCTGTCTCTTTTCTTGCAGATAAGCCAACTATTGCAATCGTCTTGGCCCTTTTTACATAATCAAAGATGACATGTTGACTAGGATTTTGAAATTGATAAGCCATAAAATGACCTCCTTAACTTTTTCGCTTGAATTTCCTCTTTTAAATCGGTAAGTGAAACTAACAATTGCTATTAAAGTAATAAATAAACCTGTTTACTTTGCCTCATACCAAGTCTGCCCTGCATTTTCATCTGCCACAAGTGGTACAGAAAGTTCAATAGCAGATTCCATGGTTTCCTTGACCAACTTTTGGATCGCTTCAAGTTCAGCATTTGGTACCTCAAGGACAATTTCATCATGCACCTGCAGGAGCATCCGCGATTGATAATCTCCTTTTTTCAAGGCTTGATCGAGATGAATCATGGCCACTTTGAGAATATCAGCGGCGCTACCCTGAATAGGCGAGTTAATAGCTGTTCGCTCCGCAAAAGACCGAATATTGAAATTGCGTGAATTGATATCCGGTAATTCACGGCGACGATGAAAGAGCGTTTCAACATAACCCTTATCACGCGCTTCTCGCACCACTCTATCCATATAATTTTTAATTCCCGGATAACGTTCAAAATAGGTTTCAATGTAATTCTTAGCGGCTTTGCGGCTAATACCCAAATTATTAGCCAGACCAAAATCAGAAATGCCATAAACCACACCAAAGTTAACAGCCTTAGCATTGCGGCGGTCATTAGGAGTGACGTCTTCTGGTCTTTCAATACCAAAGACACGCATGGCTGTAGAGGTGTGAATGTCTGCCCCTTCCTTAAAAGCAGCAATTAAATGTTCATCGCCTGAAATATGAGCCAGCACCCGCAATTCAATTTGTGAATAATCTGAACTGAGCAGGACACTCTCTTTCCATTCAGGAACAAAAGCCTTGCGAATGAGACGTCCCTGTTCCAAACGCACAGGAATATTTTGTAAATTAGGATCAACGCTGGATAAGCGGCCAGTTTGCGTTAAATCTTGCAAATAACGGGTATGAATCTTGCCATCAAAGGAAATCGAATCTTGCAAGCCAATGATATAGGTGGATTGCAATTTCGCAATTTGACGATATTCTAAAATTTTAGCAACGATTGGTGAACGATGAGCCAGACGTTCCAAGACATCAACAGCTGTTGAATAACCTGTTTTCGTCTTTTTAGTGGCTGACAAGGGTAGACCCAATTTTTCAAAGAGGATAACTCCCAATTGTTTTGGAGAATTAATATTGAACGCCTCACCAGCTAAATCATAAATCTCCTGAGTCAGAGCCTGCAATTCAATCTCATTAGCCCGTTCCATGTCCTGCAGCGTTTCTTTTCTAACCGAAATACCTGCAATTTCCATTTTAGCCAACACATTTGCCAGCGGTAATTCCATCTCAAAAAGCAAGTCCAGTTGGTCATTGGCAGACAGTTTCTGACGCATCGGCTCTTCGCTAGCAAGCAAGACACTGATTTTTTTAGCTAAATGGCTGAGCAGAACATTTTTTTCTGGGATAGCACGTTTAGCTCCTTTACCATACACATCATCGTCTGTTTCCAAAGGTAAATCTGTGTAAAGTCTTGCAATGGTCGAAATGTTATTATTTTCAACAGTTGACAGCAAATATTTGGCCAAACGACTATCGAAACTAGCTGTCGGCAGATCAATGCCCAAATGACTCAGCAAGACCTTACCGCGCTTAAAATCATAAGTTTTAATAGGTTTTGACAAGGCTTCTTTAAACAAATCATGCGTCAGCAAACTGGTATCAGTTGTCGCATAAATCGCTTGGTCATCTCCCCAAGCCAGGCCGATCATCTCTTGGGTATGATAATTATCATTCAAAATTTCAAAATAAAAGAATTGATCAGGCGCAAACATATCAGGCTTGAGTTCAGTCACTTCTGTATAATTCACTTCAAAATTTTCGGCTTTAGGTGAACTGTCAAGTTGTGATCGAAATTGTCTGAAGTCCATTTCGTCATAAAACTTAGCCAGTGCATCAAGCTGAGGACCAGAGTAATCAATATCGTCTAAAGTGATGGTGATCGGTGCTTGCGTATCAATGGTTGCCAGTGTCTTAGAAAGAAAAGCCTTTTCTTTATCGTTGATGAGATTTTCCTTCATCTTAGTCGTTTTAAAGCTATCAATATGTTCATAGATAGCTTCTAGACTGCCATGTTCATGCAACAGTTTCAAACCTGTCTTCTCACCAATTTTTGTTACCCCCGGAATATTATCAGACTTGTCCCCCATGAGAGCCTTGAGATCAATAAATTGCTTAGGCGTCAGTCCCATTTTTTCCATGAGATAGTCTGGTGTAAATTCTTCAAATTCAGCAACACCTTTTTTGGAAATCTCAACAGTCGTATTACTATCAGTCAGCTGAATGAGGTCCTTATCACCGCTGACAATAGTAACATCATATTCATCCTCATTTTCGGCTAATTTATCAAGGGTTCCAATAATGTCATCAGCTTCATAATTTTCCAAATCATAATAGGAAACACCTAAAGCGGTCAGCATCTCTCTAATATAAGGTAACTGCTCACGAAATTCTTCCGGCGTTTTAGCACGGCCCGCCTTATAGTCTGCAAACATTTCTGTTCGAAAGGTTGTTTTCCCAGCATCAAAAGCCACTAAAACATGCGTCGGTTCCACCCTTTTCATCATATGATCCAACATTAAATGAAAGCCATAAATGGCATTGGTGTGTAAACCAGCAGGATTTTTAAAGCGGTCAATTTGATTATAAAGTGCAAAGAAAGCACGATAAGCAACGGAAGAGCCGTCAATCAATAATAATTTTTTCTTGTTTGTCATAGATCTATTGTAACATAAATCCTAGTCTTTACTCTCTTTAAACACTGACAATAAGATTAAAAAGAAGTAAACAAGCCACAAAAAAATGAGACACTATTGCCTCAAGCCTCATTTTTATCAAATAATCGTTGGATTTCCTTCACCAACATCAAAATCTTCTACTTTTTCTCCATTAAGGAAGTGATTTTCCCCATAGTTTCTTCATAATTTGCATAAAAGTTAGGAGCAGCTATTTGATTTTTCTTACCACTATCGTAAAGACATTTACAGACAAACATCAAATCTTGAGTATTGCCATGCAAGGTCATAATTTTACGGGTCAGTACTTTTTTTGCAAACATGCGTTTCATAAGAGGTGCAGAAATAACAGTTGGTAATTTATAGGCTAAGAGCTCGTTCTTATAATGCTTTAAATTAACTCCTCGACTAGCTACAATTTGAGAAGTTTCACGAATAGTTTTGACAGCTTCTTTTAAGTACTGTATAGAATCCATGAGCTGTTCTGCTGCTGCAGCCGTATCCTTAACATCTCCAGATTTTCCCATGACTGAAATAACACCTGCATTGATGCCCATATGCAGCCAAATCCACTCCAGCATATCATAGGGCTGTTCCAATTGAATCTGACAGTCATCAAAAAGCCTCGCTAACTTCTCATAGTTAGAAATAGCTGCCTTTTCCTTTCTTTCCAGCATAAAGTGATCAAAAAGGCAGCAAGTCAGCCTATTGTCCCTAATATTACCGCCAGCCACAGGATAACCTAGAATATAAGAATATCCTTTCACTAACTTGTCAACATAGGCACGATCTTTCCAAATCCCACAAGCCAGAATCAACGTTCCAGAAATACCATCTGCTGCCAGACTGTCGATCACAGAAGTAAGGCCGCCTGATGGGACACTGACAAAGATAAAGTCATAGGTTTTGCTCGAGCAGTGCTTCACTTGGTAAACATCACAGCTCTGGATGCCGTCTTTCTCAGTTCGACCATCCAGCAAGTCTACTTGGAGTTGTTTAACAGCAGCTTTAGGACTGTCTTTTCTCAGGTAATGCTCAACCTCATGGCCCGCCTTTTGAAAAACATAACCATAGATGCTACCAATCGTTCCTAAACCTATTACTAAAATTTTCATTGTAACATTTCCTTTCTTTACTGACGGCGTTTTTTGATAAGTGAGTTGATTTCCTGCGCTTCTTGTCCTAGATAGAAAAGATCTAAGAGACGGGATATCAGGTAGATAATCAGACCGATAGACAAAAGCACCCAGAGACTGGCATTCCAATGGAAAGGGAAACTAAGACTGTAGATAATTCCCTCAATAATGACAAGGTCAAGAAGGCTTCCGACTAGTTCTTGTTGAAATTCCCATTTTTGCCTTGTCAGCAAGGCCAAATGAATTAAAATATTAACCAAAAACACTTGAAAAATGGTAACCAGTAAGAGCCAGTGTGCTTGAAAATAAAGAGCAAACAAAGATAACAAAATTAAACTAATTCCTGTCGTTGCAAAGAAATTTGTGACTGCTTTTCTCATTATCGAATTCCTTTCAAAGCTTCTTTAACATCTGGCAAATAGCGGCGGTTGACAATGACCTTTTCACCATTCAATAAAGTGGCTTCCATACGGCTGTTGAAAAGCGGGCGTATATTCTCCAGAACATTGATATTGAGCAAACAAGACTTGCTAATCTGAACAAAGCCATCATGTTGTAGGTCATGAAGCAACTGGTAAAGTTTTAAATCCGTCTGATAAACCTCATCTGCCAAGTAGACAAAGGTTTTTTTGTCCACACTTTCGATATAGTAAATATCTGAAAAATTGACCAAATACTTTCTGCCCTCCTGATAACAGCTGAGCTGCCTGTCTACTGTCTCCAGAAAACCGAGAATGCGCTCAATCAACTTATCTTTCTGACCATATGTGATATGAATTTCTAATTCCTTATACTGGTCATCTTGCTCAATTCGTAATTTCATAGTACCCATTATAGCACAGCTTTCCCACAAAAAATCCTGCATCAACCAAGTTGCAGGATTAAATAACTGAAATACAATCTAGTTTACGAATGCAGGAATTTTTCGACTTTGTCAGTCTGCTGATGAAGAAAGCGCAGATTAACCAACTGAAGAGGGAATATAAGGACTGTCAGCATCAATAAAAGCATCCAGCTAAGTGACTGAGCAAAACAAAATCCCATGATAGCCATAACCAGTAAAGGAAGAGTTAATGCTGCAGTGATACTTCCGGGTACCCATGTACGATAGGTAATGGCTTGAGAAATATGAGAAAAAAGATGGAAAGTATGTCCCAATGTGATAGCTAATACCAACTCTGGTACTCTAAAAAGAATGCCTGCAAGCAGAATCAGACTAGCTAAAACAAACTCTTCTAAGACAGCCACTGCAATATTTTCTGCTGAAGGGTAATGCTTTCTGCCTGAGATAAATATCTCATTGGCAAACTTGGGATCACTCTTGTTCTTAGCAATCCATGGGCAGACTAAAATTATTTCTTCAAACTCGTGTATCATAAAAAGCGTTATAGCGATAAAAGCGAATAGTGCTGCTGTCATTATTTCTCTCCTTTATTCAAGATACCAAAGAGCATTAGAAATCCGTATAAAAATAGGAAACTGACGCCGTGTCGCCAAGACACAAGGAAGTTTATCTTTTTTACTAGGATTTTAGCTCGTGTTCAATTTACTTAAGATAACAAAGGCATAAGCGACATACCGCAAAATAGGAAAGCTGACGAAAATGCTTTAGCATTAGAATGTCTTTATCTTTTTTCACAGTGTCGTAGCCGTATCAATTATTAAAGAGCGGTTTCCTTATACTGCTTTAATGTCTTGCCGGTCCATTTTTTAAAAGCCCGCAGAAAGCTGGACTTTTCTGAGTAGCCTACTAAATAAGCAATCTCATCAACTGACATAGATAAGTCAAGATAGGAAAAAGTCATCAATTTTTGTATATGTAAAACTTCCTCATTAAAAGTTGTATCCTCAGCAGCCAATTTACGTTGCAGGGTACGGGCACTGAGTCCTAGTCTGTTAGCTATCATTGCAAGGGAAAATTGTCCACTAGGGATGGCAGACAGCAACTCTGTCTGAACGGCCTGAGTGAAATTGTCATCACTATGAAGCTGGGACAACTGCTGATTAAGACTTAACTTCAAATGATACCACATGACATTATTTTCAGTGATAAAAGGTTTTTCAAGATCTGCTTTAGATAATACTAAACGATTATAATCTGTTTTTTTCGGCAGGATTCCTGCTTCCTTCTCAAGAAGTCTTCCATAATCATAAGGAGAACTGATTTCATAAGGAAGAATGCAAGTCCCTGTTCCCGTCCGTAAGAGACTTAAAAGAAGCAACTGTTCCTGCAGCAATAACATGCGAGGAAGCGGAAGCTGTGATGAACAGTAGGCATAACTTGCAGAAATTTCATCTCCGCTGTCTTCAAGCTGTACTTTTACTGGACCAATCAAACTTTTATATTTCGAAAAACGCTGTAAAGCCGTCAAACCATCAGGACTTGCCAAAGCAGCAAAAAAGGCTGGCACAAACTTCTTAATGTTTTCAATCCTGCTCAAAGCTAACAAGGCTTCATCTGTAATCAGCTTATCTAAGGTTGCTATAAAACAATAGTACTCCTGAGCATTATAAGTAAGCTCTTCTTGCCACAGCTTATTAGGAAGCTGTGCTTTTTGTAAAACCAGCCTGATATCTATTCCCAATTCTTGTAGGAAAGACTGAAATTGTTTCGTAATCATCAGTTTCATAATCATTACCCCAAGTCCAACTTGAACAGCCAAGTCATTAATACATCCGTTTACTTTCTGACTTTTATTGAAAATGCTTCAACTTCTAGTCAGCTCATTTAGGTGACATCCCTAACTTGCAACAATTTTTTTCACAGATTATTATAAAGCAAAAAAGCGGCTTTTGCATAGGACAATCAATGACACTACAATGACAATTGATGCCAAAAGCCTCACATTAACTAAGATGCAGGATTAGAAAGCTAAGATATAACACTCAACTTACAATTTAGGTTCTCACTAAGCCTTTTCATTTTTTTACTGCTTACAAAAGGCCATGGAAAATACTCACAGTATCTGTTATTCACGCTAAACTAACTATTCTAATCTAGTCTCTTACCTGTTATTCTTCACAACTCAATTTCATAGAAAAACACCCCAAAAGTTAGATTTTAGGCTAACTTTTGAGATGCAGGTCAAAATCAATATTTCTAAGAAGCTGTTTTTAAAAGCTTTTAACATTACATTTTTTAATTTTGAGAAGAATGTCACTCCTTACTCAGATGAATTTAGAAAAATACTATTTCAGTCCCTTAACAACTTTAACCACATTATCTACTGTAAAGCCATAATTTTCAATGACTTGAGCAGCAGGAGCTGATGCTCCAAATTTATCAATGCCGATAACCGCACCATCAAGACCAACATATTTATACCATGGTTGGCTGGCTGCCATTTCAATGGCTACACGACGGCGTACTGAATTTGGCAAAATAGCTTCTTTGTAGGCAGCAGATTGCTCATCAAAGAGCTCTGTAGAAGGAACAGAAACAACACGTACTTTTTCGCCTTGTGCTTCCAATTCCTTAGCTGCTTTGACTGCTAAGTTAACTTCAGAACCTGATGCCAAAAGAATGGTATTAAAGTCAGAATCTGTTTCATAAGTAACATAAGCTCCCTTAGCAACTGAAGTAAAGCTTGAACCAGCTTCAACATCAAGATTTTGACGTGTCAAAACAAGAGCTGTTGGTGTGTTTTGGCTTGTCAAAGCATAATGCCATGCTGCCTGTGTTTCGCGTGCATCAGCTGGGCGAAAAACAACCAAATTAGGAGTGGCACGTAAACCTGCCAAGTGTTCAATCGGTTCATGAGTAGGGCCATCTTCACCAACGGCAATCGAATCGTGGGTAAAGACATAAGTTACTGGTACTCCTTGAAGGGCTGACAAACGAACAGCTGCTTTGAGATAGTCTGAAAAGACAAAGAAGGTACCGCCATAAACACGCAGTCCGCCATGAAGAGCCATACCATTTAAGACAGTACCCATAGCAAATTCACGAACACCAAACTGGATGTTACGGTTAAGCGGATGATCAGCATCTTGAAGCCCATCTGCTTTAATGTAAGTCATGTTAGAATGCGCAAGATCAGCAGATCCTCCAAGAAAGTTAGGTAGTACGTCTGCCGCAGCATTGATGGCATCTTGACTAGAATTACGCGTTGCTTGAGAGAAACCATTTTCGTAGACTGGAAAATCAGCTTCTTTGATTTCCACAGGATCTTTTCCATCAATAATTGCATCCACTTCACGCGCCTCTTTAGGATAAGCTTGTCGATATTCTCCAACAAGATTTGACCAAGCATCGTAAGCAGCTTCACCACGATCCGCAACATTTTCTTTGAAATCATCATAAACCTCTTGAGGAACTTCAAAAGGAGCATAACCCCAATTGAGAGCCTTACGAGTAGCAGCTGCTTCTTCAGCTCCAAGTGGTGCACCATGAACAGCATTGGTACCGCCTTTAGTTGGAGCACCGTAGCCAATCACAGTTTTAATTTCAATAAGAGAAGGTTTGCCAGCTGCCTTTGCTTCTTCAATAGCAAGTCCAATAGCTTCAATATTATTGCCATCTTCAACTAAGATTGTATGCCATCCATAAGCATCATATCGTGCACGAACACTTTCAGTGAACGCATCATTGGTTTCACCATCCAAACAAATATCATTAGAATCATAAAGAACAATCAGTTTATCCAAATTTTGTTTGGCAGCATAGGATGACGCTTCGCCAGAAACACCTTCCATAAAATCACCATCACCGGCAATAACATAAGTATAGTGATCAAAAATAGGGTAGCCTTCACGATTGTATTTAGCAGCTAAGAAACGTTCAGCTTGAGCCAAACCAACAGCCATTGAAATCCCTTGGCCAAGAGGGCCTGTTGTCACATCAACACCTACGGTATGGCCATACTCAGGGTGCCCCGGTGTTTTAGAGCCCCACTGACGGAAATTTTTGATTTCATCAATAGAAATATCTTCAAATCCCGACAAGTGCAAGAGAGCATATAAAAGCATTGAGCCATGACCAGCTGACAAAACAAAACGGTCACGGTTAATCCAATTTGGCTGACTTGGGTTAACACGTAAATGCTTAGTATATAGACTGTAAGCCATTGGGGCAGCGCCCATGACAACACCCGGGTGACCCGACTTAGACTTTTCAATAGCATCTACCCCTAAAAAGCGAATGGCATTAACCGATAAATCTGACATAATATTCTCCTTTTTAATGTAGTCATAGATATTTTAACATAAAACGCTTACTTGTTCCATATATCCAAATAAGTTTAAACTCTTTCAAATACCCGCATATCGTGCGACATGCGGATATAAAGTTTAAAGACATAATTAACATTATTTTATGTACCATTGAACGATAAATCAACCAATAATTGATTCACTGTTCAATTGAGGAAACAAGACGCAGGCATAATTAAAGTTAGGCAAGCCGAAGTTGACGAAGAGGGAACAGATGAGATGAATGATAACCTATGATTGATTTTGCCTTTCAGTTTAAGAAATGAACCGGAGATAGAACTGAAGTTCAGCGAGGTGAAATTGACAACGAATGAAAAGCAAAAAGCAATTATAGGAGGGCTTTGAACTGGATATTAGAATCATGCTCAAAGCAGTCATCAAAACCGCGTGGGTGATGATATTCAATTCTATCCTTATCTTGTGGGTAAGTGTATTTACCACCAACTTCCCAAATGAAAGGATGGAATTGATATTGCAAACGTTCTTTACGCATCTTCCAAAGGACAAGAATTTCATCTGTTGAAGCCATGAAATTAGACCAGATATCGTAGTGAACAGGAATGATGACTTTGGCACGAAGATTCTCGGCCATACGAAGGAGATCGATTGAAGTCATTTTATCTTGAATACCAACTGGGTTGTCACCATAGTTATTGATAGCAACATCAATATCAAAGTCTTTGCCATGTTTAGCAAAGTAATTTGAGAAGTGAGAATCAGCACCATGATAGATGGTTCCACCAGGAGTTTCAAAGATATAGTTAACTGCCTTGCGAGCCATTTCCTCATCTGTAACAGCAAGTCCTTTAAGGTCGTCATTGTTCTCTTTTGCACCTTCAACTGGTAAGGTTACCAGACAAGTACGGTCAAAGGATTCAACAGCAGTTACTTTAATATCTTTAAATTCAAAAGAATCACCCGGTTTAATCACGATAATGCGGTCTTCTGGCACTCCCCATTTTTTCCAGATTTCGCCACATTCATATGGTCCGACGAACTTAACATGGTCTAATTTGGGATTATTAACAATAGCTGCAGCTGTATTAATATCAATATGATCACTGTGGAAGTGGGAAACAAGATAGTAGTCTAATTCGTTGATGGCAAATGGATCAATAACCATCGGTTGCACACGAAGGTTTGGTTGTAATTTACGCACACCCGCCATATTAGCCATTTGGTGACCCCAAACCATATCTTTTACTTTCTTAGTTGATTTACCGCGGTTTGACCACAAGTCCATAACCACATTGGCTCCACCAGGAGTTTTAATCCAGACACCACAGTTACCCAGCCACCACATAGCAAAGTTATTGGCAGGGACAACTTCTTCTTCAATTTCTTCGTTCAGCCAAGTGCCCCATTCTGGGAAAGTACTTAAAATCCATGATTCTCTTGTAATATCTTTAACATTAGTCATTTTGTTTCCTCCTATACATTGGATAGTTATTTTTTCTACATATTTATAATACTGCTACCAGAGCCTTTACAAAAGACCAAATAAAACACAAGCTTGTGTTCACATTTGGACTGTTCCTATCTTAACAGTGTGGCCTCATAAAAAAAACATTAACATTGCCTACCAAACATTTCAGACTTAAAAAAACTGTATTCACAGAAATTATTTTATTGATAAGATAAGTGCTAACTTAGGAAAAAAGAGTGGAAAAAGTTGTTCAGGTATTAACATGAATTGACCGTTCACGAAATAAGATAAGCTCCAATAGTTTTTCAAACTGTTGGAGCTATCGTTTGCAGAGCAAGGGATAGAAGTTAGGAAAAACTCCCAGTACACTTTTTTGTACCAGCCTCTAGTATAAAACGTAACCAATACCATAGCGTTGGCTTTTTGACGTCTCTACCACCCAAGAAAACTGTCAATACAAGTTCTAAGCCTTTTTATTTGTATTGTGAACAAAGAGCGATAGCGGCTCAATTTTAAAATTCACAAAAAAATAAGTCTGGGAGGGTATTTCGTTCCAGATATCATACTATATTTCTATCTTTTATTATTATCATAAAGCAATTCCTCATTGATTAAGCCTTCAATTTTTGTTTTGAGGACATAACAATCACTATCATTCTTAACATAATGACGAATATAAGTTTCTAACTTTTTATCAAAATCATCCTGACCCGTTTGTCCACGCTGCTTAGCAAAACGAATTAATTTAATGGCATCATCATCTCTTAAAATAGAATGGACAAAAAGAGTTGGCAGCTGCGTATCGAGACTGTCATTAGTTGAAATAACCAAATCAACAGCCATAATATCAGCAACACTATAAAATTGTTCAGATGTTAAGACAGCTTCGATCTTGCTATGAGGTAAATATTGCTTGCACTGCTGCATAAAGAGTTTTTGCACTCCAATGCCTTCATCACAAACTAGGGTCAAGACTGCAGGCGGTGTCGGTTTCGTCTCAGAATGTACCAACTCACCGCCAATGTGGATGGTGATATAAGCAATATCATCGTCATTCATTTTAATAGACCAAGCATTTTCCAAAATAGAAAGACAAACCTTGGTCATAGCAAATAAGTCTGCATATTTATCTTTAATTTGGTCTGTTAGCGGATTATTTGAAACGATGCCATAAGCCTTCCTAAAAAGAAGGGCTTTACAATGCGTTAATAACTGATTAAGTAAGAGTTGTTTATGTTTAAAACAAACATGGTAATCAAGCTCAAAAGCATCTATAAAATAGCTTAAAACACGCCGCATATCATCATAATCATGACTTTCAAGATGCATATCGCGATCTTTTCGATACGACAAAAGCAAAACAGCAATTAAAGAGGTTTCGATCTCATCTAATTCAATATGAAATTCTCTTTTTAGATTCTCATTTAAATGCCTCGCAATTTCATATTCTTTGCGCTCTTTGATAGGAGAAAATTCACTTAATAAATCTCTTTGTTCACGTTCTGATAAACCTAGGTTCTGATAACTTAACAGCTGATAAGGTAAAGTAGCAACCATAAAACGGATATCTTGACTGTTGATTTTTTTACCGAGTAATGCTTGGGAAACCTGCAATTCTCCTCTTATAAAACTTGAAATATCATCAGAAAAATAACTAGACAAATCAGCAAAATCTCTCAGCTTATCACGCATCATAGCTATAAAATTAGGGTTACTATCTGTATAAATAGTATGAAGAAGCTTATTTAAATATTGAATTTTAGACAGAGGATGGCAGTCCAAATAATAGCCTTTTGATTTGGTTACCTGAAGCTTAATACTATATGGTTCAAAAGAAAGACGTTGACGCAGTTCATTGAGGTCATTGAGAATGGTATTACGGGAAACTGCATTGATTTGCATCAACTTTTCAATCGTAACACGATCTTTAGCAATTGCAATATAAGTTATGCTAAGCAGCATACGTTCTTGTATACTCATTACATAAGAATAATCATCTAAATCTGCTAGCAAAGTGCGGCAGGCTGCTTTTTGTTGTGATGAAAGCAAAATACCTATGCGAGGATAGCTAATGATTTTCGGAATCTCAGATGGCAGCGCTTCATTTATTTTATCAAGATGGTAATAAACTTTACGTCTGGACTGATTTAAAACCTTAGAAATGCTCATCACTGTTTCAGGCTCTTCTAACTTTATCAAATAAGAAAGAAGGTCATAACTATTTCTATCCAAGATAATCATTTTTTGCCTCCCTTGTTATCGATTTCATTATTTTCATTATAGCACACTTTTAAAGCGAGACTTACTTTATCATCCAGATAAAAAATCGGCCTCTTATACGATTTCTTTTAATAGGAACAGCGATTTTTTACCATAAGAAACTTGCATTCGAGAGCAATCTATGAGCTGCTTTATGTTACGGAACTCTTAACAACTGTAGCTAGCAAAAAAGAAGACCAGTTTGGTCTTCTCAGACATTAGCGATTAGCTGTTCGTCACCTCTTAGGGCTCACAAAAACTTAAAAGTTCAAAAGTCTTTAGCGTTATAGCTGATTTCAAACTATTCTAGCAAAGATTGCTGCTGATATATAGAATATCTAATTATCCATTTTATGCAGTAATTTATCTTTGAAATAATCAAAATAAGTCTTTTTATCAATGACAGTGACTGTCTTGCCTGTCATACCATACTTGATGAGTTTGCTATTTTTCTTAGAAACCTTTACTTTGGCAGTAACCTTAAAGAGATTTCCTTTTTTAGTAGTAGTTGCTGATGAAGCGACATTGTTAATTTTTCCTTCAATAACAACCTTGTCATTTCCCTTTTTTTCCAAGGAAAGACGAGCGGTTTGCCCCTTTTTCATAGAAACAACATCATCAGAAGAAGCATAATAGGTGATTAACACTTTTCTTGTTTTTTGAATATCAGGATAGATTTGAGCAATCTCGGTTTGCTTCGGAATAATATTGGCACCATCATATTTGGGATTGGTATGAATAATACCATCTTCTGAAGCAAAAATCGAAACCTTTTTTGTCTCATTTTCATCGTCAGAGCTGCTTTCCTTGTCTTTCGATTTCTTTTTCTTATCTTTGGAAGCTTTCTTGCTCTTAGACTTCTTCTTTTTCTTGCTCTTTTGGTGTTTTTTCTTTTCCTTCTCTTCTCGTTTTTGTCTTTCTTTTATAATATTCTTTTGTTCAGTCTGACGGTTTGGACTGGCATTTTCTGAATATTCAATTAAAACGTCTCCCTTCTCAACAGCTGCATTATTATCTAAATTATTTTTAATGATTGAACTGTCACTGTAAGATTGGATAACATCTACAACCTTTGTTGGTGCAACTTCACCAGTAGAAATCACTGTAATTTCTTTTTTAGCAAAACAAAGGAATATGACCAAGAAGATAATCAAGCAGACCAAAGGAACAATTAATAGTGTCGCAAAATTATGATAGCGTCTCCTATAAAATTCTGCACTTTGTAAAAATTTAGGATCCATGTTATCCCCTTTCTCAATTAAACAGGTTATAATAGAAACCTTGCTTAGCTAAAAGTTCCTTATGAGTGCCTTGTTCAACAATTTTTCCCTGATCCATGACAATGACTTCGTCAGTACGCTGTGAAATGCTTAAGCGGTGGGCAACAAAAATTATTGTTTTCTCCGTCATCTGTAAGAGATTGCTGATAATTTTCTTTTCTGTCAAAATATCAAGACTGCTGGTGGCTTCATCCAGAATCAAAACCGGTGCCTGTGTTAATAAGGCCCTAGCTAAAGCAATCCGCTGTTTTTGACCGCCAGAAATACCGGCACCATCTGATAACTCTGTCTGATAGCCCTGAGGCATTTGTTCAATGTCCGAGCGGATTTCAGCAATTTCACAAGCACGAATAATGTCTTCCTGACTCGTTCCTTCTTTAGCTCCTAAAACGAGATTATCCATAATAGAGCCACTAAAAACATAGGCCTGTTGCGGCAAATAGCTAATATGCCGCCGCAAAGCTGTCTTATCAATAACTTTTAAATCATTGCCATTGATTCGAACAATCCCCTTGTTAGGCTCGTAGAAATTGACAATCAGTTTAGCCAAAGTTGTTTTACCAGAACCACTGGCTCCAACTAGACTGACCTTGGAGCCTTTTTTGATTGATAAATTAATATCTGATAAGGTATCTCGCCCAAATCCATATTTATAAGAAAGATTTTCAAACGAAATATCACCATCTAAAAAGCTATTTTCTGATAAATCGCCGTCTTTTTCAAATTCAGATTCGACAAGATAGACCTCATTAAGACGTGTATTGGCAACGCGAGCTGACTGCAGTTTGGATTGCAGATTGATAATATTTTCAATTGGATTTGAGAAATAAGACAGCAAAGCATTAAAGGTGATAAGCTGACCAACTGAGATTTTATTATCCATAACTAGACGAGAGCCATACCAGAGAATGACAACATTGAGGATAAGCTTAGCACCGCTTTTTAATGCGGTTTGAATGGCACTATACTTGTGTAGCTTAAAGTTTTTCTCCAAATAATCAACAAATTCACTATCAATGTTTTGATAACGAGCGGACTCACTTGTGAGTGATTTAATGGTTTCCATCCCATTGATATCTTCAATGATAGAAGAACTTACCACAGCATTGCTTTCCATCACTTCGTGATTCATTTTCTCAAAGGGTTTCAAGAAAGCAAAAATAATGATGGCATAAATCGGAATGGAGAGCAAGGTTAGAAAGAAAAGGTTATTGTTTTGCGCCAACAAAACCCCACCAACCAAAATTACCATAGTCATATCTAAAAAGATTGAAAAGATGGTTGACGCTACAGCATCAATAATCTGATTGGCATCTGTAAAACGAGACGTGATTTCTCCTGTTCGCCTTGTCGCAAAGAAAGACATAGGAAGCGTAAAAATATGTTTGATATAAGACAGGATAACATCAATGACTAAACGCAAACTGAGTACGGCCAAGAGGTATTCTTTTGCAAAAGCCATGACCTGCTGGATAATATAGGTTATTATCAGACCAATCGTAATCATTCCTAAAGTTGAAATCAGCTGATCAGGAATGTACTCGTCCAATATTCCTTGGAGATAGTATGATCCGACAATATCAATGAGCGTCACAATCAAGCTAGCTATGATAATATAAGTCATCAAAGCTTTCTGCTTAAAGATCAACGGGAAGAAATTAGACAAACCATTTTTTTCACCTTTATGAGGCTTATAGTTAGGCTGAGGAGCTAGGAAAATTGCAAGGCCTGTCCACTCTGATTGAAAGCGTTCCTTACTCATCCTAGTCACCTTAACTGAAGGATCAGGATCTCCAATAATCAGCTGATTATTCTGGCTGCCATAGACGACATAATAATGCTGCAGACGTTTTCCTTTAATCACATGGACGATAAAAGGATAGGTCAAATCATTATAATCAAAAAGCGTCATATCCGCCTTGATAGAGCGTGTTTCAAAGCCTAACTTTTTAGCAGCTTCAACAATGCCAAGAGCTGTTGTTCCCTGCTTGTTAGTCTTTGAGAGTTCCCGCAGATAAGCGATAGAGTAATTAGATCCGTAATGCTTTGCAACAGATGCCAGCACTGCCGGCCCACAGTCTCTGGTATCAATCTGAGGTACTAGCTTATAATGTCTGCGCCAAAACAACTTAGACTGCCCATCTGGTAAAGGATTAGATGACGAAACTGTCCCTCCCCTTTTTGTTACTCTTTTGATAATCTCTAAGAGAATGTTAACGGCTATGACGATTAAAACAACATAAATAACTTGTTTCATAAAAATAATCTTTCTTAGTTTATATTCAGAAAAATAACTCAAACTAGGTTGAGTTATTTTAAATAGAGTGAGTTGATCATCTCAACTCTTTAAGAGATTTTAACATTTTTAATGTTTAACCTTTTTTAATAATTTTGCACCATCAATCATAATGAGAGAATCCTTCTAATGTCATTGAATCCAAAGTTAACATATTCATAAACGTCTCCTTCTCTAATTCTCTAAACATTATCATTTTAACATTTTAAAACAGCATATACAATAATATTCCAGAACTTTAATACAGATGATAATAAAAAGAAAGAATCTTACAACTTTTCTGATAGCTATTATTTGTTAGCATTCCAAAATGATCTGACCCAAGCTACATTTGAGTACTTAAATAAAGTGAGTCGATCATCTCAACTCTTTAAGAGATTTTAACATTTTTAATGTTTAATCCTTTTTAATAGTTTTGCGCCATCAACACAATGAGAAAAAGTCCTTCTAAGGCCATTAACCCAACAAGAATGTACTTAAGGGGTCTTATCGGTGTGTATACAGCCAGTAACCCCATTATTACAAAAATCGGCAATAAACTATTCTGAAATAGACGTTTAATCATAGGCTATAACCAGCTCCTATAGTTTCAGTGAGGAGATAATTAAAATTTTTATTGTTTTTTCCCTTCAACTTTTATTATGCTAAAAAAGCTGAAGATGCTCACAGCTGTGATAGCAATAAATACCAATGCTGCTATAATTTTTGAATAACGCCATATAATGACAGCAGTGACTATCGCAAATAGAAACCAAGACAGCAAATAAATTATCTTTCGTGTTCGATTCGCCATCATATTGCTGTCAACTGAATCATTTACTTTGGGGGCGCTTTCATTATTCTTCTCTTGAGCTTTTGTCATACTAAAAAAATTGAAAACAGCCGTAGCTGTGAGTATAGTAAATAGTACTATTGCCACAATTATTGAATTCGACCACTCAACCAAAGCAAGGCTCGTGGCTAACAAAAGCCAAGACAGTAAAAAAATTATCCTTCGTGTTTTTTCATCTTTTATTATCATGTTAATATGTCCCAATTATTAATTAGCACCATAGTAAATAGATGCAGCACTTGCACAAACTTCGGCACCTAAATATAAGGCAGCACCGACAGGAGTAGTGCACGCTAATCCCCCAAAGGCTGCAGTTCCCACAGCAAGATAAGAAGCAGCAACCCCTTTTATATCTAATCCTCCCTCAATACTAGCAAGATGATTCATATCTATTTTATCAAAATTCTCGAATGCCATTGTGTCCATCACCTATCGCTCCCATCGGACATCAACTTGTCAATCATGAGAGTCATCCAGAATTTCGTAAACAGTTAATCAGTTATACTAGAGTGTCACCTAATTTACAATCAGTTTTTATTAAAAAAATAACAAATATAAACCATAAAATGTTATGGCAATACACTCTAATACAAAGGCTCCAAAAGAAATCAACCTAATGATGGTGCCTTTACTGCAAGCAGTAATTAACGGACATATTATGCAGCTAATCATAAAAAGACGACTTAAGATATTCCACATTTTATTACTACCATCCATTTTTCCAATCTTCAGCTATCCCTGTACCAAGCCACCTACGGCACCTGCAATAGTCCCAACTCCAATTAGCCAAGGGGCTGGGGGCTGCTTCTGCTGCCATAGGAGGAGAAACTTGCGCCAATGCAATGCTTGCTCCGAGGCCAGCTCCAAAGCCAGAAATGCCACCCACAGCTCCTTGACAAAGTCCATAGGCAACGGCGCCAAGAATTCCTTCTCCTTCGATTCCAGCAAGGTAATCTTCTCCTGCTGTTTCAAAATGATCAAATGCCATTGAATCTAAAGTTACTGCATTCATAAAACTTCTCATCTTCTTAAGATTGCTGTCATTTTAACACTTTAAAATGACAAGTTCAATAATATTTTGATTTTTAACTTTGAATAGAAAAAAAGTAAAAGTGAATATAGATTTTCTGATAATTATTATTTCATTAGTATTTCAAAATATTGTCTATCCTATATTTAAAGAGAAATATGATTGAAATCATTAATATAAAAGGTACACTATCTAAAAGATTCATGTAAGAACATGAAATCATCCTTTTTTATTTTTCCAATAATCTCTTAGCAGTTGCATCAGTTTGAAAAAATCTTTCCAGCAAAAAATGATAACTAACATCGTTCCTATTAGATATATAGTGGAAACAAAATCTCTTATACTTGGAAAGATGGCATACAGCATAAGACAAATAGGTATAGCCAGCATATAAGTATAACTAACAATGATAGATTTCTTTGAAAACATAAAATTTTCCTTTCAATTATGAGAAATAAAATGACTGTAACTAAAATGGAAGTTTCTCATAATCAGTAACAGCACCGGTGAATCCTCCACCAACGGCTCCACATACTCCACCAAAGGTTGCACCTATAGCTAAACCAGCAAGATAAGCAACAGGAACTCAACAGGAACTGCCTCTGAACCTGCTAAGGAGCCGACAATTTATTTTCGATTTCTATTCACATATTTTTACTCAAATAGCCTAATTCTTATAAGAATTAGGCTATTGATTCATTTTAACAGTCTCTCTCATATTACTTATGAGAGATGTTTACTTTTCCAATAAAATATTAATACTAAAATATTCTCTATCATAAATATCATGAATACAATCAGTTTAATATTTTTAATTGGTAATAATAAGGAAATGAGCAATAAGATAGGATAACTAAAGAGAACAGCTCTTCCTAATTTCGGTGACAACATATGGTAGTCCTCCTGATAAAGCTTAAATCCAAGGTCCCCAAGTATTAACACCAGCACCCGCAATAGTCCCAACTCCAATTAGCCAAAGGGCTGCTTCTGCTGCCATAGGAGGAGAAACTCGCGCCAATGCAATGCTTGCTCCTATGCCGACCATAATAGATATAGTTGCGTATGTTTTACTCACTCGTAAAGGCTTAGATTTGCTTACACACCTTCAAACATTTTTAATGTTTAACCCTTTTTAATAGTTTTGCGCCATCAATCATAATGAAAGAAAGTCCTTCTAAGGCCATTAAACCAACAAGAATGTACTTAAGGGGTCTTATCGATGTGTATACAGCCAGTAATCCCATTATTACAAAAACTGGAAGCAAACTATTCTGAAATATGCGTTTAATCATAGACTATAACCAGCTGCAAAACCAGCTCCTCCATATATAAGATCTTGGCCAACTCCATCAACTAAGGCACCAATTATTGTACCATATCCAGGCTCTATTGCAGTTCCTACTCCAGCTCCTTGGACAACTCCATGGGCAAAACCACCTGCAAAACCAACAAGCCCAAGACAGATACCAAGACCTAGTCCTTCTCCTTCGATTTCAGTAAGGTAATCTTCTCCTGCTGTTTCAAAATGATCAAATGCCATTGCATCTAAAGTTACTGTGTTTATAAAACTTCTCTTCTTCTTAATATTGCTGTCATTTTAACACGTTAAAATGACAGGTGCAATAATATTTCAAAATTTTAATATCTGTGACATCCGGTTGAAAAGTATAGGAAATTTTTCTGTTAAATTAGAATTGCTTAATAGTGACCGTCGTTTTTGTAAAATCTTGACTAACATTAATAAGAGGAACATATTTTTTATAAATGAAGCCTTTATCTTTTATAATTGTGTTTCTCCATGCTTTCTAAAATTCTTTTCACTTTATTAATCTGACACAGATTTATTCACAAAAAAGGAAAAGGGTGTTTTGTTCATTGATCTCTCTGAAAGTAAAAAAGACAAACCTCGAAAAGTTTGTCTTCAATCTGAAACAATCATTCATCTTTTTCTTAATGACTATCGTCTTTTTGCCCATAGTAAGCATTCTTTCCATGCTTACGGAGATAATGTTTATCTTTGAGTGCTTGCGGTACCTCTTCCACTTCTGGATTGATACTTTCTGTGTATCTCGCCATGCGAGCTGCTTCTTCCAAGACAACTGCATTGTATACAGCTGACTTTTCGTCTTTTCCCCAAGCAAATGGTCCGTGATTGCGGACAGTGACACCAGAAACAGCTAAAGGGTCAAGACCGCGTTTTTTAAATTCTTCAATGATAACTTTTCCGGTTTCTTTTTCATATTCACCATTGATTTCTTTCGGCGTCAAAGCACGCGCACATGGAATTGCCCCATAGAAGGTATCTGCATGTGTTGTTCCGTAACAAGGAATATCACGGCCGGCCTGTGCCCAAGACACGCCTTCAGTTGAGTGTGTATGGACAATACCACCAACTTCCGGGAAAGCTTTGTACAACTCGACATGCGTTGGCAAATCTGACGAAGGATTCAAGTCTCCTTCAAGGATATTTCCATCAAGATCTGTAATGACCATATTTTCCGCCGATAATTTGTCATAAGCAACTCCAGATGGTTTAATGGCAATATAGCCGCCTTCGCGGTCAATAGCTGAGACATTTCCCCAAGTAAACTTAACCAGACCATGTTCTGGCAGTTCCATATTAGCTTTGTAGACGCGTTCGCGCAGTTCAGGTACTAACATATTTAGCGTAACCCCGCTTTCTCAATTAAAGGATAGAGGAAATCTTGTGCTTCTTTAATGGCCACACGCGTTTCTTCTACCGTTTCACAATTTTCAGACCACATTTCAATTAAAAATGGGCCATTATAATTTGTTTTCTTCAAAACATCAAACATGGCTTCCCAATCTACACAGCCCTGACCAAATGGCACATCACGAAATTGACCTTTCGAACTTTCTGTGACGGCATAAGTATCTTTTAAGTGAAGGGCTGCGATAGATTTGTGCCCAATGTAGAATTCACTCCAAAGATCATTGCCCCAAGCTGAGACATTTCCTGTATCAGGATAGACAAAGAGATAAGGAGAGTCAATTTCTTTTTCGACAGCTAGATATTTTTCGATCGAATTGATGAAAGGATCATCCATGATTTCAATTGATAAGATAACTTGCGCTTCTTCAGCCCAAGTACAGGCCTGACGTAAATTTTTAAGGAAGCGTGCACGTGTTTTAGGAGACTTCTCTTCGTAGTAAACATCGTAGCCAGCCAGCTGGATATTACGAATACCAATGTCCTGTGCAAACTCGATACATTTTTCCATCATTTCAAGAGCACGCGCTTCTTTTTCAGGATCGTTGGATCCCAGTGGATAACGGCGATGTCCGCTAAAAGTAATGGTGGGAATCCGCACACCTGTCTCAAAAATAGCGTTAACCAATTCTAGACGTTCTTTCTTGGACCAATTCAAACGTGCCAAACGTTCGTCGCTCTCATCAATGGACAACTCAACAAAATCAAACCCAAGTTCCTTGGCAAAGTTGAGGCGTTCCAACCAAGTAAAGTGTTTAGGTGTTGCCTTTTCATAAATACCAATTGGACGTGCCATAAGCTCTACCCCCAGATCCGTTTGATTTCGTCTTTAAATGCACGTGCTGCCCCAGCAGGATTTTTCGCCTCAGTGATCCCACGTCCTGCGATAAAGGTGAAAACATCGACTCCTTCAAAGAGTTTCAAGGTGTCAACACTAAGACCACCGGTTACTGAAACACGAAAACCCATTTCAATAAGTTTTTTAACCTTGTTAAGGTCTTTTTCTCCCCAAGTTTCACCTGCAAGCAGAGCATCGCGTGATTGATGATAGATCGCTTGTGAAATACCGGCATCTAACCACTGTTGAGCCTGATCATAGGTCCAATCACCATAGAGTTCAACCTGAATCTCACCTTTATCAGGATTAATGTCTTCAATAGCTTTACGGGCTGCTTTCATGGTTGGAATAGTAGCTGAACAGATACAGGTCATCCAGTCAGCGCCACGCACAGCATTATTTTTAGCAACTGTACCGCCAGCATCAGCACACTTTGTATCGGCAACAATGATTTTATCTGGAAAAAGACTGCGTAAGACTTCTACCAATTCGCTGCCAACTTGAAGGAGACAGACGGTTCCTGCTTCTATAACATCTACTTCATTTCCTACAGAAACCGCTGCTGTAATAGCGCCTTTCAAGTTAGAATGGTCCAGTGCAACCTGTAAATTTGGCAATTGTTTTGTCATTTATATCTCCTTCTTTCTACGTACTAACTCATTTCTTCTCATGAATCAAGGTCAAGCCCCTCAAGATAGGGACTGCTTTTAGATTCTTCTACCATAGCAAGCACCTCTTCTGGCGTTTTGCAATTAACAAGGCGTTCAATGGAATGATCTAATTCAAAAAGTGCAATGATTTGGGGAATAGCTACTGATGTATGAATTTTTGAACTAGTCGCTGCAAGAGCAAGGAGAACTTGAACTTCTTTGCCATCTGTAAAGGTAACGGGCTCTGTCAATGTCACTAATGAAAAGGCATCGCGCTGTACGCCTGCTTCTGGACGAGCATGAGGCATAGCCATACCCGGCATTAAGATATAATAAGGTCCATAACTTTCAGTTGACTCAATAATAGCATTATAGTATTCAGGCTTTACTGCACCGCTTTCAATAAGAGGGGTGACAGACAGTTTAACGGCTTCTTTCCAATCTTTGGCTGTTAACCCTAATCGGATTGAATGATTTTCTTTAAAGGCTTGTGCTAAGTTCATCGTATCCTTCCTTTCTTAAAAACTATAGGTGCCTTCAGCAAAATTGAAGACACCCACTACGCTTTTTATTTCAATGCTTCTTCCAATTTTGTCTTAATTTCATTATCATCCATCAAATTATCAAGACCAATTAATTTACCATTCGTACGGCCGTCCAATTCATGAATGAGGTGGTTCGAAGCGACAACAATATCATAATTTGAAGCTAAACCTTTGGCTTCGCCAACTGAACATGATGCTGATTCAATATCCGATACACCTAATTGACGCAAAGCATTTTCAACCTTCATTTTAATAACCATTGATGAGCCCATGCCATTTCCGCATGCTGTAAGAACTTTAACCATAATTTTCCTCCTATAAATGATCGTGCCTATTATAACACAATGATAGGCTAAATTCATATTAGCTGATTATTCTGCTTGAGCATCTCCACGATAGTAGGCTTCCTTATCTTTTGCTTTAGCAAATTGAATTTGCGGGATAGCAAGTAAGAAGACTGCCACAAGAGCATAACCGATAACTCCTGCATATTTGAAAAGATAAGCAAATGGCACCCATGGAATTTCAAAGTCAATGTTGCCATGATAACCGCCAAATCCTGCCAGACCTAGAAGAGCAACTGCAACTGCACCAAGTGCCACTTGAAGCACACCTGATAAGAATGACAGAACAACTGCTGCTTTCCAACCTCCGCGTTTGTCGGCATAAACAGCAATCGCAGCATTATCAAAGAATACTGGAACGAAACCTGTGATAATCAAGACTGGATTCTTAAAGACAATCAATAACACGATTGTAATTAACTGTCCAATAAGTCCAGTTGCAAAACCAAAGAGGACTGCACTAGGTGATCCAAAACCATAGGACGCCGCAACGTCAACTGCTGGGAAAGAACCAGGGAGAAGTTTGTTAGAGATACCTTGGAAAGCATTGGTCAGTTCACCGACAAACATCCGCACACCTTGCATCAAGACAAAAAGATAAACAGAAAAAGTAAAGGCCGTTTGAACAACGTACATAAAGAAGGCTTGTTTGGTTGGATCAAACAGGGTACCCGTTGTAATCACCTTTGGATTAGACATAATATCCGGACCAAGGATAGCCAAGATAGCACCAAAGAAGACGAGCATCAAGGTTGCTGAGGCAACAACTGTATCATGGAAGATATTTAAGAAAGCTGGCAATTTCAAGTTGTCCAAATTTTCTTCTTTTTTACCAAGTTTTGGAGCAATCTTATCCGTAAACCAAATAGCAAATTGCTGTTGGTGTCCGATAGCAAAACCACCGCCGCCAGTTAAGCGCTGTGTTGGCTCAACAGTCATATTAGAACTAACCGCCCAATAAAGACCGCAGATGATCCCTACAGCTAAAGTTCCCCAGAACTGATTGCGAAAGGCTGGAATTAAAAGGATAACCATCAAGGTAACTGTCGCAGCTTGTTGTACCATGATGTGACCTGTAATGAACAAGGTACGAATTTTAGTAATCTTACGAAGGGCAACCAGAAGAATATTGAAGAAGAAGCCAATCAAGAGTGCTGTTGTTGCTGTACCAATAAATCTAGGGAACTCTTGAGCAATCTTTTCATTTGCTGCTGTCAGTCCAAAATATGGGTCAATAACCGCCGCACCAATTTTGAATTTATAATTAAGTGCTGCTAAAATGGGACGAAAGGTTGTCACTAGACCGCCAGCACCAACATCCAGAATCATATATCCAACAGTTGCCTTAATGAAACCAGCAAATACATCGTGTAATGGTTTTTTGAGGAGCAAGTATCCAATTAATACTAAGATACCTACAAAAAAGGCCGGTTTTTGCAAAATATTTTGCGAGAACCAAGTTAGAATATTAATAAGAATATTCATATGTTTTCCTCTTTTCTAAAAAGATTTGAAGTTTTTTTATAGTTTTATTATAATTCTTGAAAATGCTGACAACAAGACCAATAATCACACATACAAGTGTTCACAATTGGACTATAATTTTCTGCTTTTTAAATGAGTCGAAATTTAGAAGATATTCTTAATTTTTATCCAATTAAATTTTAAACATTAAAAGAAAGCTTCTTGGAATTCAACATAGAAGGAATTTTATTTGCAGTTATACAAATGGTTAAAATCGCACCAAATGAAAAAGAAGTCACACAAGCAACTTCTTTTTTATAGCATAAAAATTATTAACTTTACAATCCCCAGACACTTTCCAAAATATTAGTCTGATCACGATCTGGACCAACCGAGAAAGTAGAAATACGAACACCAACTAATTCACTTACACGGCGGACATAATTACGAGCATTTTCAGGAAGATCTTCTAAACTGCGAACCCCTGTAATATCTTCAGACCAGCCCGGCAATTCTTCATAAATAGGTTTACAGCGTTTGAGTTGTTCGAGACTGGCAGGGTAGTGATCAATCCGTTTTCCATCCAAATCATAGGCTACACAGATTTTTACGATATCAAGACCTGAAAGTACATCAATACAGTTAAGAGATAAATTGGTAATGCCTGATACACGGCGGCTGTGACGCATAACAACTGAGTCAAACCAACCAACTCGACGCGGACGCCCTGTTGTTGTCCCGTATTCATGCCCAACTTCACGAATGCGCTCTCCCGTTTGGTCAAAAAGTTCTGTGGGGAAAGGACCATCACCTACACGGCTGGTATAGGCTTTGCAGACACCAACAACCTTATTGATTTTACTTGGTCCAACACCAGATCCGATGGTAACGCCACCTGCAACTGGATTTGATGAAGTTACAAATGGATAGGTTCCTTGGTCAATATCAAGCATAACTCCTTGAGCTCCTTCAAAGAGAACCCGTCTCCCTTTATCAAGAGCCTTATTTAGGATAACAGAGGTATCAGTGACATAATCTTTAATCTTTTGACCATAAGCATAGTACTCATCAAAAATAGTATCAAAGGCTACTGGAGCCGACTCATACATTTTTTCAAAAAGGCGATTTTTTTCTGCCAAATTTGCTTTTAGACGTTCTGCAAAAATGTCCTTATCAAGCAAGTCAGCAATCCGAATACCAACGCGTGCAGCCTTATCCATATAGGCAGGGCCGATTCCTTTATTAGTAGTCCCGATTTTATTATCCCCCTTGGACGCTTCTTGTAATTGGTCAAGTTTAATATGATAAGGCAAAATAATATGGGCACGATCAGAAATACGAAGATTATCTGTTGCAACACCTTCTTGATGAAGATAATCTAATTCTTCAACCAATGATTTGGGATTGACAACCATCCCATTACCAATAACAGAAACCTTTTCAGGAAAGAAAATTCCTGACGGAATTAAATGCAGTTTAAATTTTTTCCCATCAATAACAATGGTATGCCCTGCATTATCTCCGCCCTGATAACGTGCAATCACTTCTGCATCAGCAGATAAAAAATCGGTAATTTTTCCTTTACCTTCATCTCCCCACTGGGTTCCAACAACAACAACTGAAGTCATAATTCTTGATACTGAGCTGTCAATAAACAGCTCCACATCCTTTCTCAATAGACATGGCAGGAGTTTCACCCGCAAGAATATCTTACTTATAAAGTATATGAAATTTCCGACTATTTTTCAAGAAACGTAGCAAAGAATTGTCAGAAGGAGGGAATTTATTGTACACTATTACTATCTACAATGAAGCGAGGCAGCCTATGCACATCAATCAATTATTACAGCATGCAAATTCTGACTTACCCCTTCTTCAAGCTAATTTTGGTTTAGAAAGAGAAAGTCTCCGTATCAATAAAACAGACCACCGGCTAGCTCAGACACCTCATCCAACAGTACTGGGTTCTCGCCAGTTTCATCCTTATATTCAAACAGATTACAGTGAGTCTCAGATGGAACTAATCACGCCTGTCGCTCATTCCAGCAAGGAAGTCCTTCGTTTTTTAGGGGCTATTACTGATGTTGCAGAGCGCAGTATTGACCAAAACCAATACCTTTGGCCTTTGTCTATGCCACCTCAAATTACAGAAGACGAAATTGAAATTGCCCAGTTAGAAGATGACTTTGAATTTTCCTATCGTCAGTATTTAGATAAAAAATATGGAAAAATCCTGCAATCTATATCTGGCATTCATTATAACATGGAGCTAGGTGCTGATTTAATGAATGAACTTTTTGAACTTAGCGGTTATCAGTCTTTCATTGACTTTAAAAATGACCTCTACTTAAAAGTGGCTCAGAATTTCTTAAACTATCGTTGGTTCCTGACCTACCTTTATGGGGCTAGTCCCTTGGCTGAAAAAGGATTTTTAAATGAAGAGCTCAACCAAACTGTTCGCTCAATCCGAAACAGTCATTTAGGCTATGTCAATACTGATGATGTCAAGGTTCCTTTCGACAGTCTCGAAAATTATATCTCAAGTATTGAGCATTATGTTAAAAGCGGTGCTCTATCAGCTGAAAAAGAATTCTATTCAGCTGTTCGTTTGCGTGGCAGTAAGCATAATCGTGACTATCTTACTAAAGGAATCACTTATTTAGAATTTCGCTGTTTTGATCTTAATCCCTTCAATAATCGCGGCATTACGCAAGAAACCATTGACAGTGTCCATCTCTTTATCTTGGCCATGCTCTGGCTTGACACACCAAAAAAGCTGAATCAAGCACTTGATAAGGCTCAAAAACTTAATGATAAAATTGCATTAAGCCATCCTCTGGAAAAATTACCAAAGGAGAACTCTGCTTCCCTTATTATAGAAGCAATGGAAGCCTTAATTAAACACTTTAAATTACCAAGTTACTATGATGATTTACTAATTGCTATCAAAAAACAAGTTGAAAATCCTAAGTTAACTCTAAGCGGCCGTCTCTTTGAGCATATTAAGCATGCCTCATTGGAGCATTTTGGACAGAAAAAAGGGCAAGATTATCATAACTACGCTTGGCAAAATTATTATGCCCTCAAGGGCTATGAAAATATGGAATTGTCAACACAAATGCTGCTTTTTGATACCATCCAAAAAGGAATTCATTTTGAAATTTTAGATGAAAATGATCAATTTCTCAAACTGTGGCATAATGATCATATTGAATATGTCAAAAATGGCAACATGACTTCTAAAGATAACTACGTTATCCCCCTAGCCATGGCCAATAAAGTGGTGACTAAAAAAATACTAAGAGAAAACGGCTACCCTGTCCCAGCAGGAGCTGAATTTGACAATAAAGACGAGACCCTCCGCTATTATTCCCAAATCAAAAATAAACCTATTGTTGTTAAACCTAAGACAACCAATTTCGGACTTGGGATTTCTATTTTTGAAACAGCAGCCAGTCACAATGATTACGAAAAAGCACTTGACATTGCCTTTATTGAAGACTATTCGGTCCTTGTGGAAGAATTTATACCAGGAACAGAATACCGTTTCTTCATTCTGGACGGTAAATGTGAGGCCGTTCTCTTGCGGGTTGCGGCCAACGTCGTTGGAGACGGCCATAGTACTGTTCGGCAGCTCGTGGCACAAAAAAATAGGGATCCTCTTCGTGGTCGGGAGCATCGCTCTCCACTTGAAATCATTGATCTCGGTGATATTGAATTGCTGATGCTGCAGCAAGAAGGTTATACCCTAGAAGACATCTTACCAAAGGGCAAGAAGGTGAATCTTCGTGGTAATTCCAATATCTCAACTGGCGGCGATTCGATTGATGTGACAGAAACCATGGATCCTAGCTACAAACAACTAGCAGCTAATATGGCGACAGCAATGGGAGCTTGGGTTTGTGGGGTGGATTTGATCATTCCAGATACCAACTTAAAAGCCAGCAAGGGAAAGCCAAACTGTACCTGCATTGAGCTCAATTTCAATCCATCCATGTATATGCATACCTATTGCTACCAAGGACCGGGACAAGTTATCACAGGCAAAATTCTAGCCAAGCTCTTTCCTGAAATAAGCACCAAGATATAATTATTATTGCATAGGCTTCCTTTCATTTTTACACTGTAAGAGGCTGGAACAGATACGCATGATTGCTGTCCCAGCCTCATTTTTTTATTTTTCATCCAAATGTAAACTTACATTTGGGTGGATTTTTTAAATGATGGTCAAATGTAAACTTACATTTAGCTGATTTTTTTGATAATACCAAATGTAATATTCAAAGATTTCCCTGATTCCATTAATTCTGAGACTAGTATATTAAAGAGTGAGACAGATAGCAAGATTGCTGCGCAATTATCATTTGAAGAATAAAGCAAAAGAGGAGTAAGACTAGAACTAACAAAGCCAGTTCCAGTCTTACTCCCAACCACTGCATCAAACTATTTTATAAAAGACTCGTTCGAAAACCTATTTCCCATCTACTTGATTGACTTCTTTTTTGTCAGTTAGTCTTCAATGGTCGACAGGCCAGAATAGTTTGTTTCCAAACATCATCTTAATTAGCCGTAATTTGTGTGCCACTTCCTTCTGAAATAACATTTGCTATATTTTCTAAAGAAGTAATAATGGCTTTTCCACTGGGATGTGCTTCAACAAAGGCAATTGCTGCTTCTACTTTTGGTAGCATGCTACCTGCTGCAAATTGTTGTTGATCCTTCCATGCTTTTAGCTGACTTGCTGTTACTTTTTCTAATTTTTCTTGATTAGGTTGACCATAATGAATATAAACATGATCAACACCAGTCAAAATAATAAATAAATCAGCTTTGATTTTTTCGGCCAATAATTGACTGGCAAAATCTTTATCAATAACAGCTTCCACACCCATTAATTCTTTTGTTTTAGGGTCTTCAATAACCGGAATGCCACCGCCACCTGCTGTAATAACAACAGCTCCTGTATTAAGCAAAGATTTTATCGTTGCTATTTCCTGAATGGCAATTGGCTTGGGAGAAGCAACTACTTTTCGCCAACCTCTGCCTGCATCTACTTTATAAGTAGCACCAGTCATCTTTTCTTGCAGATAGGCTTCTTCCTCACTAAGAAAAGGACCGATGGGTTTACTGGGATGGTCAAAAGCGGGATCTTCAGCTGATACAAGTACTTCTGTTACCATAGACACAACTTCCTTATCAATGGATTGTTTCCTTAACTCATTGATTAAGGCATTTTGTAACCAATAACTAATGGAACCTTCTGTCATGGCCACTAGGGTATCCAAGGGAAGCGCTGGATTGTCATAAGAATCAGCAGCTGTTTGTTGCAATAACAGATTACCTACCTGCGGACCATTCCCATGAGTAATGACTAAATCATCACCATTTTTAATGAATTGGACCAGATATTTGGCAGTCTGAGCCAATGCTGCCTGCTGTGCTTTGGCAGAAGCATCTCTAGACAAAATTGCATTTCCCCCTAATGCAATGACAATTTTTCTTTTTGCCATACATTTTCTCCATTTTCACTGATTAATTAGTTTAAGTTGCAGGTTGCTGTTGTGTAATACAGTGAATATTGCCACCACCGTAAGCAATTTCTTCTGTTCTCACACCAACGACTTTTCTATCTGGAAACATTTCCTGTACCTGCTGTTTAGCTAGTTGATCATTTTCATCCCCATACTGCGGTAAAATAATCCCTCCATTAACAATCAAGAAATTCAAATAAGAGGCAATCGCCATTTCTCCTTCTTCACGTGGAATACTGCCTTCAACATAGTCAATGGTTGCAGCTTCCTGCAGATAACAGGGTTCCTTGGTCACGCACATTTTATGAACCTTTAAAGGACGTCCCTTGGCATCTGTCTGTTGAGACAAGAAGTCATAAGCTGCTTTAGCTTCCTGATAAAAAGGATGTTCCTTATCATCTGTATAGATGCAGGCAACTTCCCCCGGACGAATAAAGCAGGCAACATCATCAATATGACCATTCGTTTCATAAGGATCAATGCCATCCTTGACCCAAAGAACCTTTACACAATTAAGATAGTCCTTCAATTTATCTTCAATATCTTCTTTGGTCAGATGCGGATTACGACTAGGATGTAACAGACACATTTCTGTTACCAAAACGGTTCCTTCGCCATCCACATGGATAGAACCTCCTTCAAGAACAAAATCTTTCGTTTTGTAAGAATCCACACCTTCTATTTCACAAACCTTACGTGCTACTAAAGCATCTTGGTCCCAAGGAAAATAAAGACCATCGACTAAGCCTCCCCAGGCATTGAATTCCCAATCAACCGCACGCAAATCTCCTTTGTCATTCACCAGAAATGTTGGACCACAGTCACGAATCCAAGCATCATCATTGGTCATTTCAATAATTCGAATATTATGACTACCCAATTCTGATACGCGAGCCAAAGCATTTTCATATTGCAGTGGCGGAACACAAAGAGAGACAGGCTCGAACTCACTAATAGCCTCAGCTACTTCTAAAAAAGCCTTTTGAGCAGGTTTAGCTCCCAACCGCCAATTATCATTGCGCCAAGGCCAAAGCATCCAAATTTGTTTTTGTTTTTCAAATTCACCTGGCATTCTAAAGCCATCTTGTTTTGGAGTTGTATTTTTAATACGTTTTGCCATTTTCTTACCTCATTTCTTTATTTTTTTGATGATAATAATAAGTTCACCTATCCCTATAAAAATAAGAGAACCAATTGTTATTGGTAATTTTGAAGCTAAAGTTTCAGAATCAAAAGCCAGTGGTAGAGCAGTAAAAATCAAGGAAATGATAATTAAAATCATTGGTAAAATAACAAGTAATCTCAAAAAACTATCATTGCCACTAACCTTAAAAGGACGCGGTGTATCCGGATCTATTTTTCTCAACTTGAAAAATGCTGGAAATACAGGAACATAAGACAATAAAAACATGACTAAGTTTAAGGAGAAGAAAGCCCAGAATAAATCTTGATTGGGCAAAAATGGGGCAATAACAACCACAATGCTAGCAACAATACCATTAGCAAGAGCAGCACCAATTGGCATATCTCTTTTGCGACTTCTTTTAGCAAAAAATTGGGGCATGTCTCCATTTTCTGCAGCATAAGAAGCTGTATTATTAACACCGAGAGACCAAGAAATCATATTGCCAAACAAGGTCAATAAAAATAGAAAAGCCATGGTCATGATAAACCAACCGCCCGTTGAGCCTGTTAATAATTTAAAACTATCCATCATACCACTGCTGGTTGAAATCTTATCCGTTGGAATTGAGACGCCAATACCAAAAGCAGAAAAAATATAGATAGCTGCAATTACCAGACCTGCAACAATAATAGATTGAGGAATTTGCTTTTTAGGATTTTCCATATCTCCTGCAAAAGTACAAATAACCTCAAAACCGAGCAGGTTAAAAATAATAACTGAAATATAAGAGAGACTGTTCAGATTAAAAGAAGGCAACAGTGACTTTAAGGTCATTTCATTTGCCATGCCCTTGGTCAGGGCCACATAAAGGCCCAAGCCACCAACAAGTAAGGCCAATAACATTTTAATGACAGCTGCACCATTTAAAATCCAAATACTATCACTCACGGGATAAAAACTAATCCAAATAACCAGCCAAATAAAAATGAGTTCAACAATAATAGCTGTAACAGTTGAAAAGTTGTGTCCAGTAACTGTTGTTAATAAACCCGGTGTCATAACTGCCAGAGAAGCTAGCCAGAGTGGAAAATTAATCCAATAATACCAAGCCACTCGAGAGCCCCATTTATGACCAAAAGCCTTGGTCACCCAATCATAGATACCACCATCACCAATATAAGTTGTTCCCAATTCAGATGAAATCAAACCATAAGGTAGAAGAAAGGCAATTAATAAAAAGAGCCACCAAAAGAATTGAGAATTCCCAATAGCAGCTACCGGAGCAGCCGCTTCAGCAACAAAGACGACACAAATAACAGAAAGTACTGCACTAAATAAACTAAATTTTTTCTTTCCTTCCATAGGTATCTTCCTTTCTTTTAAATAGGGAAGTTAGGAGTTTAGGACAGACATGATTGCGTATCAAGCATGGTAGTCTGTCCCATTCTCACATAATTACCTATTCCGGCTTCAAAAAAGTTTCTAATTCTTCCTTAGCCTTTTCCTGCTTCACTAAATCATAAGGATTCTTTTCCCTATAATCCCTTAAAAGATAAACGAGCAATCCTCTAATGGAAGTCAAACGATTTTCTGCTTCGTCAAAGCAAATAGAATGAGGACCGTCCATCACTTCATCTGTAATCTCTTCACCACGAGTTGCTGGCAAGCAATGCATGAATTTGCAGTCCGCACCAGCTTTAGCCATCATTTGACTATCGACTTGATATTTAGGGAAGAAAATTTGCATCCGTTCTTCCTCAGATAATTCTGCTTCGTATAGACCATACCAAACATCTGTATAAAGGAAATCAGCACCTTCAATGGCATCTTCATTATCAGTTACAGTATATTTTCCACCAGATCGTTCACAAATTTTATCTAACTTTTCCTTATGCATGTCGTTTAATTGAAATCCTTTAGGTCCAAAGTGAACAAATTCCATTCCCATTTTAGTCGTTATTAGAGCAAGAGAAAAACAAACCTGTGTCGCATCTCCAACAAAGACAACTTTGCAATCTTCTAACTTTTTACCAGCTGGCAAATGTTCTATCATTGTACAGAGATCTCCAAGTTCCTGAGTTGGATGATTATAATCAGACATCCCGTTAATAACTGGAATAGAAGCACATCTAGCCAAGTCTACTACACTTTGGTGACGTTCAACACGGGCCATTAAGATATCATCCAATCGGGAAAGAACAGTTGACGTATCCTCAATCGTTTCATGACCTCCAAGCTGAATTTGTCCCGGTGCTAAATATTGTGCATGACCTCCAAGTTGGCTCATGGCTGTTTCAAAGGAAACACGTGTTCGTGTTGAGGTTTGTTGAAAAATCATCCCTAAACTTTTGTGTTCCAATAAGGGGGGGGGATAGTAGCCATTTTTGATACAGGCCTTGATTTTTAAAGATAAATCTACCAATTTTAGCAATTCTTCTTTAGAAAAATCCTCTGTCGTAATATAATCTGTTTTTTTCATCATAGAAGCCTCCTCTATTTTTTTCATTTCCATCATATTTTTTTAAAGGGCAGTTTACTATAAACTTTGAGCTGTAAACGATTACAAACAAAGGTTTAGCTAACTAAACCTTATGAAATAAACCGTTTTTAAAAAATAAACCCAAGGTTTAGGCCTTTTTTACAAAGCCTTTTCAATAAAAGTTTATTTGAATGATATAATTACTATAGATATTAAAGAGAAATTAAAGGAGGGTTCTTCCATGAAAATTGAACTCATCTATATCTATAATCTATTATTAATGATGCTTTATGCCATTACCATGGCCTTTTCTGTAAGCTTCTTTATAAGAGAAAAAAATAAAAAAAAGAAGACACTTTACTTAGTCACTTCTCTTTATCTGCTCTTTTTTATCTTAGATAATTCTGTTATTTCAATGACTGAAATTATTTCAAGTTTTGCTTCCAATTACAACAGTTCCTTTCAAGGAACTTCTTTCATTAAAACAACTGTTTTTCTCGTTAACAACTTTTGTCAGTTATGGATTGTTCATTATTTAAGTAAACGGAAAATGCCTTGGTGGGAATACCTCATCTTACTAGCTATTTTTCTCTTTATGCTCTTACCATCACTACCATCACTGCCCAATACAGCTACAAAGGTATACCTCTATTACCTACCAAATCAATTGCTTCTGTTTTATACAGGCTTGATAGCCTTTTTCAATAGTAAGAAGGAAAATGTAAGCAAGTTAGGTAAAAAATATTTAAAATTAATCGCTTTGCTAGCTATGATTGCCAGTGTTGCTATTTTAATTGAGGACACTTTTGTTATTTTCACTGTTGATCAATACAGTATTTTTAATACAAAAATTATGAATCGAAATGTTTCAGAAGATCTCTTTTCCATCATTGCCTGCTGGCTTCTTCTTTATTATTTTTTAAAAGATTATCCTCTCTTGGAAAAAAGAAACCAAGCTTTACAAACAAAGGCTTTATCTAAAGATGCTATTCAAGACTTTTTTGACTATTACCACTTGACAGAACGAGAACAAGACATTTGCCAACTTTTGCTGGAACATAAACAAAATCAAGAGATTGCTAAGGAACTTTACCTCTCTGTTGGCACAGTAAAAACTCACATTCACAATATTTATATCAAGATGGCCATCAATAAACGAGAACAATTCTTTTCCTTGTACAAAGACTATTTTGCAGAACACCCGTAAATTGGAAATATTCCTAAACTGACAAGATAAAATATCCTTTGCTTCTTTTGACATTAGACTTGTTGGAGAAGTTATTCTTATTTATTGATTGACTTCTTTTTTGCCAGTTAGCTTTCGGTGGATAGCATCGTCATTAAAATTGTGTGCAAGAAAAAATACCTCTTTCAAGGCATTTTCGTCTTATCTTATTACTTGTTAAAATAAAATTTTCAATGACTAGTCACCAAATACTTTGAAACGTTCTTGGTCTGCCATGAATTCTTTCTCACCAGCAGATGCTTCAATTGAACCAAAAGGTATTTGTGCACGCAATTTCCAGTTAGCTGGTAAATCATATTTTTCAGCAACTTGAGCATCAACAAGCGGATTGTAGTGCTGAACACTCATACCAATATTTTGTTCAGCTAGTGCTAACCAAATAGCATAAAGAGCAATACCGTGTGCTTGTTCAGACCAAGGCTGGAAATTCTCCGCATAAAGCGGAAAGTTTTCTTCTAAATTTCTGACAACAGCTTGATCTTCAAATAGCAGAATGGTTCCAACTCCAGCAGCAAAACTTTCCAACTTCGCTTTTGTCCCTGCAAAGGCTTCTGCTGGTGTGACTTTTTCTAATTCACTGTAAGCAATTTTATTCCAAAAATCTTGAGAGTCCTGCCCAAAAAGAACGAGAGCACGACTGGTTTGCGAATTAAAAGCTGACGGCGCCTGCTTAATGGCATTTTGAATTAATGCAACTAATTCAGCCTTTGATAAATCAACAGTTTTGCCTAAGGCATAGATACTGCGACGTTGTTTTTGTAAATCTAAAAAATTTGACATAAATAATTACCTCCATTGTCATTATGCTAATATAATAACATTACTACTAATTAGTGACAAATGTTTTGCTTATTTTATTAAAAATTCTAAAATAAATGAAACAAATAGTAAGTATGATTCCCAAAAGGTTTCATACTCAATAAAAAACAAAAAATAAACTAGACAAATTATGAGCACGTTTTATCTTATTATTAACATTTACAAAGAAACAAAAAGCAGACGCCAATAACTTTCACTAAACCACATATAATGATTTCTCTTATGTATTATCTCAAAAGTCAATAATAAACGATTTTATTTATGAGATAATGCTAGCTTAGTAAAAAAGAGTGAACCGACAAAATCGAAATCGCAATTCATTACAATTACCAATTTTGGCTCACTCTTCATGTAAGAATAATTTCTGCTGTAGTAAAAAGAATATTGACAGGTTCCTTAACCACTCAAAAAAGTTGTCAAAAAAGTTAGGAATACAAATTCTAAAAGTTACGATACCATCAAACATAAAAAACAAATGATTATTAGGATTAAAATGGTCTGATATTAAATATCACTTAAAAACAAGAAAACACGCTGTATCAAATGAATTAATTCAGCTATTTCAAAAATGAGATTTTGTCATTAGTACAGTTAAAATAGGACTTTCAGCTCAGCTTTATTTTTTCTTATAGGCTTTTGCCTCTTCTTCTGTTGCTAAAACAAAATGCCCCGGTGTAATTTCTCTCATTTCCCGTTCCTGCCCATCTAACTCATCAACTGGGTCATAAACTTTATGAATACGTTGACGTTCTAAAACTGGATCGGGTTCAGGAACAGCTGATAAGAGACTTTGAGTATAAGGATGAATGGGGTGATGGTAAACCTCATCAGATGTCCCAATTTCCACAATTTTTCCCCAATGCATCACACCAATGCGATCCGAAATATACTTAACCATTGATAAATCATGAGCAATGAACAGGTACGTTAGTCCCTGTTCATGCTGCAGTTTTTGCATGAGATTAACAACCTGAGCTTGGATAGAGACATCCAAAGCAGAGATGGGCTCATCAGCAATAATGAATTTAGGCTCAACCGCCAAAGCACGAGCAATCCCAATCCGTTGACGCTGACCGCCTGAAAATTCATGCGGATAACGTGTTAAATGATCCTTATTTAACCCAACCAGATCCAGTAAATCCTGAACTTTTGCGTCACGGTCTGCCTTATTTTTAACCAATTTATGAACATCAAGTCCTTCAGCAATAATATCCCTAACTTTCATGCGACTATTCAAGCTGGCTTGAGGATCTTGGAAAATCATTTGCGCTTTCTTACGAAAATTAAACAATGATTTTCCCTTTAATTTTGAAATCGTTTCACCTTCGAAATCAATTTCTCCTTTATCAATATTGTAAAGTTTTAAAATAGCACGGCCAATTGTCGTCTTACCTGAGCCAGATTCCCCAACAAGTCCAAAAACTTCTCCTTCATAGATATCAAAGCTGACATTATCTATTGCTTTTACTTGGTTGGCTTTTCCTTTATTGAATGTCAAAGAAACATTTTTGACTTCAACTAGTTTTTTACGATTTTCAGTCATTATGCTTTTCTCCCTGTAAGCTCTTCCATTTTTCCCAACGCTGCAAAATTCTTTCCGGCGGAGTAATCTTAGGAGCACGATCATCTAACAGCCAAGTAGCAGCATAATGTGAATCACTAACTTTAAAAAATGGCGGCTCCTCCTTAAGATCAATATCAAGAGCGAATTCATTTCTTGGAGCAAAAGCATCTCCTTGAGGGGGCTGCAACAAGTCAGGCGGTGTTCCGGGAATTGAATGCAAACTGCCTGAAGCTGTATTAGTTGTAGGCATCGAATTGAGAAGCCCCCAAGTGTAGGGATGCTGTGGGTTGTAGAAAACCTCATCTACTGTACCATATTCCACAATCTTGCCTGCATACATAACAGCAACACGGTCTGCCATACCTGCAACGACACCCAAATCATGAGTGATAAAGATAATGGAAGAGTCAGTATTCTTTTGGATTTCTTTCATTAAATGAAGAATTTGTGCTTGAATGGTAACATCAAGAGCCGTCGTTGGTTCATCTGCAATAAGGATTTCAGGATTAGTTGCCAAAGCAATAGCTATGACAGCGCGCTGGCGCATACCGCCTGACCACTGATGAGGATAATCGTTGATGTGTTCTTGCGCATTGGGAATACCAACCTTTTCCATCATGTCAAGAGCCCGCTTGAGAGCTTCTTTTTTAGTTACTTTTTCATGCTTGATAATAGGTTCAGCAATTTGAAGGCCAATACGCATGGTTGGATCCAAACTTGTCATAGGATCTTGGAAAATCATGGAAATATCATTTCCGCGAATATGAACCCAGTCTTCTTCCTTCAAATCATTTAGATTGCGTCCCTTAAACTCAATATCTCCGAAAATCTCAGCATTCTTTGCTGACAACCCCATTAAAGTTCGTGTGGTTACCGACTTTCCAGAACCAGATTCGCCAACAATAGCCAGTGTTTCCCCTTTTTCTAAATAAAAACTAACATCGCGAATAGCTTTTACTTCACCTGCATAGGTATGAAAATTGACATGGAGGTTATTGACTTGTAAAATTTTTTCCTTACTCATATTTTCCTCCTAGTCTTGTCCTGATTTTGGATCAAATGCATCACGTAAACCATCTCCAAGTAAAATAAACGCTAAAGAAATAAAGACTAAAGCAAGAGCCGGTAAGATGATTTGATAAGGGTAATATTGTAAATTTTCTTGAGCATCAGAAATAAGAGAACCCAAAGAAGACGTTGGTGGTTTTACTCCTAAATTGATAGCTGAAAGAATAGCTTCATACATAATGGCAGAAGGAATCGTCATCATAATTTGCACAATAATAACACCAGAAATATTGGGTAAAATATGTTTAAAAGCAATTTTAGGACTGCTTTCACCTAAAGTTCTGGCAGCTAAAACAAAATCCCTTTCCTTATATGATAAGGTCATGTTTCGAACCTGCCTTGCCATTGAAGTCCAACCCGTTAAAGCAATGGACAAGATAATTGCAATAATCCCATTCCCTAATAAAAGCCCTAACATGGTTACGATAATTAGATTTGGAACAGAAGAAATAATTTCAATAATCCGCTGCATAATGATATCAACAGCACCGCCAACATAACCCGAAGTCAGACCATAAACAACCCCAATAAGTAAGTCAATGCAGGTAGCAGCGACTGCTACTAAAAGCGAAATACGAACACCAACAATAATCCGCTTACCTAGACTGCGTCCCAAACTATCGGTTCCCAAAAGGAATGTTTTCCCTTTTGGAACGGCTTGATCTTCATAGACATTGGATGCCTTGCTAGAGCCTGGCATCTGAAAAACACCATTCCAACCCGGAATACCAAGACCGCTATTAGGCGGCAAATTACTATAAGTTGATACCTTGTCCGAATCAAAACTATTAGCATCTTTTTGTGATACAAACAAAGGAGATACCAAAGAAAAAGAGATTAATAAGGTTAAAAACCAAAGTGAAACAACTGCTAACTTATTTTTCTTTAACCGTCGCCAAGCATCTTGTAAGAAAGATAGAGCCGGCTTTTCAATTTTTTCTTGTGCTTTGGTACTTCCTGCCCCAATGAGCACAAACTCTCTATTTTTATCTGCCATGTCACTCTCCTTACTGCAAACGAACGCGCGGATCAACAATGCTGGTAACGATATCTGTCAATAAGATCATACTCATCAACATAACAGCATAAACAATCGTCGTTCCCATGATAACAGGATAATCATTGGAAGGGATGGAATTCACAAACTGCTCCCCGATACCCGGAATCGAAAAAATTCTCTCAATCAACACAGAACCTGTTAAAAGATTAGCAGCCATAGGACCCACTAAGGTCAAAACAGGAATCATTGAATTGCGATAGGCGTGATGATTGGCAACCTGACGTTCTGTCAAACCTTTAGCACGCGCCAGTTGAATGTAATCAGAGTTCAAAGCTTCAATCATCTCACTTCTAACAAAACGAGTTGTTACTGCAAATGGATTAAATGATAACGCCAAGGTCGGCAGAATGGTTTGAGCAAAAGAGCCCCAACCAGATACAGGTAAGAATTGCAGACGATAGCCAAATGTATTCAACAAGAAAACAGCCAAAATGAAAGAAGGAACAGAATAACCAAGTGTTGAAATGACACTTAGGAGGCCATCTATTTTATCATTTTGATGACGCGCAGAAAGAGCACCTACAATCAAACCCATTCCAACACCTAAGACAAGTGCTTGTAAACCAAGTTGGGCAGAAATACCTAGCCTTTGAACAATAAGTGTCGTCACAGATTGATTGGTATATTGAAAACTAGTTCCTAAGTCACCTGTGAAGACATTTTTCAAATAGAGCAAATATTGTTGCCATTGAGGTTTATCTAGACCATATTGAACGTTCAGAGCAGCAATAGCATCCGGACTTAATTTGGGATTGTTAAAGGGAGTTCCTTTCATCGCTTTCATGAGAAAGAAAGTAATAGTGACAACTATAAATAAAGTCAGCAAAAGAATTCCCAAACGTTTAAGAATATATTTGAGCATAATGATTCCTTTTCTTTGTTTTTATCGGCGAAAGCTCTCCAATAAAAACAAGAACTGGCATCAAGCCAATCCTTGCCATGTGTAAAAGTGTTGTTATCTTAAAAGTTATTTCTTATAAGCATAGGTGAAGTCCACATTCAAACCTGTAGAACTGCGAATCAGACCCTTGATACTTGGATTTTGCAATGACTTCGTACTGCGGAAGTAAATTGGATTAACATTTGCTTCATCAAATAAGGCTTTTTCTGCTGCTTTATAATCTTCAGCTGCCTTTGTAGGATTTAAGGCATCCGTTGTAATTGCTTTTTCATAGGCCTGATCATAAGTAGAATTTACGAATTTTCCACCATTATAAGGTGAACTTGTCGTGAAATTACTGTAGAAGGTCGAACCTTCTGGATAGTCGCCGCCCCAAAGAGACATGACAATCTCAAAGTTTTGATTTTGTGTATCTTGAATACGCTGTTTGAACGGCACGAATTTTTCTTCAATTGTCAAACCTGGAAGCGCCTTTTCCCAAGCTCCTTTAATATAGTCAAGACCAGATTTAGCTACAGGTGAATCAGCATCGGAAGTCACTGTAAATTTCACTGATGTTTCGCCAATCTCTTGCAAACCTTCCTTAAAGAGTTGTTTTGCTTTGGCGGCATTATAAGTATAGCCCGGTGCCACATACTTAGAAAGATCCTTACCATCCACTTTGGCCAATTTATAAGGTGCTACGCCAGTTGCTGCGCGTGAACCTGTTGGTATCGCTGTTTCTACATAAGCCTTACGATTAGTTGCATAATTCAGTGCTTGGCGAATTTTCTTATTAGCTAGAGCTTTGTTAGTGCCTGTTTGGTTATACTGCATGTAAGCAGTTGTTGCTTCAAAGACATCAACGACATCTTTGTTGCCCTTGTTAGCTTTGAAAAGAGCTGGAGTATTTGAAATATTAGCTGTATCTAATTCACCACGCTTATACATTTGAACAGCTGTCTCAGGTTTTTTTACCGTTTGGAAATTAATGGTATCAATTTTGACCTTGTCAGCATTCCAGTAATATTTATTCTTTTTCAGTTTAAAACTGCCGTTAGTGCCATTCCAGCCACTTAAAGTGTAAGGTCCTGAATAAATTTGACTCTTGGCATTGGTCCCATATTTACTACCGACTTTATCAACAAAGGATTGTTTTTGTGGCATAAAGCTTGTGAAAGCAAGCAGATATTTCATCTGAGGAGTCGGTGATTCTAAGGTGAAGATAACTTTATTGCCATCAGCCTTAACTCCGAGTTCATTAAGATCTTTAATGTCACCGCTATTAATGGCTTTGGCATTCTTTACATGAGACTCAACAGCAAGACCTGAATATTCTGAAGCTGTCTTTGGATTAACCATACGCTGCCATGAGTAAACAAAATCCTTAGCTGTAATGGCACTACCATCGGACCATTTGATGCCCTTGCGCAATGTTGCTGTGTAAGTTAAGCCATCTTTTGACACTTCCACTTTTTTAGCAAGGTCAGGGGCTGGTTTGCCTTTATCATCAACACGCAACAGATTACTTCCTGAATTTCCAATCGCGATACCAGAATAAGTATCTGTACTTTTTGAAATATCCAAAGAATTGATATCAACTGGAGTATACCAATTAATCTCATCTTTTGAAGTTTGCTTGTTCCCGTTTCCACAGGCTGCTAAAATAGCTGCTGAAGTAACAGTTACCAGCCCTAAACCAACACGTTTCCATGGACTTTTCTTTATTGCTATCATAATGTCTCCTCTTTACTTTTCAATAATCTGAAAATTGAAACTAATATCATTTTTATTTTAGCGCATTTCTTCCCTTTTAGCAAGCTTCTGTCAAGGAAAAAATTGGTTTTGAATCTTCCAATTTATGAACGATATATAAATAAATTTAAAATACAATCGCGATCTCCTAAAAATCAGTTTTATCGTCCTACTCCTAAAAAAATAGTCCAATTTCTCTTCTCTATTTAAGGGTATTAGATTTTTTAGGAAAAGCATATTCACTCTTAAAATTATGCTATAATTAAATTTATGATGAAAAAGATTGTATGCTTACTATTTATTTTAATATCCCTAATCGGCTTTGGGGTAAAGGCTGAAGAGAACTTTGATGTCTCTGCTAAGCATGCCATTGCTGTTGAAGCTAATACAGGAAAGATTCTCTATGAAAAGGATGCCGATACCACTACCGGTATTGCTTCTATTACTAAAATGCTGACTGTTTATATGGTTTATAAGGAAATTAAATCTGGTGATCTCACCTGGTCTAGCAAGGTTAAGATTTCTGACTATCCTTATAGTTTGACAAAGGATTACAGCGCCAGCAATGTCCCCATGGATGCTAGAGAATATACAGTAAAAGAATTAGTAGAAGCTTCTATGATTGCTAGTGCCAATAGCGCTGCTATCGCTTTGGCTGAAAAAGTTGGCGGTACTGAACCTAAATTCGTTGATATGATGAAAAAGCAACTACAAGAATGGGGAATTACAGATGCCAAGCTAGTTAATGCTTCTGGTCTTAACAATAAAACTTTGGGCGATCATATCTATCCCGACTCCAGCTCTGAAGATGAAAACATGATGAGTGCCAGAGATGTTGCTATCGTCGCTCATCACCTAATCAAAGAATTTCCGCAAGTTCTAAAAATCACGGAAAAAACAAACAGTGATTTTTCAGGAAATAAAATGGAAACCTATAATTATATGCTGCCAAATATGCCTTATGCGCGTGAAGGTGTTGATGGTCTAAAAACAGGAACAACCGAATTAGCAGGTGCTTGCTTTGTAGCTACTTCAAAGGAAAATGGTATGCGCCTGATTTCTGTCGTTTTAAATGCCGACAAGTCTGATAGTGATGATGACGCCGCACGTTTTCAAGCAACTAATAATTTATTAAACTATGTCAACAATACCTATGAACCCATCACACTTATTCACAAAGGTCAGACGTATCAAGGAAGCAAGGTCAAGGTGATTGATGGCAAAAGATCAACTGTTCCTGCTGTCGCTAAAAAGAATTTTACCGTCATTCAAAATAAGCTATCTCATAAAAAAAATACTGTTTCCATCGCTTCTAAAAAAAATGGTTACACAGCAGTTATTAAAAAAGGACAACTAGTCGCAAAGGCTACTTTTAAAGATGACAATCCCGTTGGTCAAGGCTACCTAGAAACACCACCGAGTATCCCATTAGTTGCTAAAAAAGAAGTGAAGCGCAGCTTCTTTCTTAAAGTCTGGTGGAATCATTTTGTCAGATACGTCAATGAGAAGTTATAATGAAAAAGAGTCTGGTGACAAATCACAAGCAGTGAGACTTGAATCATAACCACCCGTTAAGCGGGTGGTCTGCACTAGGGCTATAAGCCCAAATTATCAGCCAGCGTCTTTAGGCGCTGGCTGATATGCTGATGTATGGAATTATAATCCTTCTGTTCCATTCTCTGATTGCTGCTAAAACAAGCTGAGAAGTTTTATTCTTTTTCAGTTTACAAAACCTAAAGCTCAATCAGTAAGACGAACAAGTTATCTAAGCATCCGAATCAGATACAGAAAATTGAGAATCTGAAAGCTTATTCCACCTCGAAAATTCACCTTTGGCTATCATATCAAGCTGTCCCCTGCTACCAGCATAAGATAAGCTCAACTTAAATGTTTTTAAATGAAAAGTTTTCTTGTCAAAGGTAACTTCAAATCCTTTCTTCAACTCTGACTGACTAACCCCCCTCAAATAGAGATTCAACTCTTCCTTAAACAAAGAAACGATATCTACATTCTGACTGCGTAAGCCAAGCCTATAAACATTGCCACTTTGCTTAAGAACTAAATCGTCCTTCATGGTATAGAGTACTTTTAAAAAATTAAAATAACTAGGATGAACCCGATAACTGCCTGCAGCGTTTGACTTAGTCCAATTGCCGTCTTTAGAAGTCCGTGATTGAGAACTGTTTTGGTTACCAACTAACTCTTGATAACTATCCACACCATTAATTGTTTCTTCAATAATAATGTTAGCTCTATTAATACTAGCAGTATAAGAATCATACCCAATATCAGCTGTCATGGTCTGATGTTTTCGAGTACGTGATTCTACGTCAGTCGTCATATCAAAATGCACCGTTTCTACAGAACGATTGGCTCTTTTGACTTTCTTAAAGAAATCGCTGACAGTCATCTTATCATCTCGTTTGTTCACTGCTTGCTGCGCTTTTTTAATAGACTGGTTAACATTTTGAAGATCACAAGCTGTCACTATCAAAAGACTAACAAAGAGGCTTATAAGAATGATAAACTTTCTTTTCATCTTGTCTCCTTTTACAACTAAAAATAAATTCTTATTTCTTTTATTCTAACATTTTTTGAAACCCCTTTCAAATCTACTATCTCTCCCTTGTGAGTTTAGTGAAAGAATAGATTGATTTGTTAAGGACTGCAGAACAAAATTTTGAAGTTACCATTCATCTGCCCCTTTACCTTTAGTTATTTTATCAGTCTGCTGGCTTCCTACTTGATTTAAAGCTTACTTTAATGTAAATAAAAAAGCTTTAAAAACAATGAGCTATCATTGTTTTTAAAACTTAATCATAACGTTTTAATTAACCAACTGAACCCTCCATCTCATAGGAAATCAAACGATTGAGTTCAATCGCATACTCCATCGGAAGTTCCTTGGTAAAAGGCTCAACAAAGCCCATGACAATCATTTCAGTAGCTTCTGACTCCGTTAACCCACGACTCATGAGATAGTAAAGCTGTTCTTCTGAAATTTTTGAAACCTTAGCTTCATGTTCCAGAGCAACTTGTGAATTGTGGATTTCATTAAAAGGAATAGTATCAGATGCTGAAATATCATCCATAATGATGGTATCACATTCAATATGACTAACAGATTTTTGAGATGACTTATTGAAAGACACTTGCCCACGATAATCTACCTTTCCTCCACCTTTAGCAATAGATTTGGAGACAATAGAAGAACTGGTATGAGGAGCGTTATGAATCATCTTAGCTCCTGTATCCTGATGCTGACCACGATTGGCAAAAGCAATGGATAGCATGGTGCCTCGCGCACCTTCTCCGTCAAGATAAACAGATGGGTATTTCATGGTTGTATGGGCTCCCAGATTACCATCAATCCATTCCACCGTTGCGTTTGTCATAGCTTTGGCTCGCTTAGTGACCAAATTGTAAACATTATCTGACCAGTTTTGAATGGTTGAATAACGCATATAAGCACCATCAAGGGCAAAAATTTCGACAATAGCAGCATGCAGACTGGCCGTTGAATAAGTCGGTGCTGTACAGCCTTCCACATAATGCACGCTGGCACCTTCATCAACAATAATCAAGGTCCGTTCAAATTGTCCCGTTCCTTCATTATTGATACGAAAGTAAGTCTGCAATGGAATATCTACTTTAACACCTTTTGGCACATAGATAAAGGTTCCACCTGACCAAAAAGCTGAATTTAAAGCTGCTAATTTATTATCAGTTGGCGGCACCAATTTTGCAAAATATTTTTTGAAAAGTTCAGGATATTCTTTAAGAGCTGAATCAGTATCCGTAAAAACAATACCAAGTTTATCATATTCTTCTTTCATATTATGATAAACAACTTCTGATTCATACTGAGCTGAAGCTCCAGCTAAATAAGCACGTTCCGCTTCAGGAATACCAATCTTTTCAAAAGTATCTTTGATTTTTTCTGGAACTTCCTCCCATGAACGTGCTGGTTTATCAGTTGGTTTTTGATAGTAAATGATATCATCAAAATCAATACCTGTTAAGTCAGGACCCCATTCTTGCATAGGCATTTTATAAAATATCTCCAGCGATTTAAGACGGAAGTCCAACATCCATTCTGGTTCACCTTTGATACGGGATATTTCTCGAACAGCCTCTTTCGTCGGACCTTTTCCAGTTGATGCAATCGGTTTAACATCATCATGAAAGCCAAATTGATAGTCTCCTATGTCAATTGGCTTTGGTTCTACTCTTTCGTTTTCTGGCATAATACCCTTTCCTTAATTCTTTAATTTTCTTGTCGCTCAATAGCTTTCTTAAGGGCATTCCATGCCAAGGTTGAGCATTTGATACGTTGAGGAAATTTGGAAACACCCGCAAGAAATGCTGCATCTCCCAATTCCTTTTGTCTATCATCTTTTTCCCCTTGAACCATTTTAGAAAAGATATCTGCTAATTCAAGGGCTTCTTTTTTAGTCTTGCCAATGACAGCGTCTGTCATCATACTGGATGAAGCGGTTGAAATCGTACAGCCATCACCTGCAAAGGCAATATCTGATATTTTATCACCATCAAATTTAACCGATAAACTGATGACATCACCGCAAGTGGGATTATTAAGATTAACCTGTTCCACATCTTCTAAAAAACCATGATGATGAGGATTTTTCGAATGATCCCCGACAACTGCCATATAAAGACTATCTAATCTAGAGAGTGCCATTAAAGAACTCCTTTGTTTTAAGAATCGCTTCTATTAATTTGTCACAGTCTTCTTTTGTATTATAAATATAAAAACTTGCACGTGCTGCTGAATGAAGACCTAAATAATTGATCAGTGGCTGTGCACAATGATGTCCTGCACGAACAGCAACACCTTCATAATCAAGTGCTGTTGCTACATCATGAGGATGAAGACCCTCCAAATTAAAGGAAATGACCCCGATATGCTTTGCAGGATTCTCAGGTCCATAGACTGTCAACTCTTTAATAGCTTGCAACTTAGGCAAAACATAAGCCACTAATTCTTGCTCATGAGCCTGTACCTGTTCCATTCCCAATTCTGCTAAATAATCAAGTGCTGCACCAAGAGCAATGGCTCCTGCAATATTTGGTGTTCCTGCTTCAAACTTCCAAGGCAAGTCCTTCCAAGTGGTCTTTTGTTCATAGACAAAATCAATCATTTCACCGCCAAATTCAACAGGACTCATTTGCTTAAGAATGTCTTCTTTACCATAAAGAACACCAATACCAGTAGGTCCTAGCATCTTATGACCTGAAAAAGCAAAGAAATCACAGTCTAAGTCTTGAACATCAATAGTCATATGAGGTGCCGATTGTGCCCCATCAACAACCATGTAGGCATTGTGCTGATGAGCCAGCTGTGCAATTTCCTTGATAGGATTGATACAGCCTAGCACATTAGAAATATGGGTTAAACTAATAAATCTTGTTTTAGCAGAAACTTTATTTTTAAGATCTTCTAAATCAAGCTGCCCATCTTTTAAATAAGCATAAACTAACTTAGCACCCGTTTTCCGGCAAGCTTCCTGCCATGGAACGATATTAGAATGATGTTCCATGACAGAAATAAGAACTTCGTCATCTGCTTGTAACACTTCCTCAGCAAAACGAGCAGCCCAATTCAAACCTGTTGTTGCCCCCCTCGTAAAAAGAATTTCTTTAGTTGAGTCAGCATTGATAAAACGACGGACTTTTTCACGAGCAGCTTCGTAAGCAGCTGTTGCTCTTTCAGCCAAGCTATGGACGCCACGATGGACATTAGCATTATCCTGTCTATAGTAATCATTCAAACAAGCTAAAACCTGTTTTGGCTTTTGAGTTGTAGCTGCATTGTCAAGATACACCAAAGGTTCATCATTGACAATTTGTTTTAAAATGGGGAAATCCTGTTTCATCTTTTGAGTATCTAATGTCATGATTTTATCTCTTATCCAATTTTTCATCCAAAACAGCAATCATTTCGTCACGAACAGCTTTAACAGGAATTTCAGTAATGACTGTTCCAAGGAAACCACGAATAACCAAACGTTCTGCTGTTTCTTTATCAATGCCGCGACTCATTAGATAATACATATCTTCTGGGTCAACTTGTCCAATAGACGCGGCATGCCCTGCTGTGACTTCATTTTCATCAATAAGAAGAATAGGATTAGCGTCACTTCTGGCTTTATCAGAAAGCATGAGGACACGACTTTCCTGCTGAGCATCTGCTCCTTTAGCTCCCTTGATAATATGACCAATACCATTGAAAGTTAGCGTTCCACGTTCCAAGATAACCCCGTGTTGGAGAATATGCCCGATAGAGTTATTGCCGTAGTTGGTCACTCGAGTGTCAATTCCTTGAATTTGACGACCGCTTGACGCCGCAACAACTTTCAACTCAGCATGACTGCCATTACCGATAAGATCGCTGTCAAAATCAGCAATAACATTGCCTTCATTCATGACACCAAGTGCCCAATCAATGCTGGCATCATTATCAAGACGCCCGCGACGGCTTATATAAGTTGTTATATTATTACCCAAACGATCAATAGCAGCAAATTTCACTTGACTGCCTGCCTGTGCTAAAACTTCAACTGCAATATTGGCAGTAGCCTTTACATCGCTATCCCCAATCGTCTCAAAACGCTCCAAATAATTAACCTTGGCATGGCGTCCAGCAATGATTAAAACATGCTTATTCAGCGGAACATTGCTAGTACTGTCCTGCAGAAAAATCCCTTCTAAAGGCAGGTCAATTTCAACATTGTCAGGCACATAAAGAACGGATCCACTGTTAAAATAAGCTGTATGATAGGCCGACAACTTATCCTCATCAAATTTAAGAGCAGTGGCAAAATACTTCTCAATGACCTGTGGAATTTCTTCTAGAGCTGAATGAAAATCTGTAAAAACGACGCCTTGTTCTACAAGCTTTGCCGGCAAGCTTTCCAAAACCGTTTGTGTGCCAAGCTGAACCAACTTAGGATTCTCTCCAAAGGAAGTGAAGTCTGGAACATTAGCCGAAATTGGACTTTCAGTAATCGTACCGTCCCCCAAATTCCAACGTTGAAATTTAACACGTTCAATTCTTGGAAGCTCTAAGTCATCAATCTTATCAAAAGCCGCTAAGCGTTTTTCTTGTAGCCAAGCAGGCTCTGCCTTAGATTGTGAAAATGTTAAAATAGATTCTTTTGTCATTTGTTACTCCCTTTCTTTCTTGTTAAGAAGTTACAAATTAGACTTCTTCGCTGTATTCAAGACCGAGTTCTTCAGCGATTTGGGCATAACCTTCTTTTTCGAGTCGAGCTGCCAGCTCTGGTCCGCCAGATAATACAACACGACCATCCATCATAACATGAACAATATCTGGTGTGATGTAATTAAGCAGACGTTGGTAGTGGGTAATAATCATAGCACCAAAGCCTTCACCACGCATGGCATTAACTCCCTTAGAAACGACCTTAAGGGCATCAATATCAAGGCCAGAGTCAATTTCATCGAGAAGGGCAAATTTAGGCTCTAACATCAGTAATTGCAAGATTTCATTGCGTTTTTTCTCACCACCAGAAAAGCCTTCGTTAAGGTAGCGCTCTGCCATTTCTTCTTTCATCCCCAGCAATTCCATTTTTTCATCCAGTTTCATGATAAAATCACGAACAGAAATCTTCTCATCATCTTTCTTACCAGCATTCATTGCCGCACGGATGAATTCTGCATTAGTAATTCCTGGAATTTCAGACGGATATTGCATGGCAAGAAAAAGCCCTAAGCGAGCTCGCTCATCAACTTCCATTTCCAAAATATTTTCACCGTCAAGTAAAATTTCTCCTTGTGTCACTTCAAAAATGGGATTTCCCATAATAGCTGCTGAAAGCGTTGATTTCCCAGTCCCGTTAGGCCCCATAATGGCTGCAATTTCACCTGTTTTCAAGGTCAGATTAACACCTTTTAAAATTTCTTTATCTTCAATAGAGACATGAAGATCTTTTATTTCGAGTACAGACATTGTACGCTCCTTTCATTTATCATTATTCATTATAACAAAAAAAGTCCAATTGGACTTTCTTCTTGTCTAAAAATTACTTTTTCTTCTTACGGCGATATTTAGCTACTACTTCTTGACGGTAATCACTATTGCCAATAAAAGCCAATAGTCTGAAGAGTGGTGTTCTTTTAGGTCCCCAAATCTCTAAACCTTCAATAAAAATTTCCAAAGCAAAGGCAACACCAATCATAAGAAGGATCCCACCCAGACGACTGGATACATTTAAAAGCAGAGATACCAAAGAGAAGAACATAGCAATGCCATAGACGACTAAAACAGCTCCGCGATGAGTGAATCCCATAGCAAGCAATCTATGATGTAAGTGCATATTATCAGCTTCGTAAAATTTCTGACCTGATAAGGTTCGTCTGATAATGGCGACCGTCGTATCAACAATAGGAACTCCTAAGACAATGATAGGGGTGACAACAGCAACCGCCGTTGCATTTTTTAACCCTTGAAGAGATAAAACCGAAATCATAAAACCAATAAATAAAGCACCAGTATCACCAAGATAGATAATAGCAGGATGGTAATTATAAGGAAAGAAACCAGCAATAGCAAAGATCAAAACAAAAATAGTAAGTGTTAAAAAAATATCGGTATCATAGAGAAAAAAATAAGATACCAATCCCATAGTGGTCAGACTAATCATCGAAACACCACTAACCAAACCATCCAAACCATCAATCAAATTAACAGCATTAGTAATGGCAACAACCCACAAAATCGTTAAGAAGAAACTCAAGAAAGGATTAAAGTGGAGCATGGGACCACCAAAAGGAATCTTAAAACTATCAAATCGAAAGTCTGTAAAAATCCAAATAATAACAGCACCAAGCAAAATACCTAAGAATTTTATTTTAGGTGAGAGTTCATAAACATCATCAATAAAACCTGTCAAGGCAATCACTAAGGCACCAAGAACAACTGGTAAGATATATTCAAAATAGGATTTTCCTCCGATTTGCGTTTTTAGAATCATGGGCATAAGAGCCAATGTTGCAATCACAAATGAAATAATAATGGCAAGTCCGCCAGCACTAGGCATAGGGACCTTATTAATCCGTCTCGCATTTGGATTATCAACTGCCCCCACCCTAAAAGCGAAAAATCTAACTAAAGGAGTCAAAACAAGTGAAGTCAAAAGCGTCGCAATTAGTACAAGAACAAATTTTAAGGTAATTGGTATCATCTAGCTTATCCAATCATTTGTAATTCTTGCAGAGCATCTGCTTTAATGAGCTGAACTCCATGTTCTAATAGATAAGCACGTGTCTTTGTTCCTCTACCAGCATGCTCCAACATTCTTGCAAACATAAGATCAGCATAATAGTCAGGTTTATCTTCGAGATTAAGCAGAACAGTCATGTGATAAGCGTCAGACTCCTTAAAAAGTTCTGAAGCCTCTACATCATAGTCAACTGTCTTAGCAAAACTTATGACTTGCTGAATATTAGGAAAATCCAGCACAAAGTGAACGTAATCTCTTTTTTCCTTAGTTTCACCTTTTTCCTGCTGAGTCTTCTCTTCTTCTCTTTTTTCAATTTCAGCCAATTTATCCAGAGCTGCAGCATCCCCTTTTTCACGCATGGTTTCCTCCAAGGTATTAAAGAAATCCTCCGGGGACATTTTTGAAATATCAGACAAATCCTCCAAATTAAGATTTTTATTGATTTCTGACTTAGTGACAAAAACATCAATGCGATCATTCCTTGGTGTTACTCGAAAGCTTAACATCCCACTGTCCTTGAAATTTTCAGGCAAGTCCAGCTCATCCATAACAGTATAGAAAAATTCTTCCGTCTTTTCCTGCGGAATCAAGAAATCTTTTAATTCCATGCCTCTTTCTTCTAAATCTTCCATACTGATGGTGATTTTTAATGTTGTTTCGCTGATTTGTTTCATTTCCATAGTCTTTACCTCATACGAGTAGTTATTTCATTATACAAGAAAAGCCCATTTTTTTCAATTTTAGAGCAGGCAAAAATGACAAACAAATTTCAGCCAAATAAGACCTTCATTAAGCCATAAAATAAAAGAAATATCCCCAAACCAATACGGTATTTCCCAAAGAAAGTAAAATCATGGTTTTTAACGTAATCTGTTAAGAAGCGAATAACGTAAAGGCTGACTGCAAAGGCAACTAACATAGCCACTAGTAAAATGAAAAGTTGACTACCAGTTAGAATCGTGCCTGATACAATAAATTTAAGCACCTTTACAAGGCTAGCACCAAACATAATCGGTATTCCGAGAAAGAAAGTGAATTCTGTTGCGACTTGCCGACTGGTTCCCAGCAAAATACCACCTAAAATAGTTGCTCCTGATCGGCTTGTTCCCGGAATTAATGACAGCACCTGAAACAGACCAATGAAAAAGGCCGTTTTATAAGGCAAACTTACCAAATGAGTTACTTGCGGTTCAACACCTTGATGGCGTCTTTCAACGTAGATAAAGGCAATACCATAAAGAATCAGCATCAAAGCAACGCTAAAGAAATTTTGGAAATGTGCATCCAGCCAGTCATCAAATATGAGGCCAATCACAGCTGCTGGCAAAGCTGATAAAATAACCTTTGCCCAAAGCTGCCAAGTAATCTGTACTTCACGCGCTGTTTTACCGCTTTTAAAAGGATTTAAACGATCAAAATAAATAACAACAACCGCTAAAATGGCACCGAGCTGTATCACTACATTAAACATATTGGTAAAAGCTGCATTGGCATTGTTAAAGTGAATAAATTCTTCCACTAAAATCAAATGCCCAGTACTTGAGATAGGAAGCCACTCGGTAATCCCCTCCACAATCCCAAAAATAATAGCCTTAATGATTTCAAAAAACAACATCTTTTCTCCCTTTTATTTACTTCTTATGAGTCAAATTTACTTTACTTGTTTACTAAGTTAGAAGGCTCCGCCGCCTCCACCGCCTCCGCCTCCGGAGAAACCACCGCCGCTTGAGCCGCCAGACGATACCGAAAAGTTTGAAGCACTCGTAGCAGTTGAGGTATAGGTTGATAAATCTGCGGTTGACTGTCCCACATAGTAACTCGGGTTGATCTCAAGATAAGCATTCATTTGTGGGTTCTGCAAATGAATATTTTTAACTTTCAAATAATTTTGAACACGTTCAGCATATCCGTAAAGGGTGGCATATACCAAAATACGGTTCCAGATAATAACCCCTTCAAGTTCGACATCATCAAATCTCTTAATGTCACGAATCATATTCTCAAAAGAATCCCAACCCTGTTTGATAGCAAGGCCTTCTTGCGTAAGAAGACTTGAAACATTATAATAATCATCTTTTCGACGATAGAAAATCAGAAAAAGACTGGCTACAATAAGCAATAACAGATTGGTCCCAAGCCCCAGCCAATAACCCTTGACAAGAGCAAAAGCTCCTACAAAAAAGGCAAACAACATGGCAGTAGATGCAAAGAAATAAACCAAGATAAGCTGAGTCTTTTCTTCGCCCGTTCTCTCGCGATGAATATCATTCAAACTCAAAGAGCTTATTTTATTTTTAACAGCCTTATCTAACTTCTCCATACGATTTTCAAACAAATGGAGAATATCACCGCCCCGTCTGCGAATTTCTGTCTCATTGCTGCCCTTGAAAATGCTTTTGTCAATTTTATAATCATCAAAAGCACCATCAATAGGCATGGTCTTTTTATTATCACCATAAACAAAAATAAGAAATCTCTTTTCATAGCTTTCTAGTCTATTCCAATCAGGAACAAAAAAAGATTTATGATCATCTGCAATGACTAGTTTTCCTTGATCAATCAAGTCTAAAAGGCTAGCTTGAATCAGCTCTTTAAAACCTAAATCATATCGCTTCCGCTTAGTTTTCAAAGGAGATAACTCTTGAATTTCTAAATCATAAACATAACGAGAAAGAATCAAAGGGGATAAGTCAGCCGGCGGACTGAATAAATGCATATGCCTTGCTGTTTTTCTCTGTCCTAATACCACTTTCCAAGTAGCATAGAGAACAATAGAAATAAGGATAAGGATGGCGCTGACCATCGGAAACAGCCAGCCGACTAAAAGAGGATAAAATTTCTGACGTCTGGCAATTTTAGCTTCAAGAGCTTGAAACTTTGATAATCTCTTGCTTGACTTGTCGGTGGCAGCAGCAAAATCCGAACGTTTCCAATAAGCATGTAGTTCCAACTTTTTATTCTTGCCAAGACCCTCAATATTAACTTCATAGTTTCCATTTTTTTGGGTGACTTTAGGCTGCTTTTTAAAGTAGCCTGTATGAGCATGGAACCTGCTTACAGCCAGCGAATTTGAAGGTCCCTTAACTGTCAGGACGACCTTATCCAAAGGAGCATCCCAATCACTAATTGGTGTCCAATTAAGTTCAGCAATATCAGAATAAATAGTTGTGACATGGTGAAGTTTCCACTTTAAAGAAAGGACAACACGATCACCGCTATGTCCGCCATTATAGACTTTAGCGCGATAGCCATCTGACAGCTGTTCTATTTTGGTCTTTATCGGGCGTTTTGTCAATTTTCCCTGCTCGTTAACCTCATAGGCTTTCACTTCAGGATTGCTATTAATTCTAAATCCTTTAGGTACATTGCCTGCTGAACCCAAGGTAACGTATTGGCCATTGTAGGATGAAGCAAAATCATAAACAAGATCCTGTTGAAAAGTCGCTGTATTATCTTTATTAAGTGTCAGCTTTCCCCAATAAAGTCTGATATTATAATCAACGTCCTTAGCTGAAACAAAGCTAGTTGTTACCAAAGATAAACAAGTTGCTAAGAAAAGCAGTAATTTCTTCATTTATAAACCTCAGTATATCAAGAATTCTTTTTTTATTTTATCATAAAACCCAGTCAAAGATAAACCTTCTATTTTCAGATAGTGATATTGAAATACGCTACTTTTTGCTGTAAAATGATAAAGTAAAAAATTTTATACAGGAGTCTTCTGAATGAAAAAGACAATTTTAAGCTGTCTGGCTGCCCTTTTCATGCTGTTTATTGGTGTGACAAATGCTCAGGCAGACAACTACCTACGTGTTGGAATGGAAGCAGCTTATGCGCCTTTCAACTGGACCCAAGACAATAGCAGCAATGGGGCTGTACCTATTGAAGGAACAAGGCAATACGCAAACGGCTACGATGTTCAAACAGCCAAAAAAATTGCTAAAGCTCTGGACAAAAAACCACTCATTGTTAAAACAAAATGGGAAGGACTTGTGCCAGCCCTAACATCCGGAAAAATTGATCTGATTATCGCTGGAATGAGTCCAACCAAAGAACGCAAAAAAGAAATTGCCTTTTCTAATAGCTACTATACTAGCGAGCCTGTTCTTGTTGTACGCAAAGACAGTAAGTATGCCAAAGCCAAAAATCTCAATGACTTCTCAGGCGCAAAGGTGACCTCCCAACAAGGTGTTTATCTTTATAATTTGATTAATCAGATTCCTAAAGTATCTCGGCAAACAGCTATGGGAGACTTCTCTCAGATGAGACAGGCCTTAGCTTCTAATGTTATTGATGCTTATGTCTCCGAACGTCCTGAAGCGCTGTCATCAACTAAAGCAAATTCAAACTTTAAAATGGTCTCTTTAAAAAACGGTTTTAAAGTAAGCAAATCCGATGTTACTATTGCTGTTGGTATGCGTAAAGGTGATCCACGAATAGAACAGGTCAACGCTGCCTTGGATCAATTTCCTCTAAAAGAGCAAATATCTTTAATGGATAAGATCATCCCAATGCAGCCTAGTCAAAATAACAGTGATCAAAAAGAAAGCAAATCTAACTTTTTCGACCAAGTCAGCAAAATTGTCAAAAACAATTGGAAAGCTCTTCTTCGTGGGACAGGTGTTACTTTACTCATTTCAATTATTGGTACAATTGCCGGTTTGATTATCGGCCTTCTTATTGGTGTTTATCGTACTGCTCCAAAAGCATCCAATCTTATCTTAGCTTGGTTACAAAAGATTTTTGGCTGGTTACTCACGGTTTATATTGAAGTCTTCCGAGGAACACCTATGATTGTACAAGCCATGGTTATATACTACGGAACGGCTCAAGCTTTTGGGGTCTCTCTTGATCGCACACTTGCTGCTATCTTTATTGTCTCTATCAATACAGGTGCTTATATGAGTGAAATCGTTCGTGGCGGCATCTTCGCCGTTGACAAAGGACAGTTTGAGGCTGCAACAGCACTTGGTTTCACCCACAGACAAACCATGAGAAAGATTGTTCTTCCGCAAGTTGTCCGCAACATTCTCCCTGCGACAGGTAACGAATTTGTCATCAACATCAAGGATACCTCTGTTTTGAATGTCATTTCTGTTGTAGAACTCTATTTTTCAGGTAATACTGTTGCAACCCAGACTTATCAATACTTCCAAACCTTCTTTATTATCGCTGTCATCTACTTTATTTTAACCTTCACAGTAACGCGTATTCTTCGTTTGGTTGAAAGAAAAATGGACCAAGATAATTACACCAAAATTGAAGGAGAAACAAACTAATGACTGACATTATTTTAGAAATTGACCATTTAAAAAAATCCTTCGGCAAAAATGAGGTTCTCAAAGACATTTCTCTAACAGTCAAAAAAGGGGAGGTCATCTCTATCATTGGATCTTCAGGATCTGGTAAATCAACATTTTTACGCTCTATTAACCTCCTTGAAAAACCTACTGGCGGTAAGATTCTCTATCGCGGACAAAATGTGCTTGAAAAAAATTATGACTTAACCAAATATCGTGAGAATTTAGGGATGGTGTTCCAATCTTTCAATCTCTTTAACAATCTTAATGTTCTTGAAAATGCCATAGTTGCCCAAACAACCGTCCTCAAGCGCAATCGTACAGAAGCAGAAAAAATCGCTAAAGACAACCTCAACAAAGTTGGTATGACTGAACAGTATTGGAAGGCAAAACCCAGTCAGCTTTCAGGCGGGCAAAAACAGCGGGTTGCTATCGCGCGTGCCCTGTCTGTAAATCCAGAGGCCATTCTCTTTGACGAACCGACATCTGCTCTTGATCCTGAAATGGTCGGTGAAGTTTTAAAAACAATCAAAGATCTAGCCAAATCAGGCCTGACTATGCTGATTGTTACTCACGAAATGGACTTCGCCCGCGATGTATCAGACCGCGTTATCTTTATGGATCAAGGTGTCATTGCAGAAAGCGGAAAACCTAAACAAATCTTTGAAAATCCTCAAGAAGAACGCACTAAAGTTTTCTTACAGCGTTTTTTGAAGTAAACTTATCTAAAATCTGCTAGGCAAACTTAGCAGGTTTTTTAGTTTTACAATTTTCGCCGTAATAATTAAGAAACTGCTTTATTAAATAGACATCATCAACCAGCTGTTGAAACACATAATAACCCACTTAAAGAAAGATTAAGATTATATCTTTATAATCATAGTCAAGCAAATTCAAACGAAATATACCAAAGTCAAAAGAAAAGACTTAATGGGTTTCATTTGAATTGATACTCTTTAAATTAGTAACAAACTTTTCTTTAGTGAGTATTAACGGAGAATCAAAAAGGAGGTCTAACTATGATAACTTCACAAAAAAATAGATTGCAAAATTTACCTCTTTTCTTTTTTTTTCCTTTATAATATCAAAATGGATTTACGATCACTTTCTCATTTCTTATGCTCACTATATTGCTAATTACGGCATGAGTTTTGCCTTAAGGCTTAATATCATTATTACCTTTATCTTAACTTATTTTACTTTTGTTTTTCTAAAGTTTTGCCAGACACAGCAAATCCGAAACACAAGCATCATGATCTGTTACTTAATTTACATTTTGATGCTCATTTATGTTATCTTTCTAAAAGACATTGGTGCTCAAGGACTCTCGCTTAATCCTCTTTCCTTTATTACCGAAATAGCTAATGGCAGTAAATTTGTCCCCGTCATGAATCTACTTATGTTCATCCCCTTAGGTCTTCTGTTTCCTCTGCCAAAAACCAATTTATCTTTCTCTTTGTTGGGACTTTTATTAATAGAAAGTTGTCAATATATGTTTCATTTGGGAACACTTGATTTGGGTGATGTCACCTTAAACCTTCTTAGCATTGCTATTGGCAATACCTTGCATTTCCAGTTACAAAAATGGATAAAAAATTATAGAAGCAATTAAATTTAAGAAAATTCTGTTTTTAAAATACTACAAGAGTAAAAAGAGCCATTATCGCCTTACTCTTGTATTTTTGTTTCGTTTAAAAATTTTTGTAAAATGAGTTAATTTTTCTTGACAAGTGAGTGAACACTTACTATAATGAGTTAAGTACATAAGTAAGCACTCACTCACTTTATTTTTTAGAAAGAAGTCTTTATGGAAAAATTACTAGATTTACAAGCTATTCGAAAAAATTTTGGTCATCAAGTTATCCTTAACAATATTAATTTCAGTTTGGATGCTGGTGAAATTATTGGCTTGATTGGTCCATCCGGTGCCGGAAAATCAACTATGATTAAAACCATGCTTGGAATGGAAAAGGCAGATGAAGGGGAAGCACTCGTTCTCAACCATCATATGCCAAATCGGCATATCTTAGGAGAAATCGGCTACATGGCACAATCCGATGCGCTTTACGAAACACTTTCTGGTTTGGAAAATATGGAATTTTTTGCTCAAATGAAGGGCTTAACTAAAATAGAGATTTTCGAAGCCATTGATCACGCTACCCAAGTTGTTGATTTATCCGAACACCTTAATAAGTCAGTTGCGGGTTATTCGGGAGGAATGAAGCGCCGTCTATCTTTAGCCATTGCCCTTCTGGGAAATCCCAGACTCCTTATTCTTGACGAACCAACTGTTGGTATTGATCCCGCATTGCGTCGCAAAGTCTGGAAAGAGCTACGCCAATTAAAAAAAGATGGTGTAGGTATTTTAGTTACAACACACGTTATGGATGAAGCTGAATTAACAGATAAGGTTGGCTTATTACTAGATGGAAAAATTATGGCTTTTGATAGTCCAAATAATTTAAAATCCATCTATGCTGTTGATACTATTGAAGATGTTTTCTTGAAGGCAGAAGGAGAATTATGATGAGAATTTTAGCCATTTCAAAAAAAGTACTACTAGAATTATTACGTGATAAACGGTCTCTGATACTTTTGTTTTTAGCACCCATTTTCATCATGTGGCTGATGAATACTGCCTTTTCTGCCAGTACAGATACCCATGTTAAGATAGCTTCTGTTAATGTCTCTGATACTGTCACAAAATCACTAGATGATGTCAAACATATTAGTAGCAAGGATTATAAAACTGAAAAAGCTGCTAAAAAAGCTTTAAAAGATGAAAAAGTTGATGCCATCCTTATTTACAAAGATAAGGAAAATTATAAGGTAACTTATGCCAACACTGACCCCAGTAAAACTAGTTTAACGCGGCAAGCTATTAAAAGCACTCTAAAACAGACGCAGGTTCAAGAATTGGTTCAAAATCTCAAAAAAGCACAGCAAGCAAGTGCTCAGGCCGCTAAGAAAGCACAGGAAGCACAGGCCAAAGCTGCTCAAGCTCAAGGCAATCCTGCACAGTCCGGAATTAATAGCGGAATACAGGCACAAGCCGCAAGTAACACTGGAGATAAACAAACTAAAGTCAATACCAAACAAACCAAATTTGATTTGTCTGAAAATTACATTTATGGAGATAAGGATACCACTTTCTTTACTAAGATGACGCCAATTCTTATGGGCTTCTTTGTCTTCTTCTTCGTCTTCCTCATCTCAGGCATGGCTCTTCTTAAAGAGCGCACGACAGGTACACTTGACCGTCTCTTAGCTACACCAGTTAAACGATCCGATATTGTCTTTGGTTATATGCTATCTTATAGTTTCATCGCAGCACTGCAAACAACAGTTATTGTTTTGTCAACTATCTGGCTTTTAGACTTAGACGTTCTTGGTAGTATGGGAGATGTTATTGTTGTTAATATTCTCTTTGCTCTCGTTGCCCTATCCTTTGGTCTTTTGCTGTCCACCTTAGCCCAGTCAGAATTCCAAATGATGCAGTTTATTCCTATTGTTATTGTTCCACAAATCTTTTTTTCAGGCATTATTCCTCTAGATTCCATGGCAGACTGGGTACAATCTCTCGGTAAAATTTTACCTCTCTATTACGCTGGGCATGCTCTATCAAAAATTATTTTAAATGGTACTAGTATTTTTGAACTTGAACCCGACTTGTTTGCCCTTCTTATCTTCTTAGCTATTTTAACGGCGCTTAATGTTATTGGACTAAAACGCTACCGCAAGGTATAATAAAAGAGATAAGAGTGAGGTAATTATGAAAAACAACACGATTTTAAACAACTATCAGGATTGGCTCGAGCATCACAAAATGCCTGCGGGGAAAAAGAAAACATTGGTCGCTGCTATTGAGCTCTTTTCTCAGCAAGGCTATAATGGGACTTCAACTGCCCAAATTGCAGAAAAGGCTGGAATTAGCCAAGCAACGATTTTTAAATATTTTAAAACCAAAAGTGACCTCCTATCAGAAATTATGCAGCCTATGATTCCTGAACTAAAAAGAGATTTTTTCCCAAAATTGCAAACTTATACTAAACTTGAAGAAGTTGTTCACTTTATTGTTCAGGATCGTTTTCAATTTTTGACTCAGAATGCTGACCTTATCAAAATTCTTATCCAAGAAGCTCTTGTCAATATAAAATTACGAAAAACACTGTTAACCAATATTCAACTTACAATCTCAAAAGATTTCATGGCTTATTGGCAAACGTTAAAACAGATTAATCCTCAAATTAATCCTAATCTCAGTGGTATTGAGGTTATCAGAACCAATGTTGGCTTACTCTTTGCTTACTTCACACAGCGTTTTATTTTAAATATTCCAACACCATCAGAACAAAAGGATTTACTTCTAATTGAAAAACAAATTTTAACTTTGCTGATACTTGATACACATTAAAAAATCTATAAGTCTTCTATTTAGTCCTGAAACCAGACTAGAAAAAAACTCCCAATTTCCATAAATATGAAAGTTAGGAGTTTTTTCTGCTATCAGATAATCAAACAGCTGTTTAAAATAAATCATCTTGCTTTTAAGGCAGACATGACTTGTGTACGAATGTCTTCTGCTCCTTCAGGATTAGCAGGTAAAAAAATGGAACTATTGCCATGTTGCGCAAAGGTATTAAGAGAATCAAGATATTGATTGGTCAAAAGAATAGACATGATTTGCTCTTCTGTCAATGATACATTAGTACCCTTTAATTCCATGATAGACTCAGCTAAACCATCCACAATCGCCTTACGTTGTTGTGCAATACCAACACCATGAAGGCGATCTTTCTCAGCCTCAGCTTCTGCAGCAGTGACAATTTTAATTTTATCAGCATTTGCCAATTCTTGCGCAGCAACGCGCTTACGCTGTGCAGCGTTAATCTCATTCATTGATTGTTTAACTTCGGCATCAGGTTCAACCTTAGTAATCAGGGTTTTAACAATGATATAACCGTAAGTTGACATTTCTTCCGCAACTTGATGCTGTACTTCAAGAGCAATTTCATCTTTTTTCTCAAATAATTCATCTAAAGTTAATTTAGGAACAGACGAACGCAGAGCATCTTCAATATAAGATTGTATTTGCGCTTCTGGTCTCATGAGTTTGTAATAAGCGTCAGTAACATTTTGCTCATTAACCCTATATTGCGTAGCAACATTAAGCGTCACAAAAACATTGTCCTTTGTCTTAGTTTCGACAATAATTTCCGATTGAAGCAGACGTAATTGGATACGCGCAGCAATTTTATCAATTCCAAAAGGTAAACGTAAATGAATCCCACTAGCGGAAGTCAATTGATATTTACCAAAGCGTTCAATAATAGCAACTGTTTGTTGGCGAACAACATAAAGTCCACTGGCAATCAAAAGGATGACCAAAAACAGTATGAAACACAAAAAAATAAAAACTCCCATGATAATCTCCTTTTTTCATATTATAGACTATTTCAAATTTTTTGACAAGAATAATCAGACGAGCATATTATACAGACTTTCATTGCCATGAAGATTGATATAACCTGGGTCAAAAGCACCCAAACGATCAATTAGATCCTGATAATCATTTTTATCCGCTAAAGTAATGCCGATTAGGACTGGACCTGTTCCTTTATTGGCACGTTTAATATATTCAAAACGGGTGATATCATCATTTGGTCCTAAAATATCATTAACAAATTCCCGCAGAGCTCCTGGGCGTTGTGGAAAATTCACAACAAAATAATGCTTCACACCATCATAAATAAGTGCACGTTCTTCCATTTCTTGCATACGGTTAATGTCATTATTTCCACCAGAAATAATACAGACAATAGTTTTGCCTTTAATATCATCTTTCATTTCTTCCAGAGCTGCAATAGAAGCTGCTCCTGCTGGTTCTGCAATAATACCTTGTTTAGAATACATATCAATCAAGGTTTCAGAAATGAGACCTTCATCTACACCAATCAAGCGATCCACATATTTTCTAGCAACATCATAGGTAGAACGCCCAACCTTTTGAACAGCTATGCCATCTGCAAATTTATCAATATGCTCTAATTTAACAGGGTGTCCTTTATCAAAAGCTGCCCGCATGCTGCGCGCTCCCATTGCCTCAACGCCAATAACCTCAATTTCAGGAGCCACATCTTTAACATAGGCTGATACACCTGAAATAAGACCGCCACCACCAACAGGTACTAAAATAGCATCAAAGCTCAAACCATCTTCTTGAGCCTGATCATAAATTTCATAAGCAATTGTTCCTTGACCCGCTTGTACCATGTCATTATCAAAGGGATCGATAAAGGTCATTCCTTCAGCTTTCGTATAATCTTGGGCTGCCTGAGCAGAAGCATCAAAAGTATCACCTACCAATTTGATAGTTACAAAGGAGCCTCCAAAAAATTGAACTTGCCCAATCTTTTGATGAGGAGTCGTTACAGGCATGAAAATAGTTGCAGGAATTTTCATTTCATTACAGGTATAAGCAACTCCTTGAGCATGATTTCCGGCAGAAGCACAAACAACTCCTCTAGCCTTTTCTTCATCTGATAATTGTGAAATAGCATAATAAGCGCCACGAATTTTAAAAGAACGCACCTTTTGCATATTTTCACGTTTTAAATAAATTGTCGCTCCATATTTTTCTGACAAATAGCGATCAAAATCAAGTGGTGTTTGAACAACAACATCTTTTAAGACTTTGTTAGCAGCAACCACATCTTTAGCTGAAATCATAACAGTCCTCTTTTTCAAAATATTCAATCTATTTATTATAACAAAAAAATCGCTAAAATGATATATGGGAGTCTGTTTGACATTAAAAACACTTAACAAGCAATATTAAGTGTTTTATACGAAACAGGAACAAACTGCAAACCAAAAAATTGATAAGTAGACTTCAAATGCCACTGCTGCATCCTTTAAAAACATAAAAAAAGCTGGAACACATCCAACTTTTCATGTCATTTATTTTAGTTATAGATTTTGAAAGCATCGTCATCGTTTTGATTAACAAATGGCATTGCTTTACGAAGTTCTGCACCAATTTTTTCAATTTCGAGTCCTTCAGCTTCTTTACGGAAAGCTTTCAAACGTGGGAAGCCAGCATCATGATCTTCCACGAATTCACGGGCAAATTTACCTGATTGAATATCAGCAAGAGCAGCTTTCATGTTTTCTTTTACTTCTGGACCGATAACACGTGGGCCTGTCACAAAGTCACCAAATTCAGCGGTATTTGAACATGATTGACGCATTTTCTTGAAACCACCTTCATAGATAAGGTCTACAATCAATTTCATTTCATGAAGCACTTCAAAATAAGCCAATTGTGGAGCATACCCTGCTTCAGTAAGCACTTCAAAACCTGCTTCAATAAGGTGAGTTAAACCACCCATAAGAACCGCTTGTTCACCAAAAAGGTCTTCTTCCGTTTCTTCTTTGAAAGTGGTTACAAGGAGACCTACACGCGCAGAACCAATACCCTTAGCCCAATCTAAAGCAATATTTTCAGCATTACCAGTTGGATTTTGATAAACAGCATATAAAGAAGGTACTCCAAATCCTTCTGTGTAAGTACGACGTACAAGATGACCCGGTCCCTTAGGGGCAACCATGAAAACATCTACATCTTCTGGTGCCTTAATATAACCGAAATGGATATTAAAACCATGAGCAAAACCAAGAGCCTTACCAGCACTTAAATTAGGAGCAATTTCATCTTTGTAAATATCTTTTTGAATTTCATCCGGTGCTAAAACCATGATAATATCAGCCAATTTAGTAGCTTCACCCACTTCATAGGTATCAAAACCATCTTCTTTAGCCTTGTCAAACGATTTCCCATGACGCACACCGATGATAACATCGTGTCCTGAATCTCTCAAGTTTTGGGCATGAGCATGTCCTTGTGATCCATAACCAATAACAGCAATCTTCTTGCCATCAAGTGCTGCTACTTTTACATCTGCTTCATATAACATTTCTACTGCCATAATTAAAATCTCTTTTCTAAAATATTTTTTATTGCCATTAAGGCAAGGGTTAACAAAATTAAAGTATTAGGATAAATCTCTAGTAAAGCCTGTCGCTCCCGTACGAGCGATATTTTTCACCCCGTAAGGCTGAATGACTCGAATAAGAGCTTCAATTTTATCTGCATCACCAGTCATTTGAATGGTAATGGACTTTGGTGCGACATCAATAACACTGGCACGAAAAGGCTGAATAATAGCCAAAATCTCCGCACGCTTACTCGTTGGGGCAGCAACCTTAATCAAGATGACTTCGCGTTCCAAGTGAGGTTTATCTGTAATATCTCGAACACGAACAACATCAATTAAACGATTAAGCTGCTTCATAATCTGTTCAACTTCCTCCAAGGAGTCAACATCAATAATAATGGTAATTCTTGAAATATTGGGAATTTCAGTATGACCTACTGAGATAGACTCAATATTAACTTGCCGACGAGAAAGAACTCCTGTAAAACGATTCAGGACTCCTGTGGAATTTTGAAGTTTGGCTGTTAACATTCTACGCATTAAAAGTCACCCCCAACATTTCCGCATTACTCTTTCCTGATGGTACCATTGGATAAACATGCTCACGGTTAGAAATATCAACTTCTATCAACATAGGCTTGTTTTCCAAAATAACTTCCAAATCTTTTTCTAAAGTCAAAGGATTGTCCAATTTATAATGGCTAATCCCATAAGATTCAGCTAAAAGTTGGAAATTAGGTTCATCATCAAAGGTTGACTCACTGCGACGTTCATCATAAAAAGATTCCTGCCACTGACGAACCATTCCTAAAGAATGATTATTAATTAAGACAAGCTTAATTGGGACGCCATAACCATTTAAAATAGCCAATTCTTGATTAGTCATTTGAAAACCGCCATCACCAACAAAAAGAACAACCTCTTTACCAGGATTAGCCAATTTGGCTCCCACAGCTGCAGGAATACCAAATCCCATTGTTCCTAGACCACCTGATGTGATAATCTGACGCTCATTTTTATAAGGATAAAATTGAGCTGCCCACATTTGATGCTGACCAACATCCGTAATAATAATGGCATCACCTTTTGTTAATTTACCAATTGTTTCAATAGCATGTTGCGGTTTGATAACTTCTTGGTCAAACTTATAACTAAATGGAGCCTTAGCTTTATCTTGCAAGACCTTATCCGTCCATTCTCTGTGTCTTGTGGATACTTTATCAGACTCTAAGAGCTGTTTTAAGGTTTTCTTGGCATCTCCCACAACTGGAATAGCCGTCTTAACAACCTTGCCAATTTCAGCAGGATCTATATCAACATGAGCCACAACAGCCTTTTGGGCAAAAGTCTTAGGATTTCCTGTCAAACGATCCGCAAATCGCGAACCAAAATTGATGAGAAAATCACATTCCGTCAAAGCCATATTGGAAGCATATGAACCATGCATGCCTCCCATCCCTAATGATAAAGGATGTTCAATTGGCATAACTCCCAAACTCAAAAGCGTTGAGACAACAGGAATCTTATAACGTTCTGCAAAAGCAATAAGTTCTGCAGAAGCTCCTGCATAATTGACACCACCACCTGCTAGAATCAAAGGTTTCTTTGCCTTTTTTAATTGGCTCAAGATTTTCTTGACTTGTAAATTATTTGGCTCAATAGTTGGTTGATAACCTGGAATTTTAATTGTCGTTTCATTAAAAGAACTTACTCTTTTCTCAGAAACATCTTTAGGTAAATCAATAACAACTGGCCCAGGACGTCCTGTTGTCGCAATATGAACAGCCTCTGTTACAATTCTTGGTATATCAGCTGTTTCGCGAATCTGATAATTATATTTAGTAATTGGCATTGTAATACCAATAATATCAGCTTCTTGAAAGGCATCTTTACCAATACCCGGAGTTGCAACCTGCCCAGTAAAAACCAACATTGGGACACTATCACTCATAGCATCAGCAATTCCGGTAATGGCATTAGTCGCTCCAGGACCACTGGTAACAATAGCTACACCAAGTTTCCCTGTTGACTTTGCAAATCCTTCCGCTTCATGCACTGCTCCTTGTTCATGACGCGCTAAAATATGACGAATATTGTCTTGTTTATAAATAGCATCATAAAGTGGTAAGACGGCACCGCCAGGATAACCAAAAATAGTTTTTACTCCTAAATTTGCCAAAGTATCAAGAAGAATTTCTGATCCTGATTTAGGATTTTCAAGATATATTTTTTCCACAGAGACCTCCTTTTCAATTATTGTTCAAATTTTCAAAAAATTCAAATCACTTAGTTTATATCATAACACTTTTGAAAAATTTTGCAAGTCAATTTGGCAATTATTCTCTTAATTTTCATTACTTTTTCCAAAAGAAAAAAAGCCGTCAGCAAACGACTTGATTTCTTATTCTACACTCATCAAATAAGGATAAACGGGTTGATCTCCTTGATGAATCTCGACTTCTATTTCTTCATGCTGATTTTCAAAATCTTCAGCTAATTTTTGCGCTTGTTCTTGACTACCTTCTTCACCAACATAAATGGTGACAATTTCACTATCTTCAGCAATCATTTTTTTAAACAGTTGATGTAAGACCTGATCCATATCTGGATTTGATACAAGGATTTTTCCATTGACCATACCTAAAATATCATCTTTATGAATATCAAGGCCATCAATCGTCGTATCACGAACAGCTCTAGTAACACTACCACTGACAACATCAGTCAAACTTTCTGTCATAGCCACAAGATTATCTTCAAGAGAATTTGCGGCATTAAAGGCCAAGAGACTTGTTAATCCTTGTGGAATGGTTCGAGTCTCAACAACTGCTGCAGGAACATCAACAACATCTGCTGCACTCTGCGCAGCCATAAAAATATTTTTATTATTAGGTAGAATAATGATACTTTCAGCCTTAACAGATTCAATCGCTTTAACAATATCTTCTGTAGAAGGGTTCATTGTCTGACCACCTGAGATGATATAATCAACGCCTTGTGACTTAAAGATTTTTGCCAAACCTTCACCGGCGACAACTGCAATAATACCAAATTTCTTCGCTTCTCGCGGTAAATCAGCAGTGGTATTTTCCTTTTGCACCTGAGCATCATGTTGATTTCGCATGTTATCCACTTTAACTTTAACCAAGGCACCATACTTAAGGCCTTCTTGCATGACAAGTCCAGGATCTTCGGTATGAACATGAACTTTAACAATTTCATCGTCATTGACAACTAAAAGAGAATCTCCTAAATTATTTAAATAATTACGAAAATTTTCGTAATTAAAATCTTTAACATAGGTAGGACCTTGTTTTAGCGCTACCATAATTTCTGTACAGTAGCCAAAAGTAATATCTTCTGTTGCAACATGGCTGGCAACAGATTTATGATGTTCGGCATTAATCATTTCTGTCATATTAGCAGGTGTCGCTTGAAAATCTTCTGAGATAATGTAATCACCTGTCAAGGCTGATAGGAAGCCTTCATAAATGAATACAAGACCTTGACCTCCTGAATCAACAACACCAACTTCCCTTAAAACCGGAAGCAAATCCGGTGTCTTAGCCAGTGCTGCTTTAGCTCCATCCAATGCCGCCTGCATCACTTCAACCGTATCATCTGTATTTTCAGATTTTTTAATAGCTGCCGTCGCAGCACCACGCGATACAGTTAAGATAGTCCCTTCAACTGGCTTCATGACTGCTTTATATGCGACTTCAACACCTGCTTGTAGAGCCTGCGCTAAATCTTTACCCGTTAATTCTTCCTTATTTTTAATGCTTTGACCAAAACCACGGAAAAGTTGAGAAGTGATAACACCTGAATTTCCCCGTGCCCCCATTAAAAGACCTTTGGAAAGAATTTGTCCAACTTCACCCACCGTAGAAGCTGGTTTGTCTGAAACTTCCTTAGCACCGTTATCCATGGTCATGCCCATATTAGTACCTGTATCACCATCTGGGACAGGAAAGACATTCAGTGAATTGACATACTCTGCTTGTTTACCAAGACGGGTTGCTGCTGCCTGAACCATTCCTTGGAATAAACTTGTTGTAATATTAGCCACTAATCTTCTCCCACAACTTTAATATTTTGTACATAAACATTAACCATATCAGCCGTAATGCCTAACTGATTTTCAAGGTTAAACTTAACACGTTCTTGAATATTCTTTGACACTTCGCTAATTTTGACACCATAACTCATCACAGTATAAACATCAACTGAAATACCAGCATCTGTCGACTTTATGACAACACCTTTAGAATAGTTTTCCTTACGCAGAAGTGCTTGAAAATTATCCTTGAGGGCACTTTTACTTGCCATGCCAACAACTCCAAAGATCTCATTAGCTGAACCGCCAACGACTGTCGCGATCACATCATTAGACAATTCAATTTGACCATCTTTTGTATTAATTTTTACCGTCATTTTGCTACCTCAAAAAGTTTTTATCAGTTTATTTTACCATAATATAGAAACCTTGTAAAAATATAGGTGTATAGATTATCTTTCCTAAATATCAAGAGATAGCTTGTTTATCTTGCTTAACAAGTCATTAACCCACTATTGTCAAACCAGTTTTCTTCACATTGAAATAGGTTGCCTACAACTTACTTAGCAAGAAATATTTTAACAGATTAGGTGGACTGTTAAAAATTAAAAAACAAAAATTCTAATCAGCGAACGTTAATGGTACTAAAGCATAATGAAATTGATGTAAATGTACAATTTAAATTTTATACAGCTACTTTCAAAAGAGAGTTGGACTTTTACCTTAAATTCTTGTAAAATGATAAAAGTAGGAGGTTTAGAATGATCCATCATCAAAGCACCATCATTTACTGTTTATTAGTTCTATGGGGATTGACAGAATGGTTTATTAAAAGCAGAACCAAAAAGAATGTCTCTAATAGTTCTCAGGATAAAGGAACAAGATATGTTATTATTGCCAGTGTTGTGCTTTCTATAGCTATGTTAAATAATCCTTTTAACATTAATATACTTCTACCAGAATGGGGAATTTATCTAGGCATTTTGTTAATGATCCTTGGTATTATCTTTAGGGTATATGCTATCAATTATCTTGGTAAAGCATTTACGTTAACTGTTCAAGCTACCGACAATCAGAAATTAATCAGCAGCGGACCTTATAGTATTGTCCGTAACCCTGCTTATACTGGTACTATTATTTCGATTCTTGGTTTAGCCTTTATAACTTTAAATATTTTTAATATTTTAATAGTTTTTATCATCTTAAGTATTGGTTATGCTATCCGAATCCGAACTGAAGAAGAGGTTCTCGAACAACATTTCGGCAGGATATATCAAGATTATTGTCAAAAGGTTAAATATCGCCTTTTCCCATTTATTTGGTAAGATTAGCTCATCGTTGTTGTTCCCTTTATACCGTCAACTTTAGAGGATAATAATCTTAACAATCCAGTTGCAACAACTTACTTATTATAATATATGCAGAATATCTCACCTAAACTGCTCCAATATTGATTATAAATGACCTTTCGTCTATACTTATGAAATTTTTGGATACAACCGCAGATTGAGCACTTGCATAGCGGGTGATTTATTTGTCTCGCTCCGTTAGGAGCGAGATGGACTGAAGAACTGAAAGTCACATAAAACAAAAATAAGCTCTATAATCTCTAAAGAGTAATTGCTCACTATAGAGATTATAGAGCTTGTTGCGTGTATAAAAAGAAGCATTAACTGAACTGGCTCTTATTCCTTATCGTTATAACGATCTTCATATTACTCATCTTTCATAAAAATTCAATTAAAAACCCGTGGTGCTAGTTAATCTTTTAGTCCACAAAAAAGTCCATTTGGACTATGCTGTTAGTGATCAAACGAACAGGAGACATCCAAATGAACGACTTAAATGATACCGCTAAACATCATCACTTGCAATACAGTGTGGAACGATTAAAAACCATGTGTTCTATTATCGGCGTTATGCACCTAAAGAACTGACGCACCGTCGAAATTCAACTATTGTAAAGTTAATGACAATGCCATTCTTGTTCTTCTAATACTTCAGGCTGAACTCGGCCTCAAATCTCAACGTCAATTCTATCAGCTATGCCAGATATTTCTTGTAAAAACTGGCTTAGAGAGAACCCGATTTTATTGAAGAGCTCGGTATTTGATTCCCTTATTGAAGCTTATTCATCAAGGCATGACCGAGCCATTCCATCAGGATGATATGGTGATCAGGGATAGCTTTCCCATACCTGTTTGTTTACCAGCTCGCAACGACAAGGTTCGTAGTTTTAGGGATCAAGTAACTGTGGCCTACAATCCTCCAAAAAAGATGTGCTTTTACGGCTTTAAAGCCTATATGCTGGTGACCTTGTCAGGATTTATTGTCAATTATGGTGTGACGCCAGCCTCTGTACATGATCGTCAGGTAGTCGAAGACCTGCTTGAGAACACGACTTTCCCTGTTGTTTTAGCGGACTTAGGTTACCTCAGTAAGGTTTTGAAACAGCATTTAACCCGGAAAGACTACTGTTTTTGGACACCCTTGAGGCGCAACATGGTAAAGGCTAAACAACATAATCATTGGAGGCTCAAGGCTGAAAGGAGAACCATTGAAGCGCGATTTTCAGTTTTATGTTCTGAGTTTGACATCGAAAGGCCATTAGCGAGAAGTTTAAAGGGGTTGAAGCTTTGGTTAGAGCAGACTATCTTTGCCTATAACCTAGGATTTTTTTACTAGCACCACGGGTACATATCAATATTTTTCTAAACGACCTAAAGATAAGAGATTTTATGAAGTGACAAATAAAGAAGAATTCTTTTGAGGTGATACGTTGTTTATTTCATTCGTTGATTGCATTCAAAATATTGAAAAAATCGAAAAAGAACTTCTAAAGATTGGAATAACTGATATCCAAATTAATCAGGATGGCTATATTAATTCTTTATATTGGCTCAAAGTAAAGCACCCAAATGCTAATAAGGGAGATGCCATTACATTCATAAAGAATCACGTCGCTTGTGATTATACTGTATCTTTTGGAAATGAAACAAATGATATTGAAATGTTCCTAGCCAGTGAATATAAGCATTTGTGTTGCAAATGCTTATAATGTGATAAAAGATATTGCTGATTATGGGAAAATCAGTATTACGATAGCAGATGATATTTTAGAGTTGTTTGAAAAGGAATATCATAGGTATTTAGAAAATAATAAGCAAGTCTAATGGGCTTGCTTATTTAGTATTGTAAGGAGAAAAAGATGGAAAAATTGATTGTTGATTTAGAAAATGTTGTTATTGCTCTACCAGAAGATAAAATCATTATAGAAAAGTCTGAATATGATGCTTTGAAAAAACGGGACACTCAAGGTCGTTATATGTCCATGAATGAGCTTTTAGAGCTTCTTTCAGTCAGTCGGTCCTTGGTTCATAGAAAATGTTCTCTATAAACCGGAAATTAAAGCTCAAATTGATATTGAGAAAAATCCAGAAGGTTTTGTGAAATATCCTAATTCTCAAGGTGGCAAATATTTATTTTTAGCTTCTAAGACTAAAGAATATTTTGAAAGCCTTTTTAGAGAAATTATGATTGACGTATGATATACTAATCAAGGCAAGTCTTGATTATCGCTTTTAGAAGAGGTAAACAATGGCAATTTCCTATAGACAGCGAGGGAAAAAAAATTATGGGATTATAGAGTCTTTGATAGTAACAAAAAAGTAATTGCCTCTAATTCTGGCTTTAAAACGAAAAAAGAAGCTGAATCGGAGGCACTTTATTTAGAAATGAAACTAAAAAATGGAACTATCATTGATAGAAATATTACTTTATACCAGCTATGGGAAAAGTGGATGACTCTTCAAATTAAACCGTTAAGAAAATCTGATTCAACTTTAAATAAACACGAACTGCGTGGAAGATTTATACAAAACTATTTCCAAGATAAACCGGTTAGTGATATTAAGGCCAGTGATTATCAAGAGTTTATCAATACCTATGCAAAAACGAATTGTCGAGATAATGTCAGTCGTTTAAATGCAGAGGTTAAAAAGGTTCTCGTTTTTGCTAGACGTGATAAAATTAATGTTCCTAATTTTGTTGAAGGGGTAGTTTTATCTGGTCGTCCTTCTCCAAAGAAAAAACAAGAAAGGTATATCCATAGTTTAAAAGATTATGCCAAATTAGCTCTTTATTTAGAAAATCATCTTGATTATAGAAAGTCTATTGTTCCTTATCAATTGTATGTGCAGTTAAAAACTGGATTACGAACGGGCGAAATAGCAGGTTTGACTTAGGACTGTGTCCTTTGGGAACAACAGGCTATCAAGACTTATCGTCGTTACGATACTGTAAGAAGGAGATGGACAAAACCAAAAACAGAGGAATTTGCTCGAAAAGTTCCGATTGATTTAAAAGTAATAAAAGTTTTAGATGATCTTCATGCTATTCAAAAAGAGTACTTAGATTTGTATCATATAACAAATGATGACAATGTCATTTTTTTAGATCTTTTTTATGGTATTCAGAGTAATAATGGTGTCCAATAAGCGCTTGAGGAGTATTTTGAAAGAACTTGATATTGCTCCTAAAAACATGAGTAGTACCGGTTTGAGACATAGTTATTGCAGCTTATTGTTGGCTAAAGGAGTAGATATTTGGGCAGTTGCTAAATTGATGGGTCATAAAGATATCCAAATGTTGATACAAGTTTATGGTCATACACTTACTGAAAAGATTGATAAAGAGTTTAAAGAGGTAGAATCTATCATGGATAGACTATAATTGGGGTATAATTTGGGGTATGATAAAGAAAAACATCAAAAAAAGCCTTGCATATCAAGGCTTTCTTACTACTTTATGCTATACCGGCGGCCGGGGTCGAACCGGCACGTCCTTGCGGACACTGGATTTTGAG